>Ga0182745_1003624_pt1 | contig 13250 bp, 10 predicted proteins | sample eDN3rd30CKraftBY_FD_128523 | JGI IMG/M metagenome (GOLD analysis project Ga0182745, IMG submission 128523) | Enriched backyard soil microbial communities from Emeryville, California, USA - eDNA 3rd pass 30_C Kraft BY (version 2) (version 2) | ecosystem: Environmental > Terrestrial > Soil >...
GCTCATCACCACCAAGTCCGACCGGCTGCTCCGCGACGTCGACCTGCTCGCGGCGATGGCGCGCGACGATCTGGTCGGGGTCGCGATTTCGGTGACGACGCTCGACGCGGCGCTCGCGCGCACGCTCGAACCCCGCGCGCCGCATCCGCGCCGCCGCCTGGCGGCGATCCGCAGCCTCATCGACGCCGGCGTGCCGACGCAGGTCAACATCTCGCCGATCATCCCCGCGATCACCGATCACGAGATAGAGGCGATCATGGCCGCCGCCGCCGCGGCCGGGGCGATCCGCGCCTCCTACATATTGATGCGTTTGCCCTACGAAGTCGCCCCGCTCTTCCGCGCCTGGCTCGCCGCCCACTACCCCGACCGCGCCGACAAGGTGATGCACATGGTCCAGGACATCCGCGGCGGCCGCGACAACGATCCCGGCTTCTTCACCCGCATGAAAGGCCAAGGCATCTGGCCCCAACTCATCCGCCAGCGCGTCAAGCGCGCCGCGCGCGAGCACGGCATGGACCGCCGCTTCCCGCCGCTTCGCTGCGACCTGTTCCGGACGCCCGAGCGGGATGGACAGATGGAATTGTTCTGACCCTCATCGTCGCCCCCGCGCAGGCGGGGGCCGCTGGCGTCATGGAGAAGAGGCCGATGAGAAACGCCTACGTCTACATAATGACCAACAAGCCGATGGGAATCCTCTACATCGGCGTCACTGATAACCTTCCGGCACGAATTTTCGCACATCGGTCGGGTACCGGCTCCGAGTTTTACAAGAAATGGGATTTGACTCGATTGGTCTATGCCGAACCATTCGACCGCATCGACGAAGCCATTGTCCGCGAAAAAGCGCTGAAGAAATGGAATAGGATCTGGAAATTGCGCATGATCTCGGAGACCAACCCCGACTGGGGCGACCTGTTTGAACGCATCAACGGTTGAGCAAGGCCGACAGCGGCCCCCGCCTTCGCGGGGGCGACGGGCCGTTCCTTACGCCTCCACCAGCGACCGCAGCCGGTAATCCTTATAATCGTCCCGGATCTGCCGCTTGAGGATTTTCCCCGTCGCGGTGTGCGGCAGTTCGTCGACGAAGACGACCTCGTCGGGCAGCCACCATTTTGCGACCTTGTCCTTGAGGTAATCGACGATGCCCGCCTCGCTCACCTCGGCGCCGGGCTTTTTCACGATCAGCAGGATCGGCCGCTCGTCCCACTTCGGGTGGAACACGCCGACCGCCGCCGCTTCCTGCACCCCCGGCGCGCCGACCGCGGCATTTTCGAGCTCGATCGACGAAATCCACTCGCCGCCCGACTTGATGACATCCTTCGCGCGGTCGGTGATCTGCATGACGCCGTCGGGATGGATTACCGACACGTCGCCGGTGTCGAACCAGCCGTCGGCGTCGGCAGCATCGGCATCGGCCTTGAAATAGCGCTGGATGATCCACGGCCCGCGGCATTGCAGGCGCCCGCTCGTCACCCCGTCGCGCGGCAGCACATTATCCTCATCGTCGACGATGCGCAGTTCGACCCCGAACGGCGGGCAGCCCTGGTGGCAGATGACGTCGACCCGCTCGTCAAAGCTCAGGCTGTCCCAGTTCCACGGGCGCCGGCCCATCGTCCCGATCGGGCTGGTTTCGGTCATGCCCCAGGCATGGCCGACATAGACGCCCGCCTTCATGAAGCGTTCGACCATCGCGCGCGGCGCCGCCGATCCGCCGATGTTGACCTGCCGGAGCGCGCCATAGCCGATGCCCGTCGCATCCATATGCGCGAACATCGCGAGCCACACGGTCGGCACCCCCGCACTGTGCGTCACCCCCTCGGCGTGCATCAGGTCGCACAGCGCCTGCGCGTCGTTGGTCGCCGAAAAGACCATCTTCGCCCCCACCGTCGCCGCCGCGAAGGGAACACCCCAACTGTTCGCATGGAACATCGGCACGATCGGCAGGATCACGCTGCGGTTCGACAGGTCGAAAGCGTCGGGCTGAACCTCGGTAATCGCATGCAGGACGTTCGAGCGATGCTCATAGATCACGCCCTTGGGATTGCCCGTCGTGCCGCTGGTATAGCAAAGCCCGACCGGATCGCGCTCGTCGAGTTCCACCCACGCGAAACTGCCGTCCTCGGCGGCGATCAGGTCGCGATAGGACAGATAGCCGTCCTGCGCGGGTGCATCGAACAGGACGAAATGCTCGACGCTCTTCAATTCGGGCCTGAGCCGCTCGATGATCGGCAGGAAAGCCGCGTCGAGGAACAGCACCCGATCCTCGGCATGGTTGATGATATAGACGAGTTGTTCGTCGAACAGACGCGGATTGACGGTGTGGAGAACCCCGCCCATCCCGGCGGTCCCGTACCAGCTTACCAGATGATGGCCGTGGTTCATCGCCAGTGTCGCGATGCGATCGCCCTTCTTCATGCCCAGCTTCACCATCGCAGCCGCGAAGCGGCGCGCATCGCTGCCCACCTCGCCCCACGTCGATCGCGTCACGCTGCCGTCGGCCCAGCGCGAGATGATCTCGCGCGCGGCATGCTCGCGCGCCGCGTGGTCGATCAGGCTCGTAACGAGCAGCGGCTGGCCCTGCATTCCCATTTCAGACATCCCTCGATTATCGTTGCACCTGAGGGATAGGGCTGAAAATGCGAGCGATGCAAGGGTGAAGCGGGCTAACGAACCCTGAAATCGCGCGGCGCGACGAGTGCAAGCGCAGCGTCGGTTACACCCGCAACCATTTCGAGGCGCGAAACGGTATCGGGGCCGAGCGCGAATCGGCTGCCGAGTTCTATCCGGATGTCCGCATCGGTCAGCGGATCGCGCGTGGCGATAACGACCTTGCCGCGCGCATCGTCGCGCCGGTCGAGCAATTGCGCGACCTCCGCCACCGCATCGGCCAGTTCGACCCGGCACGTCAGTTGCAGCGCCGCGGTCACGGCGATGTCGGCGAGCGACTGCGCCCCGCGCACCGTCACCCGCGGCGTCTCCTCGCCCTCGAGCAGATCAAGCTCGACCGACAGGATCGCGCAGCCGCCATCGGCCGCCAGCGCCTCCAATATCCTGCCCGCCCCCTCGTCGAAACAGCTCGACTGAAACTGCCCGCTGCGATCCGACAGCGTCAGGTTGAGGAAGCGGTTGCCGCGCTGCGACATACGCGGGCGCGCGCTTTCGACCATCGCCGCCATCAGCATCGGGATGCGCGTTCCCGGCGTCATTTCGACATTTTCGCAAATGTCGCCATAGCTGCGCGCGCCGCGCGCCTGGACGATCGCCTCATATTGCTCGACCGGGTGCGCCGAGAAATAGAAACCGAACGCCTCCTTCTCGCGCGTCATCCGCTCGGCGAGCGTCCACGGCTCGGCGGCTGGAAGCTGGAGCGCGGGCGCGATCGCGATGTCGCCGCCGAACAGCCCGCCCTGCCCCGTCGAGCGCTCGTGCGCCGAACTGTTCGCGCAGGCGAGCAGCGCTTCGGCGCCGGCAAAGGCGCGCGGCCGGTCGGGCTCGACGCAGTCGAACGCACCGCCCCCCGCCAGCGCCTCGATCTGGCGGCGGTTGAGCTGCTTGGGGTCGATGCGGCTTGCGAAATCGTCGAGGCTCGCAAACTCACCCTTGGCATGACGCTCGGCGACGAGCACCTCCATCGCCTTTTCGCCGACGCCTTTCAAGGCACCGAGCGCGTAACGGACCGCCAATCCGTCCTCGCTGCGCCCGACCGAGAAATCGGCCTCGCTGTCGTTGATCGACGGCGCGGCGACCGCGATGCCCAAGCGGCGCATATCGTCGATGAAGATCGACAATTTGTCAGTCTGGTGGCTGTCGAACGACATCGACGCCGCGAAAAATTCGTGCGGATAATGCGCCTTCAGCCACGCGGTCTGATAGGACAGCAGCGCATAGGCCGCGGCATGGCTCTTGTTGAAGCCGTACCCCGCGAACTTGTCGATCAAGTCGAACAGCTCGTTCGCGGTCTTCGCGTCAATCTTGTTATGCTCGCCGCAGCCCGCAACGAAGGTCTCGCGCTGCGCGTCCATCTCGGCCTGAATCTTCTTGCCCATCGCGCGGCGCAGCAGGTCGGCGCCGCCTAGGCTGTAGCCGGCGAGGATCTGCGCCGCCTGCATCACCTGTTCCTGATAGACGAAGATGCCGTAAGTCTCGGCCAATATGCCCTCGAGCAGCGGGTGCGGATAGGCGATCGCCTCGCGCCCGTTCTTGCGCGCGCCGAACAGCGGAATATTGTCCATCGGGCCGGGACGATAGAGCGCGACGAGTGCGATGATGTCGCCGAAATTGGTCGGCTTCACCGCCGACAGCGTGCGCCGCATCCCCTCCGATTCAAGCTGGAACACCCCGACCGTCTCGCCGCGCTGGAGCAGCGCGTAAACCTCTTCGTCGTCCCACGCGAGCTGGTCGAGATCGACATCGACCCCGCGCAGCGCGAGCAGGCGGCGCGCTTCCTTGAGCACCGACAGCGTCTTGAGGCCGAGAAAGTCGAATTTCACTAGCCCTGCCGTCTCGACATATTTCATGTCGAACTGGGTCACCGGCATGTCTGAACGCGGGTCGCGATAGAGCGGAACGAGTTGGTCGAGCGGCCGGTCGCCGATCACCACCCCCGCGGCGTGGGTCGAGCTGTGCCGCGGTAGCCCTTCGAGCTGGCGCGCCATGTCGAACAGACGGCGGACGCCATCGTCCTGCTTATATTCGGTCATCAGCTCGGAAACGCCATTCAGCGCGCGTTCGAGCGTCCAGGGGTCGGTGGGATGGTTCGGCACCAGCTTCGCCAGCCGGTCGACCTGGCCATAGCTCATCTGGAGCACGCGGCCGGTGTCCTTCAGCACCGCGCGCGCCTTCAGCTTTCCGAAGGTGATGATCTGCGCGACGGTATCGCGGCCGTATTTCTCCTGCACATAGCGGATCACCTCGCCGCGCCGCGTTTCGCAGAAGTCGATGTCGAAGTCGGGCATCGACACGCGCTCGGGGTTCAGGAACCGCTCGAACAGCAGGCCGAGCTTGAGCGGATCGAGATCGGTGATCGTCAGCGCCCAGGCGACGACGCTGCCCGCGCCCGACCCGCGCCCCGGCCCCACCGGAATATCGTGCGCCTTCGCCCATTTGATGAAGTCGGCAACGATCAGGAAATAGCCGGGAAAGCCCATCTGGGTGATGACCCCGACCTCGAAATCGAGCCGCTCGGCATAGGCCTGCCGCTCCTCCGCGCTCAATTCGGGATAGAGCGCGAGCCGCGCCTCCAGTCCCGCGCGGGCATCCGCCGCAAGCTGCGCCGCCTCGCCTTCGCGGTCGCCCGCAAGACTCGGCAGGATCGGCGCGCGCTTCGGCGCCATGAAGGCGCAGCGCTGCGCGACGACCAGCGTGTTGCGGATCGCCTCGGGCAGGTCGGAGAAGGCATCCTCCATCGCCTCGGCGGGCTTCAGCCACGCCTCGGGGCTCGACACCCGGCGATCCTCGCTTTCGACATAGGCCGATTGCGCGATGCACAGCATCGCGTCGTGCGCGGGGTGGAATTGCGGCTCGACGAAATGGGCGGGGTTGGTGGCGACGAGCGGCAGCGCCCGCGCATAGGCCATGTCGATCAGCGTCTCCTCGGCCGCCGCCTCGGTCGCATCGCCGCGCCGCGACAGCTCGATATAGAGCCTTCCGCCGAACAGCGCCTCCAACTGCTCGACATAATCATCGGCCGCGCTTTTCTGTTCACCCGCGAGCAGCCGCGCCAGCGCGCCCTCGCCGCCGCCGGTCAGGCAGATCAGCCCGTCGGTGCGCCCCGCGAGGTCGGAGAGCGCGACATGCGGCTCCTGCTCGACCGGCCGCCCGAGATGCGCGTGCGAGACGAGCGCGCAGAGATTGTTGTAGCCCGCATCGTCCTGCGCATAGAGCGCGAGCCAGTCGACCATCGGCGCGCCGTTCGCAAGCCGCTGCCCCGGCCGCGCGACGCTCAGCAGCGCGCCGATGACCGGCTGCACCCCCGCCGCCTTGCACGCCTCGCCGAACGCCATGACGCCATAAAGGCCGTTGCGATCGGCAATCGCGACCGCCGGAAATCCCCGCTCGCGCGCGGCCTTGGCAATGGCTTTCGGGTCGATTGCCCCCTCCAGCATGGTGAAACTGGAAAAGACGCGCAGGGGAACGAAGGGGCTGTAGGCCATCTGGTTACGCTAACGTGACGACGGCGATTCGACCATGGTCTCGATTCACAAAATCGTCATTGCGAGGAGCCGAAGGCGACGCGGCAATCCAGAGCTGCGCTCGACCGCTCTGAATTGCTTCGCTTCGCTCGCGATGACAGATATCGATGTGAAGGGGAGAGTCCCGACGCACTTAACATTACGCACCCGTGTTTTTTACCCCACAAAAAGGGATGCCCGCGCTCGGGCGCCTCGCCTAGATTCCGTAGCCGTGTCGCGCGCCGTTCATCCTGAGCAGCACGCCGGGACAGGCCGAAAATCGAGGGGTGCACATGACGATTTCACGCGTGGCTTTCACCTGTTTGGCAATCATCCTTTCGATTGGTACGGCGCATGCTCAGCGACAGGATTGGCGCACCTGTGCCGTCGAGATATGTTCCAAGGGCGAATGCGCAGGGCCGAACTCCAACCTGATCGTTGTCGCCCCGGCTGACTTTGCCGATCCGGGCTTCGGCGGTGAAGCAGCCATGATGCAACAGTTGAGCACCCTATCGGAACGGCTCTATCCGACAGCGCAGGGGTGGTCGCGCAACATCAAATGTGATCACAGATACAGCGAGAAGGCTGCGTTGGATTTAGCCAAGGCGTATATTCAGCTCGCCCAAGCACCACCCGCAAGCCGCGAGATCAAGATAGCCAACCCGTTCGATATCTGGAGATATACTGCTTCCCCAACCGCATCGAACAATGCAACATCTGCGTCTTCTCCGGCGGATACGCCCAAACCCGCGACGGGAACGGGAGCACCGACCGAATCCGTTGTCGGCGAACCGATGAATTTTATCATGTGGGTGCAGCTTCGCGAGCCGATCAATGGCATGAATGCCGCCTGCTTCCACGCGATCAAGCGCAAGCCGGCGCCCGAGGGCTATCGGGGAAGCTGGCCAACGCTGAAGAACGCCCTGCCCATCATCAAAAGCTATTTCCCGCTGATGCTCCAACAGTGCCGTCGATATGGCACACCGGTTAGCGAGAATGTGGAATTCGCAACGGACGACATATCTCCGGCCGCGAAGCGTGCACAGATGCAGGCTGATGTTGAACGGTGGCGGAAGCAGGGATTCCCCGAAGTGTATATTTCGAACTGAGTTCGCGCCCCCTAACTCAGCAGGTCCTCAATCTCTTTGCGCAGCAACTCGGGTTTCGTCGTCGGCGCGTGGCGCGATACGACCTTGCCGTCGCGATCGACCAGGAATTTCGTGAAATTCCACTTGATCCCGCTACCGAGCAGGCCGGTCTTTTCCTCTTTCAGATGCTTGAACACCGGATCGGCGTCCGATCCGTTGACGTCGATCTTCGCCATCACCGGAAAGGTCACGTCATAGGTCAGCGAACAGAAATTCGCGATCTCCGCCGCATCGCCCGGCTCCTGCGCGCCGAACTGGTTGCAGGGGAAAGCCAGTATCTCGAACCCGCGATCCTTATAATCGCGATAGAGTTCCTCCAGCCCCTCATATTGCGGGGTGAAGCCGCATTTCGATGCGGTGTTGACGATCAGCAGCACCTTGCCGCGGTAATCGGCCAAGGGCTGCGACCCGCCGCCGGGCAGCTTCGCCGAAAGATCGTAGAGCGTCATTTGCCGTCTCCTCTTTTCATCCCCTCCCGCAAGCGGGAGGGGCAGCGAGAGTTGCGAGCTTGCTCGCTACTCGCAGCGGGGAGGGCAGGAGCCTTGCAGCCCAAAAACCCACCCCGCTACGACTAGGCAGCAAGCTGCCAAGTCTCGCTGCCCCTCCCTCAAGAGGGAGGGGTTTTCGGGGAAGCCTACCCCTCTATCCGCCCCTCGTGCAAGCGCAGCACGCGGTCCATCTTTGCCGCCAGCCGTTCGTTGTGCGTCGCGACCAGCGCCGCCGAGCCATGATCGCGCACCAGCTTCACGAACTGGTCGAACACGCGGTCTGCGGTCGCCTCATCGAGATTGCCCGTCGGCTCGTCCGCGAGCACCAGCAAAGGCCGGTTCGCGAGCGCGCGCGCCACCGCGACGCGCTGCTGCTCGCCGCCCGACAGCTTGCTCGGCTTGTGGTGCAATCGCTCGGCGAGCCCCAGCCGCCCAAGCAGATCGGTCGCGCGTTCCTCGGCCTCCGCCTGCCCCGCGCCGCGGATAAGCTGCGGCAGCACGACATTCTCGATCGCGGTGAAATCGGGGAGCAGATGATGGAACTGATAGACGAAGCCGATCTTCTCGCGCCGCGTCTTGGTGCGCGCGCCCTGGTCGAAGCGCGTGACGTCCTCGCCATCGATGCGGATCGTGCCGTCGAATCCGCCTTCGAGCAGGCCGACGGCTTGCAGCATCGTCGACTTGCCCGATCCCGACGGGCCGAGCAGCGCGACGATCTCACCGCGGCGAAGATTCGCGTCGATTCCGCGCAGCACCTCGATGGTGACGTCGCCCTGCGTGAAGCTGCGCTGGAGCCCGGTGAGTTCGAGGAGGACGTCACTCATAGCGAAGCACCTGCACCGGATCGGTGTTCGCCGCCTTATAGGCCGGATAGAGCGTCGCGAGGAAGCTGAAGACGATCGTCATCACCGCGATCCCGGCGATTTCGAACGGGTCGGGTTTCGAGGGCAGTTCGGTCAGAAAGCGGATCGACGGGTCCCACAGCGATTGCCCGGTGATAATCTCGAACCCGCGCAGCACATTCTGGCGGAAAAAGAGCAGACCAAAGCCGATCGCCATCCCCATCAAGGTCCCCGCGGCCCCGATCGCCAGCCCGATCGCGATGAAGATGCGCCACACCGAATCTCGCGACGCCCCCATCGTCCGCAATATCGCCATGTCGCGCGTCTTGGCGCGCACCAGCATGATCAGCGACGAAATGATGTTGAACGCCGCGACCAGAATGATCAGCGACAGGATGATGAACATCGCGACGCGCTCGATCGACAGCGCCTCGAACAGGCTGGCGTTCATCGACCGCCAATCCGAAATCACCGCCTTCGCCGCGACCTTCTCGGCGAGCGGCTGGAGGATGTCGCCGACATGGTCGGGGTCGGTCACCTTGACCTCGATCATCCCGATCTGATCGCCGCTGAGCAGCAGGAGCTGCGCATCCTCCATCGGCATCACGACATAGGCCTTGTCGAAATCATAGACGCCGATCTCGAAGATCGCCGACACGCGATAGGCAATCTCGCGCGGCACCGTGCCGAAGGGGGTCGAGCGTCCCTGCGGGTTGATGATCGTCACTGTCGACCCGACCGTCGCCCCCAGATTGCGCGCCAGTTCGCTGCCGAGCGCGACATTGCCCGAACCCGGGGTGAGCGAATTGAGGCTGCCCTGCAGCACCTTGCCGCCCAGCACGTCGTTCTTGCGGATATCGGGCACGGTCATGCCGCGCACCAGCACCCCCTCGACGCGCCCGCTGAACGTCACGAGCAGCGGCTGTTCGATCAGCGGCGTCGCCGATGTGACGCCCGGCGTCGCCTTCGCCTGCTTCAGCACATCCTGCCAATCGTCGATCCGGCCACCGAAGCCCTGCACCACCGCATGGCCGTTCAGCCCGACGATCTTGTCGAACAGGTCGGACCGGACGCCGTTCATCACGCTCATCACGATCACCAGCGCCGCGACCCCCAGCGTCACCGCGATGAAGCTGAACGCCGCGGCGACGAAGATGAAGCCTTCGCCGCGCTGGGGGAGCAGGTAGCGTTTGAAGATGGCGCGTTCATACGCACGCAGGATCATGGGGCGAGCGGCCTTTTTGGCGCAATGCGCGGTGCGGTCATGGCCTCGCTTTAGGCAGCGGCGGCGATGCTGGCAAGGAGCGCTGGCGCCGCCTAGTTGCGAACGATTCGCATAATATGTTGCTCATCGGCCACAGGCCGGGCCAAAAGAAACGCGGCAGGCGTGCCGAAGGGTGACAAATCCCCCCCTTGGCCCTAGCCCACACTCTCTGGTTCAACGCGGCCCAAAGGCCCGGCTCCAGGGAGTGCAAGCCTTTCGCCGGGCTTGCAACAAAGGGGGATGGCGAGTGTTCGTCACAGGCGCCCGGGTCTCGCAAGAGGCCCGGGCGTTGTGATTCTGGCGCTCGAAATGGAGATTTCAGGCTTGCCCTTCCCTCGTCTGTCCACCATCCTGATATTGGCCGCGTTGACCGCGGGATGTTCGGATGGCTGCGGTAACGCCATAATTACGGAAAGCATCAGCCCCTCGGGCGACGTTAAGGCGGTCATGTTTCAGCGTGACTGCGGCGCGACCACCAGCTTTTCGACACAAATCAGCGTGATTAAGGAGGACGGCGAGTTGACCGGCAGCGGGAACGTCTTCGTCGCCGATGACGATCATGGGACCGCTTATACGGGTGACTGGGGCGGTCCATGGGCCGAGATGCACTGGTCAGCGCCCGATCGGCTGATCATTCGCTATGCCGAAAAATCCCGCATCTTCGAGCAGAAGAACAAGATGTCCGGGATACGGATCACCTACCAGTCCGTCCGTCATTGATAACGGCGGCGGGCCTCCCCCCTACCCCTCGCTCTCGCTGATATCCTCGAGCATATCGGTATCGAGCACGCGCACCCGCCCCTGCTCGAGCGAAATCACTCCCGATTCCTCCCAACTGCGAAGCTGACGGTTGATATGCTCACGGCTCATCCCCGCGAAATTGCCGAGTTCGGTCTGGCTGAGCTCCACACGATGCGTCGTCTCCGCCGCATCCTTGCGGATCAGCCGCTTGAGATAGCGCGCGAGCCGCGGGCCGGAGGCATAGGCACGATCGCTCTCGATCGTCTGGTCGGCGGTGCGCAGCCGCCGCGCGAGCTGCTGCATCAGCGACCAGGTGAATTCGGGATGACTCGCCGAAAAATCCTTGAGCGCATTGCGGCCGAGTTGAAGCGCGCTCCCCGCGCTGGTCGCGGTCACCGACGCGGTGCGCTCGCCACCGTCGAGCAGCGCAATCTCGCCCAGCGCCGCGCCGGGCTCGGCATAGGCAAGGACGATCTCGCGCCCACCCGCGGTCAGCATCGACACGCGCGCGGTGCCCTCGGTCAGGATCAGCATCATGTCGCCGGGATCGCCCTGGACGAGCAGTTCCTTGCCCTTGGCAAAGCTGATCTGCACCGACCGGCTGGCAATCTCCGCCCAATCCTCGACGGTCAGGCCCGAAAATATGCTGTCGGGGCCCTGCAGTGCGGCGAGTTTCGCGTGATCCATGCCCCTGTCACCCCTTTGCTTTGCGTCAGACGAGCCGGCTCTGCTTCACCGCGGCTTCGATGAATCCCTTGAACAGCGGGTGCGGATCAAAGGGTCTGGATTTGAGCTCGGGGTGAAACTGCACCCCGATGAACCACGGATGGTCCGGCCGCTCGACGATTTCGGGCAGCATGCCATCGGGCGACATGCCTGAAAAGACCAGACCGCCCTTTTCGAGCGCTTCGCGATACGCTCCGTTAACCTCATAACGGTGCCGGTGGCGCTCGCTGATGTCGTTCGCGCCATAAATGCTCGCGACATGGCTGTTCGGCGACAGCTTGGCGTCATAGGCGCCGAGCCGCATCGTGCCGCCCATGTCGGTGTTCGCGCCGCGCTTCTGCAGCCCCTCGGCGCTCATCCATTCGGTGATCAGGCCGACGACGGGCTCGTCGGTCGCGCCGAACTCGGTGCTCGACGCCTTGGCGATCCCGCTCGTGTTCCGCGCACCCTCGATGCACGCCATCTGCATCCCCAGACAGATGCCGAGGAACGGCACCCCCTGTTCGCGCGCGAAGCGGACGCTCGCGATCTTGCCTTCGGATCCGCGCTCGCCAAAGCCGCCGGGGACGAGAATGCCGTGCATCGGCTCCAACTTGGCCGCGAGGTCGCCTTCCTCGAACATTTCGGCGTCGAGCCAGCGGATGTTGACCTTGACCCGGTTCGCCATGCCGCCATGCGCCAGCGCCTCGTTGAGCGATTTATAGGCATCGGGCAGCGAGACATATTTGCCGACGACGCCGATCGTGACCTCACCCTCGGGGTGTTGCTTGCGGTCCATGATGTCGTACCAGGCGGTGAGGTCGGGTTCGGGCGCGTCGTGGATGCCGAAAGCGCGCAGCACCTCCGAATCGAGCCCCTCGCCATGATATTGTACCGGCACCGAATAGATCGAATCGGCGTCGAGCGCCGGAATCACCGCTTCCTTCCGCACATTGCAGAATTGCGCGATCTTCGCGCGCTCGCCCTCGGGCAGCGGCTTTTCGCAGCGGCAGAGCAGCACGTCGGGCTGGACGCCCAGCGAGGCAAGCTCGCGCACGCTATGCTGGGTCGGCTTGGTCTTCAGCTCGCCCGCGGCGGCGATATAGGGCACCAAAGTGACGTGGACGGACAGCGTATTCTCGCGCCCCTCCTCGTTGCGGAGCTGGCGGATCGCCTCGATGAAGGGCAGCGATTCGATGTCGCCGACGGTGCCGCCGATCTCGCACAGCACGAAATCGAGGTCGTCAGTCTCGGCGCGGGCAAAGGCCTTGATCGCATCGGTGACGTGGGGAACCACCTGCACCGTCGCGCCCAGATAGTCGCCGCGGCGTTCCTTGGTGATGATCTGCTGATAGATGCGGCCCGAGGTGACATTGTCGCTCTGCCGCGCCGCGACGCCGGTGAAGCGCTCGTAATGGCCAAGGTCGAGGTCGGTTTCGGCCCCGTCGTCGGTCACATAGACCTCGCCATGCTGATAGGGCGACATCGTCCCCGGATCGACGTTCAGATAGGGATCGAATTTCCGGATACGCACACGATAGCCACGCGCCTGCAACAAGGCCGCGAGGCTAGCCGCCATCAAACCTTTGCCAAGCGAGGAGACCACGCCGCCGGTGATAAAAATGAACCGCGCCATGGGAGGAAAGACTTACTCAACAGGAGGGGGACGGCGCAAGCCGTCGAATCGCCCGACGCGGAAATTTTTCCGCCGCCGCGCGCGAAGCCGGAAAGCCGAGGCCTTCCGGTATTTTACGGACTTATTTCTTGGTGGGCGCTTCGGCCGGGGCCGGTGCCGCCTTCTGGCTGGCCGCGGCGGATGCGGCGGCGAGCGGATCGTCGGAGGCGGGCGCGCCCTGGGCCGGCGCCGGCTGCGCTGCGCCGGTCAGCGACGA
>Ga0182745_1003626_pt1 | contig 13245 bp, 12 predicted proteins | sample eDN3rd30CKraftBY_FD_128523 | JGI IMG/M metagenome (GOLD analysis project Ga0182745, IMG submission 128523) | Enriched backyard soil microbial communities from Emeryville, California, USA - eDNA 3rd pass 30_C Kraft BY (version 2) (version 2) | ecosystem: Environmental > Terrestrial > Soil >...
AAAACGAAGACATCAAACTATATAGCTTATTATAATCAATCACGAAGAACGCCATTTGACATGGCGTTCTTTTTTGCTTTAGTTCGGTGAAGTGGAGGTGGGGGAAGACTTGGGATGTTGTGGTTTGAGGGTGGACTAGGGTGAAAGGGGAAGATGGGGCGCTGGAATGTCCCAGTAGAAGTGGAACTGGGAAAAATTAAGTGAGACAAAGCGCTAGAGTGTCAAAAGAATTAATACAACAAACTACAATCAACTTAAAGTGGCGTTCATCGGTTTTATGAAAGCCACTTTTGAATGGGAACAGCGGCAAAGTGGCGTTCACTAGCTTATGAAAGCCAATTTTCACCGAATTCATCAAAATGTCTTTCATCCCCCTCATATGAATCACAACGCATCCTTCCACCAGTATCATCATTAAAAATCCCTCTAATGTAAGTTTCGTGCCCGCAACAAGCCGTAGATACAACCGCAAAAACCGCAAGTTGGCTACAAGTCTTATTCTAAGTCCGCTAACATAAAAAAATCTCTATTACAAAGCAGCCACGGGGCTACAAGTTTTTTGGTTACTTGTCAATATTAATCAAAAATCTCCCATTGCATTTCAATGTGGCTATGCTATAATTAACTTAAATAATAACTGAATAACCATTTGACTATTGTCAAAGGGGAGTAGCTTATAAGTATTGAAAAATACTTACTTCACAGTCGTCATTACATGGTGAGAGCCATCGGGTGTGAAAGCATTTAATGGATTTCAATAATTGAAATCATTCCAATTGCTTAGCAAGACCTTTGCCTATTTATTAGGCATGGGTCTTTTCTTTTTGCCTTAAAATGGGATTTCAGTATTATTAATCGCAGCTAAAAAGGAGCTGTAAACCTGTTACCAAATTCTTTTTAAAAGACTTTTGTGGCAATTATTTTTTTAATAAATGTCCATTGAAACGGGCATACAAAGAATAAGGAGGAAAATGTAGTGGAAATATTTTTAGAATATGCATGGGTATTAGTAGTACTTATTGTACTAGAAGGATTATTAGCTGCTGATAATGCTGTCGTAATGGCAGTAATGGTTAAGCATTTGCCGAAAGAACAACAGAAAAAGGCTTTATTTTATGGATTGGTGGGTGCGTTTATTTTCCGTTTCGCAGCCCTGTTCCTCATCACAGTATTAGTTAACTACTGGCAAATCCAAGCAATTGGTGCAGCTTATCTATTATTCATTGCCATCAAGAATGTTTATGAGCAGAAATTTAAGAAGGATGATGAAGAAGAGGAAGAGCAGGAAGAGCATAATAAGAAGGGCAAAGGCTTCTGGGCTACAGTGGCAAAAGTTGAGTTTGCAGATATTGCCTTTGCAGTCGACTCAATGTTGGCGGCAGTGGCAATTGCCGTTACACTACCTGAAGTAGGGAACTTCGATATCGGCGGTATTAATGCTGGACAATTCGGTGTTATGTTCTTCGGTGGTATTGTCGGGATGATTTTAATGCGATTCGCGGCTCAATGGTTCGTAAAAGTGTTGCATGACTACCCAGATTTGGAAACAGCTGCTTTCTTAATCGTTGGTTGGGTAGGGGTAAAATTAGCAATTTTAACTTTAGCTCATGATAAGATTGCAATTTTACCGCATGAGTTTCCACATTCAACAACTTGGAAATTAATTTTCTGGATTGTATTATTAGCGATTGCACTTGGTGGTTGGTTCTTGGGTGTTACGAAAAAGAAAAAACAAGCTACACAAGAATAAAAGTAGTAAAATTGGGGGACAGTGTAAACTGTCCCTCTTTCTTTTTTGTCAATTTAATCGAAATAAGAGATAGGACTGATTGTAGGTTCACTTTATAGAAATTTTCCATTATACTTGTAGAATTAGAACAATTTGCAAAAGAGGCGAATCAAGTGGCCCGACACACAAAAAAATCTAGAATAGTCACACCTTTTCAACTTTTAGTAAGCTATTATTTTATTGCCATAGCAACTTCCTTTCTCTTATTAAGAATTCCAGCAGTATACGAGGAGGGTGTGAAAGTTTCCTTTGTCGATACTTTATTTACGGCAGTGAGTGCAGTAAGTGTTACAGGTTTAACGGTTTTTAATATATCCGAAGCCTTTACTCCATTTGGCATTATTGTGCTACTAGTGATTTTACAGCTAGGTGCAATTGGGATTATGTCATTGGGAACATTTCTCTGGATTATTTTAGGAAAAAGAATTGGTATGCGTGAAAGACAGCTAATCATGATCGATCATAACCAATACCATTTATCAGGTGTTGTTCAATTATTAAGAGAAATTGTAAAAATCCTATTCATCATTGAAGCGATTGGAGCAGCGATTCTCTTTGTTCATTTCCTGCAATATTTTGATACATGGGAAGAGGCACTCAAGCACGGAGTTTTTGCTTCAATCTCAGCCACAACGAATGGTGGATTTGATATTACAGGGGAAAGCTTAATCCCTTACCATCAAGATTATTTTATACAATTTATTACAATGATTTTAATTGTATTAGGGGCAATAGGATTTCCGGTTTTAATTGAAGTGAAAAATTTCATGTTTCGTCGAGATGCAACATTTCGGTTTAGCTTATTTACCAAAATTACAACGGTAACTTATGGATTGTTGTTTGCGGTAGGTGCTTTGGTTATTTTGCTAATTGAAAACTTCCACTCTTTTAGAGGAATGGCGTGGCATGAAAAATTATTTACGGCTATGTTCCATTCAATTTCTGCACGTTCGGGTGGGATGACTACATTCGATGTCACCTTATTTAGTGAAGCAACTGATATCTTTTTGAGTTTCTTAATGTTTATCGGCTCTTCGCCAAGCTCGGTGGGTGGAGGGATTCGGACAACTACGTTTGCATTAGCTATTTTATTTTTATATAATTTCGCGAATGGTCGAACAGATATTCAATTATATGGACGGGAAATTTACTTAATCGATATTTTTCGTTCCTATGTGGTCATCATTTTAGCATTCTTTATGGTAATGATTGCGACAATGATATTATTGATAACAGAGCCGGCAGCTACTGCAACTCAAATAATCTTTGAAATTACGTCGGCCTTCGGAACAGCTGGTATGTCATTAGGGATTACAGAACATTTGTCGACAGAGGGGAAATTTGTCATGATGATTTTAATGTTTGTCGGACGTGTTGGACTAATCTCATTCTTATATACACTCGGTGGAAGAGTCGATAAACCACCATATCACTATCCGAAAGAGCGAGTTATAATTGGATAATTTTTCAAAGGGTCTCATATAATAATTATGAGACCCTTAATTATTTCAAAAATGTTAAAAATATTGAATTTACTGACTTTTAACGTGCAATTTTTAGTCAAATTAGTTAAATTAAAAATAAGATGAAATATTGTCTCACTACCGAAATAGTTGAGATACTTTTTTAAAATATTGTTAAACTACTCTGACATCAATTGTAAATATTTGAAATAAAAATAGGACAAATGGATATGAGAAGAAATATTCAAGTGAAAAAATAGAGGGAAAAATGACTTAGAACGAAAAGCATGATTAGTGCGTAAATTTACAATTTCAAACAAAAAATCAATATGAAATATTGTTTTTCGCTATAAAAATGATGTTATATACCCATTTAATTACCACATGAACTATGAAATAATTTGTATTAAATATACAATTTAGAATATTTAGTATAATTGAAAATATAAAGTCATAAATATGTTAATTTATTAATAGAATAAATGTATAAGAATTGCGTGGAAGAGAGTATTTTTTTCCAAATGGAAAGGATTGGTGAGAGAAAAATGGTGAAAACTGTTCGACCTATCTTTAGGAAATTGTTTCAAACCGTTAAAGATCCAGTACTAATATTAAATACTTCTTGTCAAATTGAGTCAATAAATGACTTTGCAGCGCAAATGCTAAATATAAATCACACTACAGACCAACAATTGCAATTGGACGAGCTTTCAAAGTCAATTTGGTATAATTTTTTAACCAAAATTCAAAGTAATCTTGCTGGCTTTTGCAATCTTAATATTAAAATAGGTGAAGATGAATTTAAAGAATTTCGCTTGATGGGCTACTATCATGAAAAGAAGGAACTAATATTTGTTAGAATTTCACCATTGACGGAAACGAGTAAAATTCTTGATCGCAGCAATATCGATATCTACTCAATGTTTAATGATATTTCACACGGGGTTATTTTAACTGATTTGAATGGAGATATTGTAGATGCTAATTTACAAGCCCTGCAATATATTCAGTGCGAAAAAAGTCAGATTATCATGAAACCGCATGAAGTGCTATTTGAGTCGCTTTCTGATTACGAATATAGCAGGCTTCAGTATTTCGCTAATTTAATGAACAATGGACGAGCTGCTATAAGTGTATCGAGTGTAAGTTCGGACGGGCAGATTTTGTATTATAAATTGGAGAGCAGATTCAATAATAATATGAATTTAATGGTGACAACAATTACAGATGAAACAGAGAAGGTTTTGTTAAAGCAACAGGTTGAACAACAGCAGTCGCTCAATTCGATGGGGCAGATGGCAGCAAGTATTGCCCATGAAATTCGTAATCCAATGACATCTTTAAAAGGCTTTGTTGAATTATTGAGGTTAAACTCTTGTGTGGATCACCAAAATTACTTAGCTGTTATGGATTCTGAATTGCAGCGAATGGAGTCAATTTTAACAGAGCTACTGCATTTATCGAAGCCGCGAGAAAGAATTTATGAAGAGACTTCTATTGTACGTGTAGTAAATGAGGTAATTGAACTCATGATGCCGCTTGCTGTACAGCACAATATCCTATTAAAATTAGATGATTGTGATTTCTATAATTTGAACATTTTGGGCAATCATAATCGTTTAAAGCAAATGCTTATTAATCTTGTGAAAAATGCAATAGAGGTAATGCCGAATGGTGGCGTCGTTGTTGTAAAAATTTGCAATCATGACAGTGGCATTGAAGTTTCTGTTATCGATGAAGGGCATGGACTAACAGATGGAGAAATGAATCAGTTATTTACACCATTCTTTACGACAAAAGCTACAGGAACGGGTTTGGGCTTAGCATTAGTAAAAAAAGTAGTTGAGGAGCATAATGGTTCCATCAGTGTTGAAAGTGCGCTAGGGTTAGGAACTACCTTTAAAATTGCCTTGCCAATTTGTGATAGCCAAACTGTAAATCAAGAGGATGAACGATTAATCGAGCTGTGGATGGACCATGGAATTGTCAATAGATTGCCTGTTGTTTAGAGAATTAGAGATAAGGGTTTTGACAAAAGTTTCTTTTTATCGCTATAATTCATTTATATAATGATAAAAAGGATGTTTTGTCATGTCTTCTAATGAAATTAAGCAATCGCTTAAATTGTTTATTGTCTTGTCTAGAGCAAATAAGGCGATAAATGAAGTGACGAACCAATTTTTTCAACAGCACGGTTTAAATCCAACCGAATTTGCGGTATTAGAGTTACTTTATCATAAAGGAAGCCAACCGCTTCAACAAATTGGAAATAAGATTTTACTTGCTAGCGGATCCATTACTTATGTTATTGATAAGCTTGAAAAAAGAGGCTATTTGAATCGAGTGTCATGTCCATCTGACAGACGTGTTACATTTGCAGAAATTACGGAGTCGGGTGCAGAATTTATGAAAACTCTTTTTCCAGAGCATGAAGAAAATTTGCACGAGCTTTTAAGTGTTCTAACGCCTGAGGAAAAAGATACAGCGATTGAGCTGTTGAAGAAATTAGGACTATCGATTAAAGATTTGTCATACTAAAAAAAGGAGCTGTCTCTTTTAGAGATTAGCTCCTTTAGTTTTTTAGCCATTATTTAAGATGGCTTATTCAATTGTTAAGCCCATTTTAATCATGGCTTCAGATAAATCTACTTGTTCTTGGTCAAAAACTGTTAAACGGACTAGCTTGTCTCCTTTTTCGAAGGCAACAGCAATTACTTCTTCGCTGCCAAACTTAGCAAGGTAAGCTTTTGAATTCGTTACGTTATTGTTTTTAATGAATGAAGAAATATCATATTCTTCATAATCGTCACTTATAGCAGCAATTGTTTGCTCAGTGCTAGCTAACAAATCCTCGTAAGTTGAATCCTGCTTAGACATCGCTTCAATACGCATAGATACTGTATCATCTTCGTCATAGGCCAAAACATCTTTACCTGGTTCTTCAGCTGTTAATGTAAAGCCGGGAATTACGCGTATTGCATATTGGTCATTAGAAACAGTAGTAAGTTCCTCAGTCTTGCTTTCCCCATTAGAAGAGTAAGTGATCGATGTAGCATCGTTTGAAGCAGGTTCCTCAGCAGCAGTCTCTTCTTGCTTAACTTCAGTTGTAGCAGGTTCTTCTGTTTCTACTGAATGATTAGATTCTTGAGTTTCTGTGCTTGCTGTAACCGTTTCTTTCGTAGACTCTGTTGTAGAATCTTCTGCGGTGTTACATGCTGCTAGAACTGCAAGTGATAAAATAACAGTTAGTATAAAACGAAAACTTTTTAACATTTTTTTGCCCCCTTAGTGAATTAAACGTATTAGCTCTTAAAAAGTTTCAAATATATTCTAGTTCTACCTCTATTTTAATGTAGAGGTAAAATCATAAATAACAGTAAAATAAATACTTCATGGGATACGATAATTAGCGGCAAGCTTTTCTTCCACTCATATAAAAATCCCCAAACCAATCCTGTAACCAATGCTGCCAGGACTCCAGGCCAGAAACCGCTAATCGCGACAGATAGTGCAAATAGAATACTTGTAAGGATAACGGCAATTTTAGGAGATACCCAATTTTTTAAATGCTGTTGGATAAACCCTCGCCAGAAAAGCTCTTCACCCACAACGATGATAAAAATTAGCAATAAGTAATGCCATAGATGATTTGGTCCGTATATGGCCAAAAATTTCGAGATTGTTTTAGCAGTATTGGCATCGATTTGCTGGATTAGTAGATTCCCGAGTCGCACAATCCCATATAAAATGGTTCCATAGCCAATCCCAAAAACTAAGTATTGCCAAGTTGGAAGTTCATCTTTAGAGGTTCCATATATAATGGCTATGGCAATCCCTACTAAAAGTGTAAATGTGTATAGGTACCAGAAGATAGCAGTTTCTTCAAAAGTGAAATACAACATTACATAAATGAATACTAAAGAAAGAAGGAGCCCGACAATTTTTTTGGATTTGCTCATAAATAATGACCTCCTACTATCTATTTTAACAAAAAAAAAATCTCCTATCATCTATTAGTAAATGAACAGGAGATTTTACTTATACGATTAACTTCATTCAGTAAAAGTCTTTAACCTCTATCACAATAGAACTATTCGGTCAAAGGTATAACAATAGAAAAACTGCAATTGAATAAAGTTAAAGCCTCAAGCGCAAGATTTAAGAAATTCCAATATAGAATTTCCGAGTATAATCGGCTAGTATATAGGCGTACAAATACGCAGAGGCGAGTTTTGGCTAATGTTCATTTGGGTGATTTAAAATTTTATAGCGTTTATGATTGACTACTGTTTTTTCTTCCATGTCTAAATCATGAAAGTTATCCATAATTGTTAAGTCTACAATGACGGAGTTTTCATTTACTTTCTCCACTACCCCTTGTAAACCTTCTTTAAACTCGACAATATTTCCAACCTCTGCTATTTTCATAAGAGTCAGCTCCTTATCGACTAATAATATTATGAAATTTTGCATGAAAATCTCAAAAAAGTAAAGAGATTTTTAAATTTTTAATTTATTTTTAACTAAAAATTTACAATGAAGGTGAAATTATGGAAAAATATCAACAGATGATTGACCAGTTAAAAAGCGGAGAAGTGGACAAAATCGCAATTCCTAAAGAAGAATTTTTAGAATTTCGTAGCCTGCTAGTGAAGGATGAAAAGTTCAAACATTTTCGCGGTGAGGCACAACAAGGTGGGGATGTAATCTTCACATTCCTAAAAGAGCCAAGAAGTTAAAGCTCAATTTGTGTCGAAGTTTGTCTAGCGATTTTCATGCTTATTTTCTTGAGAAAATATTATAATGGAAGCATCATATTTTTTTAGGAGGAGTTTAGTGGGAAAGGACCTTTTAAAAGAACTTGAGAAAAAAAGACAGTTAATGATCCAATCTGGAATAGAGTACGGTCTTCAAAATCCCAAAACTATTCAACTAAGTAAAGAATTAGATCGATTAATGAATGAATTTGAAGTAGAAGATGCAAGTAAAGGTGAACAAATAGAAAAGAATGATGATTACAATTATATTCAGTAAAAAAATTTTTGTATAAATTGTTTAAAAAGTGTTTTTTGGGGAGATATTATAAATGAACACAGCAACATTCTCATTTCCCCCTTTTAGAGCAGAAGCATTTGTCTTCTGCTCTCTTTTTTTGTTTAAAAATCTGAACAGGTAATTAGAGAATATTTTACTTCAAAATAGTTTGAAAATTCCAACGAAATGTCGCGGACCCCCCATACTGGAACACACCGAAGAAGGTGATGACCATTTTGAAAAAACTGTGACGAAAAGTAGAGTAGAACTCCTCTATAGGACAAGAAACCAATCAATCCCTATTACAGTCTTTATTGAGCAAAATAAACCCCAAGTAGTTAGCGCACTAAATAAACACATCAAAAATCGATAATTCCCTCTCTTATGAATTAGAAAATAAATGACATCAACTTTTATTAAAATATACCCGTACAATTGTAAAGGTTTTGTAATAATTTTCTAATTATAAGCACGAGTGTCAAAATATTTGGTAAACTATTAGAAAACTTAGTTAATCTCTTAAAATTATGGGGAGTGCTAAGAGAATGAATTCATCGAAATAGTTAAGGAAAGTGTCTATTTAAATCATGTATAAAGGAAAGGGTTGTTACTAGTGATACATACTAAAAAGATTGCATTTATCGGAACGGGCGTTATGGGAGCAAGTATTGTGAAGCACCTATTAAAAGCGCAATACGACGTAACAATCTATTCGCGTACAAAGTCAAAAGCTGAAGACTTAATCGAGCTAGGTGCAAACTGGGCACCATCTCCGAAAGAGGCGGCAAAAGAAGCGGACATTATTTTTACAATGGTGGGCTTCCCTCAAGACGTAGAACAAGTCTACTGTGCGGAAGAAGGAATACTGCACTCCGCAAAAGCAGGGACAATTGTTGTAGACATGACTACATCCGAACCGACATTAGCTAAAAAAATCTATGAACTAGCAAAACAAAAAGGAATTGAAAGCATTGATGCTCCTGTATCTGGAGGAGATGTCGGCGCTCAAAATGGTACACTATCCATTATGGTTGGTGGGGAAGAAAGTGTTTTTGAAGTATTATTGCCGATTCTACAAATCTTTGGTTCGAATATAGTGTATCAAGGGGAAGCGGGCTCAGGACAGCACACGAAAATGTGCAACCAATTATTAATCGCAACGAATATGATTGGCGTTTGTGAATCTATCGCTTATGCCATGAAGGCGGGGTTAGATATCGAAAAAGTACTGCAATCGATTTCTACCGGTGCTGCTGGCTCGTGGTCATTAAGCAATTTAGGACCGCGAATGATAAAAGGGGACTTAGAGCCAGGTTTTTATCTGAAGCATTTTATAAAAGATATGAAAATCGCCATTGATGAAGCTGAGAGAATGGACTTGGATCTACCTGGCGTGAAGTTGTCAAAAGAGCTTTATAATACGCTTTTAGAAAAGGGATATGGGGATAAAGGAACACAAAGTTTGATCAAATATTATCTGGATTAAGGCTCGTTTCGACTAGCTTATTTATAAGAGTTTTTACCTCCGAAATACGCCAATGCACAATTGTTTAGATTGTTAGAAAGTGAAAATACTTTTTAGGAGCGTGCGCTTTGGGGAAATCAGTTAGTAAGCAAAAGTTAAATAGTCGAGGCCCGCTTGCCCTTTATTTATCATTGCCGATTCTTTCCTGGGCTTTTTATGATTTTGCCAATACCATTTTTTCATCCAATATTAACACAGTATTTTTTCCTTTTTATATGGACGAGGTATTAGGAACTGATGAGGTGAGGCAGCAGGTAGCGAGTACTTTTATCTCTTATGCCAATGCGGTTGCGAGCTTCTTCCTCGTAGTCTTTTCTCCTCTTTTTGGGGTATGGATAGATAATACAGGATATAAAAAACGTTTTATTGTTTGGTTTGCCTCTATTTCAATCTTTTTTACGTTTATGATGGGGGTATTCGGCGGTATTCAATTTAGTGCTAATTATTCAGGTGTCCCATTGAGTTTATTTTTAGTAGTTGTTAGTTTTGTCATCGCTAAATTTTTCTTTAACTCAAGTCTCGTGTTTTATGATTCGATGATGGGGGATTTGGGTACTAAAGAAGAAATGCCTCTTATTTCAGGTTTTGGCGTGGCTGTGGGGTATTTAGGAACGATTTGTGGTTTGCTTGTGTACTTGCTTGTGAGCGAGGGAGATTTCCACCGAGCATTTATTCCAACGGCGATTTTATATTTTATCTTTTCTTTGCCTTTATTTTTCTTTATAAAGGATCAGCCGATTCCTAAAGAACACAGAAAAAAGATAAAATTTTTAGAAGGCTATAAGGAAATTTTCCAAACCTTTAAGGAAATGAAAAAGTATAAAGCGATTTTTACTTTTATGATTGCTTACTTTTTCCTAAATGATGCAATCGCTACAACAATTGCAATGATGGCTGTTTATGCAACAGCGATTGTAGGCTTTACATCGAGTCAATTCATCGTCCTGTATTTAGTGAGCACAGTTGCTACTGTGATCGGTTCCATGATTTTTGGCTACATTGCTAAAGCGATTGGTTCAAAACGTGCAGTGACGATTGTAGCGATTATTATGATTATTGCCTTATGCCTTGCAGTCTTTGCCACAACCCAGTGGATGTTCTGGATTGCAGGAAGTTTGTTTGGGGTATCACTCGGTTCAATGTGGGTAACTTCTCGCACATTAATTCTTGAATTATCGCCAGAAGAAAAGCGTGGCCAGTTTTTTGGTTTATTCGCGTTTTCTGGAAAAGTATCCTCGATTATTGGGCCAGCTATTTATGGTACTGTCACTTTAGTCATGAAGGATTATGGGACTTTGGCAAGCAGAGTTGCGCTAGGATCCTTAATTATTCTTACAATAATTGGACTTATCGTACATTTGCAAGTGAAGTCTGGAAAAAATAGATGATAGGAGAAATCCTGCCCCTATGTTACAATTTACTTAATTAAAATTGTATCGAAAGTAACTAAAATATAATTATTTTAGTCGGGAAAGGAACGAGCATCTTGGAACATAACAAAGGTATTTTACTTGAAAGTGGAACTAATGAACTAGAAATCGTCGAATTTGAAGTCGCTAATAATAAATTTGGTATTAATGTGATAAAAGTAAAAGAAATCATTCAACCGATACCAGTTACATTTATCCCACATGCACATCCACATGTAGAAGGAATCGTACAGCTTCGTGGAGAAGTTTTGCCTGTGGTGAATATGTTAAAGGTTTTAGGGATTTCAAATGCAGTATTTAGTGCGCAGCAAAAGTATATTGTTGCGGAATTCAATAAGCAGAAGGTTGTCTTCCACGTAGATAATGTAACACAAATACACCGAATTTCTTGGAATGAAATAGAAAAGCCTTCAGATATGTATCAAGGCGGTTCATCACAAGTAATTGGCGTTATTAAACAACAAGATGCGATGATTTTATTATTAGATTTTGAAAAAATTATGGTTGATATTAATCCGGATTCAGGTATAAATGTTGAATCTGTTAAAAAGTTAGGAAAGCGTGACCGCTCTGAAAAGAAAATTGTTATTGCAGAGGACTCGCCGTTATTAAGAAAATTATTGCATGATACGATGAACGAAGCAGGCTATGAAAATCTGGAGTTTTTTGAAAATGGCCGAGATGCGTATGATTATTTAGAGTCACTGCAAAGTACAGGCAGCAATATTGAAGAACATGTTCAATTAGTTATAACAGATATCGAAATGCCACAAATGGATGGACATCATTTTACGAAAAAAATAAAAACTCACCCTAAGTTAGAGAAACTTCCAGTGATTATCTTCTCAAGCTTAATCACGGATGATCTTCGACATAAAGGTGAGGTAGTGGGTGCAGAAGAACAAATTAGTAAGCCAGAAATTGCGGAGCTAATTTTAAAAGTTGATGAGCTGATTCTATAACGAACCATTTAGAATATTAGAAGGTTATCCATTACATTTATATTTTCATTAGTAGAAAGCTCTTCTCATGGTACATGGTGAATTGATTTTGCATTAAGAACACGGTTGGATACCTTGCACGGGTTTCTAGCTGTGTTCTTTTTGTGTTTAAAGATGAATGAATTGCACCATTCTGAGGATAGATCCTTACTATTCCATAAGAAATGATGAAAAGAGAGAAGTGATGACAATAGAGAATTTGGAAAATTTAAAAACTGCAATTATCGATATTGGCTCCAATACAATTCGTCTAGTGCTCTACAAATATAATCGCCTTGAAGGGCTTAGAGAATTCGGAAATATTAAAACAGTAGCAAGATTGCGCACATATTTGCAGCGCGATGGTGAAATGTCCGAAGAAGGCATTTTATTGTTATCAAAAACTTTAAATTCTTTCAAAAGTATTATTGATGATTATGAGATTACCGACATTAAAGCAACTGCAACCGCAGCAATCCGTCAAGCCAAAAATAATGAATCTATTATTGCCAGAATGGAAAAAGATACGGGTATTTTAATTGATTTATTAACAGAGGAAGAAGAGGCGTATTTCGGATTTATAGCTGTTGCCCATTCGATGGATACGGAATCGGCCGTTACAATCGACATCGGTGGCGGTTCAACAGAAATCACTTTGTTTGAAGATAAAAAATTGCAAAAGACGATTAGCTTTCCTTTTGGCACTGTTTCTTTAAAAGAAAAATTTGTTTCCGGTGAAGTAATTAATACAGAAGAAAAGGTATTGTTACAGCAATTTGTGAAAGCGCAATTTGAAAGCCTAGATTGGATTTCCCAAATTGGACTGCCAGTCGTTGCTATTGGTGGGAGCGGACGCAACATTGCTCAAGTTCACCAGCATCTCGTTGATTATCCGTTATCCGGAGTACATCAATATGAAATGGAAATGGGTGAATTAAACAACATAAGTAGTTATTTAGAGACTTTGACTTTTGAGCAGCTAAAGCAATTGGATGGACTTTCCTCCGACCGGGCTGACATTATT
>Ga0182745_1003630_pt1 | contig 13239 bp, 13 predicted proteins | sample eDN3rd30CKraftBY_FD_128523 | JGI IMG/M metagenome (GOLD analysis project Ga0182745, IMG submission 128523) | Enriched backyard soil microbial communities from Emeryville, California, USA - eDNA 3rd pass 30_C Kraft BY (version 2) (version 2) | ecosystem: Environmental > Terrestrial > Soil >...
CTTGCCGACGCCGCGACCCTCGCGGATCTCGATAGTCATGGCGCGGGAGACCACGTCGCGGGAGGCGAGGTCCTTGGCTGACGGGGCGTAGCGCTCCATGAAGCGCTCGCCTTCGGAATTGGTAAGATAGCCGCCCTCGCCGCGCGCGCCCTCGGTGATGAGGCAGCCCGAGCCGTAGATGCCAGACGGGTGGAACTGCACGAATTCCATGTCCTGCAACGGCAGGCCGGCGCGCAGCGCCATGCCGCCGCCGTCGCCGGTGCAGGTATGGGCCGAGGTGCAAGAGAAATAGGCGCGGCCATAGCCGCCGGTCGCGAGAATGGTCTCCTGGGCGCGGAAGCGGTGGATCGAGCCGTCGTCCAGCTTCATGGCGATGACGCCGCGGCAGCGGCCGGTCTCGTCCATGATCAGGTCGATGGCGAAATATTCGATGAAGAATTCGGCCGAATGCCGCAACGCCTGCCCGTACATGGTGTGCAGCATGGCGTGGCCGGTGCGGTCGGCAGCGGCGCAGGTCCGCTGGGCCTGCATCTTGCCGTATTCCATGGTCATGCCGCCGAACGGGCGCTGGAAGATGCGGCCGTCCTCGGTGCGGGAGAACGGCACGCCCCAGTGTTCGAGTTCGTAGACCGCGCGGGGCGCGTTGCGGCACAGATATTCGATGGCGTCCTGGTCGCCGAGCCAGTCCGATCCCTTGACGGTGTCGTACATGTGCCAGCGCCAGTCGTCGGCGTGCATGTTGCCGAGCGAGGCGGAAATGCCGCCCTGGGCCGCGACGGTGTGGGAGCGCGTCGGGAACACCTTGGTGATGCAGGCCGTGCGCAGGCCGGCTTCACTGCAACCGACGGCCGCGCGCAGGCCGGCGCCGCCGGCGCCCACGACGACGACGTCGAAGGTGTGGTCGGTGATCGGATAGGCCCGGCCGTTGATGGCCGGCCCGCTGTTCGAGGCTCCGTTGGACATGCTCACACCCCGAAGGACAGCTTGAGAATGGCGAAGGCCGAGGCCAGGGCGACCGCCACGGTGAAGAACGTGTTGGCCATGATGAGGACCAGCTTGGTCAGGTCGTGATGGACATAGTCCTCGATCACGACCTGCATGCCGAGCCGCATGTGATAGGTCGCCGAGCCGATGAACAGCAGCAGCAGGATCGCCACGAGCGGCGAGCCGAGAATCTGCTTCACGGCGGAATAGTTGCGGCCGAGCAGCGAGGTCACGATCACCACGAAGGCGATGGTCAGCGGGATGTTGGCGACCGCCGTGAGGCGCTGACGCCAGAAATGCTCGGTGCCGGACTTGGCGGAGCCGAGCCCACGGACCCGCGCGAGCGGCGTTGAGAGGCGACCGATGCCCATCAGCGGGGCCCTCCGATCAGGATATAGCCGACGACCCAGAGCAGGATCGTGATGACGATGGAGCCGATCAGGTTGGCCCGTGCCAGCCATTCACGCTCGCTCGGCCCGAAGCCGATGATCATGTCCCACAGCAGATGGCGGATGCCGCCCAGCATGTGGTGGACCAGCGCCCAGGTGTATCCGAACAGGATCAGGTGCCCGATGATGGTGCCCATGAACCATTCGACATCGGCATAGGCGGCCGGACCGGCGGCGGCGGCCACCAGCCACCACACCATCAGCAGCGTGCCGGCATAGAGCGCAATGCCGGTGGCCCGATGAACGACGGACATCATCATCGTCAGCATCGGACGGTAGATTTGCAGATGTGGAGAAAGCGGCCGCTCCACCGGAGCTTTGATTCCGGCCATGATGTATCGCACCCTTATAGTTCCGGCCCTTGCATAAATAGTCGGGTCGCGAAGCGCAATGCCGTCTTTGGACTGCCTCGAATGTAGACTTTGCAATGCAACCCCGGGACGTGCGGGGGATTGAATGGCCTGGGGGCCGGTTCGCCGCACGCCTCGCCAGGTCCAGGGAGACGCAGAAATGATAATCGTCAGGGAGATTTTCGCCGGCCTCGCCGTCGCCGGCCTGCTCGTCGCCGGCTTGCCGGCTCATGGCCAGACCGCCAAGGGGGCCGCACAGGAGAAAACCAAGGCGGAAACTAAGGCCAAGGCCAAGGGGCGGCAGGCGGTCCAGCCCTCGGCGCGTGCGGTGCTGCGCAACGCCAAAGGCGAAGAGGTCGGCCTCGCCACCTTGCAGACGGCGCATCGTGGTATTCTGATGCGGATCGAGGCGAAGGGCCTGCCGCCCGGACCACTGGGGATGCATTTCCATGCCGTGGGCAAATGCGAGCCGCCGTTCGAGAGCGCCGGCGGCCATTTCAATCCCGGAAACCGCGCCCATGGCCTGACCCAGCGGCGTGGCGCCCATGCCGGCGACATGCCTAATCTCGTCGTGCCCGCGAACGGGGAGGTGACGGTGGAGATCGCCAATGCCGCGGTGAGCCTTCGGACCGGGCCGCGCAACACCCTGTTCGATGACGATGGCACTGCCCTGGTGATCCATGCCGGGCCGGACGATTACAGCACGGATCCTGCGGGCAATTCCGGGGCGCGGATCGCCTGCGGCGTGATCGAGCGCGACCCGCCCCGCTGACGGCATTTCCATCTCCGGACGCCGGCGGCGCTGGCTCCCGCCTGCGGCTTGCTCAGCCGCGGCCGGCCGGGCTGCGGCCGCCGGGCGGCAGCAACAGCCGCTCGGCCAGCAGCGCCGCCAGCCCGCAGCAGGCGATGCCCGCGACCATGGCGAGGGCGGTCTCGCTGGCCGCCAGCCCGAGCAGGGCCACGACCGCCGTACCCGTGAACATATGGATCGAGCCCAGCAGCGCCGAGGCGGTTCCCGCCCGCGCACCGTGGTCCTCCAGCGCCAGGACCGTCGATGTCGGCAGGATGATGCCGACCCAGCCGAAGGCCAGCAGCAGGAAGCCGCTCATCGTCACGAGCCCGCCCCAGCCCAGCGCGAAGGCGGCGAGCAGGGCCAGCACCGTCGCGGCATAGCCAGTGACGCCGAGGCGGATCACGCGCCGCAGCCCGAGGCGGCGGATCAGGGGGCTGGTGAGCTGCGCCGAGCCGATGAAGGCGACGGCGTTGACGCCGAAGATCAGGCTGTAGGCTGTCGGCGTCAGCCCATAGCCCTGAATGATCACGAAAGAGGAATGGGCGAGATAGATGAAGAAGCTGGAGATGCCGAGCGCGCCGATCAGGCACAGACCGATGAAGTTCCGGTCGCGCAGCAGCGTGCCATAGGCCCTCAGCACCGGCGCGATGCGCACGGGATGGCGCGCCGCGCGCGGCATCGATTCCGGCAAAGCGACGGCCGACAGGACGATCGCCATCGCCCCGCCGCCGGCGATGATCCAGAAGATCGCCCGCCAGTCGGAAAACTGGATGACGGCGCTGCCGACCAGCGGCGCGAAGACCGGCGACACGCTGAAGACCAGCATCAGCAGCGACATCAGCTTTGCCGCGTCCGCGCCGCTGTGCAGGTCGCGGACGACCGCGCGCGGGATCACCATGCAGGCGCAGGCGCCGATGCCCTGGACCGCGCGGAACGCCACCAGCGTGCCGATATCCGGCGCGAGCGCGCAGCCGATGCTTCCCAGCACGAAAATGGCGAGGCCGAAATACAGCGGCGGCTTGCGGCCGGCCATGTCGGCGATCGGCCCATAGAACAGTTGGCAGATGCCCACGGCGAGGAAGAAGGCGAGCAGGCTCATCTGCACGCTGGCGACATCGGCGGCGAGGCCCGCGGCGATGGCGGGCAACGCCGGCAGATACATGTCGATGGCGAAGGGGCCGATGCCGGACAGCAGGCCGAGAATCAGCGCGTATCGGAACATTCTGCCTCTTAGGGACGATCGGGGAGCGGGCGGGCGCGGGAAGCAGAACGGCACAGCGTCGCGGATACGCGCCGTGTTCCCTCTGCCGGTGGTCGATTATGGGTGCGTCGAAGCGAAGTGGTGGTGCCCCTGGCCGGACTCGAACCAGCACTCCTCGCGGAACCTGATTTTGAGTCAGGCGCGTCTACCAATTCCGCCACAGGGGCCAACGCGGCGCGGATCATAGTGGGTGAGCGTGGCGGGTCAACACATGCTCCGCGCAAAATCAATTGAACGCCGGGCCTGCCGCATCATTCGACAAGGCGGCCCCGGCGCGGTATCGCAGGTCATGACCGCCATGGATTCTGCTCGCCTCCGGAGCTCGCCTTTCGTCGCAGCCCTTGCGGTCGCGCTGGGCGGTGCGGCAACGATCCTGGGCGCTTACTTCTTCCAGTATGTGCTCGGCCTGCCGCCGTGTCCGCTCTGTCTCGATCAGCGCGTGCCGTATTACATCGCCATTCCGCTCGGCCTGGCGCTGGCCGTCTGGATATGGCGCGGGGCGCCCGTCTGGGCCGTGCGGGCGGGACTTGCCGCTCTGGTGGTCGTGATGCTGGTCGGCGCGGGGCTGGGACTCTATCACGCCGGCGTCGAATGGAGATGGTGGCCCGGCCCCACGGACTGTTCCGGGCCCGTGGGTGCGGGGCTGGGCTCGGCGGCCGATCTGATGAGCCGGATCGAGGTCGCCCGGGTCGTGCGCTGCGACGAAGCGGCGTGGCGGTTCCTCGGCCTGTCGCTGGCCGGCTACAACGTGCTGATCGCGCTGGTGCTGGCCGCGGTGGCGGGATGGGGCCTTGCGGCTTCCCGCCGGGCCGGCTGAACCGGATTGCCCGAACCGGACCGCGTGAGCCTTACAGGCCCGGCGGCACCGGCAGCTCCTTGGACACTACCTCGCGCAGCCGGCTGAACACCGCCTTCACCTCCGGATGCTTGTCGGGTTCCCAGCGCTTGAGCAGTTCGTCCACCCGGCCCTGACGGGCTTCGATCACCCGGTCCTGGGCTGCCATGCCGTCATGGGTGAGATGCAGGATGCCGTCCGGCGTATCCTCGATCAGGCGGTTCCGCAGCAGGTCCGCCGCGGGCTTTTCGAGTTCGGACAGCGGCACGCCGAATTCCCGGCCGAGATCCTCCAGCGAGAGGTCGTTGCGCCTGCCGAGACGATACAGCATCCAGATTTCCGGCGCGGTCAGGTCCAGCCGGGCGCGCTCCGCGATGTCCGCATAGAGGCGCCAGCGGTTCTCCGGCGCGGCGAGGCGGATGACGATGCGCTCCAGCTCGTGCAGCGAATCGGCGTCGCGCGGCATCGGGAAGGTCTCGCCGACGATTTCGGTGGGCGCCATGCCGCGCAGCGGCTGTTCGCGGATCAGCCAGGTCAGCGTGAAGCCGCAGGCGGCGACGAGGGCAGCGACGACATAGACCGGCTCCAGCGCGCCCATGACGGCGGTGATGTAGTCGAGATGGATGCCGGGCGGCAGGTTGCGCGCGGCGGCCGGGTTGATCGCGGCAAGGGAGTCCATGCCGGGGCCGCTCAGCCGCGTGTGGAGCCCGTTGGCGAAGATGGCGCCGAAGATCGCGACGCCGAAGGCGCCGCCGACGGCGCGGAACAGCGAGACGCCGGAGGTGGCGACGCCGAGCCGGCTGTAATCCACGCTGTTCTGCACGGCCATGGTCAGGACCTGCATGATCATGCCCATGCCGAGGCCGAGCACCAGGGCGTCGACCGAAGCCTGATACTGCCACGAGCCGACCGACAGCCGCGACAGCATGGTCAGGCCGAGGGTCATCAGCGCCGTGCCGAGGATCGGGAAGACCTTGTAGCGGCCGAACCGGCTGATGAGGCGCCCGCTGGTCACCGACGTGACGAGCAGGCCGAGCATCATCGGCATCATGGCGAGGCCCGAGGCCGTGGGGCTGACGCCTTGGACTACCTGAAGATAGATCGGCAGATAGGTGACCGATCCGAACAGCGAGAAGCCCACCACGAAGGCGACGCCGCAGGAGATGGCGAAGGTGCGGTTGAGGAACAGGTCGAGCGGCAGGATCGGCTCGTCCACGCGGCGCTCGACGGCGAGAAAGGTCAGCGTCGCGACGATGCCGATGCCGAGCAGGGCGAGCAGCAGCGGCGAGGTCCAGGGCAGCGTCGTGCCGCCGAGGCTGGTGAACAGGATCGTGCTGGTCAGCGCCGCCGTCAGCATCGCCGCGCCGACATAGTCGATGCGGCGCCGCTCGCGCACCGGTGGCGAGGTGAAGGCGAGGCTGATGATGGTCAGGGCGAGCAGGCCGAACGGCACGTTGACGTAGAAGATCCAGCGCCACGAGAGCTGGTCGACGAAGAAGCCGCCGAACAGCGGACCGATGATGGTCGAGACGCCGAACACGGCGGCGAAGAAGCCCTGATAGCGGCCGCGTTCGCGCGGCGGGATGATATCGCCGACGACGGCGATGGCGGTGACGATGAGCCCGCCGCCGCCGATGCCTTGCAGCGTGCGGAACAGGATGAGCTGCACCATGTTCTGCGACAGGCCGCTGAGGACCGAGCCGGTGAGGAAGATGCAGATGCCGATCTGCAACACGATCTTGCGGCCGTAGAGGTCTCCGAACTTGCCGTAGAGCGGGCCGACGATGGTGCTGGAGAGCAGATAGGCCGTCACCACCCAGGACAGATGGGCGATGCCGCCGAGTTCGCCGGCGATCGTCGGCAGCGCGGTGGAGACGATGGTCTGGTCGAGCGAGGCGAGCAGCAGAACCAGCGCCAGCGCGCTGAAGATCGTGCGGATGGATTGTTGCGGCTGTTGTTGCGGCGGGCTCGGCGGCATTCTCGCTCCGGATGGATCGCACCGCCTGAACGGCGGGCATTGCTTCCGCAAACGCGCCGTCAGGGATCCAGTTCGGTATCCCAATAAAGATAATCGAGCCAACTGTCGTGGAGATAGTTCGGGGGAAACATGCGGCCGTTGCGATGAAGCTGGTTGACGGTCGGCTGAAAGGGCGGCTGCGCGAGATGCATGCCGGCTTCGGAGACGGTCAGGCTGCCCTTGTGCAGGTTGCAGGGCGAGCACGCGGTGACGACGTTGTCCCAGGTCGTCTGTCCGCCCCGGGAGCGCGGGATCAGGTGGTCGAAGGTCAGTTCGTCGTGGTCGCCGCAATACTGGCAGGAAAAGCGGTCCCGCAGGAAGACGTTGAAGCGGGTGAAGGCCGGGTTGGTTGACGGCTTGACGTAGGATTTGAGCGAGATGACGCTGGGCAGCTGCATCTCGAAACTGGGACTGCGGATCGCCTGGTCGTAATGGGCGACGATGTTCACCCGCTCGAGAAACACCGCCTTGATCGTGTCCTGCCAGGACCAGAGCGAAAGCGGATAATAGCTCAGCGGCCGAAAGTCGGCATTCAGCACCAGGGCGGGAAAGCCCGCCGGCGAAACATGCATGGTCACGACGTCGTCTTGTCCTCCGCCAGGGTGGGACTCAATCCGTGCAACACGCGCATAGTCTACAGGCAGCGTGACGGCATTGTGAAGCCGCCACAGGTGGTATCGACAAAAGCAGTGTTCAGCCGGTCCGGAAGGCGCGGGCGAGGAATTCGCCGCCACGGCGCAGGCCGTCCTGGTCGATGCCGTGGCCGAGGCCGGGCGAGACATGCGATTCGACCGGGACGCCCAGCGCGCCGAGGCCGTCCGCAGCCATCGTCAGCGCCTGCACCGGGATCACCTCGTCCTGGTCGCCATGGACGAGCAGGACCGGCGGGCGGCTGCAGATCTCCGCCGTCATGTCGCCGCGCGGGTCGTCCGGCGTGGTCAGGAGCCCGGAATAGCCGACGATGGCGGCCGGCGCCTCGGCCCGGCGCAGGCCGGTGTGCAGCGCCATCATGGTGCCCTGGCTGAAGCCGACCAGCGCCAGCGCGGAAGCCGGCAGGCCGAGGCGGGCGAGTTCCGCGTCGAGAAACCGGTCAAGGATCGGGCCCGCCATGGTCACGCCGCGCCAGCGCTCGCCGGGATCGCGGAAGGTCAGCGGAAACCATTCCCGGCCCATGGGGGCCTGCCCGCAGGGGCGAGGGGCATGGGGCGAGACGAAAGCCGTGTCCGGCAGCAGACCCTGCCAGGCCCGACCGATCTCGATCAGGTCGTTGCCGTCCGCGCCATAGCCATGCAGGAAAACCACGAGCTGGCGGGGCGTGCCGCTCCGCGGCGCGAGGCGGGGCCCGTCGAGAAGAGGGCTGTCGAGGAGGGGCGAATCGTTGCGGTCGGCCATGCTGTTTCAACGGCCGTCGCCGCCTCCGGGGATGATGCGCGCGGCCTCGGCCGGTTTTGCCGGTGCGCCGTCGCGCTTCTTCACGGCGTGATAATAGGCCCAGAACAGATGCGCCGCCACCCCGCGCCACGGCCGCCAGCCTTCGGCGAGCGCGGCCATGTCCTTCGCCGTCGGCCGGGCGTCGAGGGTAAAGGCGATGCGGATCGCCTCTTGCAGGGCGAGGTCTCCCGCCGGCCAGGCGTCGCCATGGCCGAGGCAGAACAGCAGGTAGATGTCCGCCGTCCATGGCCCGACGCCATGCAGGCCGGTGAGCCGGGCATGGGCCTCGTCCGCCGCCAGATCCGCGAGACTGTCGAGGTCGATCGTGCCGTCCGCCACCGCCGTCGAGATGGCCTTGACGGTGCGGATCTTGGGCGCGGACAGGCCGAGCCGCGCCAGGGTCGTCGCCCGGCAGCGGCGGATGCGTCCTGCATCGAACGGCGCGAAGGCGGTTTCGAATCGCCGCCAGATCGCCGCGGCGCTGGCGGTGGACAGTTGCTGGCCCATGACGATGGCGCAGAGCCCTTCAAGGCCCGGCGCGCGGCGGCGCAGCGGGGGCTGTCCGGCTGTCGTCCGCACGGCCCCGAGGCGCGGATCGGCGGCGATCAGCGCGTCCAGTGCGACGGCGAGGTCGGAATCGGTCGTCAGCAGGCGGGTCATCGCGGCAAGCATGGACGCGGCGGGGCCGGTCCGGCAACCCGGTTTCCGTTGGCGGCCGGTCCGGCGGTATAGACTGGCGCGATGCCACCGGTGTTCCGCTTCGCCCCCAGCCCCAACGGCTATCTCCATCTCGGCCATGCGCTCTCGGCGCTGCTGAATGGCGACATGGCGCAAGCCGCCGGCGGCCGCCTGCTGCTGCGGATCGAGGATATCGACGCCGCGCGCTGCCGGCCGGAATACGAGCGGGCGCTCGATGAGGACCTCGGCTGGCTCGGCTTCGACTGGGAGCGGCCGGTGCGGCGGCAGTCCGAGCATCTCGACGCCTATCGCGACGCGCTGGAGCGACTGCGGGCGCGGGGGCTGGTCTATCCATCCTACGAGAGCCGGGGCGAGATCGCCCGGCTGGTGGCGGAGCGGGAGGCGGCCGGCGGCGGGCCGGGAAGCTGGCCGCGCGACCCGGACGGCGCGCCGCTCTATCCGCTGCCGCCGCGCCACGGGGTGGGCAGGCCCGGAGAGGCTGCAATCTGGCGGCTCGACATGATGCGGGCGCTGGCCGAGGCGGGGCCGTTGTCTTGGCGCGAGACCGGCATGGGGCCGGACGGCAAGGCCGGGACCGTGCCGGCCGATCCGGCGCGCTGGGGCGATGTGGTGCTGGCCCGCAGGGAGACGCCGACCAGCTATCACCTGTCGGTCGTAGTGGACGATGCCCTTCAGACCGTCACCCATGTCGTGCGGGGGCAGGATCTGTTCCACGCGACGGCGGTGCATCGCCTCCTGCAAGTGCTGCTCGGCCTGCCTGCGCCGGTCTATCGCCATCATCGGCTGATGATGGGCGCCGATGGCCGCAAGCTGTCCAAGCGCGACGGCGCGACCGCGTTGCGGGCCCTGCGCGCGGCGGGCGCGACGCCGGCCGACATCCGCCGGCGGGTCGGGCTTTTGTCCGGGACAGGTCCGGATCAGCGCGAAAAATCCCGCTCGCCGGGATCGACATAGGAGGGCCGGCCGTCCTCCGGCGCGGGCGGTGCGGGAACCTCCGCCGCGCGCGCGTCCTCCTTGGCTTGCAGGACGCGGTCTTGCGCAATGGCGGTGTTGAGTTCGCCGCCATAGATGAAGATCGACGCCGTCAGATAGAGGAACACCAGGGTGATCATCACCGAGGCGAGGCCGGCGTAATAGAGCGTGTAGGTGAAGGCGAATTTCGCGAGATAGCTTGCAAAGATCTCGCCTCCGGCCAGCCACAGGATCAGCGTTGCGACGATGCCGGGCCAGACTTCCCGCAGCCGGCGTCGACCGGCCGGTAGCCACAGATGCACGATGACCAGCGTGACGACCAGCACCATGGCCGCGACGGCCATGCGCACGAAAGTGACGGTCCAGCCGAGCGGCGAAATCTCCGGCACGAGGCGCACGGCCGTGCCCCAGATCAGCGGGGCCAGCAGCACGAGAAAGGAAAACGCCAGCAGCGCCACCGCCCCGACCAGCACATAGGCGATGGATTCGAGCCGCAGCAGCCACCATGGCCGCATCTCGGCGATGCCATAGGCCCGGTTGAGGCCGACCCGGACGCTTTCCACCCCGCTGGAGGCAAAGAAGATCGACAGCGCCGCGCCGACCGTGAAGACATCGCCGCGGGCGGTCAGCAGCACGCCCTGGATGTCGAGGGCGATGGCGTCCGCGACTTCCTTGGGCCAGACTTCCAGCAGCAGCCGGGCGGCTTCCTCCGCCAGATTCTGGGAGCCGAAGACTCCGGCGGCCATGGCCGTGAGCACCAGCATGAATGGAAACAGCGCCATCAGGCCGGACAGCGCGATATGGCTGGCGATGGCCCAGCCGTCGTCCGCGTTGAAGCGATAGAAGGCGTCGAGGGCGATGCGATACGCGCGCAGCATGGCGGTTCCGAAGCGGTGGGGTTTGACATCGCGATTCACGGGCGCGATTGCAAGCGCGGCGTGCAGGCAGGGGCCTGTTGCCCAAGTCTCGAAGGGGCAGAAAGTGGGCAGGAGCCGCCTATACAGGCGCGGTTTGCCGCGCTAAGAGCCGCGAGGGGACGGACAACTCAAGGACAGGGCGCGTCTGCGCTGCGGCAGCCAATGACAGCAAAGATCATCGACGGACGCGAGGTCGCAGCGCATATCCGGGAAGAGTGCAAGGCCCGGGTCGCGAAACTCGCGGCGGAACACGGCGTGACGCCGGGGCTGGCGGTGATCCAGGTCGGCACCAACGCTGCCTCGCAAGTCTATGTCCGCAACAAGATCAAGGCGTGCAAGGACGTCGGCATCCGCTCGCTGGAATTCAATTATCCCGCCGACGCCGACCAGGCGACGGTGCTGGCGAAGATCGACGAACTGAACCGCGACCGAAGCGTTCACGGCATTCTCGTGCAGCTTCCGCTGCCGCCGCAATTCAGCGTCAACCGCATCCTCCACGCCATCTCGGCCGACAAGGATGTGGACGGCTTTCATCTCTACAATGTCGGCGGCCTCGTCGTCGGCGACACGGTGTTTCCGCCCTGCACGCCCTATGGCGTGGTGAAGCTGCTCGAATACGAGAATATCTCCATCGAGGGCCAGAATGTCGTCGTGGTCGGCGCCAGCAACATCGTCGGCAAGCCGATGGCCTTGATGCTGATGCAGCGCGAGGCGACAGTGGCGATCTGCCATGCCAAGACCCGCGATCTCGCCCAGTTCACCATCCTTGCCGACATTCTGGTCGTGGCGGCGGGCAAGCCGAATCTGATCCTGCCGCAGATGGTCAAGAGCGGCGCGGTGGTGATCGATGTCGGCATCAACCGTCTGCCCGACGGGCGGCTGGTCGGAGACGTCGATTTCGAGGGCGTCAAGGAGAAGGCGTCCTACATCACCCCGGTGCCCGGCGGCGTCGGGCCGATGACGGTCACCATGCTGCTGGTCAACACCATCTCCTCCGCCGAACGCAGCGTGAATGTTCCGGCGATGATCGACCAGACGGTCGGCGCTGTCGGCGGCGCCCAGCCGGGGCTCGCCGCCGCCGCGAGCTGACCCGGGCGGGACAGGGTTCCATGCGCGGCGCGGGTCATGGACCTGCGCGAATCCGGTTTCGCCGTCCCGCGTCATGGCCTAGGATTGCGCTTCATCCGCCGCGACAGACCGGCGGGCTCGATGCGGGAGGCCGGCCATGGACAGCACCACCCTCACGCCCCAGACCGGTGCAGCCGGCCAGCCGGCGAAGGGGCAACAGTCGCCCGGCCTGATCGACTGCGACATTCATCCCGCCCTGCGCACGCCGGCCGATCTGGACCGCTTCCTCTCCGTGCGCTGGCGCGAGCATCGCAAGACATTCGGGGATCATGTGCGCCGCGCCACCAAGGCGTGGATCTATCACCGCATGGACAACCACGGCATGCGCCTCGACGCCATGCCGCCGGGGGGCGGGCCGGCCGCGTCCGATCTCGACTTCATGCGCCAGCAGCATCTCGACGCCTATGGCGTGACGCTCGGCGTGTTGCAGCCGCTCAGTTCCGCCGCCTATGTGCGCAGCCGCGAGTATTCCGCCGCGCTGTGCCGGGCCATGAACGAATGGCAGGTGGAGGACTGGACCCGCCACGAGAAGCGGCTGAAGGCGTCCATCGTGGTCAACCCGGAATTCCCCGAGGATGCCGTCCGCGAGATCGACCACTGGGCCGACCATCCGGACTTCGTGCAGATCACCGTGCCGCCGCGCACCTCCGACCCGCTCGGCCGCCAGTCCTATTGGCCGATCTTCGAGGCGGCGGAGCGCCATGACATGGCGATCGGCCTGCATGTCGGCGGCGTCAACGGACATCCCTCCGGCGGCGCCGGCTGGCCGTCCTATTATCTTGAGGAGCATCAGACCAACGCCCATACGGCGCAGGCCATCGTCACCAGCATGGTGATCGAGGGCGTGTTCGAGCGTTTCCGCCACCTGCGCGTGGTGATGATCGAGGGTGGCTTCGGCTGGGTGCCGCCGCTGTCCTGGCGGCTCGACAAGCACTGGCAACGGCTGCGCGCGGAAGTGCCCCATGTGAAGCGGCCGCCGTCCGAATATGTGCGCGAACATTTCTGGTTCTCGACCCAGCCGATGGAGGAATCGACGAACCCGCAGGACATCGCCGAACTGTTCGACTGGATCGGCTGGGACCGGCTCGTCTTCGCCAGCGACTACCCGCACTGGGATTTCGACGATCCGAACTATGTGTTCCGCACGAAGGTCTCGCCCGAGCAGAAGCGCATGGTGCTGCGCGACAATGCCCGTGCCGCCTTCCGCCTGCCCTGAATCGCGCCGAGGTTTGCATGACGACAGTTCCTTCCGGCGCGATCGATTGCGACATCCACCCGGCGACGCCGGGGCTGCGCGCGCTGCTGCCTTATCTGGACGAGTATTGGGCCGACGCCATCGTGGCGCGCGGTATCGACCGGCAGAATCTCGACCTGACCAGCTATCCCTCGAACACGCCACTGGC
>Ga0182745_1003636_pt1 | contig 13231 bp, 9 predicted proteins | sample eDN3rd30CKraftBY_FD_128523 | JGI IMG/M metagenome (GOLD analysis project Ga0182745, IMG submission 128523) | Enriched backyard soil microbial communities from Emeryville, California, USA - eDNA 3rd pass 30_C Kraft BY (version 2) (version 2) | ecosystem: Environmental > Terrestrial > Soil >...
CAGCTTCGCGGTGAGCCCGTCCCACACGGCCGGCATGACGACGAGGCCGGGCTCGGCCAGCAGGGCGCGCAGACGCTGGGGGGCAGTGGTCAAGACGATCTCCTCGGATTCGCTGAAAGGCGGCGGACGATAGCAGACCAGGAAGCCGGGTCGACACCACGACCGCCTGCGGTCTAGGCTTTCATTCGCACTGCAATCCCACGGAGACCACAGCACCAACAACAAGACATCATCGGAGGAAACAAAGAATGAAAGCCGACAAGACGCGTTTCGTTTCGGTCTTCCTCGCCGCCGGCCTTATCGGCTGGTCCGGAGCCTCATGGGCGCAGAAAAGCGGCGGCACGCTGCGCATACAGCATATGGACACGCCACCGAGCGCCTCCATCCACGAGGAGTCGACCGTCTCGGTCGCCGTCCCCTTCATGGCGATCTACAACAACCTCGTCGTCTTCGATCAGAACGTTCCGAAGAACAGCCTCGACTCCATCGTGCCCGACCTCGCGACGGGCTGGGAAACGAAGGATGGCGGGCGCAAGCTGGTCTTCAAGACCCGCGACGGCGTGAAGTGGCACGACGGCAAGCCCTTCTCGGCAGCCGATGTCGCCTGCACGTTCGAACTCATCCTCACGCCCGACCGACTGCGCCGCAATCCGCGCAGCGCCTGGTACGGCAACGTCGAAAAGGTGACCGCCGACGGCCCGACGGAGGTGACCTTCCACCTGAAGCAGCCGCAACCTTCGCTGCTCGCATTGCTCGCCTCCGGTTACACGCCGATCTATCCGTGCCACGTGCCGGCCGCCGACATGCGGCGCAAACCGGTCGGGACCGGCCCGTTCAAGCTGGCCGACTTCAGAATGAACGAGGGCATCAAGCTGGTGAAAAACCCGGACTACTGGAAGCCGGGTCGCCCCTATCTCGATGCCATCGAGTTCTCGATCATCCCCGATCGCTCGACGCGGATGCTGTCCTTCGTCGCCGGCAAGTTCGACATGACCTTTCCGGCCGACGTCACCGTGCCGCTCCTGAAGAACATCAAGCGCGACGCGCCCCAGGCGCAATGCACCATGCGCGAGAGCGGCGTCAGCACCAACCTGATCGTCAATCGCGAAGTCGCGCCCTTCGACGATCCGAAGATCCGCCGCGCCATGGCGCTGACGCTCGACCGCGAGGCCTTCATCAGGATCCTGAGCGAAGGAGAAGGCAAGATGGGCGGCGCCCTGCTGCCGCCGCCGGACGGCGTCTGGGGCCTGCCTCCGGAGAAGCTGGAGGGCCTCATCGGCTATGGCGACGTGGACAAGGCGCGCGAAGAAGCAAGGGCGCTGATGAGCCAGGCGGGCTACGGACCCGACAAGCGGCTGAAGCTCAAGGTCAGCACCCGCAACATCGCCACCTACAAGGACCCGGCGGTGATCCTCATCGACCAGCTCAAGCAGATCTGGATCGATGCCGAACTCGAGATCATCGATACGACGATCTACTACAACCGCGTCTTCAAGAAGGATTACGTCGTCGCGCTCAACCTCACCGGCAGCGCGGTCGACGATCCGGACGTGACGCTGTTCGAGGGCTATGCCTGCGGCTCGCTGCGCAACTACAGCAACTACTGCGACCCGGAGATGACCAAGCTCTTCGAGGAGCAGTCGCGCGAAACCGACCGCAGGAAGCGACAGGAGCTGGTCTGGGCGATCGACCGGAAGCTTCAGGAGGACGTGGCGCGGCCGATCATCAGCCACGGCCGCATCGCCGGATGCTGGCAGCCGCACGTCAAGAACGTGACGCTGCACATCAACAGCATCTACAACAACTGGCGCTTCGAGGACGTCTGGATCGATCGCTGACTTCGGGTCAGCCGGCGGCCTTCAACAGCAGCTTGCCGGCGACACCCCGACCCTCGAGGCGACGGTGCATCTCCGCCGCCTCGGCCAGCGGAAACACACCCTCGATGGGCACCTTGAGCCAACCTTCGACGAGGCCAGCCAGCACCTGCTGGACCCCCTCCCGCCACTCGGCCGACGACTGGTCGATATGGCCGAGATGCAGGCGGGTGAAGGTCTGGGAGCGCGGCAGGATGCGCTCGCGGATGTTCTTGAACGGCTGCCCCTCGGCCTCGCCGATGCTGATGATATGACCCAGCATCTTCACGACGCCGAACGTGCGGTCGAGCATGGTGGCACCATAGGAATCGATGGCGAGATCGACACCCTTGCCGCCGGTGAAATCGAGCACCGCGCGCTCGAAATCCTCCTGAGAGGTCACGACGACCCGCGAGGCGCCATAGGCCAGCGCCCTGGCCTCCTTGCCCGGCGTGCCGGTCGTGCCGATCACGCGCGCGCCGGCATGGACCGCGAGCTGGGTGCACATCAGCCCGACGCCGCCGCCGATCGCATTGACCAGCACGGTATCGCCGGGCCCGATGCCGCCATGGATCGTCCACATCATGTGCCAGGCGGTCAGCGCCTGGATGGGAAAGGCCGCGCCCACGTCGAGGCCGACGGCCTCCGGCAGCTTGATCAGGCCCTTCGCCGACGCGACGCACTTCTCGGCATAGGCGCCGCCCTTCTCGGGGAAGGTCGCGACGCGATCGCCCACCTCGACGCCCGTCACGCCGGGGCCTAGCGCGGCCACCGTCCCCGAGACCTCGAAACCCAGCACCATCGGATAGGTCATGGGGTGCGGGTAGATGCCCACGCGAACCTGCGTGTCGGCCCAGTTGCAGCCGGCATAGGCGACGTCGAGCAGGACCTCGCCCGCGCCGGGCACAGGATCGGGCAGATCGGCCAGCACGAGTTGCTCGGGGCCTCCGGTGGCATGGATGACGACGGCCTTCATAGGGTCCCTCCCGCGATGTTTGCGGCGAGAGACTTGCAGCTTCGGTGCCAGATCGACCCGGACGGTTAGCCTTTTTCCGCCAGCACCTCGCGCAAGCGGGCGGTCGCGGCGCGACCGATGACGAGCGGGTCGGTCATGCCCTCGAGGACGAGGCGGCTGGTCGATCGTGTCGGCGCGTCGACGCGGCGCAAGCGGTCGCGATTGATCATCACCGACCGGCCCAATCGCACGAACGAGCCGGACGGCAGCACCTCTTCGAAATGCGCCAGCGTCCTCAGGATCATCACCGGCGGCTGCCCGGCCACGAACACGCGCACGAAGTCGCCGTCGGCACAGAGTGCCACGATCTCCGTCGGCGCGACGAGCAGGGTCCGGCGGGGCGTCCTGAGTTCGATCGTCCCGGCGGCCGGCGGCACCGCCTGCAGGGCGATCTGCCGCGCCGCGCGCACCAGCGCCCGCTCCAGGCGCGCCGGCTCCACCGGTTTGAGCAGGAAATCGACGGCTTCGACCGCGAAGGCATCGACCGCGTGCTCGGCATAGGCCGTCACGAAGACCACGATGGGCGGCCGTTCCAGCGAGTCGAGAAGGTCGAAGCCGTCCCGGCCGCCGCCCAGCTCGATGTCGAGGAGCACGAGGTCGGGCTGCGTGCTCGCGACCTGACCGCGCGCGGCATCGGTACTGTCGGCCTCACCGACGATCTCCACCTCGGGATGGGCCGCCAGCAGCCGCCGCAGGGCGCTGCGCGCCAGCGGCTCGTCGTCGACGATCAGGACCCGCACGGCTCGCCCCTGAGTTCGAGCGTCGCGATCACTCTCTTGTCCCCGGCATGCTCGCCGATCTCGGTTAAGCTGAAGGCATGCCGGTCCGGATAGTGAAGCGCGAGACGACGGCGCACATTTTCCACCCCGATGCCGGGGCGCCGGCGGCGTGGCGAGCGCCGCGTCGTGTCGAGGATGCCGTTATTCTGGATCTCGACATGGAGCGTATCGCCGGCAAGGCGGATGTCGACGCGGAGGTCGAGGCCATCGTCGCGCCGACCGTGCTTCACGGCATTCTCCACCAGTGGCTGCAGCAGGAAGCTCGCGATGCGCCACGACGCGGCCTCGGGCATCACGTCGAGACGCGTGTGCAGGCGGTTGCCGAAGCGCGCCCTCTGGACGCCGAGATAGGCCATCAAGCCGGCAACCTCGTTCGAAACCGTTACGACCGTGTGATCGATTCCGTCGAGCGAATGACGCAGGTAGGCGGTGAGATTGCGCAGCATCTCGAGAGCCGCTGCCGGATGCTCGGGGATCTCCTCGGCGACCCCGTTCAGGGCATTGAAGAGAAAGTGCGGGTCGAGTTGAAGTCGCAGCTGCTCGAGTTCGGCCCGCAGGGTCTCGGCCTGCGCCCGCATCGCCTTGCGATGCTCGGCCTGCTCCGCCAGTTCGGCGCGCAGCCAGAAATAGGCGAGGCTCCATCCCGCCAGGACGAAGAAATAATGCACGAGCGGGATGAGGAATTCCTCGGTCCCGCGCCGGTCGGGCGTCACGAGCCAGGGAAGGGCCTCGTGAGCGACCACGATCGCGGTTGCCGTCACCAGCGCGCCGAGAAGCGAAAGCAGGCCGATCAGCGCCATGCCCCCGAGCGACACACGGGCCTTGAAGCGTCGCGAGACGTAGACGCTGTGCATCGCGGTCGAGATCGCGACGAGGCAAAGAAGGATGAGCCCCGTGCGGGCGAAGGCGACGCCGTAGCTATGGAAGGCTACGCGCTGCGCCATGACGTTGACGATCGCGAAGAGTCCCCATCCCGCAAGCTGGGCCTGCCAGAACAGGGGCAGGCCGTTCCACCGGGCAAGCAGGAAAGCGGACAAAAGCGTGAACTCCGGAGGGCGCAGCGGAAGTCTGGCGGAAGATTGGGCATTTGGCGAAGCGAGGCAAGCGCCACCCTTCCCGACGCGGGTCAGCGCCGTTCGCCGAGTTTCCTGCCGCGTTCACCGACTAGGGCCGCGACTGCGGATTTACGGCCCGAGAGTCGATGGCAACCTTGCATCCAGGCAACCGAGCGGAGGTAGGCAATGGCGACGGTGAAGTACGCGATCAAGGACAATTGGGGCTCGGGCTTCATCGGCAACATGACGGTCGACGGCGGCACGTCGGGGACCCATGGCTGGACGGTCGAGTTCGACGCCGGCTTCGCCATCACGAACATCTGGGGTGCCGAGATCGTCAGCCATGTCGGCACGCACTACGTCCTGCGCAACGCCTCGTACAATGCGAACGTCTCGCCCGGCGGCAACATCACCTTCGGCTTCCAGGCGACCCCTGGTGCGACCGGCGGCACGGCGGCGACCGGCCTGTCGCTGAACGGCGACGGCAGCGTGCCGGCGCCGGTCCTGCCGACGCTCTCGGTCGGCGACGCGTCGATCGTCGAAGGTAACAGCGGCACCAAACAGATGGTCTTCACGGTCAGCCTCTCCAAGGCCGCCACCGGACCGGTGAAGGTCGACTTCGCGACCGCCAATGGCACCGCGACGGCCGGCCAGGACTATGTCGCCAAATCCGGCACGCTCACCTTCGCAGCCGGCGAGACGCAGAAGACGGTCAGCGTCACAGTCAATGGCGACACGGCGATCGAAAACAACGAGACGCTGAAGATAAACCTCACCTCCGCGACCGGTGCCACGATCGCCAACGGTGCCGCGACCGGCACGATCGTGAACGACGATGCACGGATTTCGGTCGCCGACGCCACGGTGACGGAAGGAAACAACGGTACCAGCAACCTCACCTTCACCGTCACGCTGTCCGCCGCGGCTTCCGGACCGGTCACGGTCGCCTACGCCACCAGCGACGTCTCGGCCAAGTCGGGCCAGGATTACATCGCCCAGACGGGCACACTGACCTTTGCCGTCGGCGAAACCTCGAAGGTCGTCAATGTCCAGGTGAAGGGCGACACGGTGGTCGAGGCCAATGAGACCCTGAGACTCACTTTGTCGTCGCCGACCGGCGCCACGATCAATGACGGCGTGGCCATCGGCACCGTCGTCAACGACGACACGGTGCCCTTGCCTTCGCTGTCGGTCAACGACGCTTCGTCGGCCGAGGGCAGCGCAGCGGTGTCCGGACACTCGACCTTCACCGTAAGCTTGTCCTCCGCTGCCACAGGCCCGGTGACCGTGCGGTTCGCCACGGCCGACGGCACAGCCGTGGCCGGCAGCGACTACGTTGCCCAGTCCGGCACGCTCACCTTCGCCGCCGGCGAAACGCAGAAGACGATCCAGATCGCCACGATCGGCGATGCGATCGTCGAGGCCGACGAAAGCTTCAGCCTCGTTCTCTCGAGCGCCAGCGGCGCCACCATCGCCGACGCGACCGGCATCGGCACGATCGTCAACGACGACGTGGCTTCGCCTGGGTTGCCGACACTCGGCATCTCCGATGCGTCGGTCATCGAGGGCAATCCCGGCGGCGGCGCGGCGCCCGGCTGGCTCAGCACCTCGGGCAACCAGATCGTCGATTCGGCTGGCCACACGGTGCAGATCGCCGGCGTGAACTGGTTCGGCTTCGAGTCCTCGACGCTCGCGCCGCATGGGCTGTGGACGCGCGGCTACAAGGACATGATGGACCAGATGGTCGATCTGGGTTTCAACACCATCCGCCTGCCCTTCTCCAGCGAGATGCTGCACACCGGCGCGGCGCCCAACGGCATCGACTTCAACAAGAATCCCGACCTCAAGGGTCTGTCGGCGCTGCAAATCATGGATAAGATCGTCGATTATGCCGGCGAGCTCGGCCTGAAGATCATCCTCGACCATCATCGCAGCAACTCAGGCGCTGGCACGTCGGATAACGGCCTCTGGTACGACAGCCAGTACACGCAGGCAGCCTGGGTCGCCGACTGGAAGATGCTGGCGGCGCGCTATGCCGACGACCCCACCGTCATCGGCGCGGACCTGCACAACGAGCCGTATAACGGCACCTGGGGCGGCGGCGGCGCCAAGGACTGGGCGCTGGCGGCCGAAACCGCGGGAAATGCCATCGGCACGGTCAATGCCAACTGGCTGATCTTCGTCGAGGGCGTCGGAACGTACAAAGGCGAGAGCTACTGGTGGGGCGGCAACCTGATGGGCGTGCGCGACCGGCCGATCGACCTCGCGCTCGACGACAAGCTGGTCTATTCGGCGCACGATTATCCCAACTCGGTCTACAAGCAGCCGTGGTTTCAGGGCGCCGACTTCCCCGCGAACCTGCCCGCCAAGTTCGATCAGATGTGGGGCTACATCTACAAGGAAGGCATCGCGCCGGTGTGGATCGGCGAATTCGGCACCAAGCTGGTCGACCCGAAGGATGCGCCGTGGCTGGACGCGATCACCTCCTATCTGGGCGGCGACTTCAACAATGACGGCACATCCGACCTGGCGCCCGGTCAGAAGGGGCCGAGCTGGACCTTCTGGTCGTGGAATCCCAACTCCGGCGATACCGGCGGCATCCTGACCGACAACTGGACCGGCGTGAACCAGACCAAGATGGGCTACCTGACGCCCATCGAATACCAGTTCCACGAAGATGCGCCGGGCGACGGCGGGACGCCGAGCGGTCCGACGGCGAGTTTCGTGCTGACCCTCTCGGAGGCCGCGACGCACGAAGTGACCGTCGACTACCAGACCGTCTACGGCGAGGCGGGGGCGGCAGACTTCATCGCCAGCAACGGCCACGTCACCTTCGCGGTCGGCGAGCAGAGCAAGACGATCACGATCGAGATCACGCCCGACAGACTGGTCGAAGGCAACGAACATTTCGGTGTCGTGCTGACCAATGCGGTGGGCGCCACCATCTCGCGCGCCACCGGCACCGCCACCATCGTCGACGATGATACGGCAGTGACTCCGACTCCGCCCCCGACCTCGACGCCGGGTTCGGACGACGTCGATGCCGTCTTCGCGATCGTCAATTCCTGGTCGGGCGGCTTCAACGGCAGCGTGACGCTCGAGAACGACGGTGCGGACGCGGTCAACGGCTGGCAGGTCAAGATCGAGACCAGCAACCAGATCACCGACATCTGGAATGCCGTCATCGTGTCGCACGATTCGAGCGGATACGTCGTCGGCAACGCCTCGTACAACGGAACCATCGCCCACGACGGCGAGACGAGCTTCGGCTTCGTGGCGACGGGCGCACAAGATCCGTCGTCGGTCCACATCGACCTGCTGCACGCCTGAGCGCGGCTGCATCGGCGGCGTCTCGCCCTGCAGTTCCCGACGCGTGGCGGGAGCTTCCGGTCATCCCTCCCAGTGCCTAAAATCGGCGCTGGGAGGATTTTCGATGAAGTTCAGTTTCTCCGGCGAGCAGGAAGAATTCAGGACCAGCCTGCGCCGGTTTCTCGGCGAGCGCTCGCCCACCAAGGAGGTGCGGCGCCTGATGGAAACCGATGCCGGCTTCGAGCCCGCCGCCTGGCGCAAGCTCAATACCGAACTCGGCCTGACCGCGGTGCGTATCCCCGAGGCCTATGGCGGACAGGGCTTCGGCTTCGGCGAACTCGGCATCGTGCTGGAAGAGATGGGCCGGGCGCTGCTCTGCGCGCCGTTCTTCTCGACGGCCGTTCTCGCCACCGGCGCAATCCTGAACGCCGGCACCGAAGACCAGAAGCAGGCCCTGCTCCCGGGCATCGCCGCGGGCGACACGATCGCCACGCTGGCCTGGGTCGAGGACCCCGCCCATTGGGAGGGCGCCGCCACCCGGATGACGGCCACGCAAACCGGAAGCACCTGGAAGCTCGACGGTCACAAGAGCTACGTGCTGGACGGCCACACCGCCGATCTCATCGTCGTGCTGGCACGCACCGCCGGCAGTTCGGGCGATGAGGGCCTCTCGCTGTTCACCGTCAAGGGCGATGCCAAGGGGCTGGAGCGGCGGAACCTCAAGGTGATGGATCCGACGCGCAAGCTGGGGCGGCTCGACTTCAAGGGCGTCGAGGCGACGCTGCTGGGCGACGCCGGGGCCGCGGCGGCGCCGTTCGCCCGCACCCTGGTCGAAGCATCGGTGTGTCTCGCCAACGAGATGGCCGGCGTTTCCGAGCGGCTGCGCGAGGACGCGCTGGCCTATGCCCAGATGCGCATGCAGTTCGGCCGGCCGATCGCCTCCTTCCAGTCGATGAAGCACAAGCATGCCGACATGCTGGTGGACGTCGAGCTGGCGAAGTCGGCCGCCTATTACGCGGCCGCGGCGCTCGACGAAGGCGACGAGGACATCGTAGCCGTCGCGTCGATCGCCAAGGCCGCGGCCAGTGAGGCCGCCCTGCAGACTGCCGTTCATGCCATCCAGATCCATGGCGGCATCGGCTTCACCTGGGACAACGACACCCATCTCTGGTTCAAGCGCGCCAAGAGTTCGGAGGTGCTGCTGGGCGATGCCCATCACCACCGCGAGCAGATGATGCAGCACTGGGCCGCCTGAGGAGCAGGAAGATGAGCGAACTCACCGAAGACTCCGTCCGCGCCGAAGTCCGCGCCTGGCTGGAAGCCAACTGGAACCCCGAGCTGGGCCTCGTCGAATGGCGCAACAAGCTGGCCGATTCCGGCTGGGGCGTCCCGGGCTGGCCGAAGGAATGGTATGGCCGCGACCTGCCGGCCGGCCTCGTGCCCGTGGTCGACGAGGAATTCGCCCGCATCGGCGCGATCGGCGTCGCCAAGGCGGGCATCCGCACCCTGGCCGCCGCCACCATCCTGGCGCACGGCACCGACCTCCATAAGGAGAAGTACCTGCGCCGCATCCTGACCGGCGAGGATACGTGGTGCCAGCTGTTCAGCGAGCCGGGCTCCGGCTCCGACGTGGCGGGCGCCGTCACCCGCGCCGAGATGAAGGGCAACAAGTGGATCGTGAACGGCCAGAAGGTCTGGACGACCTCGGCCCATCACGCGCACTGGGGCCTGCTGCTGGCCCGGACCGACTGGGACCAGACCAAGCACAAGGGCCTCTCCTACTTCATCATCGACATGCACCAGCCCGGCGTGAACGTGCAGCCGCTGAAGCAGATGAACGGCCATGCCTCGTTCAACCAGGTGTTCCTCACCGACGCCGTGGTCGAACCGGAATTCCTGGTCGCCAACGTAGGCGACGGCTGGGCCGTGACGACGACGACCCTGATGCATGAGCGTCGCGGCGCCGACGGACTGCGCAGCTGGGCGATGGGTTCGGACCGCAAGGGCCGCGCCTACGACGAGGAGCGGGCCGAGATCGCGACCACGATGGAGCCCTACAAGTGGTATCCGCAGCGCGCGGGCCGGGTCGATCTGATCCTGCAGCGCGCCCAGGAGACTGGCCTCATCGACGATCCGGTGGTGCGCCAGGAGATCGCCCGCGTGCTGGTCATGTCCAAGGCCGCCGAATGGACGGCCCGCCGGGCGCGTGCGGCCGCCCAGCAGGGCAAGCCGCAGGGTCCCGAAGGCTCGCTCGGCAAGCTGGTCTCGAGCCACGTCGCCCGCGCCGCGGCGCGCGTGCACACGCAGCTCTCCGGCGCCGACGCGCTGCTGTCGGGCTCTGACAGTCCGATGAACGGCGTGATCGCGGAAATCCTGGTCTCGGTCCCGGCGACGTCGATCGCCGGCGGCACCGACGAGATCCAGCGCAACATCATCTCCGAGCGCGTCCTCAAGATGCCCAAGGAGCCGAGCATCGACACCACCAAGCCGTTCCGCGACGTGCCGCGGAACATGGTCAGATAAGGCGACCGACGGCGGTATCGTTTGATATCGCCGTCGCTTTTCTCACTACCGATTGGCCTCGCGCCGCGTGACCGCTACTGTCCGGTGCATGACACCGAGCCCGATCACGATCTTCCGCGCCCGCCGCATCCTCACCATGAACCCCGCCCGTCCCGAGGCCACGCATGTGGCCGTTCGCGAGGGCCGCATCCTGGGCGTCGGCCCGCTGGAGGAGCTTGCCGGCTGGGGCACCTACACGCTCGACGACCGCTTCGCCGACAAGGTGCTGATGCCGGGCTTCGTCGAGGGTCACAGCCACGCCGCCGAAGGCACGTTCTGGCGCTACACCTATCTCGGTCGCTTCGACCGCATGGATCCCGAGGGCAAGGTATGGCCTGGCGCCGAGTCCATCGAGGACGTGGTGGCACGCCTGCAGGAAGCCGAACGCCAGTTGGGCTCGCCCACGGAATCTCTGGCCGGCTGGGGACTGGATCCGATCTACTACGGCGACCGCCGCGTCGAGCGCGCCGACTTCGATCGCGTCTCGACCACGCGCGCGGTCGGCGTGATGCATGCGAGCGGCCACATCTTCAACGTGAACACTCGCGCGCTGGAGCTGGCCGGCCTGCTGCGGCCGGGCGTCAATCATCCGGGCATTCCGCTTGGGCCCGACGGCCTGCCGACCGGTGAGCTGAAGGGCCCCGAGGCGATGACCATCGTCGGCGCCCATATCGGCTTCGACCGCGAAGCGCTGGCCAACGACGAGAACGGCTTGCGCCGCTTCGCCAAGCTCTGCGTGCGCCAGGGTGTCACCACCGCGACCGATCTCGCGAACCTGCTGCCGGACGATGCCGTGTCGATGATGGCCCGCGTCACCGGCGAAGCGGGCTTCCCGGTGCGCATCGTGTCGTTCCGCCGCTTCCAGGCGCTGACGCCCGAGCAGGCAGTCGACATCGCCGTGAAGCTCAAGGCCAGGTCGACCGACCGGCTCCGGCTGGGCGCCATCAAGCTGTTCGTCGACGGTTCGATCCAGGGCTTCTCGGCGCGGCTGCGCTGGCCGGGCTACTATAACGGCGCACCGAACGGCCTGTGGTACACGCCGCCAGAGGCGATCGCCGGCCTCTACAAACTGGCGCTCGGGAAGGGCGTGCTGGTGCACAGCCATACCAACGGCGACCAGGCAACCGAGATGGCGCTCGACTGTCTCGAAGGCGCGCTGCTCGACCAGCCGGCCCGCGACCACCGCTTCACCCTGCAGCACTGCCAGCTGGCCGATGCCGCCCAGTTCCGCCGCATGGCGCGTCTCGGCATGTGCGCCAACCTGTTCCCCAATCACCACTTCTACTGGGGTGACCAGCATTACGAGACGACGGTCGGCCCGGAACGCGCCATGCGCATGAACGCCTGCGCGACGGCGCTGGCCAGCGGCGTGCCGCTCGCCATTCATTCCGACGCGCCGGTGACGCCGCTCGGCCCGCTCTTCACCGCCTGGGGCGCCGTCAACCGTCTCACCGCCAGCGGCCGCGTGCTGGGCACCAGCGAGCGTATCTCGGTGGCCGATGCGCTGCGCACGATCACCCTGGGCGCCGCCTGGACCTTGAAACTCGACGGTGAGGTCGGCTCCATCGAGTGCGGCAAGCGCGCCGATTTCGCGGTGCTCGAGGACGATCCGCTGGAAATCGCGCCGGAGAAGCTGAAGGACGTGCGCATCTGGGGCACGGTCCAGGGCGGTCGCCCCTTCCCCGCAAATGGGGTGTGAGGGGCGGGGCGTGAGGAAAGGGCCGTGAGCGGGGCGCGGCTGCCGGTCACGGTGATCGGCGGCTATCTCGGCACCGGCAAGACGACCCTGGTCAACCGCCTGCTGCGCGCCGCCGACGGCCAGAAGCTTGCCGTCCTGGTCAACGATTTCGGTGCGACGCCGATCGACCGCGACCTCATCGTGTCGTCGAACGGCGACACGCTGGAAATCTCCGGCGGCTGCGTGTGCTGCAGCTATGGCTCCGATCTCATGGACACGCTGATGACGCTCCCCGTCCAGCGGCCGGACGTCGAGCGCGTGGTGCTCGAAACCAGCGGTGTCGCCCTGCCCGGCATGGTGGCCAGCGCCGTCACGCTCCTGGCGCCCTATCGCATCGACGGCATCGTCGTGATGGTCGATGTCGAGACGGTCCGGACGATGGCCGAAGACGCCTATCTCGGCGACACGATCACACGACAGCTCAGCGCCGCCGATCTCGTCGTCGCCAATCGCTGCGATCTCGTCGACGACGCCTCGCTTCAGCAGACCCTCGCCTGGCTGGCCCTGCAGAGTCCGTCGGCTCAGATTCTGGCGGCGATCCGGGCCGATATCGCGCCCGACCTGCTGCTGGGATTACGCGACGGCGCCCTGCCCCGTTTGTCCGCGACACTCGCCACGCCCGGCGCCCCTGACGCGGCTTCGCTCTACGAATCGCTCGAAGTGGACGTCCCTGAAGACATCGACGTCAGCGACCTCGGCCGGCTCCTCAGCGCACCCGGCACGGGCGTGCTGCGCGCAAAGGGCATCCTGAACGGGGTCGCGCTGCACGTCGTCGGCCGGCGCTTCGAAATCGATGTGGCCCCTGCCGGCGCGAAACCGGGCAGGCTGGTGGTGATCGGCCTGCGGGCGCGCCTCGACCGCCGCGCCGTGGAGCAGGCGCTTCAGCCGAGATTGTCGACGTCGTTGCGCAGCGCCTGACC
>Ga0182745_1003638_pt1 | contig 13226 bp, 8 predicted proteins | sample eDN3rd30CKraftBY_FD_128523 | JGI IMG/M metagenome (GOLD analysis project Ga0182745, IMG submission 128523) | Enriched backyard soil microbial communities from Emeryville, California, USA - eDNA 3rd pass 30_C Kraft BY (version 2) (version 2) | ecosystem: Environmental > Terrestrial > Soil >...
ACGGGTCAAAATCCCATTTTCTATCGGTATTTTAACCAGAAATTTTTCTTTTTCCGCGATGGCGAATTCCAAGGACCAGCTTTGGAGTCAAAATCATGGTGAAAGCGCCTGTGGGGGGCGCGAGGCATCATTCGCTTCTTCTTCCCTCCTGTTCAGTCATCGCGCTCGTCGCGACATGCGTCATGCCAACCGCGGCCCACGCCGCGGGCACGCTCGCCGGCACGACGATCAGCAATACCGCAAGCGCCAGCTTCGACAACGGCGGCGGCACGCAGACGATCGATTCGAACCGCGTCGACCTGAAAGTCGACGAACTGCTCGACGTCACCGTCGCCGGCAACGCTACCGACGTGCCGACGGCGCCCGGGGCGACGAACCAGGTTCTGACCTATCGCGTCACCAACACCGGCAACGGTCCCGAAGCCTTCGCGCTCAGCACGATCGCCAACGTCGGCGGCGACAATTACGATCCCGTCGTCACGCAGATCTTCATCGACGCCAACGGCAACGGCACCTGGGATCCGACCGACACCCTCTATGTGGCGGGGTCGGAATCGCCGCTTCAGCCCGACACCGCGATGACCGTGTTCGTGCTCGCGACGACGCCGGCGTCCGCCGCCGACGGCAATCGCGGGATCGTCACGCTTGTCGCTGCGGCAAAGACCGGCACCGGCACGCCCGGCACCAGCTTCGCGGGCAAGGGCGAAGGTGGCGGCGATGCGATCGTAGGTTCGACCGGCGCCGACGGACAGGACAATGGCGCCTACAAGGTGTCGGCGGCGACCGTGACGCTCGTCAAATCGGCCGTGGTCGTCGATCCGTTCGGCGGCAGCGAACCCGTTCCGGGCGCCACCATCACCTATACGATCACCGCGACCATCGCCGGATCGGGGTCGGTGAACGGCCTTGCGATCACCGACAATGTGCCTGCGGACACCGCCTATGTGGCCAATTCGATCAAGCTCGGCGCCACGGCGCTGACCGACGCGGCCGATGCCGATGCGGGCGATTACGACGGCACGCGAATTCGCGTCCAGCTCGGCACCGTCGCGGGCGGCCAGACCCGCGCCGTTACCTTCAAGACCAAGATCAAATGATGGAGATGCGTATGCGTATCGCTCTTATTCTTTTGTCGGCCGCTCTTGCTCCTGCTCCGGCGCTTGCGGTAAACCAGGTCGCGCTCGACAACAGCGTGTTCGTCGAACGGGTGACCACCGACGCCAGCGGCAAGCAGCGGGTGCTGCTCGAGGAGCCGAAGATCGTCGTTCCCGGCGACCGGCTCGTCTTCGTGCTCAACTATCGCAACGCCGGTGCCCAGGCCGCCGACCGCTTCGTGGTCACCAATCCGATGCCGTCGGCGGTCCGCTTCGCCGATGCGGGCGACACCCGGCCGGTCGTCTCGGTCGATGGCGGCCAGACCTGGGGCACGCTCGACACGCTGACCGTTCCGCTCGCCGACGGCACCCGCCGCCCGGCGCAGCCCGCCGACGTCACGCACATCCGCTGGGCGTTCCAGAAGCCGATCCCGGCGGGGGGGGCGGGGAAGCTGATGTTCAGGGGAATCGTCAAATAACGACGTGATCAAAACCGCTTAACGGTTGCCGGCGGTGGGGAATTTGGCAGCCAATCAAGCCTGGGGATTCAGCTATGACCAGCAAGCTGACTTACTGGGGGACCATCGGTGTGGCAGCGGCGTCCGTCGCTGCCGCCGGCCCGGCTTATGCGGCCGGGACGACCGCGGGAACCTCGATCACCAATACCGCCACCGTCGACTATAAGGTCGGCGGCGTTTCGCAAGGTCAGGAGAGCGCGTCGAACAGTTTCACCGTCGACCGCAAGATCAACCTGCTCGTCGAAGAGGTGGGGAACGTCACGACCAATGTCGTGCCGGGACAGAGCAATGCCGTCACGACCTTCCAGCTCACCAACAGCTCGAACGAAGTGCTCGACTTCGCGCTGGCGGCGACGCAGATCACCGGCGGCACCGCCTCGCATGGCGGAACCGACACGTTCGATGCGACCAATATCCGCATCTATCGCGACAATACGGCGAGCGGCACGGTCGGCGACTGGGACGCGGGCGACACGCTCGTCACCTATATCGACGAACTCGCGGTCGACACGCCGATCCGCCTGTTCGTCGTCGCCGACATTCCGGCGGGGCTCGCGAACAATGCCGTTGCCGGGGTGACGCTGCGCGCCACGGCGCGCGAAGGCGGCACCGCGGGCACGCAGGGCCTGGCGATCGCCCAGACGACCGGCGCGAACACCGCGGGCAAGGATACCGTCTTTGCCGACATCGCGGGGGTCGCGGGCGACACGCCGCGCGACGGATCGCACAGCGACAACGACGACTATACCCTCCAGACGGCGACGCTCGCGGTCACCAAGACCAGCCGCGTCATCTCGGATCCGTTCAACAATACGAGCAATCCGAAACTGATTCCGGGTGCCGTCGTCGAATATTGCATCGCAGTCGCCAACAGCGGCAGCGCCGACGCGACGTCGGTGGTCATCAACGATCCGGTTCCAGGCCAGTTGACCTTCGTCACCAGCTCGATCCTGCTGAACGGCACGGTTACCGGCGGTACCTGCAACGCCAACGGCGTCGCGGGCGGCAGCTATACGAATCCGAACGTATCGGGGACGATCGCGACCGTCGCGGCAGGCGACACGCGCACGCTCGTATTTCGAGCCACGGTCAACTGACCGGACGGAATGACGGGGCAGCGGGAACAGGCGAATCGCCTGCCTCCCGCTGCCTTTTCGGGACCAGCGATGCCATTCCGCCAAGCCTATATGTCCGTCGTGGCCGCTTTGGCCGCGGCAGCCCTGCTGCCTGCGGGGCCCGCGCACGCGCAGGTGATTTCCAACACCGCGTCGGCCGAATGGACCGATGGCGGCCAGCCCGGCCAGATTATGTCGAACCGCGTCGACGTCACCGTCCGCGCCCGTCCGCCCGAACAGCCGGTGATCAAGACCTATCGCCTCGTCGGGAGCGGCGGCGACAAGACCGCACCGCTCGTTCCGACCCGCTGCGCCGCCGCCAATCCGGGCGCGCGCGCCGCCGCCGGCAGCCTGATCCAGCTCGCCGGCGCCTATGCCGGCATTTCCACCGCCCCGGCCTCGCTCCAGAGCAGCGACGCGTTTCGCGCCGGCGAAGTGCTGGTGGTCGGCGTCGCGCTCGCCTCGGCGAACGTCGATCCGAATGCGATCGACACGCTGCCGGTGGTGCTCGATCTCGCGAACGGCGACAGCGAGCGCATCACCCTCACCGAAACCGCCGCGAACAGCGGCGAGTTCGCGGGCTTCATCAATACGGTCGGGGTTCCGCCCGCCGTCGTTGCGGGCGATTGCCGCCTGTCGGTCGATCCGGGGTCGCCGATCCAGCTCCGCGTCACCGACCAGGCCAACGCCAGCCTCGTCGCGACGGCGACGATCGATTTCCTCGTCGATCCCTTCGGCATGGTCTTCGACAGCGGCGACGGCTCGGCGGTTCCGGGCAGCCGCGTCACGCTGATCGACACCGCGACCGGCCAGCCCGCGCAGGTGTTCGGCGACGACGGCACCTCGGCCTATCCCGCGACGATCGTCACCGGGCAGGACGTCGCCGACGCGAGCGGGCGGGTCTACAGTTTCCCGGCCGGCGACTATCGCTTTCCCTTCGTCGCGCCCGGCTCCTATCGCCTGCTCGTCGAGCCGCCCGCGCCCTATAGCGCGCCGTCGAAATCGAGCGCCGCCGATCTCGCGGGCCTGCGCCGTCCCGACGACGGCCAGCCCTTCACCATCACCGACGCCAGCTACAGCCGCGTCTTCACGCTCGACAGCCCCGCGCCGGTGCGCGTCGACATTCCGGTCGACCAGCCCGGCCTGCCACTCGTCCTGCGCAAGACCACCTCGACCCAGACCGCGGTTCCCGGCGACGTCGTGCAATATCGCATCGAGGTCGCGAACCGCGACGCGCGGCGCTCGACCGGCGCGGTGACGGTCAGCGACACGCTGCCCGCCGGGATGCGCCTGCGCGCCGACACGGTGCGCGTGGACGGCGCACGCGTCGATGCCGCCGTCAACGCCAACGGCCACGACTTCACCGTCGCCCTGCCCCCGATCGCGCCCGCGGGCAGCGTGCTGCTCACCTATGTCGCCGAAGTCACCGTCTCGGCGCAGCCCGGCAGCGCGCTCAATCGCGCCTCGGCCGCCGACAATCGCGGGACCGAGAGCAATGTCGCCGAAGCGACGATCGCGATCAAGCGCGACCAACTCGGCGACCGCATGACGATCATCGGCCGCATCACCGACAGCGGCTGCGCCGCGAACCCCGGCAAGGCGCCGGGCATCGCGGGCGTTCGCGTAATGCTGCAGGACGGCAGCTACACCGTCACCGACGAGGGCGGCCGCTATCATTTCGAGGGCGTCCGCCCCGGCCTCCACGTCGTGCAGATCGATCCCTCGACACTGCCGCTCGACCGCGAGGCGGTGGACTGCGCGCGCTCGACCGCGAGCGCGGGCAGCGCGATCTCGCGCTTCGTCGAGGGGCGCGGCGGCTCGCTGAAGCGCGCCGACTTCCGCGCCGCCGCCGCCGCGCCGCGCACCGCGCCCGACGGCGTGACATTCAAGGCACCCAAACCGATGAGCGACCCCGACGCCGCCGGCGCGCACCGCGACTGGCTCGCGGGCCAGGCACCGGGGATCGGCTGGCTCTTTCCCGACAGCGACCATAATCCGCGCACCAAGGCGATCCGCGCCGCGATCAAGCATGCGCCGGGTCAGAAAGTGTCGCTGACGATCAACGGCAAGCCCGTCGATGCGCTGACCTTCGAGGGAGTGAGCAAGTCGGCCGACGGCCAGATCGCGGTCAGCCTGTGGCGGGGCATCGAGATTCGCGAGGGCGACAACCGCCTTTCCGCGACGGTGACCGACGCCAGTGGCGCGGTCGTCGAAACGCTCGAACGCAGCGTCCATTATGCGATCACCCCGATGCGCGCGACGCTGATCCGCGAAAAGTCGGTGCTGGTCGCCGACGGCGTCACGCGCCCGGTGATCGCGGTGCGCCTGACCGACCGCGACGGCAAGCCGATCCGATCGGGCCTGACCGGCGATTTCAGCGTCCCCGCCCCCTATTATCCCGCCGTCGAGGCCGACGCGCAGCAGGCGCGCCAGCTTTCGGGCCTCGAACGCGCGCAGCCGGTGTGGCGCATCGATGGCGACGACGGCATCGCCTATATCGAACTCGAGCCGACGACCGCGTCGGGCACGCTGACGATCGATTTCGCCTTCCGCGACGACAAGGTCGAGCGCAAGCAGACGATCGAAACCTGGCTCGATCCGGGCGACCGCCCATGGACCGTCGTCGGCTTCGCCGCTGGCACGATCGGCTACAACACGCTCGACGACCGCATGGAGCCCGTTGCCGAGACGCTCGACGATCTCAACGCCGACGCGCGCCTCGCGCTCTATGCCAAGGGTCGCATCCAGGGCAAATGGCTGATGACGCTGGCCTATGACAGCGACAAGGACCAGGACGACGCGCGCTTCGGCGGGGTGATCGACCCGCGCGCCTATTACACGATCTACGCCGACCGGGGCGAAACGCGCTACGACGCCGCGTCGGTGCGCAAGCTCTATCTGCGCCTCGAACGCCCGCAATTCTATGCGATGTTCGGCGATATCGAGACCGGGATTTCGGAACCGCAGCTCGCCCGCTATCAGCGCGCGCTCAATGGCGGCAAGGCTGAATATCGCGGCCGCAACTTCGCCGCGACCGCCTTCGCCGCCGACACCCCCTACCGCTTCCGCCGCGACGAGATTCAGGGCAACGGCCTGACCGGCCCCTATCAGCTCGGCGCGCGCGACATATTGCCGAACAGCGAGCGAATCGTCATCGAGACGCGCGACCGGCTGCACAGCGAGCGGATCGTGAACAGCGTCACGCTGACCCGCAACATCGATTACGACATCGACTATCTGGCGGGCACGCTGCGTTTCCGCGCGCCGGTGCTCAGCCGCTCGTCGGACCTCGACCCGCAGTTCATCGTCGCCGAATATGAGGTCGACGGGGTCGGCGAGCGGGTCCTCAACGCGGGCGGCCGCGTCAGCTACCGGTCGAGCGACGAGAAACTGCGCGTCGGCGCGACCTTCATCCACGACGAGGACAATAGCGCCAAGACCGACCTCGGCGGCGTCGATGCGCGCTATCGCCCGAATGTCGATACCGAGGTGCGCGCCGAATATGCGGTGAGCGACGCCAAGGCAAAGAACGGTGGCGCGGCGGCGGTGGGAACCGCCAAGGCGTGGCTGATCGAAGCCGAGCATCACAGCCGCAGCATGGACGTCCTCGCCTATGTCCGCGAGCGCGAAGCGGGTTTCGGCACCGGTCAATTGAACAGCGGCGAGGACGGCACGCGCAAATTCGGCTTCGATGCCCGCGTCAAGGCCAGCCGCAGCCTGTCGCTGACGGGCAGCGCGTGGCAGGAGGATTATCTGAACGCCGACGCCCGCCGCCGCGCCGCCAAGGCGCTGGTCGAATATGACAATGGTACCACCGTGCTGCGCGCGGGCCTGACCCATGCCGACGATCGCCTCACCGACGGATCGCGCAACACGTCCGACATCGTCCAGCTCGGCGCGACGCAGCGGTTGTTCGACAAGAAGCTCGAACTCGACGCACAGACCGAATTCGCGCTCGGCGGCGACGACGCCAGCGTCGATTTTCCGACCCGCCATCGCATCGGCGCACGCTATGCGGTGACTCGCGACGTCAATCTGGTCGGCAGCTACGAGATCGCCGACGGCGACACCGTCAAGGCGCGCACCGCCCGCCTCGGCTTCGACCTCGCGCCCTGGGCCGGGGCCCGGGTGCTTGCGACCGCGAACCAGCAGGACATCGGCGAATATGGTCCGCGCAGCTTCGCCGCTTACGGCCTGTCGCAATCGCTGAAGCTCGGCGAGCGCTGGTCGGTCGATCTGTCGGTCGACGGCAATCGCACCCTCGGCGGCATCCGCGCCAAGGACGTGCTCAACGCCGCGCAGCCGGTCGCCTCGGGCGGCTTCCTCGGCGACAATGGCGCGCTGACCGAGGATTTCCTCGCGGTCAGCGCGGGCGCGACCTATCGCACCCCGCGCTGGACGCTGACCGGCCGCGCCGAATATCGCGACGGCGAGCTTGCCGACCGCACGGGCCTGACGCTCGGCGCCCTCCGCCAACTCGGCGAAGGCCAGGCGCTTGGCGCGCTCTTCACCTATGCGAAAGCGAGCGGCAGCGGGACCACGCCCACGACCGAAGTCATCAACTTCGAGGCGAGCTGGGCGCACCGTCCCGCCGATTCGCAGCTTTCGTGGCTCGACAAGGCCGAATTCCGCTCGGACAAGGTACGCGGCGCGGTCGCGGGTCAGGCCGGGCCGATCGGCGGCGCCGCGCTGACGATCGACGGCGACGCGACGAGCCGCCGCCTGCTCAACAGTCTGTCGCTGAACTGGACCCCGCTCGGCGACCGCGGCATCGGCAGCGGCGAGGGCTGGTACGAACGCGCCGAGATCGGCTTTTTCTGGGGCACGCGCTACAGCTTCGACCGCTTCGGCGAGGACGACGTAAAGGGCTGGTCGAACCTGCTCGGCGCCGATGTCCGCTTCAACCTCGGCGAGCATGTCGATGTCGGCGCCTCGGGCACCGCGCGGATCGGCACCGGCGGCGACACCATCGCCTGGGCCGCGGGCCCGACGCTGACGCTGGCGCCGATGAAGAATGCGAACGTCACCCTGGGCTATAATTTCGCGGGCTTCCACGACCGCGATTTCGAGGACGCGCGCTTCTCGCGCTCGGGCGCTTATGTGACCTTCAGGTTGAAGTTCGACCAGACGAGCTTTGCGGGGCTGGGGCTGTAAAACCCTTCGTCACCCCCGCGCAGGCGGGGGCCGCTGGCGGTTTACGCAACGGCGAAGGGCAAGACCGACAACGGCCCCCGCCTGCGCGGGGGCGACGGTTTTTGGGTCAGTCCGCGAACAGCAGCACCGGCGTCTCGATCAGCTTCTTGAGCGCCTGAACATAGCTCGCGGCGTCCCAGCCGTCGACGACGCGGTGGTCGCAACTGATCGACAGGTTCATCAGCTTGGCGCGGCGAATATCGTCACCGTCGAAGACCGGCCGCTCGACGATCTTGTTCGGCCCGATGATCGCGACCTCGGGCCGGTTGATCACCGGCGTCGTCGCGATGCCGCCGAGCGGCCCCAGCGAGGTCACCGTCAGCGTGCCGCCGGTCAGTTCCTCGACCCTGGCCTTGCCGGTGCGCGCGGCCTCCGCCAAGCGGGTGATTTCGCTCGCAAGCTGCCAGACATTCTTGTCCTGCGCGTCGCGGATCACCGGGACCATCAGCCCCGCATCGGTCTGCGTCGCCATACCGAGATGCACGGCGCCATAGCGCGTGACCACACCGCCTTCATCGTCGTAGCGCGCGTTGATCATCGGAAACAGCGGGATCGTGCGGCAGATCGCGACGATCAGGAAGGGCAGCATCGTCAGCTTGGGGCGCCCGCCGCGATTGGCGTTCAGATCAGCGCGCATTTCCTCCAGCGCGGTGACGTCCATTTCCTCGACATAGGTGAAATGCGGGATCGCGCGCTTCGACGCCGCCATATTCTCGGCGATCTTGCGGCGCATCCCGATGACCTTGACCGGCTCGTCGGCGCGCGCGCGGCTGGCGCCGGGGGCGTGATAGCCCTGCCCGGCGCCGTAGCGGAGGAAAGCGTCGAGATCGGCATGGCGGATACGGTCGCCCTCGGCCTGAACCTGCGACAGATCGACGCCGAGATCGCGCGCGCGGGCACGCACGGCGGGGGAAGCGAGAACGACCTTATCTCCCCTCCCGCTTGCGGGAGGGGTCGGGGGAGGGATTGTTTCGGCGGTGATCGGCGGGGCGGGTTCGACACGCCCTCCCCCAGCCCCTCCCGCAAGCGGGAGGGGAGCTTCTTCCGCCACCGATACCTCTTCCGCCCCCGGCGTTTCCGCCACGACCTCCTCCTTGACCGCTTCCTCGACAGGCGCTGCCGCGACATCGCCCTCGGTCTCGATCACCGCCAGCGTCGACCCGATCGCGACCATGTCGCCGACCTCCCCCGCCAGTTCGACGACGATCCCCGTCACCGGCGATTCCATTTCGACGGTCGCCTTGTCGGTCATCATGTCGGCGAGTTGCGCGTCCTCCTCGATACGGTCGCCTACGCGCACGTGCCACGCGACGATTTCGGCCTCGGCGATGCCTTCGCCGATGTCGGGCAGACGGAATGAATAGCGGGCCATGGCGTCAGTCCTTCAAGATCTTGGTCAGCGCGGTCGCGATGCGGACCGGGCCGGGGAAATAGGCCCATTCGAGGCTGTGCGGATAAGGCGTGTCGAAGCCGGTCACGCGCTCGACCGGCGCCTCCAGATGGTAGAAGCAGCGCTCCTGCACCAGCGCCGCCAGCTCGGCGCCGAAGCCCGAGGTGCGCGTCGCTTCGTGAATGATCAGGCAGCGCCCGGTCTTCTTCACCGACGCCTCGATCGCCTCGACATCGAGCGGCAGCAGCGTCCGCAGGTCGAGGATTTCGGCGTCGACGCCCATCTCCTCGATGATCGTCTTCGCGACATGCACCATCGTGCCGTAAGCGAGCACGGTCACCGCCTCGCCCTCGCGCACCGTGGCCGCCTTGCCGAGGTCGATGCGGTAATAGCCTTCGGGCACCGCGCTCGCGTCATGCTTCGACCATGGCTCGACCGGGCGGTCGTAATAGCCGCTGAACGGGCCGTTGTAGATGCGCTTGGGTTCGAGGAAGACGACGGGGTCGTTATCCTCGATCGCCGCGATCAGCAGGCCTTTGGCATCATAGGGGTTCGACGGGATCACCGTCTTGACGCCGCAGATGTGCGTCATGATGCTCTCGGGCGACTGGCTGTGCGTCTGGCCGCCGAAGATGCCGCCGCCGAACGGCGTGCGCACCGTCATCGGGCAGATGAAATCATTCGCCGAGCGGTAGCGCAGCCGCGCCGCCTCCGAAACGAGCTGGTCGAGCCCCGGATAGATATAGTCGGCGAACTGGATTTCGGGCACCGGGCGCAGGCCATAGGCGCCCATGCCGACCGCGACGCCGATGATGCCGCACTCGTTGATCGGCGTGTCGAATACCCGTGTCTTGCCATGCTTTTTCTGCAGCCCCGCGGTCGCGCGGAACACGCCGCCGAAAAAGCCGACATCCTCGCCCATCACGACGGTGGCGGGGTCGCGTTCGAGCATGATGTCCATGGCGCTGTTGATCGCCTCGATCATGTTCATCGTTTTGCTTTGGTCAGCCATTATTCGGGCTTCCAGTTGGGGCCGAACTTGGCCTCTTGCTCGGCGAGCATCTGATCGCATTGCTCCTTGAGGTGCCACGGCATCTCCTCGAACACGTCCTGAAACATCGTCTCGAACGGCTGATGCATACCGTGACCCAAAATGCCGAGCTTTTCCGCCTGCTTCTGGGTCGTCTTCACCAGATCGTCGAGTTCCTTCGCCTGCGCCGCATGGCGCTCCGCGTCCCATTCGCCGAGCCGTTCGAGATGCTGCGCCAGCCGCGCGATCGGATCGCCGAACGGCCAGGCTGTCGCCTCGTCGGCGGGGCGATAAGCGCTCGGGTCGTCCGACGTGCTGTGCCCCTCGCTGCGATAGGTGAAATGCTCGATCAGCGTCGGGCCGTTATTCGTCCGCGCGCGGTCCGCGGCCCACTGGGTCGCGGCATAGACCGCGAGCGGGTCGTTGCCATCGACGCGCAGCCCGGCGATGCCATAGCCGACCGCGCGCGCCGCGAACGTCGTGCGCTCGCCGCCCGCAAAGCCCGAAAAGCTGGAAATCGCCCACTGGTTGTTGACGACGTTGAAGATGACCGGCGCATTATAGACGGTCGCAAAGGTCAGCGCCGAATGGAAGTCGCCCTCGGCCGACGATCCTTCGCCGCACCATGTCGTCGCGATGCGGTTGTCGCCCTTCGACGCCGAGGCCATCGCCCAGCCCACCGCCTGCGGATATTGGGTCGCGAGATTGCCTGACACGCTGAAGAAGCCATGCTCGGGTGCCGAATACATGATCGGAAGCTGCCGGCCGAGCAGGTGATCGCCTCGGTTCGAGTAAATCTGGTTCATCATCTGGATCAGCGGATAATCGCGCGTGATCAAGACGCCCTGCTGGCGATAGCTGGGAAACACCATATCGGTGCGGTCGATCGCCATCGTCGAGGCAACCGAGGTCGCCTCCTCGCCGGTGCATTTCATGTAGAAGCTGGTCTTGCCCTGCCGCTGGGCGCGGAACATCCGATCGTCGAAGGCGCGGACGAGCATCATGGTGCGCAGCATCGTGCGCAACCGGTCGGGCGACAGCTTCGGATCCCACGGCCCCTTGGCCGCGCCGTCGAAATCGAGCACGCGGACCAGGCCATAGCAAAGCTCGCGCATCGCATCGGGCCTGGTCGCTTCGCCCGGACGCGGGGTCGCGTCGACTGCGGGAATCGCGATATCGCCGAAATCGGGGGTGTCGCCGGGGCGGTAGCGCGGCTCGGGAATATGGAGCGACAGCGGCGGCAGATTGCTCGCCGAACGCCCCGGATCCGCCTTCGGCGATTCGGGCATATCTTCTTCCCTTCGGGGCGCGAATCAGCGCCTAGTTATATTTCGTGGTGGCGACATATTATTTCAGTCGCCATGGAAATGCAACGCCGGTGGTCAGACTGCGACGGGCGCGGAAATATGGGATTGCGGCGCATAGGCTTCGACCGCAAAGTCATCGAACCGGTAGTCGAAAATGCTCGAAGGACGGCGGAGGATGCGCAGCTTCGGCGCGCCCTCGGGAACCCGCCGTAACTGCTCCTCGACCAGTTCGGCATGGTTGAGATAAAGGTGCACGTCGCCGCCGGTCCACACGACCTCGTGCGCGTGAAGATCGCATTGCTGCGCGATCATCCGCGTCAACAGCGCCGCTTCGAAGATGTTGAAGGCAAAGCCGAGCCCGAGATCGCACGAGCGCTGAAAGAGCAGGCACGACAGCCCGCCGTCGCTGCGGACGTGGAATTGATAGGTCATGTGGCACGGCGGCAACGCCATCCGGTCCAAATCGGCGACGTTCCAGCCGGTGAAGATATGGCGGCGCGAGCCCGGATTGGTCCTGAGCGACTCGATCAGCGCCGCAATCTGGTTGTGCCCCACTGCGGCGCGGCGGAAGAGTCCCTCGCCCGCCGGCTCGTAGCGCGGCCAGTTCACCCATTGATGGCCGTAGACGGGACCGAGATCGCCCCACCGTGCCGCGAAATCCGCGTCGGCGACGATCCGCGCCTCGAAATCGACTGCGCTGATCGCCTCGCCGGTCGTGCGGCGATAGCTATCGAGCGGCCAGTCGGTCCAGATCTTCACCCCCTGCGCCACCAGCGGGCGGATATTGGTGTCGCCGGTCAGGAACCAGAGCAGTTCGCGCAGCGCGGTCTTCCAATAGACGCGTTTCGTCGTCAGCAGCGGGATCGCGTCGTCCTTCAGCGAGAATCGCATCGTCTCGCCGAACAGTGAGCGCGTGCCGACTCCGGTGCGGTCGACGCGCTCGTCGCCTTCGGTCCAGATGCGCCGCATCAGGTCGAGATATTGCAGCTCATAATGGATGGAATCGGACAAAAGACGCTCCTCGCTGTCGCTCTCTTTGCTAGGCCCCGCACCGCGGCTCGACAAGGGGGTCGGCGGTGCCGGGCGCCAATCCTCCGATACGGCTCAATCGCCGCTTGGGCGGCGGCGGCGGCCGTCGCATGAACCGGTGGATGATCCTGCGCGAACCCATCGACAGACTGCCGCGCGCCGCGGGGGCAGCCGGCTTCATATCCCGCGACGCCGAGGATGCGATCGCGCGCCATCTGCTGCGGCCGATGCTGTTCGCCGATCGCGAAATCGCGCTGCTCGCGGGCTTCGACGCCTATGGCCGGCTTGCCGGACTCGAAAGCGTCGCGGGCGATACGAGCGGGCGCTGCGTCATCACGCCTGCCTGCTGGAACCGCCTCCTCGGCCGGCGCGTCGCCACCGTGCTGATGGCGCACAACCACCCGTCCGGAATCGCGCGGCCGAGCGAGGCCGACCTTCGCTGTACGCAGGAGGCCGGGCAGTTCCTGCGGCTGATCGGCATCGACCTGTCGGATCATCTGATCTTCGTCGAGAACGGACATTTCAGCTTTCGCAGCGCCGGGCTGATCTA
>Ga0182745_1003640_pt1 | contig 13212 bp, 8 predicted proteins | sample eDN3rd30CKraftBY_FD_128523 | JGI IMG/M metagenome (GOLD analysis project Ga0182745, IMG submission 128523) | Enriched backyard soil microbial communities from Emeryville, California, USA - eDNA 3rd pass 30_C Kraft BY (version 2) (version 2) | ecosystem: Environmental > Terrestrial > Soil >...
GAAGTCGCTCGACAGCCAGCTCCTGCTGATCCTGGCCGCCATCGTCACCGTCTACATCGTGCTGGGCGTGCTCTACGAGAGCTACATCCACCCGATCACGATCCTCTCGACCCTGCCGTCGGCGGGCATCGGCGCTCTGCTCGCTCTCATGCTGGCCGGCACCGACCTCAGCATCGTGGCCATCATCGGTATCGTGTTGCTGATCGGTATCGTTAAGAAGAACGCGATCATGATGATCGACTTTGCGCTCGACGCCGAACGCAACGAGGGCAAGGCGCCGCGCGAGGCGATCCACCAGGCCTGCCTGTTGCGCTTCCGACCGATCCTCATGACCACGGTCGCGGCCCTGGTCGGCGCGCTGCCGCTGATGCTGGGCTCCGGCACCGGCTCCGAGCTGCGTCAACCGCTCGGTCTCACCATCGTCGGCGGCCTGATCGTCAGCCAGATGCTAACGCTGTTCACCACGCCGGTGATCTATCTCGCCTTCGACCGGCTGGGCCGCCGCCTGCGCGGCATGCCGCTCGATACGCCACTCCATCCCGTGCGCGCCGAGGCGGGAGAGGGCACGCCGTGAACCTGTCGGCGCCCTTCATCGCGCGCCCCGTGGCCACGACCCTGCTGACGATCGGGCTGGCGCTGGCCGGCCTGGTGGCCTTTTTCGGCCTGCCCGTGTCGCCGCTGCCCAAGATCGACTTTCCGACCATCCAGGTGACGGCGAGCCTGCCAGGCGCCTCGCCGGAGACGGTGGCGACCAGCGTGACGACTCCCTTGGAGAGGCGGCTGGGCGCGATCGCGGGTGTCAGCGAGATCACCTCGTCCAGCACGGTTGGTAATTCGCGCATCACGCTGCAGTTCGACCTGTCGCGCGACATCGATGGTGCCGCCCGCGACGTCCAGGCGGCGATCAACGCCGCCCGCGCCGACATGCCCGCCGACCTGCGCAGCAATCCGCAGTACCGCAAGATCAACCCCGCCGACGCGCCAGTGATGGTGATCGCCCTCACCTCGAACACGCTGGGCCAGGGCCGGCTGTTCGATGCCGGTTCCAACATCCTGCAGCAGAAACTCAGCCAGGTGAGCGGCGTCGGCCAGGTGCAGCTGGGGGGCAGTTCGCTGCCCGCGGTAAGGGTCGAACTCAATCCGACGGCGCTCAACAAATACGGGATCGGCCTGGAAAGCGTGCGGGCGGCGCTGGCCGCCGCCAATGCCAACTCGCCCAAGGGCGCCATCGAGGTCGGCGATCGGCGCTTCCAGATCTACTCCAACGACCAGGCGACGGTCGCCGATGAATACCGGTCGTTGATCATAGCCTGGCGCAACGGCGCGCCGGTCCGGCTGTCGGACGTGGCGGAAGTGATCGATTCGACCGAGAACATCCGCAACGAAGGCCAGGCCAACGGCAAGCGTTCGGTGCTGGTCATCATCTACAAGCAGCCCAACGCCAACATCATCGAGACGGTTGACGAGATAAAGGCGCTGCTGCCCGAGCTGCAGGCCTCGATGCCGAACGACGTCGAGCTGCAGGTTGTCAGCGACCGCACGACCACGATCCGTGCGGCCCTCAAGGAGGTCGAGCAGGCGCTGCTGATCGGCGTGGTACTGGTCGTGCTGGTGACCTTCGCCTTCCTGCGCTCGGCCCGCGCCGGCTTCATCGCCGCGGTGACCGTGCCGGTGTCGCTGGTCGCCACCTTCGGCGGCATGTACCTGCTGGGCTACAGCCTGAACAACCTCTCGCTGATGGCGCTCACCATCGCGGCGGGCTTCGTGGTCGACGATGCGATCATCGTGCTGGAAAACGTCAGCCGCCATATCGAGGCCGGCATGTCGCGAATGGAGGCGGCTCTCAAGGGGGCCCGCGAGGTCGGCTTCACCGTCGTGTCGATGAGCATCTCCCTGATCGCGGTCTTCATCCCGATCCTGCTCATGAGCGGCATCGTCGGCCGCCTGTTTCGCGAATTCGCGGTGACGCTGTCGATGGCGATCTTGATCTCGATGGTCGTGTCGCTCACGACCACGCCGATGATGTGCGCCTACGTGCTGCGGCCGCCGGGCCCGCATCGCGAGCCTGGCTTCCTGGCTCGTCTCAGCGAACGTGGCCTGGGCGGCCTGCAGCGCCTGTATGGCCGCAGCCTCGGGCTGGTGCTGCGCCATCCGCTGCTCACCATGTTCGTCTTCCTGGCGACGGTGCTGCTCAACATCCATCTCTACGTGACGATTCCCAAGGGCTTCTTCCCGCAGCAGGACACCGGCCGCATCATGGGCGGCATTCGCGCCGACCAGAGCATTTCCTTCCAGGCCATGCGCCGGAAATTCCGCCAGTTCGTCGAGATCGTGCGCTCCGATCCGGCGATCGAAAGCGTCGCCGGTTTCACCGGTGGCGGGCAGACGAATTCGGGCTTCCTGTTCGCGACCCTAAAGCCGCTCAGCGAGCGTGACGTCACGGCCGACCAGGTGATCGCGCGGCTCAGGCCCAAGCTCAACCAGGTCCCCGGCGCCATGCTGTTCCTGCAGGCCGTGCAGGACATCCGCGTCGGCGGGCGCCAGGGCAACGCGCAATACCAGTTCACCCTGCAGGCCGATTCGCTGCCCGATCTTTATACCTGGGGACCGCGGCTCACCCGGGCTCTGCAGGCCGACACGTCGGTGATCACCGACGTCGATTCCGACCAGCAGCAGCGCGGGCTGCAGCTTGACCTCACCATCGACCGGGATGCGGCGAGCCGTCTCGGCATATCGACGCGCAGCATCTCCGCGACGCTCTACGATGCCTTCGGCCAGCGCCAGGTCTCGACGATCTACAACGCCCTCAACCAGTATCACGTCGTCATGGAAGTGGCGCCGCAATGGTGGGAAAGTCCCGAGTCTCTGAAGGACATCTATGTCTCCAAGTCGGGCGGCGCCCTGAGCGGCACCCAGACGACGGGCAGTATCTCATCAACGACAAGTACGTCTTCATCCGGAGCGGTTGGCACCGGCGCGCTGACCATCGATCCGGCCCAGGCCGTCCGCAATCTGCGCACCAACCAGATCGCCGTCAGCGGTCGCGGCTCGGCCTCGACGGGCGCGGCCGTCAGCACCACGCCCGAAACGCTGGTACCGCTGTCTTCGGTGACGCGCTGGGAGTACGGCACGACACCGCTCGCCGTGAACCACCAGAGCATGTTCGTGGCCAGCACCGTGTCTTTCAACCTGGCGCCGGGCAAGACGTTGAGCGACGCCGTGCAGTACGTGAACGACACGATGCGGGAAATCGGCGTGCCCACGACCCTGCACGGAGCCTTCCAGGGGACGGCGCGCGCCTTCCAGCAGTCGCTCAACAATCAGCTGCTGCTGGTGCTGGCGGCGCTGGCGGCCGTCTACATCGTGCTCGGCATCCTCTACGAGAGCTACATCCATCCGATCACCATCCTCTCCACCCTGCCATCGGCCGGCATCGGCGCGCTGCTCGCGCTGCAATTCTCCGGCGTGGAATTCAGCATCATCGCGATGATCGGCGTGCTGTTGTTGATCGGCATCGTGAAGAAGAACGCCATCATGATGATCGACGTCGCGCTCGAACGTGAACGCGCCGAAGGACTCGAACCCTCCGTCGCGATCCATCAGGCGGCGATCCTGCGCTTCCGGCCCATCCTCATGACGACCATGGCGGCGATCCTCGGCGCCCTGCCGCTGGCCATCGGCTACGGCGATGGCGCGGAGTTGCGTCGGCCCCTCGGCATCTCGATTATCGGCGGCCTCATCGTGAGTCAGATCCTGACCTTGTACACCACACCCGTGATCTACCTTTATCTCGACCGCTTCCGCCGCCGCGACCGCGACCAGCCGAGCCGCGTTGCGCGGGTGATGGGCAGCGGCGGAGTGCCGGCATGAGGCGCAGCGCGGCCTTTCTTCCCCTGCTGCTGGTCTCGGGCTGCCTCGTCGGGCCGGACTACGAACGCGCGCCGCCGGCCAGTACAGTAGCGCCGCAGTACAAGGAAGCGGAGCTCCCGCCGGGGGCGGCCTCTCTCTTCCGCCCGGCTCAGCCGAGCGACGGCGCGGATCGCGGGCAGTGGTGGCGGGTCTACGGCGATCCGACGCTCGACAGTCTCGCGGCCCAGGTCGACGTCTCGAACCAGAACCTCAAGATCTTCGAGGCCAATTATCGACGGGCGCGGGCGCTGATCGCCCAGGATCGTGCGGCGCTCTACCCCAGCATCACCGGCACCGGCGCCGCGCAGCAGACCGGCACCGGCGGCCAGCGCGGCACCGGCACGAGCAGCACATTGGCGGTGACACGCTTCGATTCCACGGTGGGCCAGTTCTCGACCGGCGGCACGCTCAACTGGGAACTCGACCTCTGGGGTACGATCCGCCGTCAGGTCGAGAGCGATTCGGCATCGGCGCAGGCCAGCGATGCCGATCTCGCCAATGCAAGGCTGTCGGCGCAGACGGACCTGGTGACGAACTACGCCTCGCTGCGCATCTCCGACGATCGCAAGCGGCTCTACGAGGCGACCGTCGCGGCCTATCTGCGCTCGATGCAGATCGCGCAGAACCAGGTCGATGCCGGCATCGTCTCGCGGGTCGATCTCGTGCAGGCCCAGACGCAGTACGAACAGACCCGCGCGCAGCTCGTGAACGAAAGCATCAACCGTGCGCTGCTGGAACATGCGATCGCGCTCCTGGTCGGCAAGGCGCCGTCGGAAGTGACGATCCCGCCGGCCCCGACGCAGCTCACCGTACCCACGGTCGATGCCGGCGTGCCGTCGACCCTGCTCGAGCGGCGGCCCGACATCGCCACGGCCGAGCGCCAGATGGCGGCGGCCAACGCCCAGATCGGTGTCGCCAAGGGCGCCTACTATCCGCAGATCTCGCTCGGCGCGACGATCGGCTTCCTGAGCGGCGGCCTGGGGTCGTTGCTGCAACTCGGCACCGCCGCCTGGTCTGTGGGGCCGCAAATCGCCGGCACCATGGTCGATGGCGGCGCGATTGCCGCGCAGGTCCAGGGTGCGCGGGCGAGCTACGACGCCACGGTCGCGACCTATCGCCAGACCATCCTGACCGCGTTCCAGCAGGTCGAGGACGCGCTCGCGCAACAGCGCATCCTGGTCGCGCAGGAGCGGGTGCAGCGGGCCGCCGTCGCCGCCGCCCGCGAAGCCGAACGACTTTCACTCAATCAATATCGCGTCGGCACCGTTCCCTACACGACCGTTGTGCAGACCCAGGCTGCGGCGTTGTCGGCCGAGCAGGCGCTGCTCACCATCCGCCTCAGCCGGCTCACGGCCAGCGCCAATCTCGTGAAGGCGCTGGGCGGCGGCTGGCGCCAGCAGGATCTGCCGCCGCCGGTGCCGATCGGCGGCCTGAAGCAGGCCAATCCCGCGCCGCCGGCTTTCCCGCCGCCTGCGGCGCAGACTGTCTCTTCGCCCGGACGGTAGGGAAGAATTTGCTGCCGCGGTCGCGGCCGGGAGGCTGAACCCGTCATCCGACAGCCGGATGTCGGCAGCCATTCCCTTTGACTGCGGCGCCGACTGCGGTGAGTTTGGCCGCTCTTCGCAACCCAGCAGGCCGATCATGACCAATTCCCGCCATCCCGAGACCCTGTCGCTGCATGCCGGCTGGCGCGCCGATGCCACGACCGGTTCGGTCGCCGTGCCGATCCATCAGACGACATCCTATCAGTTCCGCGACACCGAGCACGCGTCGAACCTGTTTGCGCTGAGGGAGCTCGGCAACATCTACACCCGCATCGGCAATCCGACGCTCGACGTGCTGGAGCAGCGTATCGCGGCTCTCGAAGGCGGCGCGGCGGCACTGGCCGTGAGTTCGGGCCAGGCGGCTTCTGCCTTCGCGATCCAGAACCTGGCCAAGGCCGGCGACAACGTCGTGAGTTCGACCGACCTGTACGGCGGCACGTGGAACCTGTTCGCCCACACGCTGAAGGACCAAGGTATCGAGGTCCGCTTCGTCGATCCGGCGGACCCGCAGGCCTTTGCCCGCGCAACCGACGATCGCACCCGAGCCTATTACGCCGAGACGCTGCCCAACCCGAAGCTGGCGGTTTTTCCAATCAAGGAGGTCGCCGATATCGGCCGGCCGCTCGGCATTCCGCTGATCGTCGACAATACGGCGGCGCCGATCCTGTCGCGGCCGTTCGATCACGGCGCGGCGGTCGTCGTCTATTCCGGCACCAAGTATCTCGGCGGCCACGGTAATTCGATCGCCGGCCTGATCGTCGATGGCGGCACTTTCGATTGGGCCGCGCATCCGAAGCGCCAGCCGGCGCTGAACACGCCGGATCCCAGCTATCACGGCGCCGTCTGGGTCGAGGCGGTGAAGCCGATCGGTCCGGTGGCCTACATCATCAAGGCGCGTACGACCCTGCTGCGCGATCTCGGATCGGCGCTGTCGCCGTTCAACGCCTTCATGATCCTGCAGGGCATCGAGACCGTGACCTTGCGCATGGAGCGCCATGTGAAGAATGCGCAGGCCGTCGCCGACTTCCTCGCCAAGCGCCTCGAGGTCGCGAAGGTCATTCACCCATCGCAGCAGACGGGCGAGACGCGGCGCCGCGCCGACACCTATCTCAAGGGCGGCTATGGCGGGCTGGTCGGCTTCGAGCTGGCGGCCGGCCGCGAAGCGGGCCGCCGCTTCATCGATTCGCTGAAGCTCCTCTATCACGTCGCCAATATCGGCGACGCGCGCAGCCTGGCGATCCATCCGGCTTCGACCACGCACTCCCAGCTCTCGGCGGAAGAGCAGCTCGCAACCGGCGTCTCCGACGGCTATGTGCGGCTGTCGATTGGCCTCGAGCACATCGACGACATCCTCGCCGATCTGTCGCAGGCGCTCGACGCCGCCGGCAAGTAGAGCGCGGCCCGGCTCAGCCGGGCGTCCATTCGGTGACGTGCGCGGCCCGCTCGGGCCGCGCCGGAACCGGCGCGGTCGAGGGCGCGGGTGTCCCCGCGGTGAGGAAACCCACCAGGCGCGCCGGCGCCTCGAAGCCCAGCAGCTTGTTGACGTTGGGGTCGTAGGCGTTGGGACCGGTGACCCACATCCCGCCATAGCCCAGCATGTGCAGCGCGTTCAGCATGTTCATCGCGGCAGCGCCGGCGGCGAGCAGCTGCTCGATCTCCGGGATGTTGCCCGGCTTCACGACGGCACCGAGGGCGATCAGCATCGGCGTCCGTCGCACCCAGGCGCGATAGCGTTCGGCGAGGGCTGAGGCATTGGCGGGGTCGCGCACCGCGGCGGCCTCGCCGAGCTTTTCGCCAAAGGCGAGGCGCGCCTCGCCGCGGATGATGACGAAGCGCCACGGCCGCAGGCGCCCATGATCCGGCGCGCGCAGGCCGGCATCGAGGATCAGATCGAGGTCGGCGCCGGCAGGCGCCGGTTCCTGCAGGGGCCCCACCGAGCGACGGGAGAGCAATTGGTCGAGGGCGAGCAGACGAGGCTCGCGCGCATGAGTGATGTCAGGCATGACGCCAATTCTACATCAAATGCAAACGATTGTCATTTGCATATCATGCAGTGGCCGGCACGCCCTTCTGGATCGGCGGAGCGAAGCGAAAGGCGGCGCCCAGCCGGTTCCAGGCATTGATCGTGGCAATCGAGACCGAGAGAAAAGCCACTTCCTCCTCGCTGAAGTGCCGGCGGACCGAGCCGTAGGCGTCGTTCGAGATGCTTTGACCCACCACGCGCGTCAGCGTCTCCGCCCAGGCGAGCGCGGCGCACTCCCGCTCGGAAAAAATGCCGGCTTCTTCCCACGTGGCCACCAGATCGAGCTTCTCCTGCGGCACGCCCAGCTTGCGCGCGACGTTGAGATGGATCTGCAGGCAGAAGGCGCACTTGTTGAGCTGCGACACGCGCAGCTTCACCAACTCGACGATCTGTTTGTCGATCCCCGATTCGTCGGCCTGCCGGCCCATGGCAATCAGGGCCTGCGGGGTCGCTGGTGCGATGCGGGCGAAGGCGTCGTAGGTCAGGCGGGGCGGGGACATCGGCAACTCCATATATCAGAGTACTGATATTAGGTGCGGGTCGCCGCTTGGCAAGGTCCGCAGCGCTGCCTACCGTGCCGCGCCCTGAGGGAGGGAAAGCCATGGATCTGGGACTGGCCAACAAGCATGCGCTGATTACCGGCTCGACCGCCGGCATCGGTTACGCCATCGCCAAGGGCCTCGCCGCCGAAGGCGCGAGCGTGGTGATCACGGGCCGCGGGCAGGCCGGCGTCGACGAGGCGTTGGGGCGACTGAAGGAAGCCGTGCCGGAGGCCAAGGCGACTGGCATCGCGGCAGATTGCGCCACGGCGGAAGGCGCGAAGACCGTGTTCGGCAAGGTGCCGCAGATCGACATCCTGGTGAACAATCTTGGTGTCTATGGCCGCAAGCCGGCTTTCGAGATCGACGACGGCGACTGGCAGCGCTTCTTCGAGGTCAACGTCATGAGTGGCGTGCGCTTCACGCGCCACTACGCGCCGGGAATGGCCGGGCGTGGCTGGGGCCGGATCGTCTTCGTCTCCAGCGAATCGGCGCTGAACATTCCCAGGGAGATGATCCACTACGGCATGACGAAGACCGCGCAGCTTTCCCTGTCGCGCGGCTTCGCCATGGAACTCGCGGGCACGGGGGTCACGGTGAACGCCTTGTTGCCCGGCCCGACCCACACCGAGAATACCGACCGGATGCGCGCCGAGCGCGCCGAGGCCACGGGCGTGAGTGTCGCGGAGATTGAGGCTGGTTTCCTGCGCGACTTCAGGCCGACCACGTTGATCCGCCGCTTCACCTCGCCGGAGGAGGTGGCGGCGCTGGGCGTCTATCTCTGCAGCGAAGCCGCGTCCGGCACTTCGGGCGCCGCCATGCGTGTCGATGGCGGCGTGGTGAACCAGATCATGTAGGGCTCAGCCCATGTCGAGCTTCAGACCTTCCTTGTCGATGACGCCCTTCCATTGCGCGATCTGCGCGGTGACGAAGGCGTTGAACTGCTCGGGCGTACCGTAGGCGGGGAAGCCCGCCATGGCCTTGATGCGCTCCAGCGTCTTCGGGTCGGCGAGCCATGCCTTCATCTGGGCATTGAGGGAGTCGACGATGGGCTTGGGCGTGTTGGCCGGCAGGAAGACGCCGAACCAGGTCGACACGTCGAAGGGCTTCAGCTCCGGCATGGTCTCGCAGATCGGGACCAGATCGGGGGTGAGCGGATTGCGCTGCGCCGAGGTGAGGCCGAGTGCCCGCAGCTTGCCGGCGCGGACGAACTCGATGGCGGTGGTCAGATTGTCGAAGAAGAACTGGGTGACGCCGGCCGTCAGGTCATTGAGCGCCGGGGCCGCGCCGCGATAGGGGATATGTTCGGCCTTCGTGCCCGTGAGCTGCAGGAACCAGGCGCCGCACAGGTGAGGCGACTGGCCGGTACCGGACGAGGCGTAGGACGCTTTGCCGTTCTGGGCCTTCAGCCAGGCCACGAACTCCGGCACGGTCTTGGCCGGCACCGACGGGTGCACGACCAGCACGTTGGGGGCGGTGATGGCATTGGACACCGGGATCAGGCTGGCCGGCGTGTAGGGCATGTTGCGGTAGAGCGAGTAGGCGATCGACTGCGGTCCGATGTTGCCCATCAGGATCGTATTGCCGTCGGGAGCCGCCTTGGCGACCTCGGTCGAGCCGATGACGCCGCCGGCCCCCGACTTGTTGTCGACGACGCAGGACTGGCCCCAGGCTTCGGTCAGATAGGAGGCCAGCAGTCGGGCGGCGATGTCGGTGGTGCCGCCCGGCGCGGCCGGACAGACCATGCGGACATTCTGGGTCGGCTTCCACGCCCCCTGGGCCTGGAGGTGCCGGGGCAGCAGGGCGGCGGCGGGCAGGGCGGCCGCAGCGCCCAAGGCGGCGCGACGGGACAGTTTGCGAGTCATGAATTCCTCCCTCGATTCGTCATTGTTACCGACGGCCTAGCATGGCCGCGCTGGCAAATCCGCCACAATTCCCGTATCTATTCGACGTGCGGTTGCCCCCAAACCGCCGGGCTTTTCCGGCGGTTTTTCCCCTCGTCTCAACGGGTCCGCGCCAAGGAGGAATATCTTGAAGAGGCGCACTTTCGTCTCCGGCTCGGTCGCGCTCGCCGCCGGTACCCTGGCCGCCCCGGCCATCGCCGCCACCGTCAAGCCCTACAGCTGGGATCTCAACCCGCCGATGGACACGCGCGAGAACTTCATCGCCTGGGGCAAGGCCCGCGGTGAGGATCCCGTTTCCCTCGGCCAGCGCTGGGACCGCTTCCAGGCCCTGATCCGGAACAAGGACATCTGGGGTCAGGCGACGATGCGCGCCTTCCTGCTCACCCCGCGCGAAGAGTTCGCCGCGATCAGCCCGGCGATTGCCAAGCGGGGCTACGAGCATGCCTTCCTCGACATCGGCTACGGCGTGACCATGTCCGGCCCGCACGTCCAGGGCCGCATGACCAACGTGATCGACGTGAAGCGCGGCGAGAAGGTTCTCGAGATCGGTACCGGCTCGGGCGTGCAGTCGGCCTACATCGCCAACCTCACCGAGAACGCCTACACGATCGAGATCATCGCGCCGCTCGCCCAGCGCACGCGGGGCCTGTACGACAAGCTGATCGACAAGGGCTACACCGAGTACAAGCACATCAAGACCAAGAACGCCGACGGCTTCTACGGTTGGGAAGAGGCTGCTCCGTTCGACAAGATCATCGTGACCTGCGGCATCGACCATGTGCCGCCGCCGCTGCTGCAGCAGCTCAAGTCCGGTGGTCTGATGGTGATTCCGGTCGGCCCGCCGGGCGCCCAGCGCGTGCTCAAGGTCACCAAGACGCAGGGCGCCGACGGCTCCATCACCACGAGCCGCGAGGACATCTACGGCGGCAAGATCGTGCCGTTCGTGCCCTTCACCAAGCTCGACGGCGAAAAGATCGTCGGCACGCACAACCGCTAAAGTCGCACGAGGCGGCTTCCGAGAGACAATGTCATCCTGAGCACCGCGAGCGACCTTTCCGGCACCTGGCAAAGGGTCCCTCGCTGCGCTCGGGATGACATCGATTTTTGGGACGCAGGGAGTGCGCCCCCTCTAGAGATCGCATAAAGCGATCCAACAAAAACAACGGAGATCCCCCTTGTCCGTCACGGTCGATCTCGATCACCGCCCGCCGCTCTCCTTCTATCTTTCCGTAGGCCTGGTCGCCGGCAGCATCATCGCGCTGCAGATCGGCATCATGCGCGTGTTCTCCGTCGGCAGCTGGGCCCATTTCGGCTCGCTGGTCGTGAGCCTCGCCATGTTCGGCTTCGGCCTCACCAGCGCCGTGATGTGCGTCGGCAAGAGCTGGTTCGAGCGCCACTGGATCGGGTCCGTGAAAGGCGCGCTGCTGGCCTTCGGTCCGCTGATGGTGGTGTGCAACCTCGCTGCCCAGCAGGTGCCGTTCAACGCGATCTTCCTGATCTCCGATCCGGTTCAGAAGTGGCGCCTGTTCGCCAATTTCGTGCTCTATTTCCTGCCGTTCCTGGCGGGCGCGCTCTATCTCGGCGTCATCTTCCTGAAGGCCAAGAAGACCTTCAGCCGCGTCTATTTCGCCGATCTCGTCGGCTCCGGCCTGTGCGGCCTCACCGTGCTGCTGGCCATGTACGCCTGGCGGCCCGACGACCTGATCATGGCGCCGCTGCTGCTGTGGCTGGCCGGCGGCATCCTGTGGTTCGTAGCGCTGGGCGATCGCCGTGGCACCGCGGCCATCGTCGTCGTCGCCATCCTGTCGGCCGCCGTGCACCATTTTGCGCCGCAGGTGCTGGGCATCCCCAAGCTCGCCGTGTCCGACTACAAGGGCGTCTCCTACGCCCGCAAGTTCCCCGATGCCAAGCGCGTCTACGAGCGCGCCTCGCCGTTCGGCTACATCGAGGTCTACGCCAGTTCCTATCTGCATTTCGCGCCGGGCCAGTCCGACAACGCGGCCTTCAACCTCGAGAAGATGCCGTCGAACGCCTATCTCGGCCTCTACATCGATTCCGAGGGCCCGGCCGGCATCATCAAGGACCTGCCGGCCGAACAGACCGCGTACTTCAAGTACCTGCCGATGTACTACCCCTACCTGCTGAAGAAGGACCCGAAGACCTTCGTGGTCCAGTTCGGCGGCGGCATCTCGACGGCGGTGGCGCTGAAGTCGGGCTCCAGCCAGGTCACGGTGGCCGAGGGAAACCCGGCGCTGCTCTCCGCCTTCCGCGAGGACAAGTTCCTGCGCGACTTCACCGGCGACGTCCTGAACAACCCGAAGGTCAACGTCGTCGACTATGACGGACGCCTGTACGTCGCCCATACCAAGAACCGCTACGACGTGATCGACCTGTCGCTGGCCGATTCGGCCGGCCTGTCGAGCCCGGGCGGCTTCTCGATCGTCGAGAAGTATTCCTATAGCCGCGAGGCGATGAGCGCCTATATGCGCGCCCTGACGCCGGGCGGCGTCCTCTCGGTGACGCTCTGGAACAAGGAAGAGCCGCCCAAGTCTGTCCTGAAGCTCTACGCCACCATGGCCGCAGCGGCCCGCGACATAGATGACGGCAAGGACATCGCCCAGAAGTTCTACGTCGTCTCGTCCTACCTTTCGACCGCCACCGTGCTCTACAAGCGCGACGGCTTCACCCCGGCCGAGATCGAGTTGCTCAACGCCCACACCAAGGCGATGTCGTTCGACGAGATCTACTATCCCGGCCTCAAGGTGGACACGGCCGACCTGAAGCAGATCCTGTCAGACTATCGCGACCAGTTCTTCTTCACCGGCGTTCCCGCCGATCCGACGGCGCCCGCCGAGACGGAGCCGAACGACAAGCCGCCGCCCGGCGCTCCCGGCGCGACCGAAGAAGCCAAAGCCGACGGCCCGCCGCCCGCGCCCGTCGTGCCCGCGACCGTGCTCGGCCGCCTCGCCTGGCACTATCTGCTCGAGGGCGGCTGGCAGAAGGTCGCGGACGAGTATGTCTTCGACACCCGCATCCTGACCAACCACCAGCCGTACTTCGCCGCCTACATCAAGGTGCCGGACCTGCTGAAGTTCACCGACCGGCTCGAGCTGGTGCAGGACGAGTGGGGCTACCTGCTGCTCTGGGCGACGCTCGGCATTGCCACGGTCTTCGCGCTGACCCTCGTGCTCTTCCCGGTCGTGTTCGGCTGGCGCACCATCTTCAGCCGCTATCCCGGCAAGGCCGGCACGATGCTGTACTTCCTGTGCCTCGGCCTGGGCTACATCATCGTC
>Ga0182745_1003641_pt1 | contig 13208 bp, 10 predicted proteins | sample eDN3rd30CKraftBY_FD_128523 | JGI IMG/M metagenome (GOLD analysis project Ga0182745, IMG submission 128523) | Enriched backyard soil microbial communities from Emeryville, California, USA - eDNA 3rd pass 30_C Kraft BY (version 2) (version 2) | ecosystem: Environmental > Terrestrial > Soil >...
CCACACCCGGATTGCATCTCTCGCCAAGGAAATTTCCAAGAGATAACGCATTCCATTCGCCGATGCTGGAACATCGCCATCGTCCGTTTCATAGTCCACCACAGCTTCCGAAACTGGTGTGGTTTTTACTGCGTAGATGATCTGATCGGCGTCGAACTCTTCAAGCCTTTCAATTGCTTCCGCTAGTGTCATATCACAATCCCTTACTGTCCCCAGATATTCATGCCACCCTGCCCACCGGGATGCAACAGGTGTTGCAACGGTCCTGCTGCTTCGTGCTGAATTCTTGGAACGAGTTCCAACACTCCGTTGTCAGCGTGATGATGCCAAGTCCATCCAGCAGGGGGCTGGCGGGAAAAGCTAGAAATACTCAAAAAGGACATGCACTTTGACGAGTGCATGTCCTTTTGAGACTTTCCTTTTGACGAACCGGCTGTTTTGCCTGTTTCAGATTAAATCCCGCGTTCTGACGAAGCAAACGCTGGCGATCTTGAGAAACCTCTGGACGTTGCCTGAAATCGGCGAGCCTTTACATAATCCCCTTGCCCCTGCTAAACTCGTCACCCAAACGTCCGAAGGGCGAGGGATTGTTCAAGAATTCGGGCGAAGCGCGAGGCCAGCCGATCCAACGCATCGCAGAATGACCCCTTTTGAGGCTGCAGGAGAGACATTTCCGTGTCCCAACCAGACCGTTACCTATTTACCAGCGAGTCGGTCTCGATGGGTCATCCTGACAAGATGGCCGACCAGATCTCCGACGGTATTCTCGACGCGATCTTCTCGCAAGACCCCCAGGCGCGCGTGGCTTGCGAAACCCTCTTGACCACGGGCCTGGTGGTCGTGGCGGGTGAAATCACGACCAAGGCCTCGGTGGACTACGCGACCGTGGTCCGCAAGGTGGTCGAAGAGGTAGGGTATACCTCCAGCGAGATGGGCTTCGACGCCAAGACCTGCGCGGTCATGGTCGCACTCGGCAAGCAGTCTCCCGACATCGCCCAGGGGGTCAACGACGACGCCGAGAAGGGCAAGGACATCGGCGCGGGTGACCAGGGCCTGATGTTCGGCTACGCTTCGAACGAAACCGAAGAACTGATGCCGATGCCGATTGCCCTGTCGCATCGCATCATCAACCGAATCACCGAGCTCCGCAAGAACGGCACCATCAAGTGGCTGCGCCCGGACAGCAAGAGCCAGGTGACCGTCGAGTACGAAGCGGGCAAGCCCGTCCGGATCGACACCGTGGTCGTCTCGACCCAGACCGACGAGACGCCGATCGAAGAGATCCGCAAGGTCATCAAGGAGCAGGTCATCCTGCCCGTGCTCCCCAAGGACATGCTGGACGACAAGACCAAGTACCACATCAACCCGACCGGCCGGTTCGTGGTGGGTGGTCCTTGCGGCGACGCCGGCGTGACGGGCCGCAAGATCATCGTGGATACCTACGGTGGAGCGGGCCGGCACGGCGGCGGGGCCTTCAGCGGCAAAGATCCCACGAAGGTTGACCGCTCGGCCGCCTACATGGCGCGCTACGTCGCCAAGAACGTGGTCGCCGCGGGCCTGGCCGATCGCTGCGAAGTGCAGCTCGCCTACGCCATCGGCGTCTCCGAGCCGGTCAGCGTCCATGTCGACACCTTCGGCACGGGCCAGATCGCCGACGCGAAGATTGCCGAGCTGGTGCGCGAGAGCTTCCCGCTGAACCCCTCCGGCATCATCAAGCACCTCGACCTGCGCCGGCCGATCTACCAGAAGACCGCCAGCGGCGGCCACTTCGGACGGTCGGAGCCCGAGTTCACCTGGGAGCGTACCGACAAGGCCGAGACGCTTCGCAAGGCGCTCGGCACGGTCGCCTCGGCTTGATCGATCCGTCCGCCTCCTTTGCCGGACGGAGGTCCTTCTCTTCCGTCCGGACTTTCCCAGTTCTCGACCGAAGCCCGTTTTTCTTTCGCGAGGAAGACGGGCTTCGATCTTTGTTCTGACCAGGGTTTCGCTCGCTCATGCCATCGCTGATCGAGGCCGCTCGCACCGCCTATCTCGAGGAGTTCGGCCAAGCTCCGAATGTCCTGGCCCAGGCGCCTGGACGTGTGGAGCTGCTGGGCAACCATACCGACTACAACGGCGGCCTGGTGCTGGCCGCGGCCATCGACCGATTCACGGTCATTGCCGGCCAAGCCACCTCCGCGGCTGTGGTGAAAGCCCAATCGCTCGCGTTTGGCGAACGAGACGAGTTCGCGCTCGAACCGCTCGAACCGGGCAAGCCAGAGGCCTGGGGACGTTACGTGCGCGGGGTGATCTGGACCCTGCAACAGTCCGAAGGTCCGCTCAAAGGGGGGTTCCAGGGGACGATTACCAGCGACGTCCCACTCGGAGCCGGCCTCTCCAGCTCGGCCAGCCTTCAGGCCGCGTTGGCCCTGTTTCTGCTCGAGGCCAGGCTGACCAACAAGGCCGAGGGGGGAGGGGTGCTCGACGACCTGGCACGCATGGCGCTGGCCAAATCCCTGCAACGCGGAGAGAACGAGTTCGTGGGGGTCCAGTCGGGGCTCCTCGACCAGTTCTCGGTCCTCTTCGGTCAGGCCGACATGGCGGTCAGCCTCGACTGCTCGAACCAAGCTTACGAACGTCTTCCGTTCGGGGAAAACCCGCCCGCGATCGTGATCTGCGACTCAAAAACCTCGCGCCGGCTCGCCGACGGCATGTACAACCAGCGCAGGGCGGAATGCGAACGGGTGGTCGCCTACTTCCAGGATCGGCGCGGGCCCGAGTCGGTGGCCTGGCTCCGCGACCTCACCATTGAGGAGGTCGAGCAGCACTGGCACGACCTCGACCCCGTCGGCCGCCTCCGGGCCCGGCATGTCCTCTCGGAGAACGAGCGGGTCAGGCAAGGGGCCGAGGCCCTGAAGCAAGGGGATATCGTCAGGCTGGGTGAGCTCATGTCCGAGTCGCATGCCTCCAGCCGAGACGACTTCTCCAACAGCTCCTCCCACCTCGAAGCCCTGATCGAAGCCGCCGAGGAAGCCCCTGGGTTCCTGGGAGGCAAGCTCTCCGGCGCAGGCTGGGCCGGCTGCACCGTCAACCTGGTCCAAACCGACCAGACCGACGAGTTCGCCGAATCGGTCCGACGCCAGTACGCCCAGCGCACCGCGACCGTGCCCGACATCCACATCTGCCGCGCCGCCGCTGGCGCCAGCGCCGCCTCGATCTAACCAAACAAGAACACTGACCAGGGCAAGACAGGGCTTTGCTCCAGATCGAGAGCCCTTCGAGGCAAGCACGCGTCCCTTTTCCCTGGCACGTTTCTCGCCCCAAAATACATTTCCCTAAATATCCGCATCCTGATCGGAGAGCAAAACCAGCCACCCGGCCCTCCCCACTGAGTCACCACCAACGGAGAACCATCTCATGCCCTGGGCTCGCATCCTTGCCGACCTGATCGTGGTCATTCATGCCGGCTTCGTGGCATTCGTGGTGTTCGGCTTGCTCGCCATCGTGCTCGGCCTGCTGCTTCGCTGGGGATGGGTGCGCAACTTCTGGTTCCGGGCCGCCCACCTCCTCGCCATCCTGGTTGTCGTGGGCGAAGCGCTCGCTGGCGTGATGTGCCCGCTCACCACCTGGGAAAATCAGTTGAGACAACAGGCGGGGGAGCAGTCGTACCCCGGCGACTTCATCGGCTACTGGGCCCATCAGCTCATCTTCTTCGACGCGGAACCCTGGGTCTTCACGGCCGGTTACGTCCTGTTCGGCCTGACCGTCCTGGTCGTCTTCCTGGTCGGCCCCCCGCGCTGGCCCTGGCGAAAATCTCCCGAGACCGCCTCCAAGTCCGAAGCTTCTACTCCCTCTTGAATCAATGAGTGCAAATCACCGAAATAGCCATAAATTCAACAAACCAGTTATTTTTTAGATTTTTGTCATCTTTATCTCATAAACATCAATTTCATAAGGCCATGACCTCGCAAGAAGCCGGTTTTGGCACATGGACATTCTTTCTTTCCCTGGGAGCGCGGGCGTCCCGCCCGCAATGGGAAGCCGACGCGCGGACACGAATCTACGCCTCCAGGGAAGACTGTGTTCGTGTCCACCGCAGGAGCGCGAGCGTCCCGCCCGCGATGGAATTGGAAAATACCAAGAGCGGGCGAGACGCCCGCGCTCCCAGGGAAAGAATCGTTTCTGGAGGGCGTGGCATCTTGCCCGCTCTTCGGCTTCCCATTGCGGGCGGGACGCCCGCGCTCCCAGGGAAAGAATCTTTTCTGGAAGGCGTGGATTCGTGTCCGCGCCAGGCTTTCCCATTGCGGACGGGTCGCCCGCGCTGCCAGGGTGGGCTTCGCGTGCCAGGTGTGGACACAACTCCAACCTGCTAACATTGAGATCAGGCCGACGACCGAGACGAGCATTTCACGAATTGATCGTGCCTACCGAGTCCCTAAAATACTTTGGACTCGCATGACTTTCATGGAGGGCATTCGATGCCGGGAATCCGCGCCGCGTGGCTTCTGACGGTTCTGGTCTTGCCTGGACTGGCGCATGCGGAAACGTGCATGTCGCCCTTCGTGAAACGGCTCGAGGGACAGGAGAAGTTCCTCTATGTCTTTTGTGTGGATGCCGACGCGAAGGATAACGACTCCGTCGCCGTGATCGACGTCCATCCCGACAGCCCTTCATACGGGACGATCATTCATCGGCTCGACCTGGGGAGCAAGGGGAACGAAACCCACCACTGGGGTTACACCGACGACCGGACCCGCATCTGGGCGGGAGGCCTGTTCTCGAGCCGGATCTGGATCATCGACGTGGCGACCGACCCAGCCAGGCCGAAGGTTGAGAAGATACTGGACAACATCACCGAGGCATCCGGTCTCTCGGGGCCGCACACGTACTATGCCTTGCCGGGCCGAATGCTCATCAGCTTCCTGGGAGCGGCGGAAGGGGGGCTGCCCGCGGGCCTGGCCGAGTTCACCAACGACGGCCGATTCATCAGGCGGATCGACCAGCCCAAGGAAGCACCCTATGGGTACGACGTGGCGGTTAAGCCTGCCTTGAACCGCATGGTCTCCAGCAGCTTCACCCCGCTGCGCAACTACAAGAAGCCGCTGGCCCAGATGGACCTAAAAGACTTCGGCAGCGAGATGATCGTCTGGGATTTCAAGGAGCGCAAGCCGCTTCAGGTCGGCAAGGCAGGGGGGGCTCCATTGGAGGTGCGCTGGAGCTTGAAGCCGGAGAATGATTATGGCTTCACCAACTGCGCCCTCGATAATTCGATCTGGCTCTTCCGTGGCTCCAAAGACGCAAGCCCCCCTTACACGTTCAAGAAGGTGGCCGACACCGGGGCCTTGCCAGCCGACCTGCGGCAGACCTCGGACGATCGCTACCTGTTCGTAAGTTGCTTCAACGACAACGTGATTCAGCAGTGGGACGTGTCCGACCCCGACCATCCCAAGCTATTCAGCACGGTCTCTCCGTGCGTTCAGCCGAACATGATGCACGTAACGGGGGATAACAAGCGGATGTACGTCACCAACTCCCTGCTCTCCACGCTCGACCACGCGGGCCGGTTCTATGTCCGCCTCATCCACATCGGGCCCGACGGAATGAAGGTGGATCCGTTCTTCAACATCGACCTGAACGCCTTGCCGACCGGCCCCGCCAGAGGCCATGACATGCTGATTAACTAAGCAAATCAATCAATTACTAATCACAAGAGTTGTTCCCATGAAGTTGTTGGTTTCCCTCGCTGTTCTGATTGGTTCCGGCTCGATCCTCTGCCGAGGGGCCGAGCCGTCCTCCCGGTCGAGCTACCTGGCCGATATCGGCCCCGCGCCCGAAGTCAAGCTCATCGACGCGGAGGGCAAACCGTTCGACCTGGCAGCGCGGCGAGGGAAGGTGGTCCTGGTCAGCTTCATCTTCACCACCTGCGGCGGCACGTGCCCGGCCACCACGTTCCGCCTCGGCCAGGTTCAGCGTGAGCTTCAAAAGAAGGGCTTGTGGGGGAGGCAGGTTGAGTTCGTCTCGATCAGTCTCGACCCCACGCGCGACACGCCGAAGATCCTCACCGGCTACGCGCGCAACTACCAGGCGGACCCGGCCCACTGGTATTTCCTGACCGGCCCAGCCGAACAGGTTGCCAGGGTCATCGCCGCCTGGGGCATGTGGGTCAAGCCGCTCGAGTCGGGCTCGCTCGACCACCCTTCACGTATCTTTCTCGTTGATCCCAGCGGGCATCAACGGGAAATCTATAGCCTGGAGTTCCTCAAAATCGACCAGGTGCTCGAGGACATCCGTGCCCTCCTGGAAGATTGATTTTCAAGCCGATTGAAAGGGCAGGCACGAGAGACATTTCTTACTTGGGATGCGTCCGTGCCTTGAGGCTTCCTCGAGGCGCCCGCTCCTCATCCTCGTTCAAGAGGGCGCGAGGATCCTCAATCACCATGTCTCCCTCCTTGAGCCCTTCCTTGATTTCAACCGCCTGGGCACTGGCCCGCCCGAGGGTAACCACGTGCCAGAGGATCCCGCCGTCTGGGTCCTGAATCGCGACCCGGTCCTGTCCTCCCGAGTGAACCACCGCCCGGTGCGGGACGCTCAGCACGTCGTCGAGGTGGAGAAGTTGGATCTTGCCCAACGCGGTCATCCCAGGACGCATGGTGACAGGCGTCTCCTCAAGGGTGACAAGAGCCGAATAGAACTTCACAGTGCTCGAATCGGAACGAGTCGGATTCGGGCGAGGGGCCACCCCGGTAATGGTGCCGTTCAAGACCTCGCCTGGGAACGCGTCGATCGAGGCCTGAACGGGCATCCCCAGCTTGACCTGGTCCACAAGAGATTCATGAATGCTGAGATGAATTTGCAACGGGGCCGTCAGATCCATGATCCGGCAAAGCGTCTTCCCTTCCTGAACTTCAACCCCTTTCCTCACTTTCAACTGCATACCCTCAAGAATCGGCTCGTTGTCGAGATCGCGTGTGTACTCAACAAACCCATCCGCCGACGAAACCAATTCACACTTCTGCACGTTAACACGCATCCGATTGCTCTCAAATCCTTCCTGTTTCTGGATTCGCTTTTGCACCTCCAAATCCAGGCGTTTGGTATCGCGAGCACGTTCAAGCTCTTTCGTTCTCCTCGAAGCCCGATATTTCTTCAAGGCATCTCGCATGAATGAGGCTCGCTCGATCGCTATTGACTGAGCCTCCCTCTCATTAAGCGCGACCTCAATTTGATTCTCGAGACTGAGTCGGGCGAGAACCCCTGGGCCGCCGCCGCCTTGCCGCTCTACCCCCTCCTTGGCCTCTTTCAACAGATGGAGCGCCGATTCGAGACGTTTGAGGCGAGCGTCGATCTCTTTCAGCGCAAACCGCCCTCGCCGAATCTCGGTCTCATACTTGAACAATTCTTCAGGAACCTGCTCGTTCTGCCACGCCACCAAAGCTTCCTCCGCATCGGCGAGGGCCTGCTCCGCGTGCTTGAAAGCCGCGAAAGCTTCAAACTCCTTAAACTCTTGCTTTTCCAACTCCGCTTTCACAGGCTCCACGTCAAGCAAGCCGATCTTGTCCCCCTTCTTGACACGAGTTCCATCGGGAACCAGGTCGAGCACCGTGGCCTTTCCTTGAATCGGGTTGACCACCGGAACAATGCGGGTGGCCTCGACCACACCCCGTTCTTGGATGACGGAGTCCAGTGGCCCTCGTTTCAGTTGGGTTGTCTTGACCGCCCGAGTCTCCGAGCCCGAAGGCTCCTCCCCCTGCGCGAGCCAGCTTGCCCCCGAGACCGCGAAGCCGACCGAAGCGGCCAGGACCGCTCCCTTCAAGAACTGCGTAAGATTCATGGACATGATGACCTTTCTCGCGAGCGCGGCACCAGCACCACAGGGACCGGCGAGCGTCTTGCCGTGCGCCAGGGCGGTTTGAACCAGGGATTGAGCCGATTGTTGGAAAATGGCGAGCTCCAGGGGATCGAACGGAAAACGCCCCGCCAGGGGCAAGTCTTCCGGCGCCAGCCCGCGCCTCCGGAACCGGTCGCGCAGGCGTTCCCTGCCGCGAGAGAGGCGGCTCTTCACCGTCCCCGTCGGCCATCCGAGTTGGTGGGCGGCTTCCTCGTGCGAGGCCCCTTCCAGGTCGCACAGGATCAAGGGGGCACGGAGTCGGGCGGGCAACCGTCCAAGCTCTTCATGGATGACCCGTGCCAATTCGCGATCGTGATTCAGCCCGGGGTCATCCGCGTGATCTCGCCGCGCGGCCCGGCGCTCGTGGCGACGCCGCCGGGCCAAACTGGACCGCGAACAGAGGGAGGTCCGGTACGCCACCTGATGCAGCCAAGGGCCAATCGAGGTCCTCACCCAGAGCGTGCGAGAACGCTTGAGCAAGACAAGGAACGTGGCCTGAAACGCATCTTGAGCATCCTGCTCCTCCCTCAGCGCACTCCGGCAAACCCGCAGAACCATCAGGCCATGCCGATCCACCAGAAGCTTGAACGCCTGCTCCCTGAGTTCTCCACTTCCCGTCGATAACCACTCAAGGAGTTGGCCATCACTCAGATCCGCCGTGTTCCCGATCCAAAACAATCGTTCCAGATCCACGAACGCCGCCCGACCAGCCGGTTTCTCTTTCTCGATCGCCACCGGGGCCTTCCTTTCCGGGACACCTCGGTCTTTCCCCCTTTTGGTCGCATTTCCGGTGGGTAATGGAACGAGGTGGCCAGTTGGTTCCCGATTTTTTTCGAAACCCAAGGGAAACAGCCGATCGCGACTCGGGTCCGTTTCACCGTTTGGTCAGCGGGACCGGATGCTCCACCAAACCGGCGGGGCGCTGACCTCGACCTTCCCGTTCCACGTCTCCAAGCTCCCCTCGAGCTTGCTCGGCCAGCGCGAGAAGGCGCTTCACCACGTCGGGATGGCTGGCCGAGACTTCGTGCTCCTCACCTGGGTCGTTGCGCACGTCGAAGAGCTGGGCCGGAACACTCGCCTCCTTCTTGGCGAGGTTGACGAACTTCTTTTCCAAGGGGAGATAGAGCTTCCAGGGGCCGGACCGGACCGCCTGCAATTGCTCGACCTGGTAGTACATGAACCCCGTCTGGTCCCAGTGAGAAAGGGCGCCGGGCTCGCCGAACAGGAGAGGGCGAATCTCCCGGCCGTCGATCGGAGCATTCTCCCTCGGGGCGCTCGCCAGGGCGGCGAACGTGGGGAGCAGATCCAAGGTCGAACAGACCTCGTCGCAAACCGTCCCGGCCGGAATGCGCCCAGGCCAGCGCATCACGCAGGGCATGCGCATCGCCCCTTCCGAGGTGTCGTACCCGTACCCCTTGTAGGGAGCACAGCTCCCCTGGGGCGGGTTTCGGCGCACAGCGCCGTTATCGGAGGTCCAAACCACCAGGGTCCGGTCGTCCACGCCACAACGCTTCAAGGCCGACATGATTTGCCCGGTCGACCAGTCCAGCTCCTCGACCGAGTCTCCATACGCCCCGTTCTTGCTCCGCCCCTGGAACGCCTCGCTCGCGAAAGGATGAGGGGTCGAGCCGGGCATCGTGTGCGGCAAGTACAAGAAGAAGGGACGCTCCTTGTTCCGTTCGATGAACGAGACCGCCTCCTCGGTGCAGCGCTTCACCAGGAGCGAACGATCGACCGGCGCTTCCAGCACGCGCTCGCCGCGCAACAAGGGGAGCTCCGGCCAGAGCTCGGGCTGTTTATCGCGAGTCATGTCGTCGCTGTAAGGGATACCGAAGAATTCGTCGAACCCCTGCCGAGTGGGCAAGAAGGGGGGCTGGTCGCCAAGGTGCCACTTCCCAATACAGGCGGTGGCATAGCCTACCTTCTTGAGAACTTCGGCAATCGTTTCCTCGTCGGGGTTCAACCCCTTGGCCGCGACCGGCTGCAAGACCGGGCGGCCAATCGCACTCAAGTGCATATTCACTCGCCGGGGATAGCACCCGGTCATAAGGCTCGCGCGGCTGGGCGTGCAAACTCCACTGCTGACATAGAAGCTCTGAAACTTTCGCCCCTCGGCCGCCAGCCGATCCACATGCGGCGTTCGGTGCAGGGTCGAGCCGAAGCAGCCGAGGTCGCCATTACCGAAGTTATCCACGAACACAACCACGATATTGGGACGGAGTGCCGAATCGTTCTGGGCGAGCGCCCGGCACGGCCCTGGCGGGAGGAAGAGCAGGGGACCAAGCACCAGGCGGAAGACAGCGATCCATCGGTGCTGCCAGCTCAACAGAAGTCCAGCGTGACCAGGGCGAGTTCGCTGCATCGTCTCCGCGGCCAGGTTAAGGACCGCTCCTCGGATGATCATGGTGGTTTGGAGATGCATCGCGTAGAACGGTCGGGCTCGAACCGAGCGATTCCACTCGAGCAGGACCGGCCAATCCCTTGGCGAGTGTCGGAGACGCAAGAGCCGAGGTCAAGCGAGCGGCGGCGGGGGAGAGAATTCTGCCGCTGGCGACTTGATGGCGGATTGGGAATGGGGTCTGCTTGGATGCCGTTCTTCCTTCTATTGAGCTCAGAGGATCGTCTGATGATGCGCCGAGGTTGGTTGTTCGCCCCATGCCTGGCCGGTCTGATCACCGTGGCGGCTCCAGGCCTCGCTAGTGAGCCGACGCGCATCCGCGTCCTGACTTACAACATCCATCACGGCGCGGGGATGGACGGAAAGCTCGACCTCGAGCGGATCGCCAAAATCATCCGATCAGTCGATCCGGACGTCGTGGCGCTTCAGGAGGTTGATCGAGGCGTCAAGCGAACGAAGGGGGTCGATGAACCGGGGGAGCTTGGCAAGCTAACCGGGATGAAACCCATCTTCGAACGAAATATCGTGTATCAAGGGGGTGACTACGGGAACGCCGTGCTGACCCGTTTGCCGGTGGTTCGCTGGCGTAACGTGCATGTCCCGTCGCACCACGTCGGAGAACAGCGCGGTGCCTTGGTCCTTGAACTCACGGCCCCAAATGCCGAGAAGACGACGATTCGCTTCATGGCCACTCACATCGACTATCGCCCGTCCGACGCCGAGCGAATGGACTCGGTCAAGAAGCTCGAAGAGGTGGCCAGGGAACAGCCCAACACACCCTCGATCCTGACCGGCGACCTGAACTCGCTTCCAGACAGCCGCGTGATGAAAGCCTTTGGCGAGAACTGGACCCGTACCGACGCGGAGCCCTTGAAGACCTTCCCCGCCAACAAGCCTGACCGAGCGATCGACTACGTCCTCGTGCGCCCCGCGAAGCGCTGGAAGGTGATCGAGACCCGAGTCCTTGACGAACCCGTCGCCTCCGACCACCGGCCGCTTCTGGTGGTGCTGGAGCTCGTCGATTGACCTCACGTCGAGCCGAGAAGCGCCCCGCCTCCCCCTGGTTGCTTTGTCGTGAATTAGCAGAAGGGGCGTAGGGCGCGCCGCATGGCGAGTGCATCGGGATAGCGATCGTTCGGGTCGCGAGCGAGGCACTTTTGGAGCACGGCCGCCAGGGCGGGAGGGATTTCCGCCCTTCGTTTCCGCACCGGCACGGGGGGCTCTTCCAGCAGAGTGCGGATCAGGTCACCCCCTTCGGCCACCTCGTCGTAAATGAACTGGCTGGTGAGCAAGTAATAGAGCGTCGCCGCGCTCGCGTAGAGATCGCCCGAGGGGAGCACCGTCTTGAAGTCGAGCATCTGCTCGGGCGGCATGAACGGCACGGTCCCGCGCATCTCGCCCGAGAAAGTCAGGCCAGACAACCCAAGGCCGCGGAAGCTCTTGGCCAGGCCAAAATCAGAGATCTTGGCCACCAGCCCTCCCGGCTGCCGTCCGATCAAGATATTCTCAGGCTTAATATCGCGATGCACGAACCCGAGCCGATGCGCTTGCTCGAGCCCCTTGAGAACCTGGCACGCCATCCTGCACGCCTGGTCGATGGGGTAACGACCGGGGCTGGTGTTGGCCAGGGCCTCCAGGTTGGAGCCCGCGACGTACTCCATCGCGAACCAGAACTGCCCACGCGTCATCCCTTGTTCAATCCATTCCACGATATTGGGATGCTTGAGCTGGCTGATGACCGACATCTCGCGCAAAAACCGATCGACCGCCGAACGCGCCGCGGCGGACTCGGGCACGATGAGCTTCAAGGCGACGAACTTACCGGTCTGGTTGTGCTTCGCCTGGTAAACCACCCCCATCGCCCCACGCCCCAACTCTCTCAGCGTGGTGAAGTGGGGGACAGGCTGCGGCAGTGAGCTCGATTCGGCGCGGCAGAGGTCGCAGAGCCACTCCACCGACTCCTCGTGAACATCACACAAGTGGCTGGCGACATCGATTCCAGCCGGTGCGCCCACCCCGCAACTCGCGCACTGGATCGATTTGGGCAAATGATCCGCCGTGACCGACAAGATCCGGCTTTCCGTCGCCGGTTCCACCACGCTCGTCCGCTGTGAAAACGCATCGACCCGGACCCGAAACACACTTTGCCCCGCGACAATCTGATCGCCCGAGTTCAACTTGGCCCGATCGATCCGCTTTTCATTCACAAAGGTGCCGTTGGTACTGCCGAGGTCCCTGATCTCACAGCGAGGCGGGTTGATTTCGATCAAGAAATGATCACGCGAAAGGGCGGTGTCCTCGGGGACGGGACAATGCACGAACCGCGAACGGCCCACGATAAAGGTGTCGTGCCGATCGAAGACGAATGAACGGCCCTGTCGCGGGCCTTCAAGCACATCCAGGATCACTCGCATTGTCTCGCCGTCTGTCCTCCCCAAAGTCAAGTCGTGGCCTATTATACGCGACTCAACCTGGGCTGGTTTCGTTTTCACACCCAAAACCAGAAGTTTTGGCGGTCCCACACCACTTCCATGAACAATCGTCCATGCCATCATGGACCAGACGATGCGTGAATCAGTCGGTGAAAATCCGTGATATCGCATGCAACCGCAACTGATACGGTCGATTCGGTGTTCTGGGACATTCCAAGAAGGCGCCGCTTACACGGAAACTTAGCCGAAAGCCCACACCCTTTAGGGGTGGGATGAAGACGTGTGGTCTTGATGGATCGGCCAATTGCGGATAGCGTGAAACTGCCTCGTAAGAGGCCGTTCTTTGGAAACTCGACCTTGCCGGTTGGTACGGGAAAATCCTCCGTATCGTGGCCTTGCGATAACCAAGCTGGCCACCCACCTCGTTGTCGGGACAATCGTGAGATTGGCCTGCCAAATACGTAGGGCGGGGCACGCCCGAACGTGGAAACTTCGGTTTCTGAACGCCCAG
>Ga0182745_1003645_pt1 | contig 13196 bp, 10 predicted proteins | sample eDN3rd30CKraftBY_FD_128523 | JGI IMG/M metagenome (GOLD analysis project Ga0182745, IMG submission 128523) | Enriched backyard soil microbial communities from Emeryville, California, USA - eDNA 3rd pass 30_C Kraft BY (version 2) (version 2) | ecosystem: Environmental > Terrestrial > Soil >...
ACCACCGGGCATCGAACTGGTGCAGGGTCCCTTCAGCGTCCTCAACATCCACTTCACCGACACTCTCGCCTGAATCGGAGCACCAAGGCACCCGCAACTTGTCGACCCGCAGCGCCCGCCCCCTTCGAAAGCGGCCCTCCTTAATTTCATCCTCGAAGATTATTCCCTCCTTCTTCAGGCCGTTGAGCTCGCGTGGGATAATTACTTCGAGATCCTGGTCACTCCACTCGCGCGACGCGGTAGTTTTCCGTACGGCCTCGAATGCGTCCGCGAGAAGTGCACGCGCATTCCTTGCGCCGGTGGTGGCTGGACTATACGGCACGAACACACCGTCGATGTTCTTGCCGCGATCGAGGAGATCGACTATCGCTCGTCTGATTGCCTGTTGATCGACGCTATTCTTTGGCAAGGCAGAAAAGTTGACGCGCTCCACTGCCTGCACGCGATCCCCGGTCATGTAGGTCGGCGGCTCAGGGTTTGGCAGCGTGACACTGCATAGCTTGTACCACTGAGCATCAATCGAACGTGGACCGAGATTCGCTTTGGCTTCGACCGCCCTGAAGAACGACAACCTCTCCGTGGGCAATACTGCTAGCTTGGTTGCCTCAGCTTCACTCATCGGGACGGCCATGATTGCGCGCCTAGCCAAATTGACGATGGCCGCCGCACCGCCCACCGCCTCGGCGTTCGACAGATCGCCGCCTTTACGGGTGTGGTGGAGCACGAGTACGGCACTGTCGAACTTTGACGCCAGCCGCTTCAGCGCCCTCATAACGAGCGACATCGCCGCGTTGTCGTTGATATTTCCCCCGCCGCATAACGCCACGAGCGGATCAAGCACGAGCACACCGGGTCTGAACTGATCGAGGATACTTTCGAGGTGAGCAAATCCCGATTCGTCAAGAATTGAATTTCCTCTGTCAGAGCGGAGAAAAGAAAGCCTCTGGGTCTGCCAGTCGTCGGCTCCGAGCAACACCAACTTGCCGATGTCTCGCTCCGTCAAATTGTGCTTCTGGCAAAATGCCCAGATACGGCGCGTCATCTCAACTCTGCTGTCTTCAGCGTTGATGTAGAGAGCCGCCGTCGGCCCTCCGAAAACCTTCTCACCGAGGAGTGGCCGGCCCGTCACCAAAGATGTCGCCACGCCCACGGCCAGAGACGACTTGCCCACGCCGCCTGGGGAAGCGACAACGGTGATCTCGCCGCGCACGAGATCGACGCCATACAACCATTGACGATGAGGGACGTTAGAGAACGATACGCTGAGATCGTGGGGCGCTGATGTGATCAGCGGCGACATGGAGTTACCCACCGGGGTAACGGTCGGCGGGGACCAGCCCTGCCAGCCATTCTTGTTGGCGACGTCGAACACCGTGGCGATCGTGATCGGCACGGTCCGGCTACACGCATCGCGCACATATCGGTCCCAACGACGCTTATTGTCGATCGCGTCGTATCCGGGCGCCGTACGCGAGAGTTCGTCAAAAATTTCCCAGATCTCTTCCGATTGAGCCTCGTAAATGCAGGCTCCGTGAGCGAATCCCATCGCCAATCGAACCCAGTCCGGTTCGGACGTCAGCGCTTTCGGCGGTATTGCGGCTGCCGCGGAGCGGAGTTCCTCGATGTTCGTTTCGAGTCCCGCGGCCAAGTCGTTTAGCGGCTCTGTGGTAATGTTGAAGAGTTCGCGAAGCTTTTGACTAGCTGGCGCAAGTCCCAGGTCGTTGTGGCGCGAGTGCTTGCCGGTCCGGCTTCCGAGTTCGAGACCAAGCCGGTCAATGAGATCGCGCGCTTTCCACCGGTACCCCGCACCGTTCACTTCAAGTTCGACAAACTGTGGTTTGCACGGGTCCTTCAAGTGCAGAGTACCCGGGAGTCTCATGACACGGGGAAGGTCTTTGACCGCGGGATCTGTACCACACGAGCGCGCCAGCGCGGCCTGCAGCTCCGAGAACTCATCCAACCCCAAATCATCGCATACCCAGTAATGATGGGCGCGGCCACTTGATGACCGCACGCTCATGCTTGGGGCGACGCTGCGTGCTTGGAACAGCTCATTGCAATGTCGCACCTGATCAGGGCTATCGGCGTCCACCCACAGCGCCCGCGCTCGAATAATGTCCTCTCGCCTTCGCCCTCCTCGCCCATTTGTTTCGTTGATGGTGACGAAAACGCCGATGCCCTGCTCGGGTGTGTTAATTTCGGCGATCCTCGACCACGTGTCGTCAAGCGAGCAATGGCGAGTCTCAGCATAGTGGCGTCCGCCTTCGCCGAGAAACTGGAACGTGAACGTGAACGCCGCAGGCTCTAGCACATGCAGAAATTTCTCAGCAGCGGCCCTGCTGTGGGTCGCCGCAGCGGGCTTTGTGATGGCTATCATCTCAGCCCTTCCTGACTGCACAAATACCGCGCTGCCTTCAACGCCACATGCGTCGCGACGTCGAAAGAAAGGTGTCGAATGAGATCAACAGCGTCGGAATTTGGAGGCGCCGCCCACTCTGGATCAGCATAGTAACGTACGCAAGCGCGGATAAGCCAATCGCCGTCTTCGTCGTTTAGTTGATATGCCTCCTGCGGACGATTGGAATAGGGCAGGATGGCGCAATGGTAGTGCAATTTCTGCATAAGCGTTTCCGCCAACTTTGCTGCCGCCGCCGCTCCCGCCCGCGCGGGGTGAGAGCCGAAAAAGTTTATCAAGGCACTTTCCGCTTCGAGCTCATCCATCACATGATACAAAGCCGTCATGCTGCCTTACTCGCCTTAATTGTTCTCGGGCGTCTATCGACGCTCACAGTAACTATGGTGCGAGGGTGTGCCGCACGGTCGGTCTGAACGACCGTAAGGACGCCGACGTGGAGACATGCCGCCATTTGTGACCGGCTAACGAGGACGACGCGATGAAAGGTTTAAGGAAGAATGTTCATTGATGGGACATCCGATCATCGTGGCCGCTCTCAAGACGGAGCAGTTCGCCAAGGCGATAACGGATCAGGCGACAGCCAAGCTTCGTAGCCGTCGGCCATTCGCCCCGACTACGGCGCGTTGCCAACGCTTCGACACTTATACCCAGTACCGCGGCTGCCTCTTTCGGAGAGACCCACGCTGAAGCTGGAAGACGGAGGAGTTCGTGAAGAGGACGCTTGTCCAAAGGACCGTCGGGATTTACGGGCATTGATGCCTCTTGTTATTATGGGGCGCTAAACACCCCTTATGGTTTCGCCTCGACGTATTGTGTGAGGTTTTAAATTGCAATAGCTCGGCAAGAATAAAATTTATGGAAGCGCGGAGCGACTTCCATTCCGAAATTTGCGCTCCCGTTTTCCCACGCAACATATCGCTAGCTGTGAGGTCGAGGAGCGGCTCCAAGGGCGTCTTTGTGCTTTCCTTCGACGCGGCACATCGCGTCGGTCACCTGTGTTAGCGCGGTTCGAACTGCTTCAACGTCTAGATGTGCGTACGCCTTTGCAGAAGCCGCACTTTGGTGCGTCAGCGCCTTCTGGATAACGAAGGCATTTGCTCCAGAACCAGCTAGCCATGAACCGATAGTTCGCCGCAGGTCGTGTGGTCTCACGTCACTCAGCCCAGTGCCTGTAATCAGCGCACCCCAGGCTTTGGCAACATGTGCGACGTGCCCGCTGCTGCTGGCCGCCGGAAATACCCATGGCGAGCCAGCACAGAATTCCCGCCGTGTATTCAAGATCTCCATTGCCGGCCTGACTAACGGTACCGCTGCGGCTTTGTCGTTCTTCGCCCTCGCAGCCGGTATCCGCCATAGGCCCTCCTGAAGATCTATGTCCTTCCACTGCATGGACATTACCGCGGTCTTCCTAGCGCCCGTCCAAAGCAGTAGACGGAAAAGATCACACCACGGCTGCGGCTGAGTCGCGCAGCCTGCTAAGAGCGAATGGATTTCATCAGCCGACAGGTAGCGTGTACGTGGGCTCTCATGGTAACGCGATAAGCCGCGTGCAGGGTTTCGAGCGATGCGGTCGCAGCTAACGGCATGGCCAAAGAACGCACCTAATAGGGCGGCCATCCTGTTGGCCTTTACAGGGTGCTTAGTGCCAACATCATCAATGACCTTTTGGCAGTCTGTCGAGGTGACTTCAACCAGTGGTTTCCGGCCAAGCCGAGGCGCAATGTCCACGTTCCAACGCTGCGCGTCTCGTTCCCAGGCTCTATTCTTACGCTTGATGTGAGCCAGATATGTCGGCCAAAAATCGCTGCAGGTTTCGGCGCGCAATCGAGCTTCTCGACGTTTGGCGAGTGGGTCAACGCCGGAGGCAACCTCTCCTTGAATTTTCAGAGCAGCTTTGCGCGCATCGCTCAGTCGGAGCCCGGGGCTGCGGCCGAGAGTGATACGTTGGGTCCTACCGTCTACTTTTTTGACCATTACAAATGTTCGGACACCATTGCGCGTCACTCGCAGCGCAAGCCCGGGCACGCAGTCGTCGTAGGTATACGTCGCTCCTGAGGGGGGCATAGGAAGCGAAGCGACACGCTCTTCTGTGAAGCGAACGCGCTCCGTCGCTTTTCTATGGGAGCCTACGCCCTTCCGTGTGGGGGGTACCTGCAAGGTAACAACCGAGCCCATCCATCTCTCCGCACCCCAAGCTGTTGCAACCACAGTGCAACCGAGCGGGTTAGTTTGCGTTACCGGGAGACATCAAGATAGGCAGATAAATCAGTGCGTTCAAGCTCACGTCAACCGTGGAATGCTTGCGAACGGCAGAACACTGAGACTGAAAATCACGGTGTCGGTGGTTCGATTCCGCCCCTGGGCACCATTGCTTTATTCCTGTTACTTTAGCCGTGAAAGCGGAAGCGGACCGCCGCTCGATGCGGTGTGCTGCGCACAGCAGTGCAGCATCGAATGGGTAGAAATCTGGGTAGTTCAATCCATAGACCGCTTATCCCACTCATGTTGATGACGCGACAAAGACACCATAGTGACTGTTGAGATAAAGATGTGAAGATGGGCGGCATTCGCGCGCCTAGATTAAACGGCCCGCTTGATCGTCTCTTCAAGATCGCACGAAGGAGGGTAAGAAGCCGCCTTCCACTTGTCGAACAGCCCGAATAAACCCATCACACTGGTCGCACCTAGGAAGCCAACATTTATTTGCTTATCGAGCCCATGCTCGCGGTGTGAAAAGAAGAACCGAAGTGGTCCGATCCATGCGTCAGACTTGAAGAACCCGCGTCGAAATTTGTAGCCCGTCATGCTGAGTTTCAGGAACGGATAGTCTGAGATCTGATGCCACATCGAGTCTGGATGCTCGGTCCCTAGGTTGCTTCCGCGCCAAATGCCGCGCAGTTCCCACTCGTGAACTGGCACGTAAAAGTCTAGGTGCCCATCAACTCCGACTCTTTGGCACTCTGGATCGATGATGCTTCCTGTCCCGAGCGCGTCCTTGTAACCTCGAAGGCAACGCCCCCAAAGCTGTCGATCCGAATGTGTTGCGAGAATTTGCGTGAACTTCACCGCCACCCCCGTCAGTTCAACGAGAGCATAGCGTATCATTGCAACCTATATTTTTCTGGGTAGGAATATGCGCCGAGCGCCAGTTTGAGTGGCCTGCGCTCTCTAGGCTGCAGCGGATGCGCGAACAGAGGTAGCGCACGGGACGCCGGGACGCCCGCAATGCCCTCAATCTCCGCTCACCGCCGCGGTGCGGCCACCCGTGGCGCGCAGCGCACGAAAATCGAGGTGCCGTAGCGGCCGGCGACTTCCTTGTCGACCCACCGCAATTCCATCACCCGCCCGTCGAAATTGACGATCTCGCGGTCGAGCGCATCGCCCGCCGGACCGGCAGGGCCGAGATAGCGCCGTCCGTCGGTTCCGCCCTTGGTGACCAGTTCTGATGGCTGCTGCTGGTCGGCCAGATGCATCATCACGCCGCCGCCCGGCCCGCGCTCGATCGCATAGGCGTTGTTGCACTGGCTGCGCGCCTGGTTGGTGGTGCGGCCGCGGTCGGCGTCGCGGTGGAACGACGCAAAGCCCCAGCGTCCGACCAGGTCTTCGTTGGCGATGCCCGGCGCCGGCGGGGCATTTGCGGCAGGCGGCGGCGTTGCCGGCGCGCTTCCATACTGCGAACTCGAGGCGCAGGCGGCGAGCGCCAAGCTCGCGAGAACGGGCAGGATGAGGTGACGCGGCATTGCAGGGGCCTCCAAGCTTGCCGGGACTATAACCGATTAGACGCCGTCGGACGACCCTCGGTCAAACAAACGCCGGACGTTCAAAGGACAGCGTCAAGCTAGAACGGCCAGACGAAGGTAATCAGCGGCACGCCGACCAGCACGACCATGATCGAAAGCGGCAGGCCGAGCCGCCAATAGTCGCCGAACCGGTAGCCGCCGGGGCCCAGCACCAGCGTATTGCTTTGATGCCCGATCGGCGTGAGGAAGTCGCAGGCTGCGCCGATCGCCACCGCCATCAGAAAGGCGTCCGGCTTGTAGCCGAGCGTGGTTGCGAATCCTGCGGCGATCGGTCCCATCACGAGCACGGTCGCGGCATTATTGAGGAACGGCGTCACCGCCATCGCGGCGACCATGACCAGCGCCAGGGACGCGAGCGGAGGCAGCAGGGTGCCGGCATGGGAGAGCCAGCCGGCGATCAGGTCGGCGCCGCCGGTCGTTCGCAACGCATCGCTGACGGGGATCAGCGCGCCGAGCAATATGAGGATCGGCCATTCGACGACCTCATAGGCTTCGCGCAGCGAGAGCGCGCGGATGGCCAGCATGACCACCGCCGCCCCGAAGAAGGCCACCGACACCGGCACGAGGTTGAGGCTGACCACACCCATCGCCACCACCAGCACCAGAACCGGCAGCAGGCTCTGGCGTCCCGCGCCGAGTTGCAGGTCGCGCGCCGCCAGCGGCAGGCAGCCGAGTTCGCCCAGCGTCTCGGGCATGGCCTTGAGGTTGCCCTGCAACACGACGACGTCGCCGGCCTTCAGCCGCAGCGACCGCATCTGCTGCGTGATGCGCGAACCCCGCCGGCTGACCGCGAGCAGGTTGACCTGGTAGCGCTGGAACAGCTGCATCTGTGAGGCCGTGCGCCCGATCATGATCGAGCCGTCGGTGACGACCGCCTCCATCACCCCGACATCGTCGCGCGGCGTGTCCTTGTCGTGATCGGCTTCGTCGCGGACGAGCTTGAGCTTGGCCTCGCCGACCAGGCGCTCCAGCGCGTCGGGCTCGCCCTGCAGCAGCAGGATGTCTCCGGCAGCGAATTGGGTCTTCTCCGACGGGGAGTACAGCCGCCGCATCCCGCGCAGCAGCAGCACGACGTCCACATTGTCTTCGGAAAGTTTCCGCAGATCGGCGACCGTCTTGTCGATCAGCGAGGATTCCTCGCCGACGACCGCCTCGGTGGTATAGCCCTCGATATTGAAGGCGGCGTCGATGGACGCCTGTCCCTTGCGGGCGCTCGGCAGCAGCCGATAGCCGAATGAAAGGAAAACGACGCCGCAGAATGCCAGCACGATCCCGACGGGCGTGAAGTCGAACATGCTGAACGGCTCGCCGGTAAGTTCCTGCCGGACCCTCGAGACGATGATGTTCGGCGAGGTGCCGATCAGCGTGACGATGCCGCCGAGCAGCGAGCCGAAGGCCATCGGCATCAGCAAAGCCGAGACGGGCGTATCGTGCCGGCGCGCGATCTGCAGCGCGATCGGCATCATCATGGCGAGCGCGCCGATATTCTTGACGAAGGCGGAAAGCACCGTCACCGCCGCGGTCAGGACCAGTACCTGCGTCCCGGTGCGCGACAGGTGCGGCGCGATCGGCCGGATCACGCGCTCGATGATCCCGGAGCGCGCGACCGCCGCGCTCACGACCAGCGCAGATGCGACGATGATGACGATGTCGTCGGAGAAGCCGGAGAACGCCTTGTCGTAGGGGACGATGCCGACCAGCACCGCGGCCAGCAGGCCGACCAGGGCCACGAGGTCGTAGCGCCATCGCCCCCAGACGAACATCGCCATCATGACGAAGAGAATGCCGAAGGCGAACGCTTGCGGGAGGGTCAGCGGAATGGCGGACATCTGATGGTGGTACGAAAGGAGTGACGGTGGCGCGATCTAACGCGCCACGCGCCCCCGGGTTCCACTTCGCCGTGCAGTTTCGAACATAAACCGATCGGCCTTGATCGGATCATGCCCCCTCGGCGTTGCCCCGCCCCTCGCTACTTCGTCTCGCCGGCCTCAGCATCGGCCATGTTCGATCGCCAGTCCTTGCGGCCGAAGAAGAAGGAGTAGGCGGACAGTGCCAGCAGGCCGGCGCTGATGCAGATGAGAATCAGCGAGACCGGCCGCTGCAGGAAGATCAGGTAGTCGCCGTTCGACATCACCAGCGACTGCCGCATGCTCATCTCGAAGATCGGCGCGATCACGAGCCCGAGCACCAGCGGCGCGGGATCGAGCGAGAGCTTGCGCAGGCCGTAGCCGACGACGCCCATGATCAGCATGATCCAGACGTCCACGATGGAATTGTTCACCGCGTAGACGCCGACGATGCAGAACATGATGATGAGCGGGTAGAGGTAGGCGTAGGGGATGCGCAGCACGCTCACGAACAGGCCGACCAGCGGCAGGTTGAGCAGCAGCAGCATCAGGTTGCCGACATACATCGAGGCGACGAAGCCCCAGAAGATGTCCGGGTGCTCGTTGACGAGCTGCGGGCCGGCAGCGACGCCGTGAATCGCGAGCGCCCCGATCAGCACCGCCGTCACCGGCCCGGTCGGCAGGCCGAGCGCCAGCATCGGCACGAAGGCGCCGGTCGAGGCGGAATTGTTGGCCGATTCCGGTCCGGCGACGCCGGCGACGGCGCCCTTGCCGAACTCGTCCTTGTTCTTCGCCACGCGCCGTTCGAGCGCGTAGGACAGGAAGCTCGAAATGACGTGGGCCGAGCCGGGAATGATGCCGACCAGGAAGCCGAGCACCGATCCGCGGGCGATCGGCATCGAGGCCTCGCGCCATTCCTTGCGGGTCGGCAGGAGGTCACGCAGCTTCACGCGGATCACGTCCGCGACGATGTTCTTGCTCGGGGTCGAGAGAATTTCGCCGAGCCCGAACAGGCCGACGGCGACCGGAACGATGCTGAGGCCGTCGCCAAGCTCGGGAATGTCGAAGGCGTAGCGGAAATGCCCCGTCATCGTGTCGATGCCGATCATGCCGAGCATCAGTCCGGTGACCGCCATCAGCAATGTGCGCAGCAGCGACGTCGACGACATGTAGGACAGGAAGATCAGCCCGAGCACCAGCAGGGCGGTGTATTCGGGCGGGCCGAAACGCACCGCGAAGGTCGCCAGCGGCGGCGCGACCACGGTCAGGACGATCAGGGCGAACGTGCCGGCGATGAAGGAGCCGACAGCCGCAATGCAGAGCGCGGCGCCGGCGCGGCCCTTGCGCGCCATCGCATAGCCGTCGATGCAGGTCATCACCGACGAGGCCTCGCCGGGTATGCGCATCAGGATCGAGGTGGTCGAGCCGCCATATTGCGAGCCGTAATAGATGCCGGCCAGCATGATGACGGCCTGCGTCGGGTTCAGCCCGAAGGTGATCGGCAGCAGGATGCTGATGCCGGCGAGCGGGCCGACTCCCGGAAGGACGCCGACCAGGGTCCCGACAAGGCAGCCGATAAATGCATAGATCAGCACGCTCGGCTGCAGCGCAACCGAAAAGCCGAGCAACAGACTGTCGATAGTGGTTTCCACGTTCCGGCCTCGTCAGAAGCCGAACGGACCGCTCGGCATCGGCGCGCGCAGCGCGCTGAATAGCCACCAGGTCATAAGGCTTATGCTAACGCTGTAGACGCCCGCCACGATGAGGCTCTTGCGCTCGATGATCACGAGCAGCGCGAACATCATCACGGGCATCACAAGAAGAAATCCCAATGAGTCATAGAAAGCGATCGCCCCCGCGGTGATGGCCGTCACCATCGCGGCGTGGGGAAGATCGCTCCAGTCGACGTCGCGGAACGGCTCCGACGTGCCGCCGCCGACCGCCAGCAGCCCCCCGATCAGGATCAGGAGGCTGGCGATGATCATCGGTATGAAGCCGGCGCCGGGAAACGACAGCGAGCCGAACGGCAGGTCTCCGCTCATCGCGAAGACCAGAAGCCCTCCCAGGACGAAGAGGGCGCCGCTCACATGATCGGTGCGGATCATGATCGCGTTCAGGTCGGCGAGCGGCCGATCAACTGAACCGCCTCCTCCGACCGCCGGGCGTCGTTTTCCCAGAACTTGGCGAACTCGGATGCATTGAGGAACGCGACCTCAAGCCCGAGATTGCTCACCGACTTGGAGAACTGCTCGGAGCGTCCGGCCTTGTCCGCCGCGGCGGAGAGGGTCGCGACGACGTCGGCCGGCGTGTTCTTCGGCGCGAAGATGCCCACCCAGAGGTAATATTCCACATCGTGCCCGAGCTCCATCATGGTCGGAACGTCGGGCAGGTCCTTCGAGCGCTTGGCGCCGAATTGCGCCAGGGCACGCAGCTTGCCGGCGCGGATGTGCTGGATGGTTGCAGTGATGGTCTGCACGCTGGCATGCGCATTGTTGCCGAGCACCGCCGTCACGGCCGGGCCGCCGCCATTGGTCGGGAGGTGGCGCAGTTTCGAGATGCCGAGCGCCTTTTCCATCATCGCCACCGGCAGATGGGTCGCACCGTAAAGGCCGCCCGAGCTGTAGACGATGGATTCCGGCTTCTTCTTGGCCGCTGCGACGAAGTCGTCGAGCGTCTTGAAGGGCTGCTGTTCGTTCACCACGAGCGCGACCGGATTGGCGACGAGTCGCGCCAGCGGGATGAAATCCGTCCGCGTCACCTTGGGCTTGCGGCCGAACAGCTTGTCGACTTCGGCGTAGCCCGAGATGCCGTTGTTGTGCGAAAGCAGCGTGTAGCCGTCGGCCTTGGCGTTGGCGGCGACCTGGGCGCCGACCTGGCCGCCGGCGCCGGGCTTGGCCTCGACGACGACCGCCTGGCCGAACACGGTCTCCAGAGCGGACGCGAACGGGCGCGTCACGATATCGTTGGCGCCGCCCGGAGGGAATGCGTTGATGATGGTGACCGGCCGCGTCGGGAAGGCGCCCTGCGCCTGCGCCTGATGGGTCAGTACCAGTCCTGCTGACGCCGCCGCTCCTGCAATAAAGCTACGCCTGTCCATTATTCTCTCCCTTATCTGCCTCAAGCGGCGTTCCTAAAAATTTGTCCGGGCAGGCATCCGCGGGTCGGCGCGCCTTCCCGGACAAATATGCGGTCTGTTGCCCCGGTCGTTGGATCTGAGGTCGCTGGACCAGACCGGGGCCATGCGGATCAACTCTGAATCTTCCCGATTGTCTGAACGGCTTCCTCGACACGCTTGGCGTCCACGTCCCAGAATTTCTGGAAGTCCGGCCCGTCGAGATAGGCGACCTCGTCGCCGAGGTTCTTGATCGCGGCGCCGAACTGCGGTGCGGCGACCGCTTTGCCCGCTTCCGCGCGAAGTTTCTGCACGATGGCGTCCGGCGTGCCCTTGGGCGCGAACAGGCCGACCCAGAGATAGAACTCGACGTCGAGGCCCTGCTCCTTGAAGGTAGGCACATCCGGCAGCGAGCCGATGCGCTTGTCCGAATAGACGGCGAGCGCGCGCGCCTTGCCGGACTTGATATGCGCATTGGCGGCAGCGACCGAGGAGGCCAGCACCTGCGCATTGTTGCCGAGCAGGGCGGTGAGCGCCGGGCCGCCGCCATTGGTCGGCAGGTGGCGCATCTCGACGCCGGCGGCCTTCATGAACAGCACGGTCGGCAGGTGGAGCGCACCGTAAAGGCCCGACGAGGAGAACAGGATCTGGTTCGGCCGCTTCTTGGCGTCGTCCACCAGATCCTTCAGCGTCTTGTAGGGCGTCTCGGCGTTGACGATCAGCGCCATCGGCCCGGAGGTGAAGCGGGCGATTGGGATGAAGTCCGACCGCGTGAATTTCGGCTTGCGGCCGAACAGCTTGTCCACCGCCTCAAAGCCTGAGATCGAGACGATGTGGAGCAGCAGCGTGTAGCCGTCCGGCTTGGCGTTGGCGCCATATTGCCCGCCGACCTGACCGGCCGCGCCGGCCTTGGTCTCGATCACCACCGGCTGCTTGAGCAACGGCTCCAGCACGGCGGCGAACGGCCGGCCGACGACGTCTGCCGCGCCGCCGGGGGGAAAGGGATTAACCAAGGTGACTGCGCGCGTGGGATAATTCTGCTGCGCCAGCACGGGCCTGGTTCCGAGCGCCGCAGCGGCGGCGGCGGAACCGATCACAAAAGTCCGGCGGTCCATAAATCCTCCTTTATTGTCGCTTTAACGAATTTGTTCTTGTTGGAGCGGCGTCTGCCGCCCGGCTTGTCGCGGCGAGGTTGTCCCCGCCTATTGGCCGTGATGCTTACGAACCCGGCTGGAAAGGGTCAACCATCTGGCCCGCCCGTTCGCACTTTGGCGTTGCACATTTTCTTGACAGCATCTGGGGCCGGGTTTATCTGCCCCGGCATGTTAGCACTCGCGTCTACTGAGTGCTAATGGGGTATCAATCCGTAAACTGAGCGGCGATAGCACGCTGGTTCAACGAGGAAGTGTAATGGCCAAGACCAAATTCCGTCCGCTGCACGATCGCGTGGTGGTCCGCCGTATCGATGCCGAGGAAAAGACGGCTGGCGGCATCATCATTCCGGACACCGCCAAGGAGAAGCCGCAGCAGGGTGAAGTCGTTGCCGTCGGCCCGGGCGGCCGCGACGAGAGCGGCAAGCTCACCCCGATCGACGTCAAGGTCGGCGACCGCGTCCTGTTCGGCAAGTGGTCGGGCACCGAGGTGAAGCTCGACAACGAGGAACTCCTGATCATGAAGGAGTCCGACATCATGGGCGTCATCGCCTGACGCCGCGCCTCGTCCTGACGCGGGCGCGCCAGCGGCCGCGTGGGAAGGACGGGGAACAAGACATCACCGGCCTCACCCGCCCGTGACGCGCGCCCGCGGCGCGTTGTTCGGTCTCTACAGGGTTGGGAGCCAGGACCTGTACCAAAGGAACCATTGAAATGTCTGCCAAAGAAGTAAAATTCGGGCCCGACGCGCGCGACCGCATGCTGCGCGGCGTCGACATTCTCGCCAATGCCGTGAAGGTCACGCTCGGCCCCAAGGGCCGCAACGTCGTGCTCGACAAGTCGTTCGGCGCGCCGCGCATCACCAAGGAC
>Ga0182745_1003646_pt1 | contig 13185 bp, 8 predicted proteins | sample eDN3rd30CKraftBY_FD_128523 | JGI IMG/M metagenome (GOLD analysis project Ga0182745, IMG submission 128523) | Enriched backyard soil microbial communities from Emeryville, California, USA - eDNA 3rd pass 30_C Kraft BY (version 2) (version 2) | ecosystem: Environmental > Terrestrial > Soil >...
AATCGACCATTTCTAGCCCAGTTTGGTCGACCCTGTGCCCGCGTCGAAAAAGTTTCACCTGATGAAAAACTGAAAACTGCGAAGCAAGTCCGCCACAAGATTGACAAAAACGCTCTCGTGCCCTGTCAGGGCTTGGATTTTGGGTACGTGATCGCAAAACGTCCTCCGTTGTCGGACTTTGCGTGACGTCCAACCCTAGCAGCTTGTTGAAAAGCATGAATTCTCGGCCAGACAGAAATGTCCGGCCCACTTTTTTCAATGATCCAGAAGCTTCCAGTGGCGCAGACATTTCTGTCTGTGCCTTTTTCAACAGGCTGATAGGCGCGACGCTTGCCATCAACAGTGCGAAAATGGGGACACAGAAACATGAGTGTGTTTTACGCTCTGAGAATGCTTCGTCGAGGGGAGTTTTTTTCACGACATCACGAAAAGCCATTCCCGAAGCCAGCCAATCAGAGCCAACCACCATCGCTCCACGACTTGCGCCACAAAATCCACTGAAAAATTTCGAGATTCTTCCCCACAATGCCCCAACTGACGAACTTGGGCTAGCCCAGTTTGGTCTATCATGTACCCGTGTCGAAAGAGTTTTACTTGATGAAAGATTGAATGCCGCGCGGCAAGTTCACGACAAGATTCACAAAAACACCCTAACTTCAAACTTGAAACGACTGTGATGACTTCGCTCAGAACACCTCCAGAGAGAGAGAGCGGACTGATCGAAGCACCGCGTTTGCTGATTCGTGCTTCAGCAGGGACGGGTAAGACCTTTCAACTTTCCTCGCGGTATATTTCGCTACTGCGATTTGCTCCCCCCGAACGAATTCTCAGCTCCACATTCACCCGAAAAGCTGCGGGGGAAATTCTCGAACGCATTTTGCTGCGACTGGCCCGAGCCACATGCTCCGCCGGCTCGCTGAAAGAACTTGCGGGCTCGGTGGGTGCGCCTGGCTTGTTGCGAGAAGCCTGCCTGGAGATGCTGGCCCAACTCACGCGACAACTGCATCGCGTGCGGATCAGCACGTTGGATGCGTTTTTTTCGCAACTGGCCGGAAGTCGTGCGCTGGAGCTGGGACTGCCCTCCGGTTGGAGAATTCTGGACACCATGGAGGTCCAGCAACTTCGCGCCCAGGCACTCGAACAAATGCTGCGAGAAGGAGACCAGCAGGAACTCGTGCAACTCATGCACATGCTTGATAAAGGAGATTCCTCACGCAGCGTCTCCGGACTGATGCATCAGACCATTCACGATCTCTATGAAGTGTTTGTCGATTCCAGCCCGGAATCCTGGAACCGTTTTCCAGATCATCAATTTCTGTCTGAAGCCACACGCGAAGAACTGTTGGAAAAGTTGGCACTGGTCCCAATCGATCAAAAGCGGATGCAGACTGCCGTGACAAACGACAGTGCTGCCATTCGGGAAGGCCGCTGGGATGACTTTTTGAAGAAAGGATTGCTGCCCAAGATCCGTTCTACAGACCGCACCTATTATAAGACCCCGATTCCGGAAGCCTTATTCGAGTCTTATCTGCAACTGGCAGAACACTGTCTGGCCGTCACCTCGGCCACATGGAAGCAGCAGACGCAGGCGGCCTGGCGATTGCTCAATGATTTCCAAACGATTTTTGAAAAGTTGAAGCAGTCAGCGGGTGGTCTGGAGTTTGGAGACATCACCCGGCGACTCGCACGCAGCCAGCAGACAGAAGATCGACCGGACATTACCTTTCGTATGGATGGAGCCATCGAGCATTTACTCCTGGATGAATTTCAGGATACCTCACGTCCACAATGGGAAGCCATTCGCGGATTTGCCGAAGAAGCCTGTCGACACCCGGAGAGATCATTCTTTTGTGTGGGTGATGTGAAACAGGCCATCTATGGCTGGCGAGGCGGGGAAGCCGCCATTTTCGATGCAATTGAACAGCAGTTGCCAGGCTTGACTGCTCAACCACTCAATTCGAGTTATCGATCTTCCCCAGTCGTGATCGAAACTGTCAACAGGGCTATGACCCGGTTGCATCTGCACAATAACCTGGAAGAGCATGCCGACCTGCTGCATCAATGGTGCCGGGATTTCCCACAACACGAAACCAAACGGACCGATCTGACAGGATATGCCTGCCTGCGGACCGGTCCCGAAGCTCCTGAGACCGATGACGGTCCTGCCACCAGTCATGAACAACGAAACGAATTCTGGAAGTTCAGTTCGAACTATGTGGCCGAGCTGGCCCGTCAGTCTCCGCAGTCCACCATCGGCATCCTGATGCGAGGAAATGCTGCTGTGGGACGCATGATTTTCGAATTGAGCCGCTTGGGGATCGAGGCCAGTGAAGAAGGGGGAAATCCCTTAACGGACGCGGCAGGAGTACAACTGGTTCTCTCGATGCTGAGACTGGCTGATCACCCCGGAGATACGATTTCAGCGTATCACGTCACACACTCTCCACTTGGGAACGTGCTTGGTGTTCCACACACGAACGATCCTTCCACATTGGCGGATCAGGCACTGAAACTGCGTGAGCGTCTGCAGCAACAGGGTTACGGCCGGGTGATTCACGAGCTGGCGCTGCAACTTGCAAATGTCTGCAATCGGCGGGAGCATCGCCGGCTGCTGCAACTGGCCACACTGGGAGATCAGTTCGATGCCCTGTTGCCGTCGTTGCGTCCGGGCGAATTCGTCAACTTTGCAGAATCACAGCGTTGTGCGGAGCCCTCAAATGCCCGGATTCGCGTCATGACAATTCATCAATCCAAGGGGTTGGAGTTTGAGATTGTCGTGTTGCCGGACCTGGAGAATCAGCTGATGTTGCCACCCCGTTATGTCACGCATACTCCCGTTCCCGGAAGCCCACCCGATCTGGTGGCCCTGTATCGGGGTGAGGAATATTTCACTTCGTTGGGAGGCGATCTGCTGGCCGCGCGCCAGGAAACCCGAAACCGAATGGTCCAGGAAGCCCTGTGTCTGCTCTATGTCGCGCTGACGCGAGCCGCTCGCAGCCTGCACATGTTGATTTCCCCCAAGGTCTCGGCAAAACATCCCAAGACATTTTCCGGACTGTTGCAGGCAGCCCTGGCGCCGGATGTGGCATTGGCCCCGGACAAGTTGCTCTGGGCCTGGGGAGATCCCGACTGGGATCGGTCCACAATCTCCTCACAATCTGTTATTTCGACTGCCCCCTCTCGTCCCCCACCGGCATTGTATTTTGCTTCCCGCGAGAGTCAGCGCCGCTGGAAAACCAGCGCCCCCAGTCGGAAGGAAACACCGCAAAAAGTTCGCATTCTGGATTCATTTCACAAAACGGGTACGGGGGATGCATTGAGCGGGGCAGAGCGAGGAACGCTCTTTCACGAATGGCTGAGCCGAATTGATTGGCTGGAACAGATTTCGCCAAATGATGCCGAGTTGAAGCATCTGGCACGTCAATTTCCTTTGTCGGAAGAAGCCTTTCAGCAGCAGTTGCAGCAGTTCAAGGAAACGTTACAACGTCCGGGCCTTGCTTCTCTACTTAGCTTGAGTGGATACGCGGAGCGCCGGCAGAAACTGGCAGCACAATACGGCAGGAAGCTGGAGGAGATCACCATGGAAGTGCGCACGGAATTTCCTTTCATCCAGCAAACCGGTGCAAGTGAGTTGCTGAACGGATCGATCGATCGACTTGTTCTGTTTCACGTCGATGGTCAACCGGTGGCCGCGGAGGTGATTGACTTTAAAACAGACAAGGCTGCCAACGTAGAAGCCCAGAAACATCTGATCGACCTCTATCGCGGCCAACTGGAAGCTTATCGAGCTTCCACCATTGCGTTATGGGGCCTGGAGGCATCCAGCGTGTCCGCAAAACTCGCTTTTCTACAGAACGATCTGGTTATCAAAATAGAGCCGAAAAATTAGAACGTCCGGAAAGGACAGTCTGGGCCGTGATTGGCTCTCAAGGCAAGGCATTGATGCCGTCGGCGCTTTCTCCTTCATCCAGAATGAAAGGCCATTCCAGTCGGAAGCAGGTTCCCACCCCTTCGCGCGTGCGAAATGTAATTGTGCCTCCGTGTTCCTGCAGAATTTTCTGGCTCACCGCCAACCCCAGACCGGTCCCTTTGAAGCCCTTACTGGATTCGAACAACTGGAACAACCGGGGCAATTCGGCTTTTTCGATTCCCCGTCCATTGTCTTCAATTTCCACCCAGACCTGTTCCTGGGCGCGGTCCAGTCCGTACCGGATTTCCACCTTCGGGTTTTCGCATTCATCCAGTGCATCGATGGCATTGGTCAGCATGTTGAGGATGGCCCGGTGCAGCCCTTCCGGATCAAACTGCGATTTGGGAACGGGAGTCACTTCTGTGAGAATCAGTTGAATTCCAGCATCGGCAAAGCGTGGCTGCATGAGTTCCGTGACTTCATTCAGCACTCCCTGCAAGCGGGACATTTTCATTTGTGGTTCGCGTTCCTTGCTGAAAGTCAGCATGTCCATCACCAGGTTATAGATTCGTTCCTGGTTCCGATCGACGACGCCCCAGCCTTTACGGATCATCTCTTCATTGTTCTGTTTCAGTCCGGAATCGATCAGATATCCGCCGCCCCGCACTCCCTGCAGAATGTTTTTGATGTGGTGGCTCATAATTGCGATGGTCTGCCCCACGCCTGCCAGACGTTCGGAAGTCACCAGGGCATCCTGGTAACGTGAATTCTCGATGGCCAGTGCGGATTGCCTGCCAATCGCCAGCAGCAGCCTGAGCAGCTGGTCGTTAAAACGACTTCCGTCCGCGTTGGAGAGTGGCCCCAGAGAGGAACGGGTGGTATCGACATACATCACTCCCATCAGTTCATACCGGCCCCGCATGGGAACACACATGGCTTCTCGAATGCCGGCTTTCATAATGCTTTGACCGGTGTCGAAGCGACTGTCGTGCTGGGCATCGGATGTCCGGACACCTTGCCCTTTCTGAATGACATGTTCCACGATGCTGGTGGAAATCGGCATCCGTTCATCCACATTCACGCCGTGACGATGTCCGACCACGCGTGGTTCGATGTGATCCGTCTTCGAATTCGCCACCAGCAGGCATCCCCGATCCGCCCCCACGGCTTCGAGTGTGAGGTCGAGAATACGTTGCAACAGGTCATCCAGCGATGTTGTCGGACGCACGACCTCTTCTGTGATCTGGTACAGCAGTTGCAGATTCGCACCGGCCTGTGTCCATCCGGCCTGTTCCGTCGGACGTGCCTGCCCCACAATTCGCGATTGATCATCAAGGGACGTTTTGGCGACAAGATTGATCCGTTCGACTACGGTTCGCTCTCCCAGGGGCGGTTCATGTGTGAACAGCAGGATCGTCCGTCCAATCTGCACCTGGTCTCCTGAAGCAATCCGGGCCGTGGAGATTGCCTGGCCATTCAGATATGTGCCGTTCGAGCTTTTCAGATCGCGGATTTCCCAGTGTCCATCGCGATAGGAGACCAGGGCGTGGCGGCGCGAAACTTCCGTGTCGAGAATGCGAATTTCATTTTGACCGCTGCGCCCCAGATGCATTGGTTCGTGTGTCAGGTCGTATTTTCGTCCCTGTTCCGGACCTTGAATGACCAGGAGTGTTGCAGTGGTCACGAGAGACTCTTTTCAGTAACGAGATCGCACCTAGTGCTTTGTCAATTTCAAAAATTCGGGTAGGTCTTCACACAAAGTCCGACAACGGAGGACGTTTCGCGATCACATACCCGAAATCCAAGCCCTGACAGGGCTCTAGAGCGTTTTTGTAAATCTTGTGGCGGACTTGCCTCGCGGTATTCAGCCTTTCATCAAATGAAACTCTTTCGACGCGGGCACATGATAGACCAAACTGGTCTAGGAAAAGTCTGAAGCGAGCAACAACGGAACGGAATTGCGAGAAACCAACCCGAACCCCAAGTTGCGGTGCAACACTGGAACACCATGCGAGTGAATATTTTATAGCCCCCAGGCGGAGACAGCATCCATGGAAACACATGCCCTGCGGGTCCAGGCAAAAACAAATTTTCTATTTCCAGTACTTCTGAGTTACCCACCAGCTGGTGACTCCGCAAATCACAATGGCGAGGGACACGTTCAACCACAGTCCAATCGGAATCTGGGCGGCCAGCATGGGGCTGGCCGATCTGAGAAGCTGCGGCAGCATCGGCACGATAATGCTCCAACAGATAAAGATCATCCCCAGTTGTTTGCGCTTCTGCTTTTCCTCGGGAGGGAGTTCGGTATAGGACATCTTCGCGGCAGCGGGAGTTTTCCCCTTGCTGGCGGACTTATTGCCGTTGGATTTGGCGGTTGATTTTCCAGCGGTCTTGACTGTTGTGGAAACTTTCGCTTCGTCTCGAGCCCCTGGCGCATAATACTTGGCGACCGCCTGGTTGATGGCACGCGGAGCGGCAATGATCGTCCGGACCGGGGCGTCGTAACGTAAACGAAGTTCGTCTTCCAGTTCGTGGTCCAGCTGATCCACCGTGGCCACCAGCAATTGACCGTCATCAATAAAAAGCGGAATGAAAGAATGCTGTTTGACCATTTGCCGGGGAACCAGGTCCAGCGTGTCGTCCTCCGGCAGCATGTCTTCCAGTTCGACATATGGAAAACCAAGTTGGGTGGCGAGTGCCCGGGCGGCCTTTTCCGCATCGACCAGCTTCATCTGCACAACGGCATCGCGATGTGAGAGCCCTCGACGTTCGGCAAATTCCTCCACTTCGCGTGACTGATCGCGCGAGATGTCTCCCTGGCGGCACAGCACATCAAGGATGGGTTGACGGCCAAAATCGTCTTTTTTCGCGGGGATTTCACGTCCCAGGGATTCATCATAGTCAAGTTTGCGTTCGGCGTCTGTCAGGCACAGCATGGCTTTGGCCAGCTCGTTGAGCAGTTCCTGCGACTGCACGGAGTATTGACCGGTCGCGTATTTGCGAACATGCGCATTCAGTTTTTTATAATTGGTACGAATCTTGTCGGTATTATCTTCAAAGCGGACCACACGTAATAGCTCATAGTGGTCTGGCGGACGAGGTCCTTCCGGAATCCCCAGCCATGACTTGTAGAAGTCCATAGGTTTGCTTTACTGCTGAGATCGATGAGTGAAATGAACACGCGGCAACGGGCAACAGCAGTGGTGAATTCAAACGCCTGCTGTGCAGGGCTCGCGTGAGAGCAACTTGCTTTATTCCACGGAATATTCTGATGCCAGAACTTCGAAGGCGTGCACGTTCACTTCCGACAATCCCGAGTCGCGGACGATTTCGGTCTTGGCGTCGATGTTGGTCGTCAGTTCTCTGGCATGGGCGTGAATGCGCCCGTTCTTATCGTACTGATAGGTCACTTCAACGGGAGAGCCGGCCGGCAGATTGGGAGGCAGACTCATAATCCGGAAATCGCCGATCGTGGTGCAGGCGTCCGGATCCAGGGCATCCCCTTCCAGAACGGAGATGTGAATCCGCTGCTGATTGGGCGAATTGGTGACGAATTTCTGCGACACTTCGAAGGGGATCGTGGTGTTCTTGGGAATCATGATGTGATTGATTTTTCGTGACCGGTTATTGGGGTCTGTAATCTTCACTCCCAGCGAATGGGAATTCACATCCGTGGCAGTCACCGACCGCAGCCGATTGAGCACCGCCTGCCCCATCCGCCCCCCGCCGCCGGTGGCCCGTGCTTCCAGAATGGCAGCATGAATGGCGGCCCCCATGGAGACCGCTTCTTCTGGATTGATTTCCCGTGAAGGTGTTTTCCCGGTGACTTCCCGCAACATGGTTTCCACCACCGGCATATGCGTTGAACCACCCACCAGCACCAGTTCGTCCAGTTCCCCCGGAGCAACTCCGGCCTGCGCCATCACCAGCTCTGTGGTATCGCGGGTCCGCTGCATCAGGTCTCCTGTCAGCCGCTCGAAATCACCGCGAGTAATCGCCGAGGCCAGATTTTTTCCTTTATAGTAGATGTTGACCGAAACTTGAGCGCGGTCGCTCAAATCGCGTTTTGCCTGCTCACATTCCTGGGTGATCTGCATCAATGTTTCGGGATCTTCACGCGGGTCATCCCCATATTTCTTATGAAACTGCTCCGCCAGGTAATCCACCATCCGGCGGCTCCAGTCGAGCCCGCCCAGCATCACGTCGCCGTCCGTGGCCAGGACTCGAAAATTGGTGGCATTGTAGCGCACCACGGTCACGTCGAACGTTCCTCCTCCCAGGTCATAGACCATAATGGTCTTTTCACCAGCGAAAGCATCCGGACGACCAAGTTGCCCTTTTTGCCAGGCGTAGGCCAACGTGGCGGCGGTCGGCTCGTTGATGATATCGATCACATTGAGCTTCGCAATTTTTCCAGCATCCTGGGTCGCTTTGCGCCGCACATCGTTGAAATAGTACGGCACGGTAATCACGGCATTGCTGATCTCGCCAACCACCTTCTCCGCATCCTGCTTCAACTTCATTAAAATCATCGCGGAAATGAATTCCGGAGTGAATTTTTTGCCATTATGCACGATGGCAAAATCTTTGTTCCCCATCTGCCGCTTGATCGCTTCCACGATATTTCGCGGATTCTCCAGCGACATCCGTTCGAAGGAAGGCCCCACAATCATCTTGTTGCCTTCACCCAGAATCACCACGGAAGGGGTAATCACCTTTCCGTCGGCATTTGGAAGTGAAATGGGATTGCCCTGTGCATTGAGCTGAGCAATTGATGAATAGGTTGTCCCCAGATCGATCCCGACTGTCTGGCCAGGTAGAATTTCCATCGCCGCAATCCCCTTGGTCTGTTTCTCTTGAAATTGAAAGACGTTGCCGAACGATTCGAACTCTGAATCTTCCCGACACGTGTCGTCCAGAAAACGCCTTCACGCTACTGGTCTTGGAAAGCCCTGTGCCAATCGCATTGAAACGATCCCCGGGCAACTTTCAGCCCTTGCGTGGATCGCATCTGCCGAAGCGCCGCCGCTTACCGAAGAATGAATTTTGATGTGACTTGGAAGAATTGCATTCTGACGCTGTGGTTGACACGATTCAAGCGACCAGAGATCCATGACAACCCAATCCGTGGGCCTGGAAGGCGAAGCAGGAATCGCAGGTCAATTCCGAGTTCAAGCTCGAACTGCCGGAATGAACGTCTGGTTTCCAATTTTCTGACAGCCCCCGAAGAGTTTGGACGCCATGATCTCCGGAAACAACTAAGTTTTCACATTTTTCACATACCGAATTGTCTAAAGTCAATTTTCGGTTATACTCACTTAGGACTCTCAGGTTCAATTATTTTCCAACAGGCTGTTCCGTGTTGGAGCAAAACCAGTATTGGGGCAAAAATCGGGAAGCTGATCCTGTTTGTGTGATTTTTAATGTAATTTTTTTGTTTGCGAACACTGTTTGCGAACACTGTTTGCGAACACCCGTGCACGAAAGGAGGTTCATGGTGTTGAAGGAAAACCCCGAGCAGACTTTTCTCGCGACTCTTCATCGCCACGAACCAGTCTCGGTGCAGGAGTTGTGTGAAGTAACAGGTGTCACAGCCACTGCCGTCCGGCAACGATTACTCCGTCTGCAATCGGAAGGCCTGGTAACACGGCAGATCGTCAGACAAGAGCGAGGGCGGCCGCACCATACGTATGCTCTCACCAGTCTTGGATTGAAGTCGCTGGGGGACAATCAGGGGGAAATGGCAGCGATTCTCTGGCAGGAAGTAATGCGGATCGATCAGCCGGAAGTGAAAAACCAGGTGCTGACCGGCGTCAGAGACGCCCTGGTGCAGCGCATCGGATTGCGGGCGGTCACAGGCAGCCTGTCTGAGCGTCTGCATGAAATGTGTTCGAATCTGACGGAATTTGGTTTCGATGTCGAATGTCTGCCGGAGGCGTCTCCAGTCAATACGGTCAGTACAATCAACACAGTCAACTTGGAAACGGCAGAGGCGGGACTGCCCGTCTTGAGAGAACACAATTGTCCTTATCACGAAATCGCGGCCGTTGACCCTTCAATTTGTGAATTTGAACAATCTGTTTTTTCCGAATTACTGGGAGCTGATGTCGAACTTTCCGCCTGTCGCCTGGATGGACACCGCTGTTGTGAATTTCAGGTCAGGGCGAATTGACCCATGTTTTGTCAGATTTTGTCAGAGTGGTGGGCGATTTTCACGCAGGAAAAGAGCCAGAAGGGATGAGCGGTAACGATCGTGACTTTCGAGATGCAACTTGCTCCGAGTGATCACTTTTGAGAGAACCGTGATTCGGCTGTGTTCGCTGGATCGACAATTTAGTACAGTGTCAGCTTAGTATAGTGTCAGCTTTAGATTTAGATGATGTCATTTGGTTCTTCCTCGTCTCAGGAGTCTTTGACAATGACATGGGTTGATGGACGCTTCGAAGAAAATCTGATCACGACGACGCTGGAACAGGCGATGAACTGGGCACAGCAGTCCAGCGTCTGGCCAATGACGTTTGGTTTGGCCTGTTGTGCCATTGAAATGATGGCTACCGGGGCCAGTCGGTTTGATGTGGACCGATTTGGAGCAGGAGCATTTCGTGCCACCCCCAGGCAGGCGGACCTGATGATCGTGGCAGGAACGGTGACCTATAAAATGGCGAGCCGAGTGCGACGGTTGTGGGAGCAGATGCCCGATCCTAAGTATGTCATTGCCATGGGAGCGTGCACCGTGGGTGGGGGGCCGTATTTCAAATACGGTTATCATGTTGTCAAGGGAGTGGACCTGGTGGTGCCGGTGGATGTGTATGTCCCCGGTTGTCCGCCACGCCCGGAAGCCCTTCTGGAAGGGATCATGCGGATTCAGGACAAAATCCGTGCTCGGAAATTGACCCGAGGATCTAAAGAAGTCCTGCCGGTTCCCCACCATTCCGGATATGTCAAAGACCCGGAGATCATTCTGGCATGATACCCGTGTGATGCTGGTGAAACCTGATACTGATACCAATGAAAACGGTCTGGGTGTCTCAGTTGCCAACACCAGTACCAATCAAAAGACAAGAAACAAGGGTGAGTGACCGCAAGCTGGCTGAGCGACATTTTTGAAGTCATCAACGCTGCCATGGTCGAAACATCATGTCATGAAGTGGTCAAAGTCGTGAAGTGGTCAAAATGGTCGCAACCCGTTCCTCGCGGGTGGACGGCGTTTTATCAATTCGAATTCCGCACTGAGGGAATCCCGATCCGAGCAGTGGCTCAAGAAGAATGAGAACGGAGACATGAGTTTGTTGAAGATTGAAAACCTGCACGTCAATGTTGGCCAGACCGAGATTCTCAAAGGTGTGAACCTCGAAGTCCGGCAGGGAGAAATCCATGCCTTGATGGGGCCCAATGGATCCGGGAAGAGTACGCTGGCATACACGTTGGTCGGGCATCCGAAGTACGAAATCACCCAGGGATCGATCAGCATCGGCGGTCAGAACATCTCCGAACTCGATCCCAGCGAACGTGCCCGGCTAGGGCTGTTTCTGGCATTCCAGTATCCGGTGACCATCCCGGGGGTCAAGGTGGCCGATTTTCTACGGCATGCGATTTCCAATGTTCGTAACCCTGAGCGCAAAGAGGGGGAAGAACTCATCTCCATGCGGGAATTCCGGACGGAACTACGCCAGACAATGAAAGAACTCAATATCGATGCGGAGTTCGCCCGGCGCTATCTGAACGAAGGCTTCTCCGGTGGTGAAAAGAAACGGATGGAAATCCTGCAACTGGCCATGCTCAAGCCCCGATTCGCCATCCTGGATGAAACAGACTCCGGCCTGGACAGCGATGCCGTGCGAGTGGTGAGTGAAAGTCTGCAAAAACTTTCCGGACCACATATGGGAGTGCTCATCATCACTCACCATGAACGGCTGCTGGAATTCAACGTGCCTCAACACACACATGTCATGCTGGCCGGACGAATTGTCGAATCCGGAGATGCCAACCTGGCACACGAACTGCATGAACGCGGTTATGCAGGCGTGCGGGAACGGCATCCAGCGGAAGCTGCAGAAGAAACAGAAACCACGCAGCCGGAAAAAGCGGTCGCCGTAAAATGACTGCCAGGCGTCTGGGGGATGATCACAATGAATGATCCCGACGAATGATCCCGACGAATGATCCCGACGAATGATTCTGAAAAATGTCTTTGCCACGACAAACCAGATCAGAGTCGTTCACCGCAATTCAATTTTCGTGTGGAAAAAGTGTCACGAGAGCGACAACGGAATGGAATCGCGAGAAACCGGCCCGACTCCTCAGCTGCGAGCAGCTCGAGAGCGCATCCACCCCATAAAAGCAACCCCGACTTTCAATCGGAGAGAGCAGGCACACATGTCTTCAACTGAAGTATTGAATACTGAGAAATCCGAAAGCCCCGTGGGTGACTATCAGTACGGATTTCATGACCCCATCGACAAATATTCGTTCATGTCCCGAAAAGGGCTGGATGCCGAGATTGTCGCGCAGATCTCCGAGATGAAAGGGGAACCGGCCTGGATGCGGGACTTCCGCCTGAAGTCGTTCGAAATCTTCGAGTCCAAGCCAATGCCCACCTGGGGCGGCGATATGTCCGGAATCGATTTCCAGAATATCTATTATTATGTGAAGGCCAGCGACAAGCAGGAAAAATCCTGGGAAGAAGTTCCCGAAGATATTCGGAACACCTATGAGCGTCTGGGAATTCCCGCTGCGGAACGGCAATACCTGGCAGGGGTCAAAGCCCAGTACGAATCGGAAGTGGTTTACGGATCGTTGCAGGAAGACCTGTCAAATCAGGGGGTCCTTTTCACAGACACCGATTCCGCCCTGAAGCTGCATCCGGAAATTTTCCGCGAATACTTCGGCACGATCATCCCTCCCAGCGACAACAAATTCGCCGCTCTGAACTCCGCGGTCTGGTCAGGCGGATCGTTCATTTATGTGCCTCCCGGCGTGGAGATCGAATTCCCGTTACAGGCGTATTTTCGAATCAACACTCAGAACATGGGGCAATTCGAACGAACGCTGATCATCGTGGATGAAGGGGCCAAAGTGCATTATGTGGAAGGCTGTACCGCCCCCACCTATAGCAGCGATTCACTTCACTCTGCTGTGGTTGAAATCGTTGTAAAACGTAAAGGCCGCTGTCGTTATACCACCATCCAGAACTGGTCGAACAACGTCTATAACCTGGTGACCAAACGGGCCATGGCCTATGGCGATGCACTGATGGAATGGATCGACGGCAA
>Ga0182745_1003648_pt1 | contig 13184 bp, 11 predicted proteins | sample eDN3rd30CKraftBY_FD_128523 | JGI IMG/M metagenome (GOLD analysis project Ga0182745, IMG submission 128523) | Enriched backyard soil microbial communities from Emeryville, California, USA - eDNA 3rd pass 30_C Kraft BY (version 2) (version 2) | ecosystem: Environmental > Terrestrial > Soil >...
GACGCCGACGGCGTTCACGCAATCTTCCACGACCGCATCCAGCGACTTCGCCAACCGCGTCTGGTTCACGTCATGCTGGTACTGACCGACGCCGATCGACTTGGGATCGATCTTCACCAGTTCCGCCAGCGGATCCTGCAGGCGCCGTGCGATCGACACCGCGCCGCGCAGGCTGACATCGAGAGCCGGAAATTCCTTGGACGCCAGCTCTGACGCCGAGTACACCGAGGCACCCGCCTCGGACACGACGATCTTGGTCAGCCGCGCATCAGCCAACCGCTTGATCAACTCCGCCGCCAGGCGATCGGTCTCGCGCGAAGCGGTGCCGTTGCCGATGCTGATCAGCTCGACGCCGTGCTTCTTGATCAGTACAGCCAGCGTATGCAGCGTGCCCTCGAGATCATTGCGCGGCGGGAACGGATAAACCGTCGCGGTATCCAGCAGCTTGCCGGTGCGATCGACGATGGCAACCTTCACGCCGGTACGGATTCCCGGGTCCAGGCCCATCGTGATTCGCGCGCCGGCCGGCGCCGCCAGCAACAGATCGTGCAGGTTGCGTCCGAAGACGCGGATTGCCTCCTCCTCCGCCTGCTCGCGCAACGCGGTGAACAGCTCCGCTTCCAGCTGCCAGGCGACCTTCACCTGCCAGGTCCAGCGCACCGTGTCCCGGAGCCAGACATCGGCGGGACGGCCCTGGTCTGCAATGTGATAGCGGGCGGCGATCTTGAGCTCGCAGCTGTTCGGCGGCGCCACCGTGGCCGGCTTGTCGCTCGGCTGCAGCTCCTCGGGCAGCTTCAGGGTGATCCGCAGCATTTCCTCGGTGCGGCCGCGGAACAGCGCCAGCGCACGATGCGACGGGATCGACTTGAGCGCTTCCTTGTAGTCGAAATAGTCACGGAATTTCGCACCGGCCTCCTCCTTGCCTTCCGCAACCACCGAAACCATCACCGCGTTCTCCAGCAAGTGTTCGCGCAGCGAGCCGAGCAGCTCGGCGTCTTCCGCAAACTTTTCGGTCAGGATCTGGCGCGCACCGTCGAGCGCCGCCTTGACGTCGGGTACGCCCGGATTGTCGCCGGCCTCGGTCTTGAAGGGCTCCTTCAGGTATTTCGCCGCTTCCACCGCCGGGGTCAGGCGCGGGTCGGCCAGCAGCGCCTCGGCCAGCGGCTCCAGGCCGGCCTCCCGGGCGATCTGCGCCTTGGTGCGGCGCTTGGGCTTGTAGGGCAGGTACAGGTCTTCCAGGCGCTGCTTGCTGTCGGCGGCCTCGATGCTGGCCTTCAGCTGCGGCGTCAGCTTGTTCTGTTCCTCGATGCTCTTGAGAATCGTGGCGCGGCGCTCCTCGAGTTCGCGCAGGTACACCAGGCGCTCGCTCAAGGTACGCAGCTGCGTGTCGTCCAGCCCGCCGGTGGCTTCTTTTCGATAGCGTGCGATGAAGGGAACGGTGGCCCCCTCATCGATCAGGGCCACGGCTGCGGCAACCTGCGCGGGCCGGGCGGAAAGTTCGGCGGCGATGCGGGACTCGATCGATGGCAGCATGAGCGACTGAAGGCCAATGAATGTAAAACGAGGGCGCGAACTATGCAGAAGGACGTCCCGGCCAACAAGACTTGCCAAACCCCGCCGGAGCTGTCCCCGCCTGGAGGGGTGAGATCTGTGTAACTTCGTGCCGGCAGGCGTGTTCTCACCCTAAACGACGACACTCTTTACGTGCTCAACCCCAAGGACTCAGCGCGACCGGACGACTTTGCAGGCTTTATGCGTGCCTATCAGGACATGGTTTTCTCGACCGCGATGCGGATGACGGGCAACGACGCCCAGGCCCAGGACATCGCCCAGGAAGTGTTCCTCAAGGCCTGGGAGAATTTTGGCCAGCTGCGCGACAGCCCCTCGGCCGGCGGCTGGCTCAAGACGGTGACCACCAACCTGACCCTCAACTTCATCTCGCGCTACCGCAAGCGCTGGCGGTTTTTCTCCGAGATGCGACGCGACGACGAGGAAGGCGACGAGGTCGCCGACCAGTTCGAGGCGCCCGAGGTGCTGCTGCCGGGGCTGGATGCCGAGGAGCGCCGCGGGCTGATCGACGAGGCACTGACTCGCCTGCCCGACCATCAGCGCCTGCCGCTGGTGCTCTACCATTTCGAGGACATGCCCTACGACGAGATCGCCCGGCGGCTGCGCATCTCGCTGCCGAAAGTAAAGATCGACATCATGCGTGGTCGCGCACGGCTGGCGAAAACGCTGGCGAGCCGCGGACTGGACGCGGAGCAGCTACGGACCTGACATGCCAACCTCTCCCGACTCTCTCGAACGACTGATCGGCACCGCAGTGCGCGGACTGCCGCCGCGCCGTGCGCCTCACACACTGGAGACGCAGGTGCTGGCCGAAATCGAACGGCGCCTGGCGTTGCCTTGGTGGCGCATGAGCTATGCGCACTGGCCGGCGCCCGTACGCCTGCTCTTCCTGATCGCCTGTGCCGCATTGATCGCGCTGGTGATTCGAGCTTCCGGTTGGGTAATCAGCGATGTGCAGTCCGGTGCGCTCGCCAACTCGCTTCCCAGCATCGCACCGGCCGCCACTTCGATGAGCGCCACCATCGCGGTCGCATCGTCGGTGGCCCGCATCATTCCACCGTTGTGGATCTACTGCGGCCTGGGCCTGGTGGCCGTGATGTACACGACGCTCTTCGGCATCGGTGCCACCGCTTACCGCACGCTGTACGTGAATCGCTAATGAAAGACCTCAAAGCCCTGATCTACATCGCACTCGCGGGCCTGCTCGCGTTCAATCACTGCATTGCGGCGCAGGAGCCCGAGGCGCCGCCGCCGGCCGAAGCCCCGGCAGCCCCACCCCAGGCGGAAGCACCAGCCGCACCGCCGGCGGCGCCGGTGGACGACCCCGACTGGGACTTCCCGCAGCATCGCGGCAAGCGCAACGTCATCGTGCACTTGAATCAGGATTCGAATCTGCCTGCGGGCCAGACGGCGGAGGCCGTGATCAGCATCGGCGGCTCCTCGACCGCGGCCGGTGACGTGCTCGATTCCGTGGTGGCCATCATGGGCAACACCCATGTCAGCGGGCGGGTCGGCGACAGTGTGGTGGCGATCTTCGGCAACACCTACGTCAACAGCCGGGTCAACGGCGATGCGGTGGCCATTTTCGGTAATGTCGAGCTGGGCCCGCAGGCGCGCATCGCCGGCGACGTATCCGTGGTCGGCGGCCAGCTGATCCAGGATCCGGATGCGCGCGTGCGCGGCAGCATCGAGCAGGTCGTACCACCGATCGAGTTCGGCGGCATGCAATGGCTGCGCCCGTGGATCAGCCATTGCCTGCTGCTCGGCCGCCCGCTGGCGCTTGAGCCCGGCCTGGGCTGGGCGTGGACGCTGGCGTTCGGTTTTCTGACGCTGTACGTGGTGCTGGCGCTGATGTTCTCCGGCGGTGTGGAGAAGTGCGTGCAGACGCTGGAGACCCGCCCCGGTCATTCGCTGCTGGCGGCGCTGCTGACGCTGCTGCTGGTGCCGGTGCTGAGCCTGCTGCTGATGATCACGGTGGTCGGTATCGCACTGCTGCCGTTCTTGTGGATGGCGCTGTTCGCGATCGGCCTGTTCGGCAAGGCCGTGATCCTGGCCGCGATCGGCCGGCGCGTGACCGGCTTCATCGGCTCCAGCCCGCTCAACGACATTGCATTCGCGGTGCTGGTGGGCGGCCTGATCGTGATCGGGCTGTACCTGGTGCCGGTGCTGGGCTTCATCGCCTACAAGCTGATCGGCATTCTCGGTCTGGGCGTGGTGATCTACACGCTCATGCTCACTGTCCGCGAGAAGCGCGAAGGCCAGCTGGCCGCCGCCGCGACGGCTGGGCCCGCACCAAGACCAGCCGCCTCAGGCCCGACCACTGCCTCAACCGCCGCTGCGACCGGTGCTGCTGCGGCCGCAGCCGCTGGTGCTTCTGTCTCCGGTGCCGATGAATCCGCTGCCGCTGCGGAACCGGCGCAGGCAGCACCGGAAACATCCGAGCCCGCGGCGGCGGCAGCCGGCCCGACTGCCGCTCCCACTGTCGATGTCACCGCCCTGCCCCGCGCCGGATTCTGGATTCGCATGCTGGCGCTGTTCATCGACGTGCTGCTGATCGGCATCGCCTTCAGCGTGCTGCATTCCGACAACGCCTTCCTGCTCGCCCTCGCCGCCTACGGCGCGATCATGTGGAAACTGAAAGGCACCACCATCGGCGGCATCCTGTGCAACCTGAAAGTCGTGCGCGTGGATGGCCGCGAACTGGACTGGAGCACGACGATCGTGCGTGCGCTCAGCTGCTTCCTGTCGCTGATCGTGGCGGGACTGGGCTTTCTCTGGATCGTATTCGATGACGGCCGGCAGGCGTGGCACGATAAGATTGCCGGCACCGCAGTGGTGCGGGTGCCCCAAGGAGTCTCTTTGTTGTGAATGACCAGCGCCAGCAGATCCGCGCGCATATCGAACGCCACCTGGGAGTCATCGAACAGACCTTCCGCGAACCCGCCACTGACGGCCCACCCACCGACATTTGCCGGGTAGCCTCCACGGTCGAGCGGCCCATCCACACGCTCGTTACCGCCGGCATGAGCGACATGCCTATGCCGAGCGCCGGCAACAGCAAGACGCCGCGCTACCTGGAGCTGATGATGACGTTGCCGCGCGGCTGGAATTTCGAGGATGCGCCGAAGTCGAAGGGCAGCGGCCACTGGCCGATACGTCTGCTCACCCAGCTGGCGCGCTATCCGCAGCAGAAGACATCGCTGGTGTGGGGCCAGATCGTCCCCAACGGCGACCCTCCGGCACCTTATGCACCCGGCACTGAACTGTGCGGCGTCATCGTCGCGCCGTCGCTGCTGGTGCCGACGGAGTTCTACGAGCTCGACCTCGGCACGCGTCGCATCGAGTTCTACAGCGCCATTCCGCTTTACCAGGAAGAGATGGCGCTGCACGCCGAGAAGGGCATGGAGTTCCTGCTCAGCACCCTGATCGATCGCGGCCACAACGACCTGGTCGATCTCCGGCGCAAGAACGTGGCGAAGAAATTCCTGGGGCTGTTCTAGCCTCGCGCCGTCGCACGTGGCTCAGTCGCCGATACGCCGCCAAACCGACACGGGCACGTTGCCGTCCGGACGCGGTGGTACCCGGTAGCTGAGCGTATCGCCGTTCAATTCGAAGGCACGTATTTGCTGCTGCCCCTCCCAATTGGGGAAGGAGGCAGCTTCGATATGGAACACCAACTGGCGCCGGCCCGGTTCGACTGCGAGCGTGCCGTAGTGGGTGCTCGCGCCCAGCACGGCCGCCTGGTACTCCCGCGCGCTGGCCTTGGTTTTATCCGGGTTGGCAAAGCGCGGGCGTTCAGCGCGGAAGATCTGCAGCGAGTAGTGCCCCGCACGGTCGATCAGCAGCAGGCCCTTCGGCGCATCGCCGTAATCGTGCGAGCGTGAGCCGTCCGGGTGCAGCACATCGGCCGCCACCAGCGTCCAGGTTCCAGCCAGCGAAGTATCGCTGTGGGTATCGGCCGCTCCGGGGCCGGAGGACCAGACCAGGCCGGGCAGCAGACAGGCGATGACGGCAAGGCGGGACAAGGTGCGATGCGGGTTCATGGGGTTTCCTCTTCGAATCGGGTGCGCACGCGTGGTGAGGTCTTGCCGATCGTAGGACTTGCCGATACGCGGAAAAACCGAATAATTCGGCGGCAACACTTTCGAATTTCTTACCTATGCCGCTTCCCAATCTCGACATGGACGCCTTGCGCAGCCTGGTGGCGATCCTGCGCCTGGGCAGCTTGGCCCGCGCCGCGGAGCGGGTCGGGCGCTCGCCCTCGGCAGTCAGCCAGCAGATGCGCAAGCTGGAGTTGCAGTTAGGCGAGCCCCTGTTCCGCAAGCAGGGCCGCCGCGTCGTGTTGACCGAGGCTGGCGACCGGGTGCACGCCTACGCGCATCGCATCCTGGAACTCAACGATGAAGCGGTTCACGCAGTACGCGGTGCGGCGATCGACGGCGTGGTGCGCTTCGGCCTGCCGGGCGATTTCGCCGAGTCCTGGTTGCCGGCGGCGTTGGGACAGTTCAGGAAGGCCTACCCCGCGGTGCGGGTGGATGTGCTGGTGGAGCGCAACGGGATGCTGCTCGAACGGCTCGACCGCGGCGAGCTCGATCTGGTGCTTGCCATGAACCAGGGGGGGCGCACGGACGCCGAGCACCTGGCCACGCTGCCGATGATATGGATCGGCCCGGCGGATGCGGGCGAGGCCGTACGGCCCGCCACGGTGCTGGATCTGGCGCTCTACCAGCCGCCTTGTTTCTTCCGCAAGGCCGGTACGGCCGCCCTGGATCAGGCCGGCATCGCCTGGCGGCCAGCTTTCGTCACCGCCAGCCTGCACAGCCTGTGGGCGGGCGTGGCCGCGGGCTTGGGCATCACCGTGCGCACGGGCGCCGACCTCCCGCCCCCGTTGATGCGCCTGGACGAACGTCACGGTCTACCGGCGCTGCCGAGCGTAGACCTGTGCCTGCATGCCACTGCCGGTCCGGCGTCGGCGGCGCTGACACACCTGCGGCAAGCGGTGGTGGACCAGGCACGGACGCATCTGGGCCGGGAAGATCAGTGGCATCGAAGGCGTCCGGAGCAATCTCCGATGGTGGTCGGTGGCAAGCAGTGACGCGCCCAGGGTGATTGGACCACTGCACCGGGAGCCCTTCGCTCAGAGAGTCACTGCCACGAGTGAGTCCGTATTGAAAGAAGGTGTCAGGGCAGTTTCTGCCAGCGGTTGAACCCACTGCGGATCGGATCGAACTCACGGCACCGGCAACGGCGCGCCCTTCGGCCACAGCAGCCACATCTTGCCTTGCTGTTTCATCCTGCCGGCCGCTTCGGCGGCCTGCGTGCCGAAACCCCAGAACAGGTCGGCGCGATTGATACCGCGAATTGCGCCACCGGTGTCCTGCGCCAGCATCAGACGTTTGAGCGGCACATCCGAATTGGGATAAGTGGTCGCCAGAAACACCGGAGCGCCGAGCGGCACGAACTGCGGATCCACGGCAATCGAGCGCCCGGCGGTCAACGGCACACCCAGTGCGCCCTTGGGGCCTTGCGTCGGATCGTCGAGCCGCTCCTCGCGAAAGAACACGACGCTGGGATTCGTGTTCAATACTTCCTGCTTGCGTTCGGGGTGCGCCGCCACCCAGCCGCGAATCGTCTGCGCGGATGCCTGATCCAGCGTCATCTCGCCGCGATCGACCAGGTAACGGCCGATGGAACGGTACGGCTGCCCGTTCTGATCCGCGTACGCCAGGCGGATCGTGGTGCCATCCGTAAGCTGCACGCGCCCCGAGCCCTGCACTTCCAGAAAGAACGCATCGACGGCATTGTCGACCCACACCAGCTCCTTGCCCTTGAGCAGGGTCGGCTTCAACTGGCCGCGGGTGTAGTAAGGCACGACTTTCTTGCCTTCGAGCCGGCCCCGCACGCGCTTGCCCTTGAGCTCCGGATACAGGTCGCCAAGATCGATCGTCAGCAGATCATCGGGCGGCGCATAGAGCGGCACCGCAAATGTCGATGACGGCTTGCGCGCACCGCGCAGCAGCGGCTCGTAGTAGCCAGTGACGAGCCCGCTATCGGAGATGCGCGAGCCCTCGACCTGCACGATGCGGTACGGCGTGAAGTTCGATTCGAAGAATTTCCGCGCACCCGCGCTCGATCCAGCGGAAGCACCGGCACACACGGCGCTCCATTCAGGACGAGCAGCACGCGCCTTGCAGGTTTGCAGAAATGCGCTCCACGCTTCCTGTGGCTGATCCGACTGCCACCCGTCCAGTTGCGACCATTGCGCAGGCTCGTAGCGCACCGTCGGCACCGCGGGCACGGTAGGCCCGGTCGGCGGCTGCGGGCGCGATGGTGGGGTCACGCAACCGTGCAATCCCGCCAGCACGGCAATGAACACGATCCACTGAACAAGAGCGCGACCCGGCGTAGGCATTCGTCTGTCTCGATGGCTGCAACGATTCGCCGCGCAGTATGCCTGCCCTTTCAGATCATTTCGCGGGCCGCCCAGCTGCGCAGCGCCCCCTCATGCAAGGCGGCATAGACCTCGTCACGCAGCTCGTTGGCCTGTACCGACGTCAGCGTGTGCTCCAGATCGCGAATGACCAGCCGCAACAGCACGTTCTTTTGATCGGATCGCATTCCCAAACGCCGTCGCGCCGCCAGCGACAGGTCCAGCCAGGACGTTTCCGACAACACCGTCACTGCCTCCAGTGCATTGCTGCGTTCGCCGAGCACGGCGCGCACCTTGTCGCCGAGTTCTTCCGGGGTGATCGTGGTAGCAACTGCGAGGGATAGATCGCGCTGAATGGCCGGCTGCGAGGACACGGGCCGCCACGGCTCGAGGTCCAGCATCTGCGCCGCGATGCGCGGATCGGTGGAACGCAGCGCACGGATGTCGTCGATGCCTTTGCGCAGCATCAGCGTGCGATCCAGGCCGATCCCCATCGCAAGCCCGGAGTACGCCAGGCCATTGGTGCTCAGCAGATCGGGCGCAGCGCGCCCGCATTCCAGGATCTCGACCCATTGCTCACTCACGCAGGCATGCACTTCCAGCCCATTCACCGTATAGGGGTGCACTGCGGGCTGCGAACGTACTGCCGCGCCCGGCAGCATCGCCCCGGCTACGATCTCGATCATTTCCTGCAGATCCGCGTCGGTCAGCGGCTGGCGCCGGATTCGCCACAGGTCCAGCTGGTGCGGCTCTCCCACATGCAACCGGTCGATCGCATCGCGCCGATAGGTCAGGCCTGGACACGCTATCAGCACATCGTCGTAGTCGGCGGCAGCGATCATGCGCAACGCGCGCGGAATCATTGCAGTCGTCTGCGTACGCAACAGCTGTCGATCGTCGAGATATCTTGTGTAGCGTGCATCCCGCGCTACGCCGTCGGCGGGATAACGTAGATCATCATAGTTGTCGGCGATGGGCACCAAGGGCGGCGCGCGATACACGATGGCCTCGCATTTCCAGGCACGACGTAACGCTTCGATGGACTGCTGAACCAGCAGCTGCAGCGCGTGCGGCCCCCAAGCGGCATCGGTGAGATCGCGGACGGCAAGCGCGCGGCGATAAGCCGGCGCATCGAGAACCCTGACTGACATGACACACCTCGGATCGATTGCAAGTTCGTGACGGGCTGCGCGAGCAGCGAACGAATCGAACCCCCGCACCGGTCGTCAGGCGGTCAGGCGAACCGAGAGGATGTGAAGCAGATCTATGGGAAGAGAATCCTGCGCACGCTACCGGCAACGCCCGCGACCTGAAACAGGCCGGGGGCCGGTAAATCGAAAAGTGTGCGTGCTGCGGATCATGGACACCAATCTAGCGGAGCGCCGCGCGAATCTCAATGCCCCCGGAAGTCGATGCGGTGATCGCTGGGAATGCAGAAGATGTCGATGGGATTGGAGCGGCCCCGCAGGATCAGCGGCGGCAGCGCGAAAGCATCGACGTTGACACCGGTCGCATCCAGCGAGCGCTTGACCGCATCGGAGAACAGCAACTCCCCCGCCCGCGCCCGTTGGCCGAGCCGCGAGGCTACGTTCACGGTATCGCCGATGATGGTGTAGTTCATGTATGCGGCCGAGCCGACATTGCCCGCGATGACCTCGCCGACATTGATGCCGATCCCCAAGCCGGTTTCGATGTCGTGGCGCATCTTCCAGCGATCCGCCAGCGTGCCGAACTTGAACAGCATCTGCCGGGCTGCGGCGATGGCCCGCTGCGCGCCGTCGGACTGCTCGATGGGAACGCCGAACCCGACCATCAGGCTGTCGCCCGCCATGTTGAACACGGTGCCGTCGTACTCGAACGTGATGTCGGTGAGCAGGCCGAAGAATTCGTTCAGCAGCTCGACCACGCTGGCCGGCGGCAACCGCTCGGAGATCCCGGTAAACCCGCGCATGTCCGCAAACATGACTGCGGCATAGGCGCGTGAGTTCGAGCCGGCCAGCACGGAATCGCACAGGTCCGGATTGTCGAGAATGCGGTCCGCCAGCTTCGGTGAGATATAGCGACGGAAGGCGGCACGGATCAGCTCGCGGCGCTTCACTTCCTCGGCCAATTGTTCGGCCGCCAGTTGACGTCGCGAAGCAGCGGCACGCAACAGACCGTGCACCCGCACCAGAAATTCTTCCTGCCGGATCTGATGCGTCAGGAAGTCATCGACGCCCGCATCGAACGCCGAGAGTCGTGATCGCGACGAGCGCGCCAGGGCCAGCACCGGCAACGACACCGTGGCGGGATTGGCCTTCAATGCGCGACAGGCGTCAGCCAGCGGCCGCGCCTCGATATCCATCGCAAAGACGATCAGATCAGGTGCCCGTCGCGCTACGCTGGCAATCAACTGGTCGTGCGGCACCACATCATCGATGGCGATGTCCGAGCCTTCCAGCATCCGGACCAGCAGTGCATGGGTTTCGTTCGCATCGCCGACCAACAAGGCCCTGAAAGCCGTCGCCATCCCGCACCCTCTTAGTTGTTCTTCACCCATCCTGCCATAAATTCGTGGACGGGCGTCAGCTCCAGTCGCGCTCGATCGCAGAACAGCGCCTTGATCGACTCGCTCTGCTTTGCCGAAAAATGCGCGGCCACGGAGGATTCGAATTTCTTCACCAGCACCGGCATGCCTTCGGCGCGGCGCCGGCGATGGCCGATCGGATAATCCACCGCGATACGGCCGGTGGCGCTGCCGTCCTTGAAGAACACTTGCACGGCGTTACCGATGTAGCGCTTGTCGGCCGCGTAGTACTCCTCGGTGAAGGTGGTGTTCTCCTGTACCTGCGTCTTGTCGCGCAGCTGGTCGATGCGCGGATCGGCCGCGACGCCGTCTTCATAGTCCGCGGCGGTAAGACGACCGAAGATGAGCGGCACCGCCACCATGTACTGGATGCAGTGATCGCGGTCGGCGGGATTCGCCAGCGGCCCGGTCTTGTCGATGATGCGCGAACCGGCCTGCTGCGTCTCGATCACGATGCGCTCGATCGCATCGAGCCGGTCCTTGACCTGCGGATGCAGCGTCATGGCGGCCTCCACGGCCGTCTGGCCATGGAATTCCGCCGGATAGGAGATCTTGAACAGGATGTTCTCCATGACATAGCTGCCGAACGGGCGCGGATAGGCCAGCGCCTTGCCGTCGAACAGCACGTCCTGAAAACCCCAGGTCTTCGCGGTCAGCGCGGAGGGATAGCCCATCTCACCGGTCAACGACATGAGTGCGTGCCGTACGCCCCGGGCAGTGGCGTCGCCTGCAGCCCAGCTCTTGCGCGAGCCTGTGTTCGGCGCGTGGCGATACGCTCGCAGCGCACCGCCGTCGATCCATGCGTTGGAGACCGCGTTGATCACCTGATCCCGCGTACCGCCGAGCATCACCGTGGCAACGGCCGTGGATGCGATGCGTACCAGCAGCACGTGATCGAGCCCCACTCGGTTGAAGCTGTTCTCCAGCGCCGTGACGCCCTGGATTTCGTGCGCCTTGATCATGGCAGTGAGCACGTCGCGCACTGTCAGCGGCTTCTCGCCCAACGCGACGTTGCGGCGCGAGAGATAGTCAGCGACCGCGAGGATGGCGCCCAGATTATCGGATGGATGGCCCCACTCGGCTGCGAGCCAGGTGTCGTTGAAGTCGAGCCAGCGGATCATCGCGCCGATGTTGAACGCTGCCTGCACCGGATCGAGCTCGTACGAGGTTCCCGGCACCCGCGCGCCGCCCGGCATGGTCGCGCCAGGGACGACGGGGCCCATCAGCTTGGTGCATGCGGAATACTTCAGCGCCTGCAAGCCGCAGGCCAGCGTATCCATCAGGCAGTAGTACGCTGTCTCATAGGCTGTGGCGCTTTCGATCTCGAACGAAAGTGCGTAGTCCGCGATATCGGCCAACACTCGATCCGGAGCCGGACGATGCGCGGATCTGTAATCGTGGACGGACATGGACTCGTCAATTCCTCGTGGCAGGAACTTCTCGATCGGCAAGGCGGCTCGACCGAGGCGCGTCGCATCGTACCATTACGCGGCGAGTTCCATGAAGAACGGACCGGACGAGCTCCTGCGTCCGGCCCGCATTCGACCGACGTCGCGCGTTACGCCGCGGCGATTTCGATGCGGCGCGGCTGCGCCTTGGCCTGCTTTGGAATCGTCACTTCCAGAATTCCGTTGCGGCTCGTGGCGCGCACACCGGCAGCGTCCACCGTCTCCGGCAACGTGAAGCGCCGATGGAACCGGCCGTGCAACCGTTCGCGGCGGCTACGTTCCACATCCTTGGCTTCAGCCTGCGCTGCGCGCTCACCACTGATCGTCAGCACACCTTGATCCAGGGTGATCTCGATGGCCTCGATGCTCACGCCCGGAACATCGAGCTGCAGCACGAAGCGATCGGCATACTCGGTGATGTCCGCGGGTGGAATCCAGTCCGCGACCACGGCCGAGCCGTTGGCGGCGAGTTGCGAATCGAAGGCGTGATGGAAGCGGCGCTGCAGCTGATTCAGCGCATGTCCGACGTCGTAACGAAACGGCTCATAATGAACCAGCGTCATGATCGATCTCCTCGAAAACCTTGAATGGAAGCAGTGATCTGCCTGACACGGGAAGTGCGGCTGCCGGTATCGAATTCAAGGGTCGACTGCCAATCGGCTACACTGCGACCATGTTGACTTCATTACGTATTGCCGGCGTGCTGTTCGGGCTGGCGTTCCTTGCACCGGCCTCGGCCGAGGCCGCCACCTACGAAGCGCGCTATCGCGCACAGGTCCTGCCCGAAGCCGGCAAGGTTCACGTCGAACTGAAACTCACCGGGACCAAGCTGCCGAGCAAGATCGTCCTGCGCATCGACCCGCACCGTCATCTGTCTTTTGCTTCCACCGATCCGTTCGAAGTGAAGGACAGTCAGGTCACTTGGCGGCCGCGCGGCAAGTTCTCGCGCTTGAGTTACGACTTCGTGGTGAATCACGAGCGCAGCCCCGGGCGCTATGACTCGCTGATGACCAAGGATTGGGCGCTGTTCCGCGGCGACAAGCTGGTGCCCAGAGCGACCGTCACTTCAGTGAAGGGACTCGAAGCGCGCACCACGCTCGAATTCGTGCTGCCGGAAACATGGACCGCCATCACCCCGTATGCACCGGCAAGCAATGGCGCGCTGCCCATC
>Ga0182745_1003649_pt1 | contig 13183 bp, 10 predicted proteins | sample eDN3rd30CKraftBY_FD_128523 | JGI IMG/M metagenome (GOLD analysis project Ga0182745, IMG submission 128523) | Enriched backyard soil microbial communities from Emeryville, California, USA - eDNA 3rd pass 30_C Kraft BY (version 2) (version 2) | ecosystem: Environmental > Terrestrial > Soil >...
ACCTGCCACCTGCCACCTGCCACCTGCCACCGTCCCCCGTCCCCCGTCCCCCGTCCCCCGTCCTCCGTCCTCCGTCCTCCGTCCTCCGTCCTCCGTCCTCCGTCCTCCGTCCTCCCGCCTGCTTCGATCGACGGAGCGATCGACGACTCTATCCCTTCCCGCCGCTACCCCGCCGACACTGCTATGGAACCGTTTGATTTTCAACTTCGCACCCGGATCATCTTCGGTAGCGGCGCAATCGACCAACTCGGCAAGTTGGCAACAGAACTTGGAGGCAGCCGCGTGCTGGTGGTTTCCGATGCGGGAGTCGTCGACGCGGGGCACTTCCAACGTGGCGCCGCCTGTTTGCGAGCTATGGGATTGGAAGTCGCTTCGTTCCATGATTTCGGTGAGAATCCGACCACCGCGATGGTCGATCGCGGCGTGTCCGTCGCACGGGAGTTTCGCCCCGACCTGCTGATCGGACTCGGCGGCGGCAGCAGCCTCGACTGCTGCAAAGGCATCAACTTCGTCTACAGTTGCGGCGGTTCGATGCACGACTACCACGGCGTCGGCAAAGCGACGGGCGATCTGTTGCCGATGATCGCGGTGCCGACGACGGCCGGCACGGGCAGCGAATCGCAATCGTTCGCGCTGATCAGCGACGCCGCAACGCACGTCAAAATGGCGTGCGGCGACCCCCGCGCGGCCTGCCGGATCGCGCTGCTGGACCCGCAGTTGACGCTGACGCAGCCGCCACGCGTGACGGCGCTGACCGGCATCGACGCAGTCTCGCACGCGATCGAAAGCTACGTCACCACGCGCCGCAACCCGGTCTCGCTGACCTATGCACGGCGTGCATTCGGTTTGTTGGCCAGCGGCTTTCCTGCGGTCCTTCGCGATGCGAACGACTTGGAAGCCCGCTCGCAGATGCAACTCGGGGCCTGTTTTGCAGGGCTGGCGATCGAAACCTCGATGCTCGGCGCGGCCCACGCAACGGCCAATCCGCTCACCGCGCGCTACGACATCGCCCACGGGCAAGCGGTTGGGCTGATGCTACCGGCGGTAATCCGCCTCAATGGCAGGCACCATCCATCGTGGTACGCCGAACTGCTGTCGGAAGTTGAGCCGGTCGCCGATCCGTTGCAAGCCCCCGAGCGACTGGCCGAACGGGTCGAGTCGTGGCTCCGCCTGGCCGGTCTGGCAACGTCACTCACCGAACTGGAGATCACCGGCGAAACGATCGAGCAGCTTTGCGAGGATGCTCTGAAGCAGTGGACCGGGACGTTCAATCCGGTTCCACTGGATCGCCAGCGGGCTCAATCGCTGTACGAAGAGGTCCGCTGACCAACAGCCGTGGCAGCACCAGCAACACCGCTCCCCACACCAAGGTGACCGCTGCGACCGTGTTAACGCTCGGCCACCACGACAGCTCGTGCAGAAACTTCCAGTTGGCGAGCTGGATGCTCAGCGCGATCGGCAACCCGATCGCGATCTTGGCGAGCCCATCCTCAACGCGCGGCGCCACCAGCGCGAGGATCACGCCGATGACGATCGCCACCGTCGTGACCGGCAACGCCGCTTGCCAGCCTACGGGAATCGTCGCGACGGCCAACAGCAGAATCAGATCCATCAGCCGCGCCGTTCCCTCACCCAGCGGATCGAGTTTCGGATCCGCGGTCGGACAGAGACGGCGCGCCAGCATCCGACCCAGCAGCCCGGCCATCGCTAGCGACGTCAACACGCGCAGCACCGCATTGAGGTAGTCTCCCGATGCCCTCCAGCCAGCATCGGCGGCCACGGGCCACGGCACGACCGCCAAATAAGGGACAACCATCATCGGGACGGCGACCAGTCCCAAACACCAAGCGGCTAGGTTCCGCGGGAGACGCACCCCATCGAAACGGACGAGACCCAGTGCCCACACCGCCGAGACCGCGGTGATGTGGTACAGGATCATGCCGATCGTTTGCGGCGAAAACTGCGGCATCCACAGCACACCGGCTCGTCCATGCTGCGGCGGCCCGAACGGCAGATTCGCGCTGTCAGCCAAATAAGTCGACAGGGCGACCAACAGCACGCACAGCCCAACCGCCGCTTCAACGATCGGGTACCGCGGCGAAATCGGCAAGGCACACCAGCGGCAACGCCCGCCCAGCACGATCCAGCCCAATACCGGCACATTGTCGCGCCACGCCAGCCGGTTGGCGCAGTTCGGGCAGTGTGAGCGGCCGTTGATGCTCATCCCCCGCGGCATCCGCCAGGCGACCACGTTGAGGAAACTGCCGATCGACGCACCGATGAAAAAGCACCAGCCGATGACCAGTATGTCCATCGTCCGCGGAATCAGCAGGTCGGCAAACCCGATCCATGGTTCATTTGCCGCCTGCCAGGTCGCGGTCAAGACAACATAACCAATCGCCAACGCCATCAACGTCAACAGCGATACTGCCATCCGCACCCATCGTCGCCGCGCTCGCCGATTGCGACGGCGGCGAGCCCGCAACTCCATCCGTTCGAGCACCCCGAGACGCGTTCGTTCCATAAACTGATTCTTTGCAAGCCGTTTGGAGGGAGCTAAGGGACAGGACTGGATTGAAGCTCGTATGCCGACCTGGGTGGCACGCTCAGAGCCCCAGCGGTGGGCGTGAGCGGACTTGGGTGGCACGCTCAGAGCCCCAGCGATGGGCGTGAGCGGACAACATACAGTATGCTCACCGACGGGCATTATGGGGTAGCCACGCAGTTCCCTCCAGCACGCCCTGCGTTCCTCAGCGACGTGCCACTGGAGGGCACCAAACCCATCGTTTCAAGAGCTACGAGGTTTGCAGTACAGCCATGCATGGCAGCTTGAGTAGGCGCTTACGATCGTCCATGGCTGCCCCCTACTTCACCGTGCCTACAGGATTGCCAGCGGATTGCGCGCCGCTTCGAGCGTGCCCCGCGTCACACCGACACGGTTAGCCGCCTGCAACCGCTTCCACACCTGCTGCCCGTCGAGCTTGCCAGCGATCAAATCTTGATAGGCGGCAACAGTCTTGGCCAACTCTGCCGGCGATTCCTGCAGCAACTCGATCCGCAGCGAACCGACCCCGCGCTGCATCAGTCCGGCGACCGCTTCCGCACCGCTCTGGGCTACCGCGTTATAAAGGGTGTTGCGGCAGGCGACGTCGGCCTGAAGCGGATGCTCCATTCCGACTCGGTCGCGGAGGTTCACCACGTGCGAATCACACGGCCGGCCGCAATTGGTTTTGTTCGTCCCCGGCGACAACACCGAGCAAAACACGCAGTGCTCCATGTGGAACATCGGCATGTGCTGGTGAACCACCACCTCCAATCGATCGGCCGGCATCGCGTCCACCAAGTCCATCAACTGGTCGCGATTCAAATCATACGAAGCCGTTACCTGTTCGCAGCCTCGCGCGAGCAACCAATCGGCCGTGAGCGGATTGACGACGTTCAGCGAAAAATCGCCGACGATTGGCTTGCCGAGCTGGCGGAAATAATCGAGCGCCGCCAGATTGCGGACGAGGTATCCGTCCGCCGCGTGCCGCGTCAGAACCTTGAACAATCCCTGTTCGCCAGGCTTCTGAATCCGCACGGAGGCGATAAAGATCGGCACTCCCGCAGCACGTGCGATTTCGACCGCTTCGCGATACTCGCGAATATCCGCGAAATCGACGTACACCCGGTCGATCCCCAACTGCGTCACCGCGCGGACTTGCTCGACGCTGCGGCACAGCACCCGCAGCGCCGGCGGCTGCGCCGTTGCCGCAGGCTGATGGCGTGTCAGCAATCGGTCCAGCGCCGAGTGCGAGACCTGCCGCACAGGCGGACGACTGAGCCGATCCAAAAGCTGATCGACCAGATCGCGGCGAGCAGCGTTGAGCACACTGGCCGGGATCATCGGGCCGCCGACGAGCTCACAACGCATGCTGCCCAGTTCGAACGGCGTCCCGCCGAGCCGCCCCAACTGTTCTGCGATGCTCGTTTCGGTCGCTGGACGGTTTCGTGCCGCTTCCAACGGCGCCTCGCTGACCACCTCTGCCGTGACCTCACCGGCCGTGGCTGTGATCCGCAGCGGCTGGCCGGCGTGGGCCGTGACCTCCACCGAGATCGGCACCCGGCGAATCGGATCGGCGCTGGTAAAACTGCGCCGCAGCCGTCGGTTGAGCGCTGGATCGTCGCTCTTCCAGACCCGCGCTCCCAATGCGATCTTCGACGTGTCGATGACATCGCGGCCGAACTCGAGTTCGACTTCCGCACCTGCGCCCGGATGCGACTCGACCTCCGCAGCGGACGCACGCAAGCCGTAGACGCGGCCACCCTGCTGATGCCCACCCGCCCGGTCACCGTCAAAGGCCAGTCCATCGCCGCGGCGTAAGGGGACATCCAAGCGAACCGTCACGCGCCCGCCGCGGGTGGCGATCACCTCGCCGACAACCACCCCGCGTTTGGCCGAATCGGTTCCGGGAACCAGCCGTTTGTGGTCATTGCCGTGCAACCAACCCGGCGTGAATCCACGCGAAAACGACATCTCCATGTCGCGCACATCTTGAGCGGTCATCGACGGCTGGCGTCCGGCCACCGCTTCATCGATCGCCCGGCGATAATGCGCGGTGATGTTCGCCACGTACTCGGGCGTCTTCAGTCGCCCCTCGATCTTCAGCGAACAGACGCCCGCATCGATCAGCTCGGGAATCAACGCGTAACCCGCTAAGTCTTGCGGACTGAGCAGATAGCGGACATCGCCCAGCGGCCGGTCGTGGCCGTCGACGACCATTTCGTACGGCAGCCGACAGGCCTGGGCGCACTGGCCGCGGTTGGCGCTGCGGCCGCCGAGCGACTCGCTGGTCAAACACTGGCCCGAGTAGGCGACGCACAGCGCCCCATGGATGAACGTCTCCAGCGGCATCTCGGTATTGGCGGCGATCTTGCGGATCTCGTCGACCGACAGTTCCCGCGCCAGCACCACCCGGCTCAGCCCGAGATCGCAGGCCGCAGCGATCGTCTCGGCGCTGGTCATCGTCATCTGCGTCGAGGCGTGCACTTCCAGCTCCGGGCAGATCTCTCTCGCCAGCCGCGCCACCCCGAGATCCTGCACCAGGATCGCATCGACACCGGAGGTGGCGATGCGGGCGATCACGTCGGCCAGACGGCGCAGTTCATCGGCGAACACCAGCGTGTTGATCGTCACATAGCCCTTCACCCCACGGCGATGCAGCGTTGCGGCCAGTTCGTCCAGATCATGGAGCGAGAAGTTTTTGGCCCGCGCCCGCGCGTTGAAGCCGGTGTCGAGCCCAAAGTAGATCGCATCGGCGCCATTTTCGATCGCGGCCTGGGCACAGTTCCAGTCGCCCGCCGGTGCGAGCAATTCCGGAGCGGCGTGCGGAGTGAGATTCAGCATCAGAAGTGGCCAAACGTCCGTCAGAGTAATCATTTACAGCGGCCAGCAGGCAAGGAACGCCGCTCGAAAACCGCCTCCCGTCATTGCACCAGGAAAGTCTTCCAAAAAACAGTCCCAAAACGGCGTTGCCAAGCAAATCAATTTCGCTAGAATCGCTCCTCATCAAGACCAATCGCCTCCGTAGCTCAGTTGGTAGAGCAAGGGACTCTTAATCCCTGGGTCCAAGGTTCGAGTCCTTGCGGGGGTACTGGGTGGGGTTTGCAAGCCGCGAACCCCACCCATTTTTTTTGCACGCAGCAGCCGACTCCGCTGCGTGCCTTCTGCGACGCAAGTTCTGCTCCGACTGGAACAACCGGCAGCCCATGTTTTCCAGTCATTCGCGACATTCGCCATCACTCCCGTTGGTGCAGAGCGAGTTGAACATGGGTGCGTGAATCCTCCTTGCCGCGAGTGACTGAGATCGCCAGTTTCTGTTTGTCGCCGGGAGTCCAGTAAAGCAGCAGGACTGAAGTCGTGGCCTCGCCGACATTCCGCAACAAGATCGCGCTCGGCACATCGTCCTGGGTGCGGACAGCCACCATGCCGGCGTCAGCAGGCAGATCAAAATCCAGCGGCCTGGCGTCCGCATCCAAACCGGCTTTGACAGCGTAAAATCGCGCCACTTTCTGAACCGAGTCCGTCGTCGAATACTGGGCGGTTTCTGCCTTTGGGGGCGTCCCTTCGGTCCGCCCTTCCTGGATCCGCAGCGCACCAGGATAGACCCATTCACTCAGCAAAGGTGAATGCTCGCGTCGACCCTCGTCAGCTTGCGCTGCTAACGCTGCGCAGATGAAGATCAATAGAACAGCAGGCAGACGTGAATTCATGTTCAATCCTCCCAGTTCAGTAGTTTCTAAGCATCACAGAACATGCTATTCAGCAAAATTCGATCAGCCGGCACGCGTTAGCGTCCGGTTCTCACGAGCTTCCATTGCTTCTGTCAGTCGTTACCAGCCCCTTTGGTGAGCAATCCACGAATATCGCTATTCCATCTTGAAATAAATTCATCACAGTCTTGCTCACTGTCATACTCCAAGTTTTCGTGCTCAAAACAGTGGAGACCGGGCAATAACTCACTGGATTCGGACAAGAAGTAGCCCATTGAGTCACCGTTGCCCCAGTCTATGAACGGATGGAATCTGCCTTCGAGTTGCGGGTGTGTTTTCAAGTACCACTGCTCAGTAGTTTTCGTCAGCCCAGCAAGTTGCTTCAGGGGGACAAAAAACCAGTACTTTTGATCACCCGCGTCGAGGCTGCAGCCGTCGCAGGCGGCATAAAGATCAAACAATTCGTTCGGGATAACACGGGGCATTTCCTTTCTCATCGCCTCGATATCGTCCGAGGATGCTGGAGGAGCGATGGAGAGGACAAAGTCAGGCGAAATTTTCCCCTTATAGAACCGTCGTATCAACTTCACGTAGTCCATCACTTGCCCAGTCTGACAGGAGCCGAGTCGCGAATGGTCAATGCGAAACACCGAAGTATTCTGCTAAATCCGCTTGGCTAACGCAGATCTGCAAGCGAATTAACCGTAATTCTTCAGTGGTGATTTAGTTGAGGCGCACAGGTACCGGACCGTCGATCCCCCAAAAGCCGATCGATCGCCCCGAACCTGTACGCATGACACCGCGCTCATCGACCCACCATTCCTGAGTCAACTGGGTGTCTGATTCGAGTTGGGATAAACGCCGTTCAATTGCGTCGAGCCGGTGGAGAATCTGGCCCAATTGCTCAGCGATCTTGGCAAGCTCATTGCCGCCAGAGGGCGGGGCAGCAGCCGTGGTCTCGCAGAACAAACAGCCAGCAGTAAGGGCCAGTGCAAATATCCAGTTTATCATTCAGTTTGCCTTTCATCGATGCGCGAAGATTTCAGTCGGGTAACTTGCTATTTCCGCAGATCGGGCTCCTGGGATAAGGCTTATCGAGTCGCTAATTCGCTGACATGCGACGCCAGAGCCCGAGCTTGAAACGCGTTATCGCCGGTTTCTGCTGCGGAGGCAACCCACACGGGGGCTGAGACCTAGGCTAACTGAAGGGAAATTGTCCCAGCGGACTGACAAGCGTCGGCCGGTGGTCATCGGAGAATTGTGTGGCTGCAGGAGGCAGACAGCAGCGATGTCTGAAGTCGCCGTTTTGATTGGCGCCGGCTGGATGCGGCGGTTTGAGAAAACATCGCCGCCGGGCCGAGCAGTTGGCGGATGGGAGAAGGAGTTCGGCCCGCGCGGTCGGCGGGGTGGTTCGGCGGCTGATGTCGGCCAGGGCTCACGGTTCCCGGGAACCGGACGCTAACGCGTGCCGGCTGATCGAATTTTGCCGAATAGCATGTTCAGTGTTGCTTAGGATTTGTGCGTTCGAAGTGACGCTGGCGACGTCTGGGGCTCTTGTCGGGGGAGTCGCGCAGACGCTCAGTGGTTCAACAGAAAAACCGGCCAGAGGCGTCTGCGTCTCTGGCCGGTTGCGGATGGTGTCAGCGGGTGCCGAGCGGCTGCGTTAGCGGCTGGCCGGTTCGCTGCTGCTGCGGCTGATCCGTTCGTTGCGAAGCTCGACGAAGATCGTCGCTTCTTCGGCGATCAGCACGCTCTCACCGCTGCGGACTTCGGCACGGAAGCGATGGTCTCCGGCCCGATCGGCCTTGGCAACGATCTTCAGCTTGAGCTGCTGGCCACCAGCGATCCGCGGAATCGGATGGAACAACACTTGACCGGTCAACACATCCCCAGCATGTCCCTCCACTCGGATCGGCTCAATCCCGTTACCGAACTGAGTGACGACGCGGACGTCCTCGGCATCTTTGCTGCCGCGATTGTTGATTTCGACTTCGTAGACCACTTCGGAGCCGACTGCGGCAGGAGCAGGTGGGTCGATGACCATAAGCTTTAGGTCGGCGATCGCCTGGACCGCGGTTTCGATCTCGACGCTGGCTTGCCCACCCGCTGAACCGCTGCACTGCACCGTCAGCGGATGCTGGCCAGTCTGGTCCATTTTACACGTGAACTCAAACTCCTTCGTCGCTCCGGCCAGCAAGCTGCCGATGTCCCAGACGAGTCGCTCGCCCTCGACACGCGCTTCCGGCAGGCCACCGACGTAAGTGATCCCGGCGGGGAAGCGGATTTCTCCGCTGATCGACTCGGACGCCGCACGACCGCTGTTGGTCAGTTGCAGATGGTAGATCGCGTCGGTGTGCTGGAACTTCAGCGGCGGCCCCGAGATCGTCGCTTCGAGTTTGGCTGCGGCTACGGCCACCGATTTATTGGCGGCAGCGGCTAAATCGAGGTCAGCCATTGCTGAACCGCTGATCTGCAGTTGTCCCAGCTCACGAGCGGTGACTTCGATTTCAAAGCTCGACTCCTTGCCAGCGGGGATATTGCCGATCTTCTGCTCCAGCGGCTCCCCAGACTCTGAAACGAGCTTGAACAGCACGTTCGACGCGGCAGCGTCACCCGGGTTGAGCACGCGGACGTTGTATTTCTGCGACTGACCGAAGATGATCTCATCGGGCCCGTCGATCTCAATCGCCAGCTTCGGTTCACGCACCGTGACTTGTGCCGTGACCGTTTGCGGCAACGTGGTCCAGTTGGTTGCCACATCAAAACGGCCTGCTCCGGTCGGTTGGATGCGGACAAACAAGCGTTCGACCACACCTGCAGGCAGATTCGGCAGCGTCCACTCGAGGTGTCCGGAATCTTCTGTCGCCGGCTTGAGCGTTCCGGCAGTGACGTTGTGACCTTTGACCTCCGCCCAGGCTGGCAACGAGGTTTGCACGACGATGCCGTTGGCGTCCATCGCACCACGGTTTTCGACTCGCACTTCGTACTGCGTCAGCTCACGGATCAAGATTTCCGATGGCCCTTCGGTGACTACGCGGATCCCAGGCATTTCGGCGGCAGCCAACTGCTTTCCGGCCGGTGCTGCGGCAGCGGGTGTCGCCGAATTGATGGCTGGCCCGCGAGCGACAAAGCCGCTTTCCGCCTCTGTCACTGGCGCGGCCGGGAGCGTCGGTGCCGCCGCTCCAGCAGCCGGAGCCGCCGGCACTGCAGCAACCAGCGGTTCCGCAGCGATGGTCGCCGGGGTGCCGGCAATGCCGCTGCCGATGTAATTTTCGGCTGGAGCGGGTTCACTGGCGGCGTTTTCAGGTTGAACCGGACGCAGCGGGCTCAGTTCGGCTGCGATCGTTTCCGGCGGGTAAGCCGGAGCATTGGGGGCAGGGATCATCGGCTCGGTGCGGCTCACCGGCGAAGGCGTCGCCACATCGGTCCGTGACGGTGCAGCCAGCGGCATCGGCTCCGCCTGAGCCTCGGATTGACTTGCTTCGTTGCTGGCGATGGCGGGAGCAGCTTGCGGCTCGGGTTTGGGCTCGGGCTCGGCCGGTGGCGCAGCCGCAGCTTGTTGTTGGGCAGCGATTTTCGCGTCGATCGCGGCGAGCGAGGGTGGTTGAGGAACGGCTGCCGGCGCGGCCGGACGCGGTTCAGCTTTCGCTGCGGTGGTTGCCGGAGCCGCGTTCTGAGGACGAGCAACCGGCGGAACCGGTGCCGTTTCGGGTTCCAGCGGGCGACGCGCGATGCTCGGGTAGTTGGCGGTTGCCGATGGCGCAGCGGCTTGATTTTGCGCGGGGCCAGAGAGCACCTCGTCGGGGCTCAGCGGGTCGATCGCTCGGCGACCGCTGCGGCGACTGCTGGAGTTGGTCGATAGTTCGGGCGTCGACGCTTCGTTTGACAGCGCAGGCGGCGGCACCGGCAGAGCGGCCGCCACCCGCGCCGATGCGACTCCGGCAGCAGGTTCGCTGGCCTTGGGCGGCTGTGGGATGGTGCTGCCGCGTGCCGCCGGAGCAGTCGTGCCAGGCCGCGCCGCGGTCGTCGCAGTTCCTGCTGTAGCAGTCGAGGTGCGCGTGCTGCCGGGGCTGACATCACGAATCGGCTGGTCAGCGTCGGTTGACGCCAGCGCGCCTGCTTTGGGCGCGTGATAGGGGACACCGCTCCAGTTGACGGAAGCGGGATCAGGCGGCGGCAACGCGTAGGCTTTGCGACCGTCATCCTTCGGCCCCTTGGCCGCGGATGCCTCCGAACCGAACAGTTGGCCCAGCACGCCGCCTGAAGTTGGAACCACATCGCCGCGACGATGCATTTCGCCCACCGCGATCGCCTGCGCAACCGCAGGGCTTGCGCTGTCCTTGCCCGGTGCAAGCTTTGCAGGTGCCACCTTGACGGGCGGCACAGATCGAACAGGCTGTTGCTGTGCATCGGCTGGCGATGAGCCTGGCAGACTGGACGCGGCCAGGCAGGCAAAGACCAGCAGCCGACGACCAGTGGACTTGCGGAGGCGACGCCGAAGTGCTGCGTGTTTGGAACCGTTAGCCATCGGTACTTGCTCTTGAAAACGAAATGTCATGCCGCAGGAATAACGTCTGTATCGGTTAGTCCGGTTGTCAGAATTGAATCGATTCCGTCGTTTCCTCCCGGCCAGCAGGTTAGACAGCGACACTTTATCTTTCCCTTTTCCGGCGCTGCCGCCGGACCTGGACCAGCCGGCCCGCTGGACCAGGCCAGTTGTTTGAGCCATTGAGAACAATTCAACCATGAGCCGACGCGAAAAAATCGAACAAATGCTCGCTGAAGAGCCGGGCGATACCTTCCTGCGGTACAGCCTGGCGATGGAACTGCGCAGTGAAGGAGATCATCAGGGGAGCGTGGGCAAGCTGAGGGAATTGACGCAGGATTCGCCGCCCTACGTCCCAGCCTTCTTCATGGCCGCCCAGCAACTGGTCGATCTCGACCAGATCGATGAAGCGCGCAGCTTCCTGCGTGACGGCATCGAGGAAGCTCGCCGGCAGGGCGACTCGCACGCAGCCGCCGAGATGAGCGAATTGTTGACCTCATTGGGCGAACTGGGTGAACTTTGAGATGGCGGCCGGCTCAAGGATTCCTCTCGCGCCGCAGGCAATCTGCGGCCTAGCCTGCGCCGTGAGCGTTGCACGTGAGCAGCGGAGCGGTTGAAACCGAACATGCATGGCCAGTGAACAGACCGAAGCGATCCTGCTGCGGCTCGTGGAGTTCAGCGAAACCAGTCTGATCGTCACGCTCTACACCCGTGACTTGGGACGGATTTCAGCGATTGCCAAAGGCGCGCGGCGGCCGAAAAGTGCATTTGAAGGCGCCCTTGATCTGCTCTCGGTCTGCCGGATCGTGGTGATCACCAAGGCGTCGGACAGCCTCGACATCCTGACCGAAGCGAAACTGCAGCGATGTTTTCGCGCCGCTCAACGCGGCCTGACCCGGCTGTACTGCGGCTACTACGTCGCCGAGTTGTTGCGGCTGTGGACCGACGATGGCTCGCCCAACCCGGAACTCTATCAACTCAGCTTGGAGACGATCGGGGCGATCGATGGCGATGCCGATGCACTGTGGCAATTGCTGTTTTTTGAACTGCAGGGCCTGCGCCTCCTCGGCCATGCCCCTGCGACTGCAGCGTGTGCCAGTTGCGGCCAAGCGGTTGACCGGCAGGCCAAGCGGATCGGGTTTGGCTATCAACTCGGCGGTGTGGTCTGCGAACACTGCCGGACGCGCAAACGCGATGTGGTAACGCTGCGAGGCGACATCATCGACCGGATCGAGCAACTCCAGCAGCCGGAGGCCAACCTGCCCGAGGAGCGTCCGGCAAACGATTATCGCGAGCTCCGGGCCGTGCTCAGCCGCTACGTCTCCACTGCCCTAGGCAGCCCGCCGAGGACCCAGTCGCTGTTGCCAACCAACTGGGTTGCCCACTGAGGAGCACCACAGTGGTCGACCGCTCCGCCGGTCGAACCGAGCACTGGCCCCGAACTCCGATCGGCGAAGCGATCGGCCAGTACGCCTGCGAAAGCGTTTGATCAGACGGGTGAAAGGCTCAACAGGGACTCGCGAACCTTGAGGAAATTTGGAGCAAGTTTGCTGCCAAGAGGCGAGCCGCCGGATGCGGACCCGCATGTCAGGTGGTGTGGGGAGGGCGGCCCGGAAGGGCCGTCCTTACCCGATTCGGCTCATGCTCTCGTTACTTCACGGCGGCCTGTCGTGCCAAGACGAGCGAGTAGGCCAGGGATCCCACGAACACCGGCGGTAGCAGAAAAATAGCAAGGTACCAAAAAATCATGGTTAAACCGAGACTTGGATCACGTCCGACTAGAAGCAACCAACCATACAAGCCGGCTCCGGCAGCCAACAAAACACCAAAATTCAGTAAGACCGGAAGCAGGCGATGTGATCCTCGACTTATCGGCAGTGCAATCACAGGCGCAAGCAAGAAGGCATTCGCAACCGCGGCGGGCAGTGCCATTATTAGGCATAATGCGAAGTAACAGGAAAGGCCTGCAGGATTGTCGATCGAGCTGGTATAACTCACTGCCTCTATGAGCCCGAAAAACCATATCGGTACTGCCAGAATCGTCACTAGGACGCAAGTAACAACTGGTTTCGCCGACAGATTGAACTTCTCGTCTGGAGGTACACGCGACATTGGAGGATCGGAACTCATTCATAATGCTGCCGAACGAATAACGATCTATCCGTCTGTACTCGGACGGATAGATTGGGCGTTGAACTGAGACGCTTGGCTCAGGATCGATGGGCGTATGCGGATGCTTTGCCACTTGCGTCTCGAATTGCTGCAGTTTAGCGGAGCTGACAGCCAGCCGGCAACGTTGCGGTGGTCAGAAGAGCAGCAGAGTGAGAGACCGCTGGCAACGGTCCTGAGGACTGAAACGCCGGGCCGCTGGTGCCACTGCGGACC
>Ga0182745_1003650_pt1 | contig 13181 bp, 8 predicted proteins | sample eDN3rd30CKraftBY_FD_128523 | JGI IMG/M metagenome (GOLD analysis project Ga0182745, IMG submission 128523) | Enriched backyard soil microbial communities from Emeryville, California, USA - eDNA 3rd pass 30_C Kraft BY (version 2) (version 2) | ecosystem: Environmental > Terrestrial > Soil >...
ATTATTCCTGGGGCAGACGCGCACGTCCCCTTGGCGCTCACCTCGATATCGTGGGGGACAAACAGGGCGGTCGCGCGCGCAGGCACAGGCGATACTGGCCCGAAACAGATGTAGGAGCGAGCTCGCGATGCGCCGCGCGGGCGGCGCTCGATCTCACAGGCACTACAACCCTCAAGGCATGCTCGCTCCTACATTTGTTTCGGGCCAATTATTCCTGGGGCAGACGCGCACGTCCCCTTAGCGCTCACCTCGATCTCACAGGCACTACAACCCTCAAGGCATGCGCCAAAAGGCCTCAACCCGCATCCGATTCAAACAACCGTTCCAGCTCCACCCGCGCCTCCTTGCCCGTCTGCATCACCTTGGCCCGGTCATCACGTACCTGCCCCTGGGCCTCCAGCACCTCTTCGTCATGCTGGGTAAACCGTGCAATGCGGTCCGCCGCCTGTTCATCGCTCAGGCCCAACCCCACCAGTGCCCGGCGGGCCATTTCCAGGCTGGAGTGGTATGTCTCGCGAATCGGCTCGGCGCCCACATCCGCCAGTTTGTGCACGTGCTGGCGGTTACGCGCGCGGGCCAGCACTTTCAGGTGCGGGTACAGGCGTTTCACCCGTTCAGCGCTACGAATGGCGGCCTCCGGGTCATCGATGGTGATGATGAAGTACTCCGCCTCACCCACCTTGGCCGCATGCAGTACTTCGGGGCGCAGCGGGTTACCGTAGAACACCGGCACCTGTTCGAACATACGGGTCATCTCGATGGCATCCACCGAGGTTTCCAGAGCAACGAACGGGATCTTCTGTGCCCGCAGGATACGCGCGACGATCTGGCCCATGCGGCCCATGCCGGCGATTACCACCCGCGGCGTGCCGGCGTCGATGGCCTTGTAATGGTCGGGCACTTCACGCACTGGCTGCGCGCGTTTGAGGGCACGGGCGCAGCCAATCATGAGCAGTGGGGTGATGGCCATCGACAGGGTAATGGTCATCAGCAGCAGGTCGTAGGTCTGGGTATCGAACAGGCCCTGGTCCTTGCCCAGCTTGAACACCACAAAGGCAAACTCGCCGCCAGCGGCCAGCACCATGCCCAGTTGCAGCGCGCTGGCGCCGCTCAGGCCGCCGGCCAGGCGACCGGTGCCGACCAGCAGCACGAGCTTCACGGCCACCAGCAACAGGGTCAGGCCCAGCACCACCAGCGGCATCTCCAGCAGCAGGTGCAGGTTTGCACCCATCCCGACGCTGATGAAGAACAGCCCCAGCAGCAGGCCCTTGAAGGGTTCGATCTGTGATTCCAGCTCGTGGCGGTATTCCGAGTCTGCCAGCAGCAGGCCGGCGAGGAAGGCGCCCAGGGCCATGGAAATACCGGCTTGTTCCATCAGCCAGGCGGTGCCGATCACCACCAGCAGGGCAGTGGCAGTGGACACTTCCGGCAGGCCGGTGCGAGCCACGGTGCGGAACACCGGGCGCAACAGGTAGCGGCCGCCGATGATGACCACGGCGATGCTGGCGAATACCTTCAGGCCATTCTCCAGGCTGTCGCCACTGCTGGTGTCCGGGCCAGTGGCGGCCAGCAGTGGTACCAAGGCGATCAGCGGGATCGCGGCGATGTCCTGGAACAACAGGATGGCGAACGCCAGACGGCCGTGCGGGGCATTGAGTTGTTTGTTCTCGGCCAGGCTCTGCAGGCCAAGGGCGGTGGACGAAAGCGCCAGGCCCAGACCGAGCACGATGGCCGCGGGCAGCGTCTGGCTGAAGCCGAACAGGGCGATGGCGCCGATAACCGCGCCGGTCAGCAACACTTGGGCAGTGCCGACACCAAACACCGACTTGCGCATCAGCCACAAGCGTTTGGGCGACAGCTCCAGGCCGATGATGAACAGCAGCAAGACCACGCCCAGTTCGGAAATGTGCGCCACCCTTTCTGTGTCGTGGACCAGGCCAAGTGCTTGCGGGCCGATGACCACACCGGCGAGCAGGTAGCCGAGCATGGCACCCAGTTGCAAGCGCTTGGCCAGGGGGACGGCGAGGACGGCGGCAAGCAGGAAGATCACCGCAGTTTGCAGAAGGCTGCCTTCGTGTGGCATTGGCTCGTACTCCATGAGCTGCCGGGGCAGCGTTATTACAGGTTGGCCGACGATTCTGGAGGCTGGGGTGGCATTAGACAATCTGATGTCGGGAAGAAACATTGTCCTGAAAAAAGAGACGGTGGCTGTGGTCAGTTGTGTGAGTGGCCCGCGCTCAACCCCCACCAAACTGCGTGCGATACTGCGCCGGCGTCATGCCTATCCGCTCACAGAACACCTTGCGCAAATGCCGGTCGCTGCCAAACCCGCACTGCGCCGCCACAACCTTTAACGGCAGGTCGCTGCCTTCGAGCAGCTTGCGCGCGCGGTCGATGCGCGCATTCTGCAGGTACTGCAGCGGCGTCATTCCCACCTCCCGCAGAAACGTCCGGGCAAAGTTACGCCCGCTCATGGCCACCAGTTCGGCCATTTTCTGCACGGTGAACGCCTGCTCGATGTGGTCGACTATATAGGCCTGCACCCGGGCAATCGGCGAGTCGTCGCGTGGTACCGCAGCCAGCAACGGCCCGTAAGGTGTCTGCCCGCCCTGACGATGACGGGCAACCAGCAGCACCTTGGCCACTTCCAGGGCCAGCGCCTTGCCATGGTCCTCGGCAACCACCGCCAGTGCCAGGTCGATCCCTGCAGTGATACCGCCCGAGGTGATCAGGCAGCGGTCCATCACATAAATCTGCTCGGTCTCCACCTTGGCCTCGGGAAACGCTTGTGCCAGGCGCTCCACGTAATTCCAGTGGGTGGTGCAGCGATAGCCATTGAGTAACCCGGCCCGCCCCAGCAGGAACACTCCGGTGCAGATGGCACCGAAGCGTTTGGCCTGGCGCACGGCCTTGGGTAGCCAGCGCTCGATCCCTGGCAATGCGACGGCATAGGCTCCTGGGCCGCCGGGCACCAGCAACAGGTCGACGGCTTCCGGCAAGTCTTCCAGGCGCCGGTCTGCCACTACCTTAAGGCCGCATGAGCCGCGTACCACCGCTTGTCCCTCGGCCAAGGTCAGCAGCCGATATTGCCGTTCTGCTGGCAAGAATCGGTTGGCGATGGCGAATGCATCCATGGGGCCGGTGACATCCAGCAGTAGCACATCGTTGAACAGCACCATGGCCACGGTGCGGTGGGCGGGTTTTTCCTGCATACCTCTTTCGCCTTGAATGCCGGCCGCTGGTAGCGGCCAAAAGCTGAATACGAAACGCATCTTAAGGTATCGGCAAAACGCTCAGGGCCAGCAGCGCACAATTAACAATAATTCAGGTTTGGCTCAGGACTTCGTCATGTGCCGGGGGCGAGACTTTCTGCATTGAACAGGAGAGTCGCCATGTACCCTGGGACGCCCGAAGCGCCGCTGCAAACCCCCGGCGCACTCACGCCCGCGCGGCTGCGCCGGGCCAAGGAGCTGATGTTGCACAGCCCGTTGTCGATCATTGAGATCGCCGCGGTATGCAACCTTACCCGCAGCCATTTTTCCCGCGCTTTCAAAGTCAACACCGGCCTTTCGCCGCAAGCCTGGCGCCTGCTGGCGCGCATGGAAAAGGCCAAGCGCTTGCTCGCCACTGAGGCACCTATCACCCATGTGAGCCTGGAATGCGGCTTTTGTGACCAGGCCCATTTCACCCGCGCGTTCAGCCGCCTGGTCGGCCAGCCACCCAAGGCCTGGCGGCAGGCGCAGGTACTTTCTTAAGCCGAAGCTATCCACCGGTATAACCCCTGCGGACAGTGCCGGCCCGTTATCCCAACCCAAGGAGTCACCCCCATGAGCCAACCCGATTACAAGCGCCTGAACAAAGACGACGCCGTGGTGCTGCTGGTCGACCACCAGACTGGCCTGATCTCGCTGGTGCAGGATTTTTCGCCCAACGAATTCAAGAACAACGTGCTGGCTTTGGGCGACCTGGCCAAGTTCTTTGGCCTGCCGACCATCCTCACCACCAGCTTCGAGCAAGGCCCGAATGGCCCGTTGGTGCCCGAGCTGAAAGAAATGTTTCCAGATGCGCCGTACATTGCCCGTCCGGGCCAGATCAACGCCTGGGACAACGAAGATTTCGTCAAGGCAATCAAGGCCACGGGCCGCAAGCAACTGATCATCGCTGGTGTGGTGACCGATGTGTGCGTGGCTTTCCCGACCCTGTCGGCGCTGGCGGAAGGCTTTGAAGTGTTCGTGGTGACCGATGCCTCGGGTACCTTCAACGAAACCGTGCAGCAAGCGGCTTGGGTGCGCATGACCCAGGCGGGTGCGCAGATGATGAACTGGTTCTCGGTGGCCTGCGAACTGCACCGCGACTGGCGCAACGATATCGAAGGGCTGGGCAACCTGCTGTCGCAGCGTATTCCCAACTACCGCAACCTGATGAACAGCTACGCAGCGCTCGCCTCGCGATGATGTAAACCTGTATCGGCCTCTTCGCGGGTAAACCCGCCCCTACCATGGCTGCGCCGACTGTAGGAGCGGGTTTACCCGCGAAGAGGCCGGCACAGGTTATGAGTGACTCACAGGCAGAAAGAAGCGAATCCGGCATCCACCCAACTGCGACACCAGCGCCTGCAACTGCCCGCCGTGGGCCTGAGCCACCGAACTGCAGATCGCCAAGCCCATCCCCATGCCACCGGTCTTGGTGGTATGAAACGCATCGAATACACGCTCCCGCTCGTCCGCTACGATCCCCGGTCCGTTGTCGTCCACGCAGATTTCCACCCCATCCTTGACCACCGCCGATCCAATCTTCAGCACCCCGTCACTGCGATACCCAGCCAATGCTTCCAGAGCATTGGTAATCAGGTTGAACACCAGCTGCTGCAACTGCACCGGGTCGGCTGTCACGCAGACCCCGGCCTGTAGCTGCGTCTGCACATTCACCTTGCCCTTGGCGGCATCGGCCGAGGTCAGGCGCACCACCTCGCGGATCAATTCGTCCAGCTTCACTGCCTTGAGTTGCATCGGCGACTGCTTGGCCAAGGACCGTAGCGCCCGCACGATGTTGCCGGCCCGTTCGCTGTCGTTGCGGATATCTTCCAGGCCGGCAATCGCTTCTTCCAGGTCGGGTTTGGCGCGTTTCAGCCAGCGCAGGCTGGCCGCGGCATTGGAGGCGATGCCCAGGAGCGGCTGGCTGATCTCGTGAGCGATGGACGCTGACAGCTCATTCATCGCCTGCAAGTGCGCACTGCGCGCCAGTTCCGCACGCGAGCGGCGCAACTCAGCCTCCATCTGTGCGCGGATCTGGTTCTCCTCGGCCAGGCGCGTGTAGAACTTGGCCGTTTGTAGCGACACCGCCGCCTGAGAGGCGAGGATCTCCAGCATGGCCAGGCGCTGACTGCCGAACAGGTTCGGCACAAGACGGTTTTCCAGGTACACCAGGCCGATCAGCACGCCCTGGATCACCAGCGGCAGGCACAGCACCGAGCGGGCGTTGCGTGCCTGCAGTTGTTGGCGGAAGGCCTCAGGGCACTCATCAAGGGCATCGTTGAGCACCAGCGGTTTGCGGGTGCGCATGGTGGCGTTGATGACTGACAGCGGTGCCTGGGTCATGAACTTCTGGCAGTTGTCCATGCTCACGTGCAGCCCGGCGTCGTCGATGTGGGCCAGGGCAGCCATCTGGAATTCGGCGCCGCTTACAATCAGCAACACGCCGCGATCGGCACCGGAGTGCTGGGTCAGATGGCCCATCAGGGTTTCGATCAGGCCTTCGAGCAGCACTTCCTCGGACAGTGCCCGCGCAGCTTCTATGCCGGCTTCGAGGTCCAGCTTGGCCTGGTGGGTGGCGCGATAGGTCTCCTGAATCGGTTGGGTGCGTAGAAACGGATGCAATGTCTCAAGCTGGTGCACCTTGCCGGTCGCGCCCCAGATATGGAAGCAGTCGCGAGCGATGCGCAGGTGCAGGTTGGCGCCGGAGATCAGGCCGTTGGGGATGCACACCTCGGCCAGCTGTTCATGGGCCAGTGCCTGCTCGTGGATGAAACCGGCAGCGGTGGCGGCAATTTGCGCCTGGTCGAAGCAGCGGATCGCGCCCAGGCCGTCGCCTTCGAGCTTGGCGATGACGCCTTCGATCAGCAACTGCTTGCTGCGGAAGGTGGCCGGGTTGAAGCCGGCCCAGCGGCTGAAGCGCTCGCGCAGGGCCTGTAGCTCGCGCAGCTTGTCGGCAAGGCTGCCGTGGGCTTCGGGGCTGCCCAAGGCCAGGCCGCGGAACAGATGATAGTCGGCCAGGTTGATGTGCGCCGGTGCCGCCCAGCTGTTGTCACCGGCCAATGCCAGGTCGCGCATGGCCTTCGGGATATTGCCCATGTAAAAGGCGCACATGGCGGCGAACAGGTGTTGGAAGAACCGCGTGGTGGGCGACCTGGAGGGGGCGGCCGGGGCCGGGCAGGGCAGGCCACTCAGGTTGGCGACGAACGCTTGCTGGGCCTGCAGGATCTGCTCGACATCGCGGTAGCCGTGGTGACGCACAGTGGCCAGGCCTTGCGCCACTTCCTCGACCACGTCCGGCAGGTAGCGGCCCATGAACAGCGAATCTGATACCAGATGGTTGCAGGCGTAGCAGCTCATCGCCAGGTCGCCGCTCAGGCGCGCCGAGTCGATGGCATCCAACGTGGTACGTCGGGCGAATTCCATGGGTGAGGTCCAGGCGCTGACCTGGTCCAGGGCCAGCAGCGCACTGGTCAAATCAGCTTCGAAACCGTGTCGCTCGATCAGCTTGAGCGCGGCCAGGCAACAGGCATGGCCATCATGGTAAGCGCCGAAACGTTCGGCAATCATCACCCCGTACCAGGCCATGCCGTAGGTGCTACCTGGGGCAACGCCGTGCAGCAGCGACATTTCCATCAGCTTGGCCAGGTGCAGGAAGCAGATGTCATCCTTCACGAAGAACGATGATGACAGGGTGGCCAGCAGGCTGATGGCAACCGTCACTTCCTCCGATTCGGTGCGCGGTAGCGACTCCAGGCAATGCCGACCTTTCTGTTCGACCAACGCCTGTACATGGGCGTGACTGGCCTCGACCTGTTGCCAGTCGACGCCCCGCACCGGGCTTATACCCAGTAAGTCCAGGCCGCTCAGGGCGCTGTCGATGGCTGCCTGATAGTCACCGCGCAAGGTATACAGCAGTGCCTGCAGCCGGCACGCTCGCGCCTGCTCCAACGCCGAGCGGGCACGCTGTCTGCATTCAGTGAGGCGTGCCTCGGCCGCGATCGTTCGTGACAGTTGCATGTCGCACTCCGTCGCCATGCAGGCGATGGCAAAGCCATGCGTGACGCGGCTTTCAAGCGTGGCGCCGTGGTGCAGCAACTGCTCGGCGGTGTGCAGGTAGCCTGCGGCCTGCTCGAAGGCGCCGGCGTCGCGTGCGCGTGATGCGGCCTCGCGTAAAAGCTGCAGGAACGCTTCGCAGTCATCCGCTGTAAACCCGCAGGGGGCGGCACGTTGCAGCTGGCTGGCGAGCTCGAACAGCCCCTCCTGCATGTAGTCTGGCCAAGCCTGGCGCATGGCCAGGGCGATGCGTGCATGCAGCGAGGCGCGCTCGTGCTCGGGCGTTAGTGCATAAGCGGCCTCCATCACCCGGTCATGAGTAAAGCCCAAGCCGTTCTGGCCCGGTTGCACGAAGCCGGCGCCAATCAAGGTTTTCAACGGTTCGCCTGGCGGCTGGGCGAGCAGCTGGCGAAGCAGGCGCTCATCGCAGTGGCTGCCCGCCGCGCTGACGACCCGCACAAGGTCGCGTTGCGGTGCTGGCAGGCGCCCCAGGCGGTGGACCATCAGGTCGGCCACATTGTCGGAATAGCAGTGCCGGGCCACAGCCTGCAGGCACCACGACCAGCGCATGGCCTGGGTGTCGAAGATGAACAGCTGGTCCTCGACCATGGCCCTGAGGATCTGGTTGATGAAAAACGGGTTGCCCGCCGTTTTGTCGTGCACCAGTTCGGCTAGCTGAAATGCCTCCTCGGGGGCAACGTGGTAGCGCTCGCCAATCAGCTCGGCCACCGCTCCAACGGCCAGCGGCCGCAGGTTCAGCGTGGTGCTGCGCACCGTTGCAGGTATGGCCAGCGGTGCGCTGGTGGTGGGCGTATCGTTGCACCGGGTAAAAATCAGCAGCAGGTTGGCCGGCGCTTCAGCCAGCAGTTGGGCCAACAGTTGTCGGGTGGCGTCGTCGGCCCATTGCAGGTCGTCAAAGAACAGCACCAGCGGTTGGCCAGGCCGGGTGAAAACCTGCAGGAATTCAATGATCGCGTGCAGTTCCTTCTGCAGCGCAAGGCGCGTGGGCTTGGCGGGTAATTGGGGCAGTGGGCCGAGAATCAGTTGCAGGTCCGGGGCCAGCTTGCCGAGCAGGCGGCCATGACCTTTGATGCGGCGCAGGATTTCGCGGCGCAGGGTGTCGAGGTCCTGACTGTTCTTGGCCAGCAACTGGGTGGTCAGGGCGCCGAGTACTTCGATCCAGGGCGTGTAGGGCACAGCTTGGGCTTGGCTGTTGCACTTGCCGACGGCCCAGTAACCTTCAGCGTTGACCTTGAGCGCTGCTTCGACAAGGCTCGACTTGCCCATGCCAGCAGCGCCGTTGATGACCAGGGCTTGTGGTTTGCTATGGCGATGCAAGGCCCTGAGCAGCAGGGTAATGGCCTTTTGCTCGGCGCCGCGGCCGTACAGGCGTGCGCGGCCAGGCGCTACCGGGTCGGCGCAACCTGGCGTGAAGGGTGCCAGGATTTTGTGGGCGGCCCACTGCCGCTGGCAGTGAGCCAAGTCCACTGCAAGGGCGCGCGCGCTCTGGTAGCGGGCGTCCGGCTCTTTGGCCAAGGCCTTTGCCAGGATGAGGCTGAGGGGTGGCGGCACGTTGCTGTCCACTTCGCAGGCCGCACGCGGCTTCACACCCGCATGCAGCTGTCGCCAGTGCTGGGTGTCACGCCCGGCCAGTGGCAGCTCGCCCAGCAATAACTGGTAGAGGATCGCGCCCAGGGCATAGATGTCACTGCGTCGGTCGCTGGTGCTACCGTGCGGGCAAACCTGTTCCGGTGCCAGGTAGGCCCAATTGCCGAGCGGGGTGCCCTGTTCGCTGATCCGCTCTGCCGGGTCGGCGCGAAAGAAGCCCAGTCGCACCCGCTGGTGGGCGCCCAGGCACACATGCCCGGGCTGCAGTGTACCGTGCAGCACATTGGCTTCGTGCGCTTGCGCCAACGCGAGGGAGGCGTTCACCGCGATGTCGAGAAACGGCTCCAGCGCCGCAGGGCCTTCCGCGATCAGGTCGGCGACTGAGCGCACGGCCGGGTACACCAGCAATGGGCCCTCAGCCGAGCGCACGAACGCAGAGGGGATCACAGCCCATTGCGGGTCCAGTTGCAGGCGGTAGTCACGTTCCAGGCGCTGACAGGCGGTAGGGGCCTCGAGCGGGGCGCGCACGGCAATCCAAGCCTGATTTGTGGCTGGGTCGCGCAGGCGGAAATAGCTGAGTTCACCTTCCTGGCCCAGCGCGCTGATCTCGCACTGGTTCAGCCAGCCTTCGTCGATTGACTGATCGTAATCGATGGGCCTGTGGGCAAGGCGTTCATCGAGCATAAAGCACCCCCGCTAGCGACATCCTGAGGCGCGAGTATACGCAGCGGGCCCAGCATGAATGCGGGATACAGCCTGCTTGGCAGGAACGGGCACGCTGTTGTCCGTTATCGTCCCCTGAGGGTTGGCGGGCTTTTGTATAGTCCTCAGGCCAACCTATCCCTCGGGATAATTGTCTGAATGCGTATGCTGGCTTAGGCTGCCCATGCAGCGAAAACGCCCGTGCCCGCGCGAGGAAGCCATGATCCGAATAGGCAATGCCCTGGTGTCGCTGGAGCGGCGCGAAGTCTATGTCGACGGCAAGCCGATCCTGTTGGGGGGGCGTGCTTTCGAAGTGCTGGCCACGCTGATCAGGGCCAGGGGCCGCGTGGTCGGCAAGGACGAGCTGTTCAGTCAGGTGTGGGCTGGTACGGTGGTTGAGGACAATAACTTGCAGGTGCAGGTGTCCTTGCTGCGCAAGGCCTTTGGCGACCGCGGCCTGATCCAGACCGTGCCGCGCCGGGGCTACCGTCTGGCCGCGCAGATCAGCCTCGAGGTGCCGGGTCAGGCACTGGGTGGGTCGTTGCTGCACACCATGGCCGAGGCTGTCGAGCCGCTCGATGAGCGCGTGAACGTGCCGGTGCTGGTCGTGGATGACGACCCGTCGGTGCGCACCGCTTTGGGCCGGCTGTTGCGCTCGCAGGACATCCCGCATCACTTGTTTGCCAGCGCCGAGGCCCTGTTCGAGGCCCGCCTGGAAACCCCCTGTGCCTGCCTGCTGCTGGACATGCACTTGCCGGGTACAAGCGGCCTGGAGGTACAGGATGCGCTGTGCCGGCTGGCGCTGCCCTGGCCGATCGTGTTCATGACCGGCTTCGGCACCATCCCGATGACAGTCCAGGCCATGCGCGCCGGAGCGGTGGAGTTCCTGACCAAGCCGTTCGATGAAGACCAGTTGCTGACCTTGTTGCAGACAGTGCGCGCCCGTGCCGTGGCCGAAGGCCGCAAGTGGCTCCATGCGCGGCAGGTCGAGGAAAAGTACCAGCGCCTGACTCAGCGTGAGCGCCAGGTCTTCTCGCTGGTGGTAGGCGGCTTGTCGCACAAGCAGATTGCCAGGCAGATCGGCACCAGTGAGGTGACGACCAAGGTGCACAAGAAGAACATCATGAACAAGATGCAGTCCCGCTCGTTGCTGGAGCTTGCGGCCATGCACAACCTTCTCGGCGCGCGGTCTGAGAGCCTGGGCAGCGCATGAGCAGAGTGGTGTGCATCGTCGACGACGATGCCTCGGTGCGCAAAAGCCTGGCCAACCTGCTGCGCTCGGCGGGGTTCGAGACCTTGTCGTTTTCCGCCGCGGACGCCTTCCTGGCCTCGCCACTGGCGGGCGAGGCGGGCTGTGTGTTGCTTGACCTGAAGATGCCGGGGATGAGCGGGCTGGAGGTACAGCGTGAGCTGGCACAGCGGGGGTGGCGCTTGCCGGTGATTTGCATGTCGGCACATTGGGACGATGGCTCGGTACGGGCAGCGATGGGCCTTGGGGCACTGGCCTGCCTGGGCAAGCCGTTTTCTGAAGAGGTGCTGCTGAAGGTGGTTGAAGAGGCTTTGGCCGGCGGTCAGTGAGGTTAAGCCCGCGAAGAGGCCTTACGCTTTAAGACCCCTCACAGCACACCTGCGCAATCAATCTCTGGATAAATGCGCAATGCTCCGCAGGTTGATCGATTAGCGAGCCCCCTTGCCATGCCACGCTTGAAACCCTTTCTCGACCCCCATCCCCCAACCCTGACCGCCATCGGCCTGCTGTTCATGCGGGTAACGGCTGCCTTGCTGTTGCTGTTCATTCACGGCCTGCCCAAGCTGTTGGACTGGAGCGAGGAATTGCAGCGCATCGAAGACCCCTTCGGCCTGGGCGCGACACTGACCTTGGCCTTGGCTGTGTTTGCCGAGGTGGTTTGCCCACTGCTGCTGCTACTGGGGATCGCTGCACGTCTGGCTTGCCTGCCCGTGCTGGCGGTGTTGCTGGTGGCGCTGGTGGTGGTGCACCCGGACTGGACACTGGAGCAGGGCCAGTTTGCCTGGTTACTGGTGGCGCTTTATGGCGGCTTGGCCTTGACAGGGCCTGGGGTTTACTCAGTTGCCGGATGCATCTGGCGGAACAGGGTTACCTGACCGGTTTCGGGACTGCAAAGCAGCCCGGCAATCTAACTGCTCCCTGGCCGGTACTGCAGGGCCTCGGCCAGGTGCGTCCGGCCAATCGTCTCGCATCCCTCCAGGTCCGCCAACGTCCGCGCCACCTTCAACAACCGGTGCGCCGCCCGTAGCGACAAGGTCAGCCGCTCGCAGGCCCCTTCCAGCCAGACTTGGTCCGCTGCTACCAACCCACAGTGGTGCCTTAAACCTTCAAGGTCTAGAAATGCATTTGCACACCCTTGTCGGCTGTGCTGCAGCTCCCGCGCTTCAGCCACCCTGACGGCGACATCGGCACTGGTTTCACCGCAGGGCTGGTTGTTCAACGTAGTGCTTTCGCGAGCCACGGTCAGGTGCAGGTCGATGCGGTCCAGCAGTGGCCCGGACAGTTTGTTGCGATAGCGCGCGATCTGCTCGGTGCTGCAGCGGCAGCGGCCAGTGGGGTCGCCCAGGTAGCCGCAAGGGCAGGGGTTCATCGCCGCCACCAGCTGGAAGCGCGCAGGAAAACGCACCTTGTCACGGGCACGGGCAATCACGATTTCGCCTGACTCCAGTGGCTCGCGAAGCACTTCCAGTACACGCCGCTCGAACTCCGGAAGTTCGTCGAGAAACAACACGCCGTGATGGGCGAGCGTGATTTCACCTGGTTGCGGTCGGCTACCGCCACCGACCAGCGCCGGGCCGGACGCAGAGTGATGGGGGTGGCGAAAGGGCCGCTGTGGCCAGCTGTTCAGCGGCGCTTTCCCGCTGACTGACTGGATTGCCGCCACTTCCAGCGCTTCGTGCTCGTCCAGCGGTGGCAGCAGCCCGGGCAGGCGGCTGGCGAGCAAGGTTTTGCCGGTGCCGGGCGGCCCGGTGAACAGCAGGTTGTGCGCCCCGGCCGCAGCCAGCAGCAAGGCACGCTTGGCTGCCAGTTGGCCCTGCACTTCGCTCAGATCCGGGTAGGGGCGTTGCTGCAGGATCAGGCCGTTGGCTGCGTAGGGCGGCAGCGGCACCTGGCCGTTCAGGTGGGCGACCAACTCCAGCAGGTGGCCCACCGCATACACCACCAACCCGCCGGCCAGGCTGGCTTCCTCGGCATTTTCCCGTGGTACCACCAGCGCCCGGCCTGCCTCGCGTGCCGCCAGTGCCGCAGGCAGCACGCCCTGCACCGGCCGCAATTTCCCCGACAGCGCCAGTTCGCCCAGGCATTCCATATCGGCCAGGGTGGCAATCGGCACCTGGCCGTCGGCGGCGAGGATGCCCAGGGCGATGGCCAGGTCATATCGGCCGCCATCCTTGGGCAGGTCGGCGGGGGCGAGGTTCTGGGTAATGCGCCGCTGCGGGTACTTCAGCCCGGAGTTGACGATGGCGCTGCGCACCCGGTCCTTGCTTTCCTTGACTGTGGTTTCCGGCAGGCCGACCAGGGTGAGATGAGGCAGG
>Ga0182745_1003651_pt1 | contig 13178 bp, 13 predicted proteins | sample eDN3rd30CKraftBY_FD_128523 | JGI IMG/M metagenome (GOLD analysis project Ga0182745, IMG submission 128523) | Enriched backyard soil microbial communities from Emeryville, California, USA - eDNA 3rd pass 30_C Kraft BY (version 2) (version 2) | ecosystem: Environmental > Terrestrial > Soil >...
CGATTGGACGACTGCTTCTCCTTTTTCTGCAGTACGATTTAAAATCGCAACCCGCATACCGTGTTTAGCCAACTCTCTTGCCATTTCAGAACAAAGGACTCCGCTTCCACCTGTCACAACCGCTACTTTACTTTGCAAAGCTTCATGCATCCTACACACCTACTTTTAAAATGACTTTTCGTATTTCGTTTGGATTTTTTTCTATAAATTCAAAGGCTTCTTTTGCTTCATGCAATGAGAAGGTGTGTGTAATTAAACCCTGTTGCTGCAGCTTTCCTTCGTCAACAAGCTTTACGACTTTCTCAAATTGGAACGTTTGCAGACGCGATCCTACTATCGACAATTCTTTTTTCGTAATGGGCAACGGGGCGAGCTCAATAGCTTCTTCTGCAAAACTCAGCACAACCACTCTTCCGGCAACCGATGCTGCATCAATGGACTGCTTAAACGTTTGTGGAATACATACTGCGTCTATGGATACATTGACACCTTCCCCATCCGTCCATCTATCAACAGCTTCCAGTAAATCTTGCTCTCTTACATTGACCACTTCATCTGCCCCAAGCTCTTTTGCATAAGACAGCTTGGCGTCATCCAAATCGGAAATGATGACACGGGCATCCATTAATTTAGCTACTTTTAAAATACAGATGCCGATTGGTCCAGCCCCCTGGATTAAAAGCGTCTCACCAGCCTGCAATTGACCGCGGTATACTGCTTGTGCGCCAATTGTATAAGGTTCGATTAATACTGCATCTTGTAAATCTGTGTGATCTGCTACTTTATGGAGCTGCTTTTCAGGAACAACGAAACGCTCCCGCATACCGCCATCTTCATGTACACCAAAAACAGTTAAGTTCTCGCATACATTTGGCTGCCCCTTCCGGCAAGCATAACAATCACCACAATAGCGAATTGGTTCGACAACTACTTGATCGCCAACCTTTAATCCTTGAACTTCTTGGCCAATCTCTACTACGCGTCCACAAACTTCATGTCCCGGTACACGGGGTAATGTCGCTAATGGATTCGAGCCATGATAGATATGCATATCCGAACCGCAAATACCAACAAACTCTGTTTGGACAAGGACATCTGTCGGCTTTGTGATTGCTGGTTCTGCTACATCGATTAAAGCCATTTCAAAAGGTTTGATAACTTGCAATGCTTTCATATATGTCACCTATTTCTTTAGATTTTCATAAGCATCAAAAAGACCATTCAAATACATAATGCCAAGTGCTCGGTCATATAAGCCGTAACCTGGACGGCACTGTTCTCCCCAAATATGGCGACCGTGATCTGGACGTACATAGCCTTCATAATTTTGTTCATTCAATGTCCGGACGATATTTGTAATATCGATTGAACCATCCGCAGTAAGATGGGATGTCTCAAAGAAACTGCCATTCTCTAAAATTTTCACATTGCGAATATGGGCAAATGGCGCACGGTATGCATATTTTTCAGCAATTGCTACCATATCATTTTGTGGATCTGCTCCCATTGAGCCTGAGCAAAACGTGATGCCATTCGCTAGTGAATCCGAGATATTGATTAACTTCTCATAGCTTTCTGCTCCTGTAATAATTCGCGGCAAGCCAAAAATTGAATACGGAGGGTCATCAGGATGAATCGCCATTTGAATACCCGCTTCCTCTGCTACCGGTAAAATCGCTTGCAAGAAGTAAGCTAGGTTCTCCCAAAGCTTTTCTTCATTTACTTCCTTATACTGTTCGAATAATTCAGTTAGTCGCGCTAATCGTTCTGGCTCCCAGCCTGGAAGCGTCAAGTCCGAAGAGGCACTGATTTCATTTACAAGCTCTTGCGGATCTAGACTCATCACTTTTTCCTTATCAAAATAAAGTGCCGTTGAGCCATCTTCTAATGGATGGAAAAGGTCTGTACGCGTCCAGTCAAATACCGGCATAAAGTTATAGCAGATCACTTTCACGCCAGCCTCGCCAAGATTACGGATGGATTGTTTATAATTCTCAATATATTGATCGCGAGTTGGCAATCCTAATTTAATATCTTCATGCACGTTAACGCTTTCAACGACATCTGTGTGGAATCCAAAAGATTGAATATAATTGACTTCCTCTTGAATAGCTTCTTTCGTCCAAACTTCACCTGCAGCCAAGTGATGCAAGCCCCATACGATTCCTTTCATATTCGGAATTTGCTTCACATCTTCCAAGGACACTGTATCATTGTCACGCCCGTACCATCTGAATGTCATATTCATAGTAAACGCCTCCTAGTTTGATAGATTTTCAACGTATGCTTTTGAGCGTTCCACAACGCCCTGATATCCTTCTTTTGCATATGCACTATTTAAATCACTCGCAATACCGACTGCTACTGCTCCGGCATCCAACCATTCATTCATATTTTCTAGACCAACACCGCCTGTAGGCATAATCGTTACATTTGGCAACGGTCCTTTCACGCTCTTAATAAAGCTTGGTTCGAATTGATTGGCCGGGAACAATTTAACAATATCGCTCCCTCCTTCAAGGGCTGCTACGATTTCTTTAATCGTCATACAACCTGGTAAATACGGAATGCTATAGCGATTGCAAATTGTGGCAATTTCCGTATTGAAGCTTGGGCTAACAACAAACTTTGCACCGTTTAAAATGGCATGGCGCGCAGTTTCAGCATCTAATACCGTTCCTGCTCCAATCAATGCATCGCTATTGCGCAACGCTTTAAACGCATCCTCTACAAAAGGGGTTGTATAGGTAAGTTCAATAGCGCGAATACCGCCTTCAATCGCACCTTTTGAAATTTCAGTCGCTTCTTCAGGAGAGCTCCCCCGAACGACAGCTACAACCTTCGCATCTGATAACGCTTTCAAAATGTCGATTTTTTGCATTTCTGTCAGCTCCTAACGCTCGATTAGTTTTTCTTCACCGATAAATTGCTTTAGCTCCTGCAATGTTGGAAGCCCCTCATTATCGCCTTTAATAGTCGCAACGAGTGCCCCTGCACCATTTGCTAACCGCAAACGTTCCTGATAATCATATCCCTTTAAATAGCTATATACATAGGCTGCATCAAAAGCATCTCCTGCCCCAACCGTATCGATTGCACGAATGGCATATGCTTCTAAATCATGCTGTTCACGGGCTGTATAAATCGAGGCTCCGTGTTCGCCCTTTTTGATAATAATTTCATCGATTTTATAACGCTCTTGAATGTCTTTTACTGTCCATCCTTCAAATAGCAGTTCAAATTCATCATGCCCTGTTAGAAGTAGATTGATAGATGGATAGATTTCCTCGTACACTGCACGCGCCTCTTCTATGCTCCATAGCTTTAAGCGCAAATTTGGATCAAAGGAGATTGGAATCCCTTTTGCTTGTGCCAACGCAATCAATTTCAATGCAACTTCAATGTTGTGATCGCACACGGCTAAATACACGCCGCTAATATGCAATAAGTCCACATCATCTAGGACTGACTCATCCAAACAATCTTCTGTTAGCTTTAGTAAAGGTGATGGGTTTCGGTAATAAAACGATTTACCTGCACCGTCTTCCCGTATTTCCTTAAAGTAAATAGAAGTCGGGATTTCGGAAGTTCGCATTACATGAGATACGTCGATTCCTTCTCCACGGGCAAAATTGTAGATGAATTTGCCAAATTCGTCGTCCCCTATACAACTAATCCATTTTGCTTCCATATCTAAACGTGTAACACCAATAGCAAAATTCAATTCTGCACCGCCAACCGCACGCTCAAAGGAAGGAACGAATCGCAGAGGACCAGTCTTAGATGGATTAAAAACGACCATTGCATCACCAATTGTTGCAATTCGTTTATTTCTCAATTTTTTCATTCCCTTCAGTACTAAATCGTTTTACTAAATCGTTTTACTAATTCTACCACGCCATTTTTAGAGTTGCAATAATAATTAAATAATTCAGTTTATTATATTGCTATAATAGCAGAATAAAAGATTCCCCCTATATATTGTGTAGATTAGAACCTTTTCCAATAATAAAAAGCTCAACAAATTCGACCGCTACAAGTCAAATTTGTTGAGCTTTTATAGATGCTATTACTTTTATACGATCACTGCTTTTTTAGGAGCCGCACTCAACGTATTGTTGTGATGTCGCCCAATTGGTACAACTGACGGAGATTCCGACACTGGGTCATCGATGACTACACAATCGAGATTGAAAATGTCTTTAATCAACGAGCTTGTAATGACCTCGGACGGTGCCCCTTCAGCGACAAGATTTCCTTTATGTAGTGCAAAAATATGGTCAGCGTAACGTGCAGAGAGGTTAATATCATGGAGAACCATGACAATCGTTGTGCCATATTTGCGATTTAAGTCTGTTAGCAAATCAAGAATTTCCACTTGATACGTTATGTCTAAGTAAGTTGTTGGCTCGTCAAGGAATAGAATATCGGTTTGTTGAGCAAGCGCCATGGCAATCCAAACACGCTGTCTTTGTCCACCTGAAAGCTCATCAATATTGCGATCGGCAAATTCCGTAATATTCATAATTTCCATTGCTTCAGCAACCGCTTCATAATCCTGCTTTGACCAGCCTTTCATAAAGGTATGGTGCGGGAATCTGCCTCTTCCCACTAAATCGGCCACTGTGATTCCCTCGGGAACGATTGGCGATTGTGGTAAAAGCCCTAAAACGCGAGCTAATTGCTTTGGTGGAATTTTGTGAATCGGTTTTCCATCTAAAGAAACCTGCCCTGCAATCGGTTTAATCAATCTCGCCATCGTTTTCAATAGCGTTGATTTCCCGCAGCCATTTGCACCGATGATGATGCTGATTTCATTACTCGGAATCGCTATGCTGATATCATGCAGAATGGTTTTTTTATCATATCCAGCTGTCAGGTTTTCGGCTTGAAACGTATGTGTTGGTTTCATTATAAATCTCCCTTTCGATTGATTCGAATTAATAAGTAAATCAAGTAAGGTGCACCAAGAATTCCGGTGATAACGCCCACAGGGTATCTAGTCTCAAATGCGAATTGTCCAATCAAATCTGATGCTAGTACTAAAATAACCCCGATAAGACCGGCTGGAATGATATTAGAGAACCCAACACCAACTAATTTCTTCGCAATTGGCCCTGCAAGGAATGCAACAAAGGCGATTGGCCCTGTTGTCGCAGTAGCTAACGCTATAATCAGTACTGAAGTAATAATCAGCACAAGCCTTGTCTTATTCGTATCCACCCCAAGTGAGGTAGCTGCTTGTTCCCCTAGCTCCAGCATTTCTAGCCGTTTTCCAAAGTAAAGAATAATAGGAGTCAAGAGCACTACAGTAAGGACAAGTGGAGATAGAGTTTCCATCTTTGCTCCATTTAAACTTCCGCTTAACCATCGGATTGCTGTAGGAATATCGCTCTCTTTACCAATTAACATTAGATAGGAAATCACGGCATTTAACATCGCCTGTAGCCCAATCCCGATTAAGATTAATCGACCAATTGAGAAAGAGCTTCCTTTTGACAAGCCATAAATCACCAATACCGTTACAAGACCACCAATCACTGAAGCAATCGAAACAACCGTATTGCTGGCATGCAGGACTATGATGCAAAAAACGGCTGCTGCACTTGAACCCGTAGTAATCCCGATGACATTCGGGTTAGCCAGTGGATTTCTTAGCATCGTTTGGAAGATATAACCCCCAACACCAAAGGCAAAACCAGCAAATACACCGGCAATCATTCTTGGTAAACGAAGTGTCCCAACTGTAAATGTTGCACCTTTTACCTGTTCACCAAGTAAAACGCCAATGACATCTCGAACTGGATAGATTGTGTTTCCTAACATGAGCATTGCACAGCAAAGTGCGAATGACAGAAGCGCGAGAACGGAAGTCACTAGGATAAAGCGACGTCGTCTTTTTAGCCTAGAACGCATAATTGAATTGATCGTAATAGTTTCATTCATCATCATAATGCACGTATTTTCGCTTTCATAGTAATTAAGATTAAAATCGGTGCGCCAACAAATGCTGTCACAATCCCGACCTCCAGCTCACCTGGACTGCCTATTAACCTTCCAAGTACATCTGAAACGGTTAAAATAATCGCACCTGATAGAGCGGACATTGGAATAATATAACGTAAATCAGGACCGATTAATAAACGGATGACATGCGTTGAGAGTAGACCTATAAAGCCAATAGGGCCGGCTAATGCTGTTGCAGCCCCACATAAAAGGACACCGCCTAATGCAGCAACAAGTCGAATCGTCCCGGTTTTTACACCTAATCCCGTCGCCACTTCATCGCCCAGTGCTAGTGCATTTAATGCCGGCCCTGTAAAAATGGCGATCAGTATTCCGACAACTAAAAAAGGAACAAAGGTTATAATCGAATCCCAGTTCCCTGCTCCTACACTGCCAACCTGCCAAAATCGAAATTGGTCCATAACATTCGAACGAGGAATCATGACGGCCACTACTAAGGACGAAAGAATCGCACTCGTCGCAGCTCCTGCTAAAACAAGTTTAAGCGGCGTAGCACCACCACTCCCCATGGAACCAATTCCAAATACGAAGATAGCTGTTAGCATGGCGCCCGCAATCGCAAGCCAAATATATTGATCGGCTGAACTGATATTTAAAAAGGCAATCCCACAAACGACAAATAAAGAGGCACCTGTGTTTACCCCTAAAATACTTGGATCGGCAATCGGGTTTCGTGTAACAGATTGCATAAGCGCTCCTGCCACACCTAATGCAGCCCCGCACATCAGACTAAAGACAGTACGAACAATTCTTTGGCGAACAACATTGGCCTCATGAGATTGAACTTCTGGATGAAATAAACCATCCAGAAGTTCTCCCCAACCAATCATCCGAGAACCAAAGGCAAGCGAAGCTAAAATGCAAACACCAAGTAAAAGTAGTAAGGGTACAAGAACTCTTATAAAATTACGAGGGATATTTAACTGCTTTTTTTCTGTAACGGATACATTGTTCATATTATTTCACTTTTGTCGCAGCTTCAGAGATTAAAGTTAAGTAGTCATCAATTGTATATTCAATTGATAATGGGCTTGGCGTACCAGCTGCTGCAAGTGGAGTGTTATCTCCAATGATTGCTACTGCACCATTTTTAATCGCTGGAACATTTCCAAGAATCGGATCAGCTTGAAGTGCTGCTAATGTTTTGTCATCACCGTAGGCAACGAATACTTCTACATCTTTAAGCGCATCTGCATTTTCAGCACTTAGCTCTAAATAGAAGCTGTTTGGATCTGTAATTTGATCTTTTACGCTTTGTGGGAACTCCATACCTAGCTCTCCAAGGAAATCACCACGTGGGTCTCCCGGTGTATAAATGTAGAACTTCGATAAATCAGTTGCATTGAACATAGCAAATGCAGCTTTTTTGCCTTTAATTTCCGGGAATTCATTTGACTTATCTTCGATTAACTTTTCTGTATCAGCAATCAGTTGTTTACCTTCTTCTTCCATACCCATACCGATTGAGTTGTATGTAATTTGGTCACGCCATGAAGTTACCCATGGGATATCTTGATAAGCGACTACTGGAGCGATTTCACTTAAAGTTGCATATTCTTCTTCTGTAATACCTGAGTATGCAGCAAGGATTACATCTGGATTTGAATCAGCAATTGCTTCGAAATCTAAACCGTCTGTATCTTGATAGATATTCGGCTTTTCTTCACCAAGTTCTTTTAATTTTTCAGCAGTCCAAGGAAGCATACCGCTATCATCTTGAACACCGTAGTTTGCAGCTGAGAATCCTACTGGCACAACCCCAAGAGCAAGAGCTACGTCTTGGTTTGACCATGCAATTGTTGCAACACGTTCAGGCTTTTCTTCAATAGTAGTCTCTCCAAAAGCATGTTTAATCACGATTGGATATTCAGTTGCAGATTCTTCTGTATCTGCTGTTTTTGTTTCTTTGCTATCTTCTGTACTTGTTTCCTTATTGGAACAGCCCACAAGTGCAAGAATAGCGATTAATAACATTGTTAAAAATGAAAAATACTTTTTCGATTTCATCTGTAGTAACACTCCTAAAGTTTTTTTATTGATTAATTGATAATGATTATCATCCTCATAAAGTACTATATATCCTGGGGCATAAGTTGTCAATATATTATTTTAATTCCAATTTCGAAGAATAAGAGGTTATTGAGAATTAAATGGAATGGGCTAGAAAAATTTTGCTTGGGGTGGTTTCAAGTGCATGAAAAAGGGAGCCAGCATAGTTTCGGCTCCCCTTTGAGTATCCTTTTTTAGTGCTTATATAATTTCCTTAAACTTAGGAAAATACGAAAATTAGTCTAGTCTAAAAATTTTCCCTGGATTTAAAATAGAATGTGGATCGAGTACTTGTTTAATAGATTTCATCACATCTAATGCATTTCCATGCTGTTCCTGCTGGTATTTCATCTTCCCTAACCCGACACCATGTTCTCCCGTACAAGTGCCTCCAACGGATAAAGCAAACCTCACAATCTGCCCATTTACTTCATTCACTTTTGCGATTTCCTCGACATTATTTGGATCGAGAACGATACTCGCATGGAAGTTGCCGTCACCAATATGACCGATGATGCTGCCATCAAGTCCGCTTTCATCAATACACTTACGGCTAAATTCTATGGCAGCTGTTATAGAGGATAGCGGAACACATACGTCCGTATTCAACACTTGTTTGCCAGGATTAGCACGTTTTAATATATAGAGGTGATTATGCCTTACTTCCCACAGCTTGTTTCTTCCAATCGAATCTGTTTCGATATCAAATTGATAGCAGCCAAAGCCCGCAAATAATTCTTTTGTAACTTCCAAATCTCCATCAACACTTAGTTTGGTACCATTAAATTCTAAAAACAATGTTGTATCTTCCGTATAATTTGTTCCTGCACTTTTGTTCATATCTTGAATAGAAATTGCTTCAACCAGTTCCATTCTTGCAATTGGCACCCCTACTTGAAGAAGAGAAGTTGCAGCTTGAACGGCATTGTGTAAAGAAGAAAAAACTGCGCGTCCTGCTACAATGACTTCCGGAATCCCCTGTACCTGAAGCGTAATTTCAGTAAATGCTCCTAACGTCCCTTCTGAGCCGACGAACAACTCTGTCAATCGATAGCCTGATGAAGACTTCTTTGCTCTACTCCCTGTATGAATGATTTTTCCATCCGCCAGTACAACTTCAAGATCGCGTACATTATCCTTCATGGCACCATATCGAACAGTTGTTGTCCCGCTGGCATTTGTTGAAGCCATTCCTCCTATAGTTGCATCTGCACCTGGGTCAACAGGGAAAAATAATCCATGCTTTCCTAATTCAGCGTTCAACTGGAGCCTTGTAACACCGGGCTGTACCACTACTAATAAATCACTTGGATTAATATCTATAATTTTGTTCATTTCCTGAAAATCAATCGTAATGCCACCGTAAATAGGAATCGTTTGCCCTTCTAATCCCGAGCCAGCACCAAATGGCACTACGGGAATTTGATGTTCGTTTGCAAAACGCAAAATGTCGGCCACTTCTTGTTTCGTGTGCGGAAACACAACCACATCCGGAAGAGCACCTGGATGAAGCGATTCATCTTGGCTATGATTGAGCAAAACCGTTTCATTCGTCGTCATTCGATCCTCCGGCAAAATTTCTTTTAATCTTTCTGCCAGATTGATAGATTTTAAATCCCCTTTAACTTGATTCATTTCTAGTCCCCCTACTAATTTAATATAAGTGACATTTCATTTTTCTATAAAAACATGAACTAATAAAAAACAATACTCTACTATTTCTCCACACTTCCAACAAATACCTTTGATTATTCAATATTCAGATTTTTATATCAAAAGAAAAACGCCCCCATAGATGGAAAGGCGTTTAGTTTATAATTCATTCATATAATACTTTTTCTTCTACCGCTCACATGCCATCCCATCGTTATCTCGGTCATGCTTACTCTCATAGGCAGAATGAGAGCTGTTTACGCCGTTTGGATATACTTTTCGCATTTCCGTACAGTTTTGGAATGATTCAACCGTGGTTTGTTGGTTTTGCTCGGCTTCTTCTTCGACCTCTTGCTGCGCTTCCTGCTCTGCTATCCTTTGTGCCTCTTCTTCTTCCGCTTGTCTTTGTGCTTCTTGCTCAGCCAATCTCTGCGCCTCTGCCTCTTTTGCTTTTCTTTGCTCTTCTTCCTCTGCCAGTCTTTGCGCCTCTTCTTCCTCAGCCTTTAGCTTCGCTTCTTCAGCTTCCTTCTCTGCATCTAATTGCTCTTGTTCTTCTGTATCAATTTCTTCTTCATCATCCCCATTAAAAACACTGCAGCTACCAAAAGCTAAAATAATAAAAATGAGTATTCCCCAATCGTCCATTTCTTCTTTTTACTTGTTTTGTTCCTATTCTCATCCATACTCAATCTCTCCTTCACTACTAAATTTGGACGGTTTTGCCGCTATGTAGCCTGCTATAAAAGCTATTACACTTATGAATAAATCCTGAAAATCAAACGTACCCATCTGGACAAATAATAATTGGAGAATCTCAGCCCCTCCCCCCAAAAACAAAGGAAGCCCCATAATCAAATATTTTTCTGTTCCTACATCCTCATCAAACTTCCATAAGGAAACAAGAAAATAAGTAAACGCATAGACCCACAGCCCATCCGGCAAGCTATACTTCACAAAGCTGGGAACGTCCAATAAGAGAGTAGTCGCCCTAACGCTATCTAGAAACGAATCAATGTGAAGAAATTCATAAACCTTAAAGAGCAATAATGTATCCACTCGAAATAATGTATAGATTATCCCGCCAATAATAATTGGGAGAACGACATGCGTGCACCAGTGATGATTCCACATTGGATGTTGCCTCAAAAAGTCTCTCCTTTCTTGTACATCAAAATGAGCATTGTCTTATATGATGAAAATCCTAAATTTCTTCTGTACTCATCATCGATCTTAGTTTGGTAGCAAATTAAATAATTTAAACAACTTAATAGAACGAAGTTAAGTTTTTATCTGTTAAGATTCACTATATTCACTTCAAAAATAGACAATAAGAACAGCATACTAAAAACACCTACAACTCATGTAATTGAGAGTTGTAGGTGTTTACCATCTAGCTTTATTGAAAATTAGTTCGAGTGCGTGTCTTTTTCTTCTGGGCTTTTTTTATTATCTTAAATCCCACGCCAAGATTGCTCCCACTTCCAGTAAACAGCTCATTTTTCTTCCGATTTCCATCAGTATTTTGACTCCAATTATATCTATTTTGATCGGCTTCTTTAAAGTCCTTATTCAGAGCATTTTGATTCGGCGTAGAATTTAGATTCGATTTGTCCGAAATTATTTCTTTGCCAGAAGCTATAGATAAATCTATATAGAGATCATTTAGTACAGGAAACTTAATATTAAACTTACATTCATAAAATTGTACTGATAGATTTTTAAACGCCTCTTGAATAATCGCTATTACGATTTCCTTTTTTGGCGCATCTACTTTCATTTTAACTAATTGCTTATTACTAATATCTTCATCTATTTTCACAATTGAACCTAGTTTATGGATAATAGATAAACGAACATACAAGGAATCGCTTAAAGGTATAAAACCATCAACAGTTGCTCCCTGTTTATAGGTAGAAAAAATTACATTACTTTTATGCAAATCTTTAAGCTGTTCACTAAAATGCTCATAATTAATAATCAAGAAAAAGGCATTCTGTTTTGAACTGTATTTAATATTTAAATTATCCCTCTTAAATTTCATAGATACAGCCCCACCTTTTCACAATGATCTAAATAGAATTTCATTTATCATAACACAGAATTCTGTTTAATCAGACAATTTATAACGATTTCTTCCTATAATTCTCTCTTAAGTAGCAGGCTTTATTGGAAAAATATAGAACCCATCTATATCCATCCTATCAACAGCTTTGTAAACAAACGTAAGGAAAAAGGTGGGAAATTGTTTACACAATCTCTATAAATCTATTAATAAATTGGCATAATTCTTTAATATCTCTTTTTTAAACTATAGGAGAATCATATTTTTAGATAGGAGATGGAGAAGAAGATGAAGAAAAGTTTATTAGTAGGAACTGGAGTAGCATTATCATTATTATTTAGCCCATTCAGCCAGGCATCTGCAGAGGAACCAACAGTCGGGGAAAGAAAACAGGTGGAGAATGTCGCGCATCGCGGGGCAGCAGGTTATGCGCCTGAAAATACGATTGCGGCTTTTGACCGCGCAGTGAAGATGAAAGCCGATTATATTGAAATCGATGTGCAGCGCAGTAAAGATGGTGAATTAGTATTGATTCATGATACAACTGTAAACCGTACAACGGATAGTACAGGAAAAGTAGGAGATTTAACTTTGGACCAGCTAAGAAGCCTTGATGCTGGCAGCTGGAAAGGTGAGCAATTTGCTGGCGAACAAATCCCAACATTTGAAGAAATTCTGGATCGTTACCATGGAAAAGTTGGGATTTTAATCGAAATGAAGGCGCCAGAACTTTACCCTGGGATTGAGGAACAAGTAGCAGTAGAGTTAAAAGAACGAAATCTCGATAAACCACAAAATGAAAAAATTATTTTACAGTCGTTTAACTTTGAATCGATGAAAAAAATGGATCAGCTTCTTCCGAAAATGCCGATTGGCGTCTTAACGTCAAACCGCGCAGATACAACACCAGAAGCTTTACAAGAATTTGCAACATACGCGGATTGGTTTAACCCAAGCTATGGAATTGTGACAGAGGAGTTAGTCGAACAAGTCCATGCGTTAGACATGCAAATTGGTTCATGGACAGTCCGCAGTCATGAAGCAGCAGACTTCCTATTCGAAATGGACGTTGATGCCATCATTACGGATTATCCAGATTATGTAGACCCTCGAAACTAAGAATATGGAAAGGAGTAGATGCAACGTTGCTACTCCTTTTTGTTTTTTAATGCAGTTGCCTTTCTATTTCGCGTCGAGCTAGCGTTAAACGGGCAACCAAGTCCTCTAATTTATAATTATTAAAGCGGATTTCTGGGATAATGATGGAAATAGAGGCAAGTGGTTTCGTTTGTTCGTTTAATAGAATGGGTGCACTGATGGAACAGGCGCCTGGCACACGTTCGTTTTTCGTAACGGCATAATAATTTTGCCGAATTTCTTGGAGACA
>Ga0182745_1003652_pt1 | contig 13175 bp, 8 predicted proteins | sample eDN3rd30CKraftBY_FD_128523 | JGI IMG/M metagenome (GOLD analysis project Ga0182745, IMG submission 128523) | Enriched backyard soil microbial communities from Emeryville, California, USA - eDNA 3rd pass 30_C Kraft BY (version 2) (version 2) | ecosystem: Environmental > Terrestrial > Soil >...
AGTCGTGCGCGCGTGATGTCGGGCCCGTACCGCCCGGGCGGTACAAGCTGTATTTGGCCGACCAGGGCGTGGCGCAGGACGATGGCCGCGGCGCGTGCGCGTTGCAACCGTCGTGGGGCATTCAGTCGATTCCACGCGGCGCTGCTGCCGGAGACTGCGAGCGATACTGGTCGCAATGGGGCGACAATCGCGCTCGTATGGAACCAGCCGATACGGCGACTCGCAATCGTTGCTCGCCGATTCGCGGCGGATTTTATCTGCACGATTCGACCAAGGGCTTCAGCCACGGGTGCATTGAGGTGGAAGGCCGTATTTTTCCGCTGCTTCGCACCTATGCGCGCGATGCTCGAGGGAGCTCGACCATCATCATCAAGGTCGAGTATGTGGCCGAACTTCCGACCAACGGAGGCACGCTTGTCGAATAATGCGCGGTGCCTGGCGGTGCTCTTGGCAGCCGCCTTGGGCGCGCCGGCTGTTCACGCCGCCGGTGCGATCAAAATCGAGAATTCGCTGGCGCAATGCGTGGATTTGCAGCCGGGTGTGCGCACCACGACGGCGCAGCAGGTGGTGACGCAGGCCACGCTGAACGTCAAACAATCGATTGCAGAATGTGGCTGCAAATCCGCCATCGCGACGTATACCTCACAGGTCGAGATGGAGGGCGGATACCGCAGCTTCCTGCAGCGCGGCGCGTTGTTGATCAAAGCGTCGGGCATGCAGCCTTTGACGTTGGCCAGCAGTGCGCAATTGTTGGGCGACCGCGACGTGGTGTTGTCGCTGGATTGCGCGGCGCCGGATTGATGCCGGCCAAACGGTTGGTTGGTTTTCCTGTTTGATTCCCGACTGTCAATGTTGCAGCGCGGGTGGTTTTTTACGCTGGGTAACGACACAACGATATGTCCGATATTGGCCGCATAGATTTATTTGGCAAACTCAATCCGCTGCTCTACCAGGCGTTGGAGGGGGCGACCTCGTTTTGCAAGCTGCGGGGCAACCCTTATGTGGAACTGGTGCATTGGATCCATCAGATCCTGCACGTGCAGGATAGCGATCTGCATCGCGTGGCACGGCGATTTGATCTCGATATGGGAACGCTGCAGGCCGACTTGACGCAGGCGCTGGATCAATTGCCGCGTGGCGCGGGGTCAGTCTCCGATCTGTCCGAACACATCGATCATGCGGTGGAGCGGGCCTGGGTGCTCGGATCGCTGCGCTACGGAGCAGGGCGTATCCGCGGCGGTCATTTGATCGCCGGCCTGGTCAAGACTTATGCCTTGCGAAATGTGCTGTTGGGGATGTCCGATCAGTTCTCTCGCATTGTGCCGGATGTGTTGCTGGAACAGCTGGATGAGATTGTGCGTGGCTCGCCGGAAGACGCCACGGCGCAGGCGGTTGAAACTGACGCAAGCGGTCCGGCATCGACCGAGGGCGGCGGCTCCGCGCTGGCGAAGTATGCGGTGGATTTGACCGCCAAGGCGCGTGCGGGCGAAATCGATCCGGTCTCGGGACGGGATGAGGAAATTCGCCAGATCGTCGATATCCTGATGCGACGCCGGCAGAACAATCCGTTGCTGGCCGGCGAGGCCGGCGTGGGCAAGACCGCCGTGGTCGAAGGGCTGGCGCTACGTCTGGCCAGTGGCGATGTGCCGCCGCCGCTGCGCGAGGTCTCGTTGTTGTTGCTTGATATTGGGCTGTTGCAGGCCGGAGCCGGCGTCAAGGGCGAGTTCGAACAGCGCCTGCGCGGTGTGATCGATGAGGTGCAATCCAGCCCGCGTCCGATCGTGTTGTTCATCGATGAGATTCATACGTTGGTCGGGGCAGGCGGCGCGGCAGGCACTGGGGACGCGGCGAATTTACTGAAGCCGGCCCTGGCGCGCGGTCAGTTGCGCACCATTGGCGCGACGACGTGGTCCGAGTACAAGAAGTACATCGAGAAAGATCCCGCGTTGACACGGCGTTTTCAAGTGGTGCAGATTCATGAGCCGGCCGAGCCGCGTGCCGTCGGCATGCTGCGCGGCCTGGCCGCGACACTGGAGGCGCATCATCAGGTGTTGCTGCTGGATGAGGCGATCGAGGCGGCGGTGTCGTTATCGCATCGCTATATTCCCGCCCGACAGTTGCCCGACAAGGCGGTCGCGTTGCTGGATACCGCATGCGCGCGGGTGGCGGTGAGCCAGCATGCGGTGCCTGCCGCGCTGGAAGACGCGCGGCGTCGCATCGAGGCTTTGGAGATCGAGCAGCGTATTGCCGTACGCGAGGTGCACTTGGGCGCGGGCGAGGAGCGTCGCGTGGCGCAGGTGGCGGCCGATCTGGAGCAGGCGCAGGAACAAGAACGCGAGCTGGTGCAGCGTTGGGAGTCCGAGCGCGAATTGGCCGGGCGGGTGTTTGCATTGCGGCAGGCGCTGGATGCGACGCAGGGCGACGCGGCGTTGTCGGCGGACGCTACCGGCGCGGCCTCGGCAGCAGGCGTGGGAACGTCGGGGGATGGCGATGCGCTGAGTCCGGCTGCGGCGAGTGACGCAGCCGCTGCGAATACGGTGATGACGGATCCTGCTGCGGTGGCGAGTTCAACTGCGGCGATCGACGTGACGACGAGTCCGGTTGCCGCGAGTGACGCACCGCCCATGAATTCGAGTGCAGCGACGGATCCCGCGCAGTTGCGTGCGGCGCTGGCGCAGGCCCAAGAGGAACTGGCGCGCCGTCAAGGCGAGCATGCGCTGATTTATCCCGCGGTCGATGCGGCGGCGGTGGCGTCGGTGGTGGCCGATTGGACGGGGATTCCCGTCGGGCGCATGGTGCGCGACGAGGCGCAGTCGGTGTTACGTCTGGCCGATACGCTGGAGCAGCGTGTCATCGGTCAACGACATGGTCTGGAAGCCATCGCGCGACGTATTCAGACGTCGCGCGCGCGACTGACCGATCCGAATAAGCCGGTGGGCGTGTTTCTGCTGTGCGGCCCCAGCGGTGTGGGCAAGACCGAGACGGCCTTGACGCTGGCCGAGGCGTTATACGGCGGCGAGCAGAATCTGATCTCGATCAACATGAGCGAGTTCCAGGAATCGCACACGGTCTCGACCCTGAAAGGCGCGCCGCCGGGCTATGTCGGATACGGCGAGGGCGGCGTGCTGACCGAAGCCGTGCGACGGCGCCCCTATAGCGTGGTATTGCTCGACGAGGTGGAGAAAGCGCACGCGGATGTGCATGAGATTTTCTTCCAGGTGTTCGACAAGGGTTGGATGGAAGACGGTGAGGGGCGCTACATCGATTTCCGCAATACGGTCATTATTCTGACGTCGAATGTGGGCACGGAATTGATAAGTAGTCTGTGCAAGGACCCGGACCTGATGCCCGATGCCGACGGTTTGGCATCAGCCATTCGCGAGCCGTTGTTGAAAACATTCCCGGCTGCCTTGTTGGGGCGTCTGGTGGCGGTGCCTTATCTGCCGCTTTCCGATGAGATGTTGGCGCGCATCGTGGACCTGCAGTTCGAACGGGTTCGTCAGCGATTGCGCGATAACCACGACATCGCGTTGACGGTCAGCCCGGAGGCGACGGCGCTAGTGGTTGCGCGTTGTACCGAGGTGGAATCGGGCGGACGCATGGTGGATGCGATTCTGACCAACACCGTGTTGCCGCAGATCAGCCGCGAGCTGCTGACCGCATCGATGGAAGGTCGCACGGTGAGCGAGGTCAGTTTGTTGGCGAGCGATGGCGAGTTTCGGTACGAATACGCGTCGCAGTCTTGATGGTTAGGTCGGCCTCCCCGTGCAGTTATTTGCGACGGGGAGTGTCGGTTTCTTTGAGATCGGTGTCGTCGGGTTTTGAGGAGGGTTGTTGAACGCGGGCAGGGCGCAGGTACCCGCCATACTCACGCAGATGATCGCGTGCCGCCCATCCCTGATTGTCGTCTTCCTGCACCCCGCGCAGCGCCTCGCTGACGGGGTCCTGGCGATGCGGGGCGAGCGGATCGTGTGACGGCAGGGTCGACGGCGTTTGATCAGAGAATACGTGCTGGACGTCATCGCCTTCGTGCGTGTCGAGCAGATCCAGCGGATCGCGGGCCGGGCCGGAAACATTGGCGTCGCCGCGCGGCAGGTGACGCAAGGGGTCTTCGGGGTTACGGTTCTGCGCCGATTCCATGTCGAAGGGATGTGCGGACACATCGGGTACGCTGCCCACAGGCAGGGTGCCGGGGCCGAACAGATCGCTGAAGACATCGATGTCCGAGGAGCCGCTCGAGGACGGGGCGCCGAGTGGTTCGTCGAACGGTTCAGTGTCAGCGTCAGCGGCCGCGGTCTCTGGCACCGGCGTTGTGTCGGTGAAAGTTTGCGGCGTCGAGGTTTGCGCGGCATCTGCCTCGGATCCCCAGGGGGAAATGCCCTCGGGTTCGACCTCTGTCTGCGGGGTTTGCGTGGCTACGGGCACCGGCGAAACGGTTTCAGTCGTGATGTCGGCGGCAGGTGCGGGGTTGGAGGCTGCGATAGGAGCGCTGCTGGCTGGCTGGGCTTGAGGCGCAATGGCGGGCGCGGTCGCCGCCGGAGGCTCGATTAACGGGCTATCCAGGAGCGGGTCGGGCTCTGCCAATAGCGGGTCAGGTTCGGTGTCGGGCAGGGTCGCAAAGCCAGCGGCGAGCGCAGGGATGCTTTCGGCAGGGCGGGCCAACGGATCTTCGGCTCTGAGCGTATAAGCGCCGATCGTCAGTTGGTCGCCGACGGCAAGCGGGACTTCCTGGTCTCGCTGGATCGAACGGCCGTTGATGCTGACACTGCTCATGCTGCTGAGGTTGACGAGGTAGCAGGCGTCGTTGCTGATGCGCACGGCTGCTTGAATGCGGCAGATGTCGTTGGCAGGATCGGGCAAGACGAGATGGTTGTCTGCAGACCGCCCCACCGTGCCGCCGGGCGCCTCGAATACCGCGGACCAGGATGCGATGAGGCTTGAATCGTCGGGACGTTGTTCAACAGTGAGTTTCATGCAGGAAATCTCCAATGCAGGTTGTTCAATGATAACGACCCTTATGGGAAGAAGTGATGACCGGGAGTGATGAAAATTAATCGGACGACGTTTTTTCCAGTGCGAGCGTAACAGTCGTAACTATTTCTGTATTTACACGACAGTTTCTTATTTTTCGCTTGATATAGTCGGTTTATTCATAATGCTTGGGAGGCGTGCCGCTAATGCCGGTGTTCCGTAGTACCTCGACTGCGCTTTGGAAAGCCCTGTGTGCAGGGATATTGCTGACCATCGCGCTGGCGATGGCAGGGTGTTCTTCCACGGCGAGCCGTGTGGCTGTGCCGTATGCGATCGAGTTGACGGCCGATAAGCTGGTCAACCCCGATGTCAACGGGCGACCGTCTCCCGTACAGGTCACGATCTACGAGTTGAGCTCCACCAGCGCGTTCAGTTCTCGTGATTTCTTTGCGTTGCAATCCGATCCCCAAGTCGCGTTGGGCAAAGAGCTATTGAATTCCGATCAAGTCGTGTTGCGTCCCGGCGAAACCAAGACATTGCAGTACGCGGGCAACACCGAGGCCCGCATGGTAGGCATTGTCGCGGCGTATCGCGATCTGGAGAAAAGCCAATGGCGTCTGGCCGTGGAGCTGCCCGAGGCGCAGAAGACAAACATCTTTAAGGTATGGCAGTTCTCGCCCAACGAAGAGACGATTAAGGTTTCGGTCAAAGATAATGAAGTGGTCGTCACGGATCGGGATCGATCGTGGTGGCCTTTTTAGGCGCACGGCTCGCGCTGTCCGCGGTGTGATGCCGCTACCCTATTGCAAGCATAACCATGGCAGAGAAGAACAAGGTCGTTTGGTCAGAGGGGATGTTTTTGCGTCCCCAGCACTTTCAGCAATTTGAACGTTATCTCGACGGCACGCTAAAGCAGCGGACAGCGTCGCTGCAGGGTTTTTTCTGGGGATTCAGCCATCTGGTGCTGGATCGCGATGCGCTGGCCATCGGCAAGCTGGTGCTCACGCAAGCCAGCGGCGTATTGCCGGATGGCACCCCATTCGATTTCTCTCATCCCGATGACGCACCCGAGGCGCTGGACGTCCCTGGATCCGCGCAGGATGTGCGCGTCATGCTGGCTTTGCCGCGCGTCAGGCCCGGCGCAACCGATGTGCAGTACGAGGACGAGGCCGATTCGCTGGCGCGTTATCTGGTGCAAGAGGCCGAGGTGGCGGATTCGGGTTCGGTGGGGCTGGAGCCCGCGTTGCTGCAGGTGGGACGCCTGCGGTTGCGCTTGATGCTCGAGACCGACATGGGCGACGAATGGCTGGGGTTGGGCGTGGTGCGTGTTGTCGAGCGCCGCGCCGATAATCGGATTGTGCTTGACGAGCGATACATTGCGCCGTGGCTGTCGTCGGGCGCGCATCCATTGTTGCTGGGGTTCGTGCAGGAACTCTACGGTTTGCTGCAGGCGCGTAGCGAAGCCTTGGCGATGCGGTTGTCGCAACCGGGCCGTGGCGGGGTGTCCGAAGTCTCCGACTTCATGTTGTTGGAGACTGTGAATCGCTATATCGGCTCGCTATGGCATACCCGTCAGTCGGCCTGGCTGCATCCCGAGCGCCTGTTTCATGACTGGCTGATGCTGTCGTGCGATCTGGCAACGTATACCGCGACGTCGCGACGCCCCGAAGTGTTGCCGACCTATGATCATGATGATTTGCAGTTGACGTTCGGCACGTTGATGGATGAATTGCGTCGTTCGCTGTCGGCGGTATTGGAGCAGAACGCGTTGCAGATTCCGTTGCAGGATCGCGGCCAGGGTGTGCGCGTGGCGCAGATTCCTGATCTCGAACTGTTGCGCTCGGCGGGTTTTGTGCTGGCGGTGCATGCCGATATGCCGTTGGATACGGTGCGTTCGCGCTTCCCGGCGCAGGTCAAGATCGGGCCGGTGGAGCGGATTCGCGACCTGGTGCATTTGCAATTGCCGGGCGTGACCGTGCGGGCTTTGCCGGTGGCGCCGCGCCAGATTCCGTACAGCGCCGGTCATGTGTATTTCGAGCTCGACAAGGGCGGCGATTTCTGGAAACAGCTGGAGCGCACGGGCGCGCTGGCGTTGCATTTGGCGGGCGAGTTCCCTGGCCTATCCATGGAGTTCTGGGCATTGCGCGACTAGGGTAGTCCGCCGGAGATATCATGCACGCATCTGATACCGCATTACCGGGCCCGATGGGGTCCGGGCTTCCAGAAGGAGGCGCGTCGACATCCAATCGCTTGCGGCCACACGAATATGTGATCAGCGGCTCTAATCCGCTGGTGGCCGCGGCGAATCCGCTACTGGACCTGATTCCGCAGATACGCGCGACAACGTCGCATCCTTCGCCGGCAATGCTGCGCGAACATTTGCTCGACGAGATTCGCCAATTCGAGTTGCGGGCGCAGCAGGCAGGCATTCCCAATGAGACGATTCTCGGCGCACGCTATTGTCTGTGCACCGCGTTGGACGAGGCGGCAGCCTTGACGCCTTGGGGCGGCAATGGCGTGTGGTCGGCGCACAGTCTGCTGGTGACGTTTCACAACGAGACCTGGGGCGGCGAAAAGTTTTTCCAGCTGTTGGCCAAGTTGTCGCAGAATCCTGGACAGCATCTGGATTTGCTGGAGCTGCTGTATTTCTGCCTGGCGCTGGGATTCGAGGGCCGTTATCGCGTGCTCGATAACGGCCGTTCGCAACTCGAGACGCTGCGTCAACGCTTGCTGCGAATTCTGCGTGGCGCGCGCGGCGAATATCCGCGCGCCTTGTCGCCGCATTGGCAGGATGTACCGGCCCAGACGCAATTGCGTCGGCTGCCTGTGCCGCTCTGGGTGTTTGGCGCGTTGCTTGCCGTACTGGCGTTGGCCATTTATTGGACGTTGGCCTGGAGCCTGAGCCGTCAATCCGATGTGGTGTTTTCGGCGGTCAGCAGCCTGCGCCCGCCCACGGTGCAGATTGCGCCGACGCGTCAGCCCGCGGCCTCGCCGCGTCTGGCCGTATTCTTGGCGCCCGAGATTCGCGATGATCTCGTGACGGTGCGTGACGAAGTCGATCGCAGTGTTGTCGTGTTGCGCGGCGATGGTCTGTTCGAGTCCGGCGCGGGCTCGGTGAGAGATCAGTATTTGCCCGTACTGTCGCGCGTGGCGGATGCATTGCGCCAGACCGAGGGCGATATTCTGGTGCGCGGGTACTCCGACAATATTCCGATACGCAGCGCGCGGTATCCATCGAATTGGCATTTGTCGCAAGCACGCGCGGATGCGGTCAAGGATTTGTTGGAGGCGCGCTTGAATCAGCCGAATCGTGTGCGGGCAGAGGGGCGTGGTGATGCCGATCCGGTTGCGCCCAACGATACCGCGGCCGGGCGTGCGCGCAATCGTCGCGTTGAGATTACTCTGATGGTGCCGCCGGTGCCGCGAGGGGAAACCGTGGAAGGTGCGCGGCAATGATTCATAACGTCTTTAGTTTTCTCTTTAGCCGCGGGCTGTGGAATTTCTTTGGTCTGGTGGCGATCGCATTGCTGATCTGGATTGCCGGGCCGTTGCTGGCCATCGGCAATACGCGTCCGTTGGAAAGCGAGACGACGCGCATCATTGTGATCGCCGTGATATTCGGGCTGTGGTTGCTGCGGATCATCTGGCGTAAATGGCGTGAGGGCCGTTTGAATGCGCAGTTGCTCGGACAGTTGCGCAAACCGGCGGCCAAAAAGAAGGTCGAGCCCGAACCCGGCAACCCCGAGATCCGCCAGCTCGAAGAGCGGTTCAACGAAGCGGTGGAGCTGTTGCGCAAGACGCGTTTCGAGGGCGACAAACGACGTTTTTCGTTGTCGCGTTTTTCGAAGCAGCATCTGTATCAACTGCCCTGGTACGTCATCATCGGCGCGCCGGGTGCAGGCAAAACCACGGCGTTGGTGAATTCGGGTCTGAACTTTCCGCTGGCCGATCGTTTCGGCAAGGTCGCGCTGCGAGGCGTGGGTGGCACGCGCAACTGTGATTGGTGGTTTACCGATGATGCGGTGCTGTTGGATACTGCGGGCCGCTACACCACCCATGAAAGCGACGCGACGGGCGACGAAGAGGAATGGAAGGGATTCCTCGGTTTGCTGTCGAAGTATCGCGGCCGTCAGCCGATCAACGGCGCGATGTTGACGATCAGCGTGGAGGATTTGCTGGCGGCTTCGGATGCGGAGCGGGCGCAGCATGCCGCGGTGCTACGCCGTCGGCTGCAGGAGTTGCGCGAGCAGCTCGGCATTCAGTTTCCCGTGTATGTGCTGGTGACCAAATCGGATCTGTTGTCAGGGTTCGAGGAATATTTCGGGTCTTTCAGCCGCGAGGATCTTTCGCAGGTCTGGGGCTTTACGCTGCCCTATACCCGCACGCAGGAAGCCGATTTCGATTTGTATGAGGCATTTCATACCGAATACCGCTTGCTGCAGCGTCGCTTGCATGATGCGTTGCCGGAGGTACTGGCCGCCGAAACGGATCCCGCGCGTCGCGCGTTGGCCTATATGCTGCCGCAGCAGTTCGCTGGTCTGCAGACGGTGTTGGGACAATTCCTGAGCGATGTCTTCGCGACGTCGAAGTTCGAGGCGCGTCTGGTGCCGCGTGGCGTGTATTTCACCAGCGGCACGCAGGGCGGCGAGACGTTCGACCAGGTGACGGGCTACTTGAAGCGCTACCTGCGCATCGATGGCGGCGCGGTGCCGGCGGCCTCGGCGCTGGAGGAAGACGGACGCAGCTATTTCCTCAAGAGCTTGCTGCAGGATGTGATTTTTCGCGAAGCCGGCCTGGCGGGGCGGAATTTGCGCTGGGAGCGTCGCTACCGGCGGTTGCATTGGGCCGGTTATGGTTTGATCGCAGGATTGTTGATCGCGTTGCTGGTCGGGTGGGGCATCAGCTATCGCAATAACAAGCTGTATGTTGCCGAGGTCGAGCGGCGCGTGCCTACCGTGGAAAAGCTGGGGCGCGATATCAAGATCACGCGCGCCGGCGATGTGTTGGGTTTGATGCCCTTTCTGGATAGCCTGTGGTACCTGCCTCGCGATGCGAATTTCGAGTTGGATTCGCCGCCGCTGACGTATCAGTTCGGCCTGTATCAGGGGCAAAAGATGCAGGCTGCCGCACAAGGAGTCTATCGGGACACGTTGGAGCAGGTGCTGTTGCCGCAAGTCGCGCGGCGTGTCGAAAGCGCGTTGCGCACGGCACAGCCGGACGATCTGGAGTTCTCGTACGAGGCATTGCGTGCTTACCTGATGCTGTATGAGGCGGATCATTACGATGCGGAGTTCATGCACGCGTGGCTGTTGTCCGATATGCAAAAGACATTGCCGGAGGGCTATACGCGGCGTCAGTACGACTTCATGTCGTTGCATTTGCGTAATCTGGTGCAGGGGCGCGTAGTGTCCTCGCCATTCCCGCGTGACGATGAGCTGGTGTCGCAGATGCGCGAACGATTGGCGCATTACACGCTGGCGCAACGCTCGTACAGTCGCCTGCGCCGCTTGCTGTCCAACACGGATCAAGGCCCGGAGCAAACGGCGGTGACGCTGGGCGGCCCGCAGGCCAGCGCGGTGTTTGTGCGCAAGAGCGGCAAGCCGCTGACGCAGGGCATTCCGTCGTTGTACAGCTATGACGGTTATTGGAAAGTTTTCAATCAACGGGTCACCCGGGTGGCCGAATTGCTGCGTCAGGATGATGCGTGGGTATTGAACATCGCGCCGCCGGGCGCCTTGGATCAGGCGGCGCAGCAACAGTTGATCGTCGATATCAAGCGGCTGTACATGAACGACTATGTGCAGCAGTGGGATGCCTATTTGAACGATCTGAAGCTGACCCCCGCGGCATCGCTGTTGGAAAACATTCAGATTGCCCGCACGTTGTCGGCGCCGGACTCGCCGTTGGTCAAGCTGGTGCAGGGCGTCGCGCGCGAGACGAATCTCTTGCGCGATACGGGCGACGGACGATCGTTGATGGATCAGGCCCGCGAACGCGTCAGCAGTACGCGTGATGCGTTGGAGCAGATGTTCGGCCCGACCGGACCGGTTTCGGCGGTTCGTGGCGACGTTACCGATGAAAAACTCGAACGCATCGTGGATCTGCATTTCGAACCGTATCGTCGGCTGGCGCAGAGCGAATCGCAGGGCGGGCCGCCGTTGATCGCGGCGACGACGGGCTTGATCAACGATCTCTATACCTATTTGACGGCCGCGGATGCGGCGTTGCGCAGTGCGAGTCCCGCGCCGAGTTCAGATGTCGTGACCAAGCTGCGTGCCGAGGCGGGACGGTTGCCCGAGCCGATTCGCGATGTGCTCAATACCATGTCGGTCAACGCTTCTGACGAGATCTCGGGCGCGTCGCGCCAGCGCATCGGCGAGACGATGTCGGCGACCATCGGCTTGTTTTGCCGGCAATCGATCGCGGGGCGCTATCCGTTCGCGCGCGGCTCGTCGCGCGATGTGGCGCCAAACGATATGGCGCGCCTGTTCGGCCCCAACGGCATGATGGATGAATTTTTCCAGAAGGAGTTGGCGACGCAGATCGACGTATCGGGTTCGCGCTGGCGCTTTAAACCCGGCATCGACGGCGAACAAGGCGAGCGGGCGGCTTATCTGGACTCGTTCCAGCGGGCCGGCGTGATTCGCGATGTGTATTTCATGGCGGGCAACGCATTGCCGTCTTACCGCGTCGCGATTCGTCCCATTGAAATGGATGCGCAGATTACGCAATTCGTGATGGATGTCGACGGTCAGGCCGTACGTTATGCGCATGGTCCCCAGGTCGCGACCAATGTGCAATGGCCGGGGAACAGAGGCTCGAACCAGGTTCGGATCGAGTTGACGCCGCAGACGGGTGGCGCGGGGTTGTCGGCATCGGGGCCGTGGGCATTGAACCGGTTATTGGACAAGGCGCAGTTGAGCCGTGGGCCGTCGCCCGAGATCACCATTGCGACGTTTGATATCAACGGCCGCAAGGTCGTGTTGGAGATCACTGCCAGCAGTGCGAAAAGCCCTTTCAATCTCGCCGAGATGCAAGGCTTTGCCTGCCCAGGCCGCTAGATGAGATTCGCCATGGACGACGCAACAGGACAATTGGGGTGGTACGGCAAGATTCCCGCATCGGGGGATTTTGTCCACCGGCGCTTGCCGCGCGAGCTCATTGCGTGGTGGGACCGCTGGCTGCAACTTGGCTTGGCGGCGCTGAAACAGGCGCCTGACGATAGTGCGGTACGCAGTTTTTCGTCGGCGCCGATCTGGAATTTCGCGATTCCCGCCGGTCCGAGCGGCCGCGGCGCGCAATTGGGATGCCTGGCGCCCAGCCGGGATCGCGTGGGGCGCGTCTATCCGTTGTGCGTGATCATGCCGGTTGCCGAGGACGATTATCACAGCAGTATTCTGGATGGCTCGAGCGAGTATTACCGGAAAATCGGCGCCAGCATTCTGACGGCAGTTCGCCACGGTTGCGCGACGGAACAGTTCGATCGCGAGTTGCAAACGATCCCGATACCGGGCGTGGTGCAGCCGGTGGCCCGGTCCAGCGGCAGCGATATCATGGACATTCTCAATGCGGGCATGGAAACGGCTGCGGAGCCGGTGGCGACGCGTCGTCTGGCGGCATGGCCGGATCTGCCTTTTTGCTTCAACCCCAGTTCCCATACGAGTTATTGGTGGACGAATCAGGTCGATGGGGCGGCATTACAGACGTACATACATGGCGGGGCGTTCAATGCCACGTTGTTTACCCGATTGTTTGCATCTCTGCCTGCATGGCGTTAGCGACGTTGTAGGTGTCTGGAGTCTGAAGTATGAGTACGACTAGGTCTTTGCCCAAGCGTGATGCGGCTGCGAGCGGACAGTCAGGGATACGATCGTTGAATGTGATCGCGGCGGCGGCCAACGGCGGCGTTCCTCAGGCACGTATCCGGCGAGTGTTGGCCGATGTCGCCGAATTGCTCAAGCCCTTGCATGCGCAAGGCGTGGTGCATGGCGGCATCGCCATGAGCACCATCGGATTGGACGCGTCCGGCAAGGCGAACTTATTGACGCCGCCGCTGACGCGCGGCGCCAATGCGGAAGATGCGACCCGCATTGAGGGTTATGCCGCTTTCGAACAATACACCGACGATCCGCAGGCACCGTGCGGGCCCTGGACCGATATTTACGCATTGAGCGCCGTGGCGCACACAATGTTGGTGGGTCAAG
>Ga0182745_1003655_pt1 | contig 13166 bp, 8 predicted proteins | sample eDN3rd30CKraftBY_FD_128523 | JGI IMG/M metagenome (GOLD analysis project Ga0182745, IMG submission 128523) | Enriched backyard soil microbial communities from Emeryville, California, USA - eDNA 3rd pass 30_C Kraft BY (version 2) (version 2) | ecosystem: Environmental > Terrestrial > Soil >...
AGATGCCATCTACCAAACAACCAAATTGTCAAATATCAATTCGCCGCACCGCACCTGCACTGCAGGCGCCGCGGCGGACGCTACCCAAGGGCAGCCGCCGCTTCAGCGTACTGAAGCGGCGGTTGGCCTCGTGGCGGGTCGCAAACTGTACCGTAGTTCAGAGCCGGTCGTCAAGCGGTTTTAGTCGCTTTTTCTTGCTCGTGGCTGGCTTGGTCGGAGGACCAAGCCGTCCCAATCGAACGCGAGTCGTTTGCGGGATGGGAAATCTAGCGGCTCACCGCTGGAAGTCAACAGCCGTGGCACGTCTTTTTAGCAAATCCTGGATTCCGCGTGAAATGCCCGTGCTTTCTGCCATTGCAACCTGCTGGCCGATCATCGCTGGCGTCGACCGCCTGTTTTTTTTCACCGCCCCGGGGACACACCGGTGGCCGTGCGGTGCGGTTGACCCGGCTCGCAATGCTGCCAACCGGCTCGCCGAGGGCAACGCGCACCTGGCGTTAGCCCCGTACGACGGAAGCGGATGTCCCCGAACGTCTCGAACAGCGTCAATGCGAACTGACCGAGCCCGGCACAGGGCCGCCTGCATTGGTACACTGGCTCGCCCCTGTGGCGTGCACTGACCCAGCTTGGGGGCCCTTTTGGCCGGTGAACGCCGAAAACCGACGTGAATCGACGGTCCAGCGGCCCAGGCTCACTAGCGGCGCAGTGAATTCCCGCCGCACGCGCCGGTTGCGAGTCCTGTGTCCTCCGCTTCGACCGCGCCCGTTGAGCATGCCGGTGCTGCTTCCTTCGGCCTTGTCCTTCGTGCTGTTTGTGGACAGCCCGCGCCAGCCGATCATCTCCGCCGACCAGTCCCTGCCTCGCGTCGATGGATGGCACCTTTGTTGTTCCTTGATTCCGTATGTCATCACTCGTCCGCGCCGGCGTGATCCTGGCGATTCGCGAGGGCGGCAGTCGCAGCGGTAAGCGGATTGTCGGCAGCACCGACTGGCCCATCGTGATTTTGCAAGCCGGGGATGCCCCCCCACGAGGCGTTGGCCGATAAGCTGAGGTCGGGCTCGCTACTCAAGCCAGTCCTCCCTGACCTGCTCGGCTCTGCTCCAGCGATCGGCTGCTGACCGTGAATCGCTCGTGGGGCCGCTTAATGAACGCGCGGTATTCGACGGCCTGAACTCGCTATGTTTCCACAACAAGTATGACTGCGTGAATGCTCGAATCACAAAAGCCTAAAGAAATCCTCCATTCGAAACGCGGGAACCTCGAATATTTGGAACATTGCCGGGTGTTAGTGAAGAATGGCCGGGTTGTCTATCTGCAATCCGAGCCGGACCGTCGGATCAGCCAGTATTGGAACATCCCACTTGCAAACACGACCGTGCTGCTGCTGGGGATTGGCACCTCAGTCACGCAGGGCGCCGTGCGGATGCTGTGTGAAGCGGGCGTGATGCTCGGTTTCTGCGGCAACGGTGGTACGCCCTTTTACGCGGGAGCCGAGGTTGAATGGTTCAGTCCGCAGTCGGAGTACCGGCCGACCGAGTACGTCCAAGCTTGGATGAGGTTTTGGTTTGATGACGTCAAACGCTTGGCGGCCGCAAAGTATTTGCAACGCATCCGATTGGAATACCTGGAAAAGTGTTGGTCACGGGACGAGCGTCTTCGCCGGTCGTCCATCTTCGTCGATGACCGGCCGGTTGTGTCAGCCCTGGCGACCGCCCGCAAGGATATCGAAAAGGCTGATTCAACCGAGCAACTGCTTTCAGGAGAAGCAAGACTGACCAAGTCGCTTTACAAGTATGTCGTCCGTGTGACGAAGTGGGGAGAGTTCGTACGCGATCCCAAAGCGATCGATCCTGCGAATCAGTTTCTGACCCAGGGCAATTATTTGGCCTATGGCCAGGCGGCTGCTTGCCTTTGGTGTCTCGGGATTCCACATGGGTTTGCGGTCATGCACGGAAAGACACGACGTGGGGCATTGATCTTTGACGTCGCCGACGCAGTGAAGGATGCAACGGTCTTGCCGTTGGCGTTTACTGCAGCCGCGCAAGGTTTTACGGCCCGTGACTTTCGCGAGTCGGTGATTGATGCGTTCACAGAGCATCAAACGCTGGAACAGATGTTCATCGCCGTTAAAGGCATCATCGCCGAGGTTGAAACGCCCCAATGATTGTAACGTTTGTCTCCGAGTGTCGCAAGAAATCACTTCCGAAAACGCAACGCATTCTTGATACTTACGCTTATCGAATCGGACGGCGAACCTGGCAAGCTAATTTGACCGAACTGGGGCTCGAGGCCATTCGTCAGCGACTGACCAAAGAAGCGACCCGCAGCACTGCGGTCGCCTGCCATCGGGTGACGTCGAGGCGTCAAACCGAATTGGTTTGGGTTGTTGGAAACAAACGTGTGTTTGATTCGCGAGGTCGTGTCGCCGTGCATCGTACACGCACGCACGAGGTGAGAAAGTATGCCGACGGCATGTGGCAGCATCTGCCGTTGATGCAGAGTTTGATCCGCATGGCTGCCTTGTGGCACGATTTTGGAAAAGCTGCCGATCCCTTTCAGAGGTCCTTGCAACGAGGCGGTTCCCTTGACGTGCTGCGGCACGAGTGGTTGTCGCTGGCACTCTTTGATGCTTTTGTGGCCGATCGCGATGAATCGACTTGGTTGAAAGACCTGACTGCAATTGAGGCGTGGTTCAAAGATGAAAAGCGCGAGGGCGAGTGGATCAGGAAAGCATCTCGGTCAGCGAATCGCAGCTTGATGAGGCATCCAATCGAGCAACCGATCACGCGGTGGATCAAATGGCTGATTGTGTCTCATCACTTGCTACCCCATTCACCGCACGATGCCACCTGCGAAGACCGTGCTGCGGATTGGAACTCGATCGTCGCCGATGTGGACGCAACGTGGGGCTATCAGAAACCGGGCCGGTCGCTGCGGACGCAAAGCGACCTCGACGTAGCGTTTTCATTTCCGAGCGGTCTCCCCATTCGATCAACGCCGTGGCGTGAAGCGGCAATTGAAACGGCGGATTTATTGACCACGGAACGCCTCACAAACGTCGCCTTGCGATGGGATCGCCCCAGCGATATCGAAAGATCTTTATTGGTCTTGGCTCGGGCGTCACTGATGCTGGGCGATCATCAGTACTCGTCGGAAGATAACAACAAGTCCTGGAGGTCCGACTATCCACCATTCGCGAATACGCGGAAAACCAGCGAGCCAGATGCCTGTCGGACAGCTCAGGCCCGTATGAAGCAGAAGCTGGATGAGCACCTGGTCGGTGTGGCCAACCGAGCGGTACGGGTTGCCGGTCGCCTGCCGTTCTTGCAAGCCAAAATGCCCGTTTTGGAAGTTCCGCGTGAATTGAGAATGGCATCGCCCCCCAAGTATCACTGGCAGAACAAGGCAGTGACGGAAATCCAGGCGTTAATCGGGGGCCGATCGACGGATCGACGTGCTCGCCCAGGGACGCTGATCGTCAATACGGCAGGAACCGGAACGGGCAAGACGACGGCCAACGCGCGAATGCTGGCTGCGCTCAATCCAGACGAACTGCGTGTCGCGTTCGCACTGGGACTGCGTACGTTGACGCTGCAAACCGGCGATGAGTACCGCGAACGCTTGAAGCTAACGCGCCGTGACATGCAAGTGATCATTGGATCGCGAGCGGTACAGCAGCTCCATCAAGTCTGCCAAGAAACGTTGGACGACCATTCGCTCAAAGGCGACTACGACTTGCTGGACGTCTCTGATGAAGAGTTCTTTTTTGGGGAAACAAGTCCGTACGCGGAAGAGGAGCAGGTGCTGGGGCGGATCCTCACGAGGCCGCAAGACCGCCGCCTGTTACTGACGCCGTTTCTGGTCTGCACGATCGACCATTTGATCTCGGCAACGGAGGGCGTACGCGGTGGCCGTCAAATCATGCCACTGCTGCGGCTGATGTCGTCGGACTTAGTGATCGATGAAATTGACGATTACGACGCGAACGATTTAGTCGCGGTGCTGCGATTGGTCCATCTGATCGGCTTGCTCGGTCGGGACCTGTTGATTTCATCGGCAACTATCACACCCTCGATCGCGCTGTCGGTTTTCGAAGCATACCGCGCCGGGCGACAAGCCTTTGCAGGATTCCAATGTGCCACGCCTCAAGTGGATGTGTTGTGGGTCGACGAATTTCAGGCCAAGGGGAAAAAAACGGTCGATCCCGCAACGTTCCAGGAATTTCACGCGAAGCGAATGCGACTGAAGTCTGACAGGCTTGCGAAAGTAATTTCTAAACGCCGAGGCAAGGTATTTGAGCTCACTTGTTCCGAGAGTGCGCCACTGGAGGTCGGCGACATCGCGGAACGTCATGACCACTGGGTTCAGGCGATGGCGTCGGCAGCCTTGGACGTCCATCGTCATCACTACCAAACCGATCCTGAAACGGGACGGCATTTCTCGATTGGCTTGATTCGCCTGGCGAACATCCAGCCATGTGTTTCAGTAGCCAACCGCCTGCTGGAAATGCAGTTGCCGAAGGATTTGGAAGTTCGCATCATTGTCTACCACAGCCGACAGGTTCTGCTTCTCCGTTCAGAAATCGAATCGTATCTCGGCCGACTGTTGAATCGTCGCGAAGACAAAGTGCTGGAAGATCCGATCATTCGGCGACGATTACGCGAATCGACATCAGAGCATGTCGTGTTTATTGTCGTTGCCAGCCCGGTTTGCGAAGTCGGGCGCGATCATGATTACGACTGGACGATCGCTGAACCCTCATCAATGCGATCATTGATCCAGGTTTGCGGACGCGTTTTGCGTCATCGTCGACCGATGAACGAAATCGCCAACGTCTATGTTCCTGACTTTAATTATCGGGCTTTTGTCAAATCAGAACCGGCGGCATTCACCCATCCCGGCTTCGAGGCTGTTCGTGTGGGGCCGATCGCAGGGCGGACGCTGCAAACCAAACGCCTCACCGAGTTGATCGATTTGGACGCATTCGCTCGCTGTATCGACGCGCGTCCTCGCATGGTTGCGGCAGAACCGCTCCGAGGTGAGCAGCGACTGGCCGACCTGGAGCACGCGGTGCTGGCGGACGTGCTGAACAATTCCTCGCGGGCGGAGCATTCGCCACATGGCTGGAATCAGGGTTGCCATTACCTGACCGCTGCGGCCCAGCAAGTGACACGATTTCGCGCCTCCGCTCCGGAAACCCGCCTGTATCTGCGAAGCGACGACGACGAGCTGAAGTTTTTTCAGCCTGGATTGCGAGACAGCGATGGGGTACCGGCGATGCTTCCGGTTCACGAAATCGACGGCCACTCGCGTGAACGTCTGTGGCTACCTGGACAGGACTACCACGGGTTGATTGAGGCAAAAGCAAAGCAATTTGAGATTGCGCCGCTGGTTGCCATGAAACGCTTTGGCGAGCTGATCGTGCCCGACTTCATTCTGGATGACCGACGAGCCAAGCCGATTTGGAATCCAGAGTTGGGGGTTTATCAAGAAAATATCACACACGCCGATTGACGCCACACGTGCCCCCCGTACAATCCGACAGGCTGGATCTTACGAGTTTTGAAACTCACGAACTACTGGGGTTGGCTCATGTTGCGTGATGTGACGGGTCTCGTGATCGCTCTGACTTTATTGATTTTGCTGCTTGCACTGCTTGGTAGCCATTACGGAGTGGTGCCGTGACAAGTCGGATGATGTTTAGGCTTGCGCAGTCCTCTGCCGTGCTGGCAGCTTAGGAACAGTAATTCGTTAGTTTCCCCAAAGCATGTTCGCTGCCGAGCAGGCAGTTCAGGTGCGGGACACCGGCTTTTTTCAGTTGGTGTGACCAAAGGTGTCCACGGCGGAACTTAGCCTGCCGTGCCCGGACACACCCTTACCCAGACCTTAATTGGGGAACTCATGAGCAATCCACTGCGCCAGTTCGTGGAAGAGCGGCGCGACGCGAAACTTGTCAAGGCAAAGCCCGATGCGGTCGCCGAGATCGAATCGGACTTCCGATTTGACCACTGGGTCCAATCGGCGGCCGATCGAGCGTCGCAACTGAATGTTGCTTCACACATCGGGCCGATCAGCCATCCCGACGGCAAGATCGCTCCATTTATTGCGGAGCCCACCGCATCCACCGACGGATACGTTCGCTCGGGAAACGTCAGCTTCCCATGGGATGCATTCGGCAACGCTGCGGCGCTCGATACGCTCGCGTTCGTGAAGGTCGAACTTTCCGATCATCGAACGGCACTGGAGCATCTGCGGGAAGGTTCCGATGAGATTCGCCAGTTGTTTGACTTTGCGGATGACGAATCTTACGAGACGCTGCGCAGGCGGTTTCTTCAGATGTTTGCTAACAGTAAACCGTATCCCATTACCTGCCCTGAAATTAAACAGATCTACTTTCCGCTTCCCGAGGGCGGCTACCACCTACTGTCGCTGGTGTCTTCCTCTGGGTTGATGCGAGAGAATCGCCTGCGTTTGCAAGAGCGTGAATGGGGTGATGCTGCACGGGCCGCGCGGGAGCTCGAAAAGGAGGACAGGAAAGCAATTGCCACCGGCAATCCGCCGCAGGTCGAGCCAGCGCCAGCCGCTGCTGGCTATCAAACGATTCCGGGACGCGGATCAATCAAGCTGGGCGGAGCGAATGCCCAAAACGTCAGCTCCTTCAATGCCGAGTGCAAGGGCGTTTGGCCATTATTCGCTTCGTATCGCCAGACCTCGGGTGCCTATCAACGCTTGCCCAAGCGGGACTACTTTCGAGACTTGCGATGGGATGCGTACTGCCGCGTTACTTTTGAGGCGCTGAACAAGATCTTTCGCAACCCAGAGCCCGGAAATTTCGAACAGCGTGCGGAGCGGAGGCAATGGCTTGAGGAATTGTGGTTATGGGCGAGTGGGTTCGCTCTGGAACTGCAAGCCCTGCCCGGTGGTTGGTCAAGTAATGACGGCAACCGTTTGCCCAAGCACCAAAAGCTCTGGCTCGATGACGCCAACCGCCAGCTTGCCGGTGACGCCAAGGGTTGGCGGCAGGAGGTCGCCAGTGACTTCGCCGCTTGGGTATTGGCAAATTACAAAAAGATGAACTGGGGCGAGCAGGGACCGGTCCCCCTGGGAGTTGTGGAATATACCGAGTTCCGCAACGAAGTCGCAGAAATGCCTTTCTATGCACAGGAGTGGCAGACATGGGAGCGTTGATCTTGATTGAACGCTTGGAAGTTCAAAACGCCAACGCGATCAGCAGCCCGCTGACCATCGGCGTGCCATCCATCACGGCGTTCATGGGGTTTGCACATCAGTTGCAGCGGCTGGTCCACCAGACCGATCCGTCGAGCGACCTGATCGTGCGCCAAGCCGGTGTCGTCATTCATGACATCGATCTGCAAGCTCGTAGTTTTCCGGGTTCCCGCACGCGTTTGAAACTGACCGCAAACACGCGGGGTGGACGTGACGAACCTAAAAAGAGCGAACGTGCATCGTTTATCGAGGAGGGCCGATGCCATTTAACCGTCTCGCTGTTGTTGGACTGCGAGACCGAGTTTAAAGGTGGCCAAAAAGAAACGCTCGATCGAATGCAACAACTGATCATGGGACGGATGCGATTGGCTGGAGGCGCAATCGTTAATACCGCTCTCCCCAATATTGAAACAGTCGCTAATGACCGCCGGACTTTGAGGCGTTTGATTCCCGGCTGGGTGCTGATGGAGCGGCGTGATCTGATGATCAAGGCGATGGGCGAGGGCCTCGACGCGATCGAGGCGCTGCACCAAGCGTTGGCCATCCATCATCGACGCCACATCGAGTTTGGCTCCGAAGTTGGGGCGGCGAGTTCGGAGGCACACGCGACAGCCACTTGGTTCAGCCGGCGTCATCAGCCGGGCTATATCGTTCCGATCGCGACCGGATACCAAGCGCTGACACCGGTGTTGCCCAGTAACAACGCGCGTGATCGAGATACGCCGCACCGGCTCGCCGAAAGTGTGCTGACGCTCGGCGAATTGGTGTTACCGCTGCGTTTGGAAATGCCTCGCGAGATGCTGTGGCAGTATCACCACGATGGCGAGTTGTATGTCTGCAGGCAGCAGACACTTTCATCACCTGACGAATCCCTTTCCTAGCAACTGAGAGATTTCCCCATGGCCAAAAAAACAGCCGCCGTCGCACTGAAGGTCCCCGGAGTGCTCGCATTTGAACGCAAACTCGCGCCCTCGGACGCGAGAATGTATTCGACTACGTGGGATCAGCGCGATGATAAAAAGGAGCAGTCGCTACCTTTAGTCGAAAAGTCAGTCCGCGGCACGATCTCCAATCGATTAAAAACGGGTGCGGGTGACGACCCAGCGAAGATCGACGCGGGGATGAAAAGCCCTAACCTGCAGAAAGTCGATGCTTGCAGTTTGCCTGAAGAGCACGACACGCTGATTGTACGTTTTTCGCTCAAGGTGCATTCGTCCCTCGGTGAACCAACGGCATGCAACAGCGCCGAGTTTCGTGAATCACTCATGGCGCAAGTCAACGACTATTTACAGGAAACTGGCGCGGAGGAGTTAGGCCGACGCTATGCGACCAACCTAGCCAACGGAAGATTCCTCTGGCGCAATCGCGTCGGGGCTGAGGCAGCGGAGGTCGACGTGACCGTGCTGGCCGGTGCCGATGATCAACTCTGGAAGTTCAATGCGATGTCGATTCCGCTGAACCACTTTGACGTCGACGATCCGGAGATCGAATCATTAGGGCAACGGATTGCTCGGACACTCCGCGGAGAAGCAGAGTTTCTGCTCTTGCAGGTGACCGCGAAAGTCAAGGTTGGATCGGCCCAGGAAGTCTTTCCCAGCCAAGAGATCATCCAGGACGCGCCGTCAGGTAAAGGTTCTAAGAGCAAGTTCTTGTACAGTGTCGGTGGCGTTGCTGCCGTGCATTCGCAAAAAATCGGCAACGCGATTCGCACGATCGACACCTGGTACGCCGCCGACGCCGAAAAGCCGATCGCCGTCGAATCCTATGGGGCGGTGACCACCGAGGGCAAAGCTTACCGAGACGGAAGCCTTGCGCCCCATTTCTACAAGCTGTTTGATAAGTGGAGCGTCGGAGGCGATGTCGATGACGAACAACAGCACTACCTGATGGCGATGCTGGTTCGCGGCGGCGTATTCGGTCAATCCGAAAAGGAGGCGTCATGAGCCCATTGACACACACCGAAGTGATTGCGACGCACTACTGTGAATTCACCTGCCTGCGCGACGCGGAAATCTCGACCGGCTTTCTGATGGGACGGTTGATGCACGCACTCCATCTGACAATGGTCGGTGCGACTCGCGACGGCGGGGCTTGTCCCTTTGGGGTCACCTTCCCGGACTACCGCCCATTTGCCTCGAGCGTCTACGCGAAGCGGGCTGGCCACAAAGGTTCGGGAGCTTCGGCTGAGCATGACGACGTCGATCTGGAGCGGACCCCGCCGATTGGAAATCGTGTCCGACTGTTTGCTCGCAGTGAACAAGAGCTGGATGCGATTGAGTGGTCGAGAGCGCTGATCGGCCTAGACGACTACGTGCATCGAACACGTCCGCGCTCCACGCCGTCGACGATCGAGCGCTTTGCAGCGTTTACTCGCCATCAGCCCAAGGCCTCGCCAGAGCGGCTCATGCGCCGCGCGATGAAACGCCAGGAGATTGATGAAGCGGAAGCGCGACGGCGATACGGGGCATACACGATGGAGCGATGCCGACTCCCGTGGGTCGACATGCGTAGCGAGAGTTCTCGCCATCAGTTCCGGCTATTCATCGATCGCATCGAGAGCCCGCCCACCTCGGGTTGGGCCTTCAGTACGTATGGTCTGAGCCGAACGGTCAGCCTGCCGTTGTTTTGACCCTTTTTCCGGCGCGTCTGAAAAGAGCCGTAAAATCCGCCGCCATTGTCGGCGTGAAAAAAAAGGGGCAAACCGCATCCGCTCCCGCAAATGCTGGCCTCGCAGGCGTTTGCGATCGCAACATTCGTGTTCGCTGCCGAGTACGCAGCTCAGAAATTTTTTCGTGCGCGGACCTGCCGCGATGTCACGTTCGCTGCCGAGTACGCAGCTCAGAAATCGGGGCTGACCAATGCAGACGCGTAGAATCCGTTCGCTGCCGAGTACGCAGCTCAGAAATATGACCTGAAAACGACCGCCGACATTTACCCGTTCGCTGCCGAGTACGCAGCTCAGAAATCCCGAAGGCCCAGCAAGCCGTTGCGAGAATCGTTCGCTGCCGAGTACGCAGCTCAGAAATTATCTTTTCGAGACACGTTCGACGACTGGCGGTTCGCTGCCGAGTACGCAGCTCAGAAACGCAATTTCACGATTACCTTCCACCTAGCAAAGTTCGCTGCCGAGTACGCAGCTCAGAAAACGCTCTGACCCTGGAGCCCGACGAGTTTGCCGTTCGCTGCCGAGTACGCAGCTCAGAAAATCATCAGCGCTGAGCGGTCATTCTCAGCGGAGTTCGCTGCCGAGTACGCAGCTCAGAAACATGAGCGATTCGCGCTGCCGGCGGAACTGTTGTTCGCTGCCGAGTACGCAGCTCAGAAAAGGATGACGATAGTAAAAGTGCATGCCGCGTCGTTCGCTGCCGAGTACGCAGCTCAGAAATCCAGCATCGCCGGCTGGTATCTTCGCAGCCCGTTCGCTGCCGAGTACGCAGCTCAGAAAAATTGTTGGCGCTGCATCGCGGGCAAGAGCCTGTTCGCTGCCGAGTACGCAGCTCAGAAATTTTCGGCGGCTTTCGCTCGCCGGGTGTCGTGTTCGCTGCCGAGTACGCAGCTCAGAAACAAGTCGGCTCCCCAGTTCCGTGGCAATCGCCGTTCGCTGCCGAGTACGCAGCTCAGAAACGCTCCAGCGAATCCGCGACCGCATCGAAGCTGTTCGCTGCCGAGTACGCAGCTCAGAAACGCGGAGATTGGCCCAGCGGAGATCGGCCCCGGTTCGCTGCCGAGTACGCAGCTCAGAAATGCGTCAACGTTGACGCTTTCGACGCACATGCGTTCGCTGCCGAGTACGCAGCTCAGAAAACGAGTGCCGCCGGCGCCGCCACGGCCGCCAAGTTCGCTGCCGAGTACGCAGCTCAGAAATGCGTGCGATGCAAAGGGAGAAATGTTTGCGAGTTCGCTGCCGAGTACGCAGCTCAGAAACTGAGTGTCTCGCGCACGGCAGTGGGGAAAGTGTTCGCTGCCGAGTACGCAGCTCAGAAAGACATCAACACGACGCGAAAGTATTACCTCGGGTTCGCTGCCGAGTACGCAGCTCAGAAACAATGGCGACACCCATCGCATGGACTGACGAGGTTCGCTGCCGAGTACGCAGCTCAGAAACAAAGCATGTCGGCATCCGGTCGCCTCAGTTTGTTCGCTGCCGAGTACGCAGCTCAGAAAACACACAAGGCGTTGATCTTTGCCGCGATGGAGTTCGCTGCCGAGTACGCAGCTCAGAAAAACCACCCTCGCCGCTGCGTCGCACATCGCTTGTTCGCTGCCGAGTACGCAGCTCAGAAATGAGTTGAAAGCGGCTGTGGCAGCTACGTTGTGTTCGCTGCCGAGTACGCAGCTCAGAAAATCAACGCCCAGCGCCGGTAAATCCGGGTAGGGTTCGCTGCCGAGTACGCAGCTCAGAAAAGTTCCTTCATCGGCATGTACTCAAAGCGATAGTTCGCTGCCGAGTACGCAGCTCAGAAATTCGATGTCGGGCGAGCCTTCGTTGCCAGTGAGTTCGCTGCCGAGTACGCAGCTCAGAAACCTCTAAATAGCCTGACGCACTTGTACCCAGAGTTCGCTGCCGAGTACGCAGCTCAGAAATGCGGGTTATGTGCCCGAGTCGCGAGTGAAGCGTTCGCTGCCGAGTACGCAGCTCAGAAATGATCGATGAAGGCATTGTGCGAGCCACTTCAGTTCGCTGCCGAGTACGCAGCTCAGAAACTCCAACGCATCCGCCAGGTCGTCGTAGGTTTGTTCGCTGCCGAGTACGCAGCTCAGAAATGCTTGCCGTTTTCCTCCCACCAATCGAACTCGTTCGCTGCCGAGTACGCAGCTCAGAAAGAGATGGGCGGCGAGTCGAACGATTCGGTCGCGTTCGCTGCCGAGTACGCAGCTCAGAAATGTCAATAGGTCAGTTTCAACAGGCGGGCTTTGTTCGCTGCCGAGTACGCAGCTCAGAAAATCCTGCAATGGAATCAACGCCCGGCGGCGACGTTCGCTGCCGAGTACGCAGCTCAGAAACAGGTGACTGCCTCGCTGGAACTCGATTAACGTTCGCTGCCGAGTACGCAGCTCAGAAATGGTGTAAATGTCAGGACGCGAGGGTTGCTGAGTTCGCTGCCGAGTACGCAGCTCAGAAAAGTAAGCTGCGGGCGCACTTCGATGCATTCAAGTTCGCTGCCGAGTACGCAGCTCAGAAACTGTCGATGACCGGCCTATCCGATGTTGACATGTTCGCTGCCGAGTACGCAGCTCAGAAATCGGCAGGCAAGCAATGGCGACGAAGACTAGCGTTCGCTGCCGAGTACGCAGCTCAGAAAAAAGTGAAGATTGACTTCACCCGCTGGCAGCGGTTCGCTGCCGAGTACGCAGCTCAGAAAGTGATTACCAATAGCGTCAGGCGATGCGGTTGGTTCGCTGCCGAGTACGCAGCTCAGAAATTGGCGACGTGGGCGGTGCGTGCGACTTTGACGTTCGCTGCCGAGTACGCAGCTCAGAAATGTACGCTCCACAACGCCTCCGCGGTTCGGTCGTTCGCTGCCGAGTACGCAGCTCAGAAACAGGGCTGTCGAGATTTCGCGTGCTGTTGCTTGTTCGCTGCCGAGTACGCAGCTCAGAAAAGCAAGCCGCAGTTCGAGAGCCTGAATCTGCGGTTCGTTGCCGAGTACGCAGCTCAAAAAGAACGCGGCGACGGGCGCCAGCTATGTCCACTGTCTGGTCGCCGCGCCCGCGGTGATCGAAGCCGAGCGACACGCCAGCCTGAGCGGCCGCGGCCGCAGCAAGTCAACGAAAAAAGCCTCGCTCGACAGGATTGTCGATCGAGGCTTTCTCGTTGTAAAAACCCGGCGATACCTACTTTCGCACTGGTAGGCACTATCATCGGCTCAGAAAGCTTAACTGCTGTGTTCGGGATGGGAACAGGTGTGACCTTTCTGATATGGTCGCCGGGAAAGACC
>Ga0182745_1003659_pt1 | contig 13159 bp, 8 predicted proteins | sample eDN3rd30CKraftBY_FD_128523 | JGI IMG/M metagenome (GOLD analysis project Ga0182745, IMG submission 128523) | Enriched backyard soil microbial communities from Emeryville, California, USA - eDNA 3rd pass 30_C Kraft BY (version 2) (version 2) | ecosystem: Environmental > Terrestrial > Soil >...
CTGGGCATTGGGAATGCCGTCCGGCCCTGCGCCTACATACACGCCGGCTTCATAGGCATGCTGGAAGTCGCTGTACTCCAGGAAGAACTCGCGGTAGCTGTCGTTCTTGCCGTCGCCATCGTGATCGCCGGTCTGGATCACCGCCTGCCACGAGGTCGGGCCGCCGTCCTGGCGCGTGGCCGGGTTATACAGCTGCTCGCCGGTTTCGGCGTGGTACCAGGTAGAGCCGGCCGGTTCGGCCAGCACGGTGGCATACAGGCCCACTTGCTGGTGGGTCGATGGGCCAAGGTGGTCATGGGTGAAGATGGTGCCCAGGCCACGGTCGACGTTATGCACGTTCACCAGCGGGTCGGCGAACCAGCGCTGCATGGCTGTACGTGCGCCCAGCCAGTCGGCGCGGCCAAAGCGGCCGAAGTACGGGTGCTGCCTGGCTATCGGGCAGGCAGCAGTGCCATCGCGACTATCCCCTTCGGTGCAACCGTTATAAGTACGAATGGCATGCACGCGCTCGACCACGCTACCGGGCGAAAGAATGCCGTCTTCGTAGTTCCAGCCGTTGGCCGAACCGTCGGCGGCGGTCAGGTCCCATTTGGGCAGGTGGATGTGCTGGCCGATCACGTCGGTCGGGGTGCGCACCTGGTAATCGTCCATCTCATAGATGTTCGGGATTAGGTTGGTGTGCTGGTACATCGCGCAGTCGAAGGTGTTCATGCGCATCACCAGCGGCTCTGGCGGGCGCTGCTTGGTAATGACCGGCCAGGCGTCCTCCCACAGGGCGATGATGCGTGCCTGCGGGAAGTGGTAGCCCACTTTGTTATACACCGCGTCGAACTGGATGTTGGCCCCTTTGTAGATGCGTGGGCGGTCGGCAGTGAAGGCCGAGGCGCCACGGAAGTTCACACCCGTCAGGCTCTCTCCACTGTTGAACTCACCGACCCCGGAGGACTGCGTCAGACGTTTTCCACGGTCATCCATGCAGGGCTCGTAGTACGGCGCACCCGCAGTCGGCAAGGCGCCGTTGGTGCGGAACGCCTTGGCCACTGGCTGGTTACCGGGAATCAGTGCATAGCTGGGGTGTTCACCCATGGCGTGGAACTGCATGGCTGCCTGCTCCACATCGGTGCCCTCCTCAGGCAGGTAGATGGGCTTGGCCTTGTGCACGACCTTGGTGAAGTCCAGTTTGGTGGTGGTGGTATCCGCTACGCCACCGGCCGACACACCGTCCAGTGCATGGCGCCCAAGGCCGCCGTCCCAGCCATCGACCTGGTTCGCGTCCAGGTTGGCCCACAGGGCTTTACCGCTGTCTTTCAGTTGCCGGGCCAGGGCCGGGTCGAGCATGTCCAGGGGCGGGGTTGGCGGGCGATTGCCGACGCTGCTTTCCATGCCACCGATCCAGAACGGGTAGCCTGGGTTTTTCAACGTGCCGTCGGCATTTCGGTTGGCCTCGGTGCGGTCGACCAGCGCCAGCGAGCCCACGGCCTTGCGCACGGGCGCCTCGCCGGCAGGCTCGTCATCGTCTTCGTGGTCATCATCGTTGGCGGCAACCAACGTTTCGGAGAGCTTGGGCACGACCACGACTTTGCCGGGCATGGGCGGCATGGCCTTGCCGGGCAGCGGCACGATGGCCGGAATAGGCGTACCGGCAATGATCTCGCCATCGGGCAGGGCTCGGGCGCCAACGGCCGGCTTACCGCTCCGCAGTGCGAACGGGGTACTGTGGAAGCCATTCTCGCCCTCCCCGCTTACCTCCAGCCGCGTGCCTTCTTCGAACACGTCATGCACCCGCCACATGGCCCACATGCCTTGGGCGAAGTGCGGGTAGAAGTGACAGTGGTAAATGGCATCGCCGGCAACACGGTTGCGGTTGCCCGAACCGCCGTTGGCGATTTCGTAGGTGTAGCCGACGCCAGCGCCGATGCCTTGGGCATCGATGTAGTCGGAGTTGTCGTCATTGGGGTTGAACAGCCACTGATGGCCGTGCAAGTGGAAGATGTGCTGCTCGTGCCCGTTGTGGGTGTTGCGGAACTTGGTGAAGTCACCGATATAGCTGTGGTGCACGTTGGCAGGCTCTGAGGGGTAAAGGGCCATGCTGGCCTTGACCCCGACGGCACTGGCCGGCGGCACTTCGCCCGGGCGGATGTGTTCCAGGCCGACGTTGGCCGGTACATCCACCAGGGTGCCTATATCACCGACCGTGTGGGCGCTGAGGAAGAACTCTTCATAGGCACACGACAGGCAGTCGTGCATCGGCCCCACCCCCAAGCGGTTGGCCACCACTTCGGCACCCATGCCACCAGAGCCGTAATTGATCATGAACGCATCGCGCGCCGGCTCCAGCACGTGGCCCATCACCGGGTCGGCCCAGTAGCCAGGGAAGGCCTGGGTACCGGCAACCTCGTCGGCGAACTGCGAGGCGAAATCACGGAACGCCTCCAGTCGGTTGGGCAGCGCCGGGTTGCGTTTGCCCGTGCTTTCCAGCGGGTAAGTAGAGCTGGGGAAGCTGCCGTCGGGGTTGGGCCCCATGACGATGGCATCGGTTTCGCTGCTGATGATCTCGTTGCCGTTGACCATGGCAATGATCGGTTTGCCAGCCTTGCCTTCGGCGATCCACGGCTCGACCTGCGGATAACGGGCTTCGTAGTCGATCACGGGCTGGCCGGTGGCAGTTCGACCGGTGGTGGCCAGGCGCATTTCTTCTTCGGTGAGGGTATTGCGGTAGGTACGGCCCAGTTTGGGCACCACTACCACCTGGCCGAACAGGCCATTGGAGACGTTGCCCGCCGTGCCCTCGCCGCCGAACGTAGCGGCTTTGCTGGTGGCGGCGAAGGCGCCTTCGCGCTCGGCATACAAGGTGTAGCTGCGGGTGCTGCCGGGGTTGACGAAGAAGTTGCCGTTGCGCCCGGTATAGGCGGAAATATCGGCAATGCTGTTCACCGCCTGCATACCGTTGACCTGGAAGCCGACCATGCGCTCGGCCACCTGCTCGTCGGCGACAAAGCCTTCGCCGCCTTCGTTTTCAACCTCCGGCGCCTCTGCCTCACCCTCGGGCACTTCGGCCTCGATACCGTGCTTGTTGGGGTTCGCCTTGTAATCCAGCAGGTTGGTGAGGTTGACCGTCAGGCAGTCACCGGCCGCCACGCGCAGCACGATAGGCCGCGGGCGCTTGTCCGGGCGCAGGGTAACCTTGCCCGGTACTGCGGCCCCGCCCTTGCTGAGGGGGACCTGCTTGTCGTCCACCACATCCTCACGAAGGGCAAACATCATGCCGTTGGCGTTTTGCGCGCCAAGGCGGTTGAACATCAGTGGCTGATCCAGTGCCACCACGTTGGCGACCAGGGTGCGCTGGCACTGCACAGCCGCCTCGCTGGTTGCTTCCCAGCCAAGCAAGGCCAGTAAAAGTGACGACAGGATGGGGCCTTTGAGCGGCGTCGACATGCTGCACCTCCGGGACACAGGATCTCTGCGAGGAGCTGGAGCAAGGTGTGTGCCAGAAGAAAACTTCCATATTTGTCAGTAACTTGTGCGGTCAACCGCAACGGATTGGGGAGGATCCCCCAGCGGGTTCCCCCGAATCGGGGGACGTCGTCCCGTGGGTAATGGCTACTCCACAAGGCGCGCGCTGGGCTCGCACAAGGTAAAAACGCACGATACCCTTGCACAATTGTCGATTGTGCAAGGCAAATTCGCATGCCAGGATCCTGCGATCCTCCAGCGAACTCCAGACTTCACTTGGAAAATCAATAACAAAGCAGGGAGAACGCAATGACTGCGCACGCTCATACCGCGGCAGCAACCGACCACGTACTGGCCGAGGTCCGCAACCAGGTCGGCCACCTGACCCTGAACCGCCCTGCCGGTCTCAATGCCCTGACCCTGGACATGGTGCGCAGCCTGCGTCAGCACCTGGATCAGTGGGCCGACAACCCGCACGTGCGCGCCGTGGTCCTGCGCGGCGAAGGCCCCAAGGGGTTCTGTGCCGGTGGCGACATCCGCTCGTTGTACGACAGCTTCAAGGCCGGCGACACGCTGCATGAAACCTTTTTCGTCGAAGAGTACGCCCTCGACCTGGTCATTCACCGCTACCGCAAGCCAATACTGGTGGTGATGGACGGTTTCACCCTCGGTGGCGGCATGGGCCTGGCCCAGGGCTGCGACCTGCGCGTGGTCACCGAGCGCAGCCGGCTGGGCATGCCCGAAGTTGGCATCGGCTACTTCCCGGACGTGGGCGGCAGCTACTTCCTCTCACGCATCCCCGGCGAGCTGGGCATCTACCTGGGTGTCAGCGGTGCCCAGATCCAGGCGGCCGACGCCTTGTACTGCGGCCTGGCCGACTGGTACCTGGCCAGCGACCAGCTCGCCGCCCTCGACCAGGGCCTCGACCAGCTCGACTTCAGCGACCACCCGCTGAAGGACCTGCAAAACCTGCTGGCCAGGCTCGGTAGCCAGGTGCTGGATGATGCGCCACTGGAAAAGCTGCGCCCGGCCATCGACCACTTCTTCGCCCTGCCCGACCTGCCAGCCATCGTCGAGCAACTGCGTGCGGTGAGCCTTGGCGACAGCCACGCCTGGGCGATGGCCACCGCCGATCAGCTGGAAACCCGCTCGCCTCTGGCCATGGCGGTTACGCTGGAGATGCTGCGCCGAGGGCGCGAGCTGGGCATTGACGACTGCTTTGCCATGGAACTGCACCTGGACCGCCAGTGGTTCCAGCACGGCGACATCATCGAAGGCGTGCGTGCCCTGATCATCGACAAGGACAAGCAGCCCCGCTGGAACCCGCCGACCCTGGCCGCGCTGCAAAGCCAGCGGGTCGAACAATTCTTCGAAGGCCTGTGAGCCCGGGAGTACACAGATGCAAGACCTCGAACTGAGCGAAGAACAGATCATGATCCGCGACATGGCCCGGGACTTTGCCCGTGGCGAGATCGCACCCCATGCCCAGGCCTGGGAAAAGGCCGGCTGGATCGATGATGGCGTGGTGCGCAAGATGGGCGAACTGGGCCTGTTGGGCATGGTGGTGCCCGAAGACTTCGGCGGCAGCTACACCGACTATGTCGCCTACGCCCTGGCAGTGGAAGAGATCGCCGCCGGCTGCGGCGCCACCGGGGCGATGATGAGCATCCACAACTCGGTAGGTTGCGGCCCGCTGCTGGCCTACGGCACCGCCGAACAGCAACAGCAGTGGCTGCCACGCCTGGCCAGCGGCGAGGTGATTGGCTGCTTCTGCCTGACCGAGCCACAGGCCGGCTCCGAGGCGCACAACCTGCGCACCCGCGCCGAGTTGGTGGATGGCCAGTGGGTCATCAACGGAGCCAAGCAGTTCGTCAGCAATGCCCGCCGTGCCGGCCTGGCGATCGTCTTCGCAGTGACCGACCCGGAGCTGGGCAAGAAAGGCCTGTCGGCGTTCCTGGTGCCCACCGACAACCCTGGGTTCAAGGTTGACCGCAGCGAGCACAAGATGGGCATCCGCGCCTCCGACACCTGCGCGGTCACCTTCGACAACTGCCGCATTCCTGCCGCCAATATCCTCGGTGAGCGTGGCAAGGGCCTGGCCATTGCCCTGTCCAACCTCGAAGGCGGCCGTATCGGCATTGCCGCCCAGGCCTTGGGCATCGCCCGCGCCGCATTTGAAGCGGCGCTGGTCTACTCGCGTGACCGCATACAGTTTGGCAAGCCGATCAACGAACACCAGAGCATCGCCAATCTGCTGGCCGACATGCAGGTGCAGGTGAACGCCGCACGTTTGCTGATCCTGCATGCCGCCCGCCTGCGCAGCGCCGGCAAGCCGTGCCTGTCGGAAGCGTCACAGGCCAAGCTGTTCGCTTCGGAAATGGCCGAGCGGGTGTGCTCGATGGCTATCCAGGTGCATGGTGGGTACGGTTATCTGGAAGACTACCCGGTGGAGCGCTATTACCGGGATGCGCGGATTACGCAGATCTATGAAGGGTCGAGCGAGATCCAGCGCATGCTGATTGCACGGGAATTGAAAAACTATCCGCTGTAACGCAAAGGCAACGCGGTTTTTGGGGGAGTGGGCGACGCGGTGGATGGCACCGGCTTTGCCGGTGTTCGCGGGCGCGCCCGCTCCCACAGTAATGTCACCGCGGCAAACTTCTCGCCTCAGCGCCAATACCGCGCATCATCCACCACCCTGGCATGCCCCTCGAACAACGCCGGCAACTGTTCCTTGAGGTAGTCGATCCAGGTGCGCACCTTGGCGTCCAGGTAGTGGCGTGACGGATACATCGCATACAGCGCACTCTCCCGCAGCCGATACGGTGCCAACAACCGGCACAAGCGCCCCTGCCCGATCGCCTCGCTGGCGGTGTAGAACGGCAGCAGGCCAATGCCCATGCCCAGCTCGCTGGCCACCAGCATGGCGTCGGCGACGTTGGTAGAGAAACTGTCGTTCGGGGCGATCACGCACTGGTCAACCCCTTGCGGGAACACCCAGTCACCTTCGTACATCGGGTAAGCCATGCGCAGGCAGCGATGGCCGTGCAAGTCTTCGGGGCGCTCCGGTACACCGTGAGTATCCAGGTAACCGGGGGCCGCGCAGGGGATGCTGAAAATGTTGCCCAGCGGCACAGCGATCAGCTGCGAATCCGGCAGCGCACCGTCCACAGTGATCACCACGTCATGCCCTTCGGCCAGCGGGTCGGGGTTGCGCTGCGACAGCGTCAGCTCGATCACCACTTCCGGATATAGCGTGTTGTAGCCGGCCACCAGCGGCATCAGCAACAGCCCCATGCCGTGTGGGCAGTGCAAACGCAGATGGCCGCGAGGCGTGAGGTGCGCCCCTCGCGCTTCGCCCACAGCTTCTTCGGTCAGCAGCATGATCTGCCGCGCACGCTCCAGAAACCGCTCACCCGCCTCGCTCATGCGCAAGCGCCGGGTGGTGCGGTGCAGCAGGCGGGTCTGCAGCTGGTTCTCCAGCTCGGCAACGATGCGCGAAACCTGCGCTGCAGAAATATCCAGAGCATTGGCAGCTGCAGCAAAGCTGCCACATTCCACCACACGGGTGAAGGTACGCATGGCATGCAGCATGTCCATGAAGGTGCGCTCCTTATTGTTGCGTTAAAAGCAGGAATCTATCACGTTTTAGCCCATTTATTGTGGATGGCCAATGAATAGATCATAAGCCATCCATTAAAAAAGGAGCCTGTCATGAAACGCTCGATCGCTGTCCTTGCCATTGCCGCTGCCTTCGCCTCGTTCGGTGCTTTTGCCGATGCCGGCGACAACCAGCCCGTCAGCAGCCACTATGAATACGGCATGCCGCTGGACGTGGCCAAGGTCATTTCCATCACCCCGGCCAGTAACGCCGCCGACTGCCAGGTGGGCACCGCACACATGGTGTACGTCGACCATCAGGGCCAGAAGCGCGAAATCGACTACCGGGAAATGGGCAACTGCTCGCAGCAGTGAGTCAGGCCAGCACCTGGGTGATCCAGCCCACCTGCTGATTGAAATCGTCGATCTTCGCCTGAGGCACCGCATCGCGGGCCCGCTGGAAATTGGCCAGGGTCTGCTGCTTCTGCCGCAGCATGCGCCGCCACTTGACCACAAACGCCTCGCTTTTTTCCTGCATCAACACGGGGCCGAAGTACAGCTGTTCAGCGCTATACATCACCCTGCCCGGCTCGGCGACGATGATCTCGTAATCGAAGCGGTTTTCCCGTAGCAGCTCTTCGCTGACGATCTGGTAACCATTGCCCGCCAGCCACTGGCGCAGCTCGCGCTCACCACCATTGGGCTGCAGTACCAGGCGCGTGACGCCGCCAAGGCGCTGCTTGCCGGCCTCGAGTATCTCGCACATGGTGTCGCCGCCCATGCCGCATATGCTCACCACCGAGATACGGTCTTGCGGCTCGACCGCTGCCAGCCCATCGGCCAGGCGCACGGTGACCCGCTCTTGCAGGCCGTTCTTGTGCACATTGCGCTGGGCCGAGGCGAACGGCGTCTGTGCCACCTCACCCGCCACAGCGGCCTCGAGCACGCCACGCAGCATCAAGGCCACCGGCAGGTAGCCGTGGTCCGAGCCAATGTCGGCCAAGCGCGCGCCCTGCGGTACATGGGCGGCCACGCGCTCCAGGCGCCTGGACAAAGTCTGTTCGTTCAACGTAAACCCCTGGTTTTGCAATCGGCCGCGATTCTGACGGCGAACGCCGCGCATTTCAAACACCGAGGCACCCTCGACCGGGCGGATGCGCTCGCGTAGGCTTGCCGTTTTCCTTCCGTTGCAAGGCGAACACACCATGGCAAATGCAGACATCATCTACACCCCGGACCCGGATGCCGAGTCGATTTCCTCCGACGTTGCCGAGTACAACGGCGTGCTGGTCACCACACAAATCCCGACCCACGCCGACGGCAGCCTGGAACTGGGCGGCATCGTCGAGCAGAGCGAATGCACCCTGCAGGCGCTGAAAGTGGCCCTGGAAAAGGCCGGCAGCGGTATGGACCGCGTGCTGCACCTGACCATCTACCTCACCGACATGGCCGACCGCGCGGCGTTCAACGAAGTGTACCAGCGCTTCTTCAGCAAGCCCTGGCCGGTGCGTGCGGCGGTGGGTGTGGCTTCACTGGCCTTTGAAGGCATGCGTGTGGAAGTGACGGCGATGGCTGCCAAGCGCTGAGCTGCGCTTGTTGGGGTGCGCAGCGCCCCCAACATCGTTGACTGACTGCAAGATCGCCGGGGCCGCTCTGCGGCCCTTTCGCGACGCAAGGCCGCTCCCACAGTTGCGCGTACCCGCAGCCAATCCCGCACCTCTCGGCACCCCAATGATGCCGCCAGCCCGTTTCACCGCTACAATGCCCGCCTAAACCGTGACAGCCCGAAAATATAACGACATGTCCCTTCCAAAGAATCACCTGGAACTGCTCAGCCCTGCCCGTGACGTGGCCATCGCCCGTGAAGCGATCCTGCACGGCGCTGACGCCATCTATATCGGCGGCCCGAGCTTTGGCGCGCGCCATAACGCCTGCAACGAAGTCAGCGATATCGCCGAGCTGGTCGAGTTCGCCCATCGCTACCATGCACGCGTGTTCACCACCATCAACACCATCCTGCACGACAACGAGCTGGAACCGGCGCGCAAGCTGATTCACCAGCTGTACGATGCCGGCGTTGACGCGCTGATCGTGCAGGACCTCGGGGTGATGGAGCTGGACATCCCGCCGATCGAGCTGCATGCCAGCACCCAGACCGACATCCGCACCCTGGAACGGGCCAAGTTCCTCGACCAGGCCGGGTTCTCGCAACTGGTACTGGCGCGTGAGCTGAACCTGCAGCAAATCCGTGCCATCGCCGCCGAAACCGATGCTGCCATCGAGTTCTTCATCCACGGCGCGCTGTGCGTGGCGTTCTCCGGCCAATGCAACATTTCTCATGCGCAGACCGGCCGCAGCGCCAACCGTGGTGATTGCTCGCAAGCCTGCCGCCTGCCCTATACGCTGAAAGATGACCAGGGCCGCGTGGTTGCGTTCGAGAAACACTTGCTGTCGATGAAGGACAACAACCAGACCGCCAACCTGGCTGACCTGGTCGATGCCGGCGTGCGCTCGTTCAAGATCGAGGGCCGCTACAAGGACATGGGCTATGTGAAGAACATCACCGCCCATTACCGCAAAGAGCTCGATGCCATCCTTGAAGACCGCCCTCAGTACGCCCGCGCGTCCAGCGGCCGTACCGAACACTTCTTCCTGCCCGACCCGGACAAAACCTTCCACCGCGGCAGCACCGACTACTTCGTGACCGACCGCAAGGTCGATATCGGCGCCTTCGACTCACCAACCTTTACCGGCCTGCCGGTGGGCGTAGTGGAAAAGGTCGGCAAGCGTGACATGCAAGTGGTCACCGACGTACCGCTGACCAACGGCGACGGCCTCAATGTGCTGGTCAAGCGCGAAGTGGTGGGCTTCCGCGCCAACATCGCCGAACCGCGTGGCGAATTCGAAGAAGACGGCCACAAGCGCTACCGCTATCGCGTCGAGCCCAACGAAATGCCCGAAGGCCTGCACAAGCTGCGGCCCAACCACCCGCTGTCGCGCAACCTCGACCACAACTGGCAGCAGGCCCTGCAACGCACCTCCTCCGAACGCCGGGTCGGCGTGGAGTGGCACGCAGTCCTGCGCGAGCAGCGCTTGATGCTTACCCTGAGCAGTGAAGAAGGCGTGAGCGTGCAAGTGGCCCTGGATGGCCCGTTCGGCGTAGCCAACAAGCCGCAGCAGGCACTGGAGCAGCTGCACGACCTGCTCGGCCAATTGGGCACCACCCTGTACCACGCCGACCGCATCGAACTGGATGCCCCGCAGGCGTACTTCATTCCCAACTCGCAGCTCAAGGCCCTGCGCCGCGAAGCCATCGAGGCACTGACTGCAGCACGCGTGCAGGCGCATCCACGTGGCGGGCGCAAGGCCGAGACCACGCCACCGCCGGTATACCCCGAGTCGCACCTGTCGTTCCTGGCCAACGTGTACAACCAGAAGGCCCGCGACTTCTACCACCGCCACGGCGTGCAACTGATCGATGCGGCCTATGAAGCCCATGAAGAGCATGGCGAAGTGCCGGTGATGATCACCAAGCACTGCCTGCGCTTCTCCTTCAACCTGTGCCCCAAGCAGGCCAAGGGCGTGACCGGCGTGCGCACCAAGGTGGCACCGATGCAGCTGATTCAGGGTGACGAAGTGCTGACCCTGAAGTTCGACTGCAAGCCGTGCGAGATGCATGTGATCGGCAAGATGAAGAGCCACATCATCGACCTGCCGACCCCGGGCAGCGCGGTGGCCCAGGTGGTGGGGCATATCAGCCCGGAAGACTTGCTCAAGACCATCCCGCGCGGGCCGCACTGAGTTCGCCTGGCAGGGCCTTTTCGCTACACGGGCTTGTGGTTTCCCTGTAGGAGCGGCTTTAGCCGCGACAACGGTGAACTGAACGGCAGGTGGAAATTGGCCAGCAGGCACGGCCCTTTCGCGGGTAAACCCGCTCCTACAGGGGCTTGTGGTTCCCTGTAGGAGCGGCTTTAGCCGAGAATACGGTAGCCGCGACAACGGTGAACGGCAGGTGGAAATTGGCCAGCAGGCCCGGCCCTTTCGCGGGTAAACCCGCTCCTACACGGGCTTGTGGTTCCCTGTAGGAGCGGCTTTAGCCGCGAATACGGTAGCCGCGACAACGGTGAGCGGCAGGTGGAAATTGGCCAACAGGCCCGGCCCTTTCGCGGGTGAACCCGCTCCTACAGGGGCTTGTGGTTCCCTGTAGGAGCGGCTTTAGCCGCGAATACGGTAGCCGCGACAACGGTGAACGGCAGGTGGAAATTGGCCAGCAGGCCCGGCCCTTTCGCGGGTAAACCCGCTCCTACAGGGGGTTGTGGTTTCCCTGTAAGAGCGGCTTCAAAGAACGGCGCAAGCGTACCTCAGCAACGCTCAGCGTATCTGATGCTTGTGCAGCAACCGATAGAACGTCGGCCGCGAGACGCCCAGCACCTTGGCCGCCACGCTCAGGTTGTCGCTGTGCCGGTTGAGCACATCGCACAACGCCTGGCGCTCGGCGCGGTGCTTGTATTCTTCCAGCGTGCCGAGCGGCTGTTGTTCCGGGTCAAGCAACTGCAACCCCAGGTCCTGCGCCTCGATCTGCCGCCCTTCAGCCAACACCAGCCCGCGGCGCACACGGTTGGCCAGCTCGCGCACATTACCCGGCCAGTCATGCCGGCCCATCGCCGCCAGGGCATGGTCGCTGAACGACCGCGGCCGACGCCCGGTTTCCACGCTGTAGAAATGGGCGAAATGGCTAGCCAGCATCGACAGGTCACCATGGCGGTCGCGCAACGGCGCGGTAACCACTTGCAAGACGTTCAGGCGGTAATACAGGTCTTCGCGGAAACGCCCTTGCTCAATGGCCCGCTCGAGGTCCACATGAGTGGCCGCCAGCACCCGGACATCCACCGGTATTGGCTGGCTGCCACCCACCCGCTCAATGTGCTTCTCCTGCAGGAACCGCAGCAGGTTCGCCTGCAACTCCAACGGCAAATCGCCGACTTCATCAAGGAACAGCGTGCCGCCATCGGCCGCTTCGATACGCCCGGCCTTGCGCTGGTGGGCACCGGTAAAGGCGCCCTTCTCATGGCCGAACAGTTCGGACTGGATCAAGTGCTCGGGGATCGCTCCGCAGTTGATAGCGATGAACGGCTGCTCGCTGCGTAGCGACTGGCGGTGCAGGGTGCGCGCCACCAGCTCTTTGCCGGTGCCGCTCTCACCGCGGATCAGCACAGGCGATTCGGTGGGTGCCAGTTTGCCCAGCAACTTGCGCAACTCGCGGATAGGCCGGCTTTCGCCGAGCAACTCATGGGTTGTCTCATCGACCTTGACGGCCCCCTTGCCGCGCAGGCGTGCCATGCCGAAGGCCCGGCCCAGGGTTACCTGCACACGGGAAACGTCGAACGGCAGGGTATGGAAGTCGAAAAACCATTCACATACAAAATCGCCGAACGCCGGCATGCGCAGCTGGTCGGCACTGAGCACGGCAATCCATTCGGTGTTGCTGCGCTTGATCATGTCCTTGACCGCGTCCGGCTGCCTCAGGTGTGAGGCCTGCAAGCGCAATAGCCCGACATCGCAAGTGTGGTCCAGCGCAGTCCCGAGCATGCAGCTGTCCACATCCCAGCCTGCGTTGCGCAGGCCAGGTAACAAACGGTGGCAATCGTCGCAGGGGTCGACGACAAGCAAACGGCGTTGAGCGGCAGGCTGCTGCATGACCGGTCCTTGGCGCCAGTTTTTGGTTTTTTGAAATAAAACAGCAAGTTGTGGCGCTCGTTTAACAGTAGCAACGAAGTTGACGGTTCCCAGTACCGTTTGTCTGCCGAATCATTTTCTTACAAACCACCACGGGAATTTTCGCACTTTATCGACATCACATGGCGGCGCAGGCAAGAACAGCGTCACCCCTGAAAAAATTTTACAACCAATGTGTGACTTACCCACTAACAACGAGCATCAGTACACACAACCCCGCGCTGCACTTCGCGATACATGAGGCGACTTTAAAGCAACGCGGACTTCACTTCGATGTTTGGGACCATAGAGAGACCGAACCATGAATGCCCCGCTCCGTGTCAACGAAGCACTGCTGATTGCCGACCACGCCTTCGAACCTTTCCAGTGC
>Ga0182745_1003662_pt1 | contig 13152 bp, 10 predicted proteins | sample eDN3rd30CKraftBY_FD_128523 | JGI IMG/M metagenome (GOLD analysis project Ga0182745, IMG submission 128523) | Enriched backyard soil microbial communities from Emeryville, California, USA - eDNA 3rd pass 30_C Kraft BY (version 2) (version 2) | ecosystem: Environmental > Terrestrial > Soil >...
ATGATCACGAGGTGGCGCATACAGGTGGCGCGCTTTCCAGTCGGTTACCCAGTAACGGTCACCACGGTAATGTGGATCAACGGCATGACCACGGTGCCACTGCTTATGAGGTATCGGCATGCCGTGTTGTGGGCGGAAGTTGGGATCTCGGTAAGCAGGACCGTGGCCGTTGTCATGGCGGCCCTGTTGGTGTGACTGGGCATGTGGCGGGTTGCCTTGGTGCGATCGGCTGCCATCATATCGATCAGGTGGACCAGGCTGCGCCAAGCCGACCAGCGGTACGCTGAGTATGAGCGCGGCGCAGATCACGGTTAGGGGTTTCTTCATTTGATGTGGTCCTCTGCCTGTTATCGCCTGGCACGTATTGATTGCCAGGTTCGGTTAACTGATCAGACCACGATTTTTCCCTTGTAATGTCAGGGCGCAGGTAAAGGTCCGGTAAAGTCTGCCGTTCTTTCAGTGCAGCCCGAGCGCTTTCAGGCGGCGATAAAGCGTGCGTTCACTCATGCCAAGGTGACTGGCCAGTTCGCTACGCGACCCCTTGAACTGCTCCAGCGCCTGCGCCAATTCACCCAGGTCATTGTGACGGCCGCTTCCTTTAGCTGCGCCAGCCAGTCCGGTGTCTTCCGGCAAATGCTCCGGTCTGATCACACCGTCATCGGCAAACAAACGCGCGCGTTCCAGAATGTTGCGCAGCTCGCGGATATTGCCCGGAAACGGATGCAACGCAAGTTGCTGCAAGGCAGCATCACTCAGCCTGGGCGTTGGTTGGCCGGCCATGCGTTGCAGCAGGCTCTGGGCGAGTAGCGGAAGATCTTCCACCCGTTCGCGCAATGCAGGCAGACGAATTGGAAAGCCGCTGATGCGGTAGTACAGGTCTTCACGGAAGGAACCATCCGCGACCATTTTCTTGAGCGGTTTGTGGGTGGCCGATATCAGGCGGAAATCCGAATGCACAGTGCGCAGGCTGCCCACGGGACGGAAACTGCCAGACTCGATCAGGCGCAGCAGCTTCACCTGCATCGCCAGTGGTACTTCACCGATTTCGTCGAGGAACAGAGTGCCGCCATGGGCCGCCTCGGCCAAGCCTATCTTGCGCTGATTCGCCCCGGTGAACGCGCCCTTCTCATAGCCGAACAATTCACTCTCGAACAACGACTCGGTCAGGCCGGTGCAGTCGACCACCACCAGCGGGCCGTTGGCCCTGGGGCTGCCCATATGCACTGCGCGGGCGAACAGCTCTTTGCCGGTCCCCGACTCCCCCTGCAACAACACCGGGATCTGCGCCGGTGCCGCACGCTGCAGGCTGGCCAGCGCGGCCTTGAAGGTTGGCGCGCGGCCGACCAACCCTTGCTCCTGTGGCTGCGCCGAGGCGAGGGTGATGGTGGTGAGGCGTTCGACAAAGGCCACTACCTTGCCCTGTTCATCCAGGATCGGCCGCAACTCGACATCCACATGCTCCGGGCCGCGTGGTGTGTGATGAATGTGCAATACCCGCTCCGGTACCTTGCTGTCCCACGCCTTGCGCATCGGGCAATGTTCGCCAGCCTGGTCGCACGGCACAGCGTAGTGATGCGAAACCCTGTGGCACTTCTCGCCCAGTGGGGCCTGATCATGCCGCCCAAACTGACGGCGATAGGCCGCATTGGCCGCGAGGATGTTGTAGTCGGTGTCCAACACGATGGTCGGGAGGGCATCGTGCTCGAGGTAGGAAACCAGAGCTAGGATGAGGGGATGGGCTTCAGGCATGACGGCACCGTATGGATGGCCGACGCAGGGTAGCAAGGACTGCCAAACACTGCCATTGGCTGTCAGTCGACTGCCAACTGGGCTGCCAGTTTTGCCGGCAGCAGTCTGCAACTGGCCGGTTTTATTGGCCAGTGAGTGGCAAAAAGCCTGGCATGCATCTTGATAAAGCTCCTGTCACTGCCTACGCCTGTACAAGGCGGGGCGGATAAATTGGAGAACGTGATGATCATCGGCAACAACCTTCACGTGGACGCCTTCTACGACGAGGCGACCTCGACCATCAGCTACCTGGTCATGGACCGTGAAACCCGACAATGCGCATTGATCGACAGCGTGCTGGATTACGACCCCAAGTCCGGGCGCACCTGCAGCGCTTCGGCTGATCGCCTGATCGAGCGTGTGAACGAGCTGAATGCCAGTGTGCGGTGGGTGCTGGAAACCCATGTACACGCCGACCACCTTTCAGCCGCTGCCTACCTGAAGGAAAAGCTGGGCGGTCATACCGCTATCGGCGCGCATATCACCCAGGTGCAGAAAGTGTTTGGCGCCTTGTTCAATGCAGAGCCCGGATTCGCCCGTGATGGCAGCCAGTTCGATGTGCTGCTCGAAGACGAGGAAGGTTTCCGGATTGGCAACCTGCAGGCCCGGGCGCTGCACACACCTGGGCACACGCCCGCGTGCATGAGTTTCATGATCGAGGATGCCGGCGAGATTGCGGTATTTGTTGGAGACACCTTGTTCATGCCTGACTACGGCACCGCCCGCTGCGACTTCCCCGGGGCCGATGCCCGCACCTTGTACCGCTCAATCCGTCGCCTGCTGGCTTTCCCCGATCAGACTCGGTTGTTCATGTGCCACGACTACCTGCCAGGTGGCCGCGACATGCAGTACGTCACTACTGTCGCCGAGCAGCGCGCCCACAACATTCACATCCACCAGGGTATCGACGAGGACAGCTTCGTGGCCATGCGCGAAGCCCGCGACAAGACGCTCGAAATGCCGGTGCTGATATTGCCTTCAGTGCAGGTGAACATGCGCAGCGGCCAACTGCCCCCACCGGAGGCGAACGGTGTGAGCTATCTGAAAATCCCGCTGAACAAGCTGTAACCGCCCTGCCCTCCATAATCAGATTTCCAGGATTTACCGCCATGCCTGCCTCGTTGTCCCCTGCCAATACCGACCACCACAAAGTGGTCATCGTCGGTGCCGGTGCCGCCGGTATCGCCACTGCTTCCAGCCTGATCAGCCGCGACCCGTCGTTGGACGTCGCCTTGATCGACCCTGCCGAAGTGCACTATTACCAACCCGGCTGGACCATGGTCGGTGCAGGTGTGTTCAAGGCACCAAGCACGGCCCGCACCATGGCGTCGACCATTCCTCGTGGTGTGCGCTGGGTCAAGGCTCGGGTAAAGGGATTCGACCCGTTGGGCCAGCTGGTCATCCTCGATGATGGTCGCACCATCAGCTATGAACAGCTGATCGTCTGCCCCGGCCTCAAGCTGGACTGGGTGGCCATCGATGGGCTCAGCGAGACCCTGGGCCGCAACGGTGTCACCTCCAACTATCGCTACGACCTGGCGCCCTATACCTGGGAACTGGTGCAAAAGCTCAAGCAAGGACGCGCGGTGTTCTGCCAGCCGCCCATGCCGATCAAGTGCGCCGGTGCACCCCAGAAGGCGCTGTATCTGTCTTGCGACCACTGGCTACGCCATGGCCATTTGGGCGCGGTGAAAGCCAGCTTCTACAATGCGGGTGCCGTGTTGTTCGGTGTCGCCGACTACGTGCCCGCGCTGATGAAATACATCGAGAAATACGCCGTCGATCTCAACTTCTCCCACAGGCTGCTTGCCGTAGATGGCCCGGGCAAGCGCGCTACATTCTTGCGTACCTTGCCCGATGGCAGCAGCGAAACGCGCATCGAGGCCTTCGACATGCTGCACGTGGTGCCACCACAGGTGGCGCCAGACTTCATTCGCGAAAGCCCCTTGGCCGATAGCTCCGGCTGGGTCGACGTCGATCCGCATACCCTGCGCCATCGCAAATACACCAACGTTCATGCCCTGGGTGACGTGGCTAACACCAGCAATGCCAAGACCGCCGCGGCGGCCCGCAAGCAGGCACCGGTGGTCGCCAACAATGTGCTGGTGGCATTGGGCAGGCTGGGAACCCTGGCCCATTACGACGGCTATGGCTCGTGCCCGCTTACCGTCGAGCGCGGCAAGATCGTCCTGGCCGAGTTCACCTATGGCGGCAAGCTGGCACCGAGCTTCCCCAATTGGTTGCTGGATGGCCGCAAGCCAACACGCTTGGCCTGGCTGCTCAAGGCACAGGCGCTGCCACCGTTGTACTGGCAAGGCATGCTCAAGGGGCGCGAGTGGTTGGCACGTCCGCAACTGGTAGCCGAGGGTGGGCAGTGATCGAGCATCAACTGTTAGGGGCGGGCCTGGGCGCAATCATCGGCGCGGTGCTGGCACTGACCGGCGCAGGCGGTGGCATTCTCGCTGTACCCTTGCTGGTGTTCGGCCTGGGGTTATCGATAGTCGAGGCGGCCCCGGTCGGCCTGCTGGCTGTTGGTTTGGCTGCGGGGGTTGGCGCAGTGCTGGGCTTGCGCCAAGGGCTGGTGCGTTATCGGGCTGCGCTGTTCATTGCGTCGGTTGGTGTGGCAGCAGCGCCGTTCGGGCTGATGCTGGCGCACCGCCTGCCAAATACACCGTTGCAGCTGGTATTCGCCGGGGTGCTGGTTTATGCCTGCCTGCGTATCTGGCGCAAGGCGGCCAAAGAACTGCGTGGCGAAGCCAATGAAGCTCATCGCTTTATCGAGCCGTGTGTGCTGAACCCGCTGCAGGGTCGTTTGCGCTGGACCCTGCCCTGCGCGCGCGCATTGGCATTCACGGGGGCCTTGTCCGGCTTGTTGTCCGGCCTGCTCGGCGTGGGTGGGGGGTTCGTCATCATCCCGGCCCTGAACCGCTACACCAATCTGCGCATGGCCAGCATCGTCTCCACCTCGCTGGCGGTGATTGCCCTGGTCTCTACCGGCAGTGTGGTCAGCGCCAGCCTTGCGGGCGTCATGCACTGGCAGGTTGGCGCCCCGTTTGCCGTCGGCGCGGTGCTCGGCCTGTTGCTGTCGCGACCATTGGCAGCCAGGTTGGCCGGGCCGCGCCTGCAGCAGATGTTTGCCTTGGCAGGTTGGGCCGCTGCCTTGTTGTTGGCCGGCAAGGCGTTACTGGGCTAGCAACTCGCTCTGTTCGGCCGCGCACAACGCCAGCAGGTAGTCCCACACCACCCGCAGGCGCACAGACTTGTGCAGCTCGCGGCGGGTGCAGATCCAGTAGCTGCGCTGGATGGTCTCACCCGGCAGCACGCGCACCAGTGTCGGGTCGTGGCGGGCCATGTAATTGGGCAGCACGGCGATGCCCAGCCCCGCGCGGGCGGCGGCTTGTTGGGCGATCACGCTGGTGCTGCGAAACACCACGTTGGGTGCTCGGCAGAAACTGTTGAGAAACAGCAGTTCCTGGCTGAACAGCAAATCGTCGACGTAGCCGATCCAGCTGTGCCGAGCCAGGTCTTCGCGGTGGCGCAGTGGCGGCGCGCGGTCCAGGTAGTCCTGGCTGGCGTATAGCGCCAAGCGGTAGTCGGTGAGTTTGCGGGTGATCAGCAGGTCGGCGTTGGGTCGCTCCAGATGGATACTGATTTCCGCCTCGCGGTTGAGGATGCTGACGAAACGCGGCACCGCTACCAGCTCCACTTCCAGGCCGGGGTAGCGCTCGAACGACGCGTTCATGCGCGGGGTGAAGAACATGATGCCGATGCCTTCGGTTACCCCCAGGCGAATCTTGCCCAGCGGGGTGATGGCCTGGGTGATTTCTTCCTGCGCCAGCAGGGCGACATTTTCCATGGCTTCGGCATGCTTGAGCAGGGCTTGGCCCGATGGGGTCAGCTCGTACCCCTGGGCATGCTGCACGAACAGCGCGGTCCCCAGGCTCTGCTCGATGCTCTCGATGTGCCGGGCCACGGTGCTGTGGGTAGTGTTGAGGCGCTTGGCGGCGGTCAGCAGGCGGCCGCTGCGCTGCAACTCGAGGAAAAACCGCAGATCGTTCCAGTCGAACATGCTTGTCCTTTTTGGCAGTTCGTTCCGGCCTCTCCGCGGGCAGTCCAGGTGCGCTGAACATCCTGCAGGCAACGTGGCCCCGGTGGGAGCGGGCGAGCCCGCGAAGAGGTCGGTACAGGCTTGCCACTGTGCTAAAACGCACAGCGGCTGCGCGAAATCTCGTGTTTCCACCACGAAATTACTCACTAAGATGGACCGGGACAAGAATAAAAAACAGGCGCGAGGTTGCACATGCCATCAGCCGATTCTGTCTTCGACTACGTGGTGGTGGGGGCCGGTCCCGCCGGATGCCTGCTGGCCAATCGTTTGTCCGCCGACCCTTCCTGCCGCGTGCTGCTGCTGGAGGCGGGTGGTCGTGACAATTATCCCTGGATCCACATCCCCGTCGGTTACCTCTACTGCATCGGCAACCCACGCACCGACTGGTGCTTCAAGACCGAGGCACAGCCTGGCCTCGGCGGTCGCGCTTTGGGTTATCCAAGGGGCAAGGTGCTAGGTGGCTGTTCTTCAATCAACGGCATGATTTACATGCGGGGCCAAGCCGCCGACTATGACCATTGGGCCGCGCAAGGCAACGACGGCTGGGCGTGGAAAGATGTGTTGCCGCTGTTCAAGGCCAGTGAAAACCACTTTGCCGGCGCCAGTGAGCACCATGGCGCGGAGGGCGAATGGCGGGTCGAGCGCCAGCGCTACAGCTGGCCGATTCTTGATGCTTTCCGTGATGCCGCCGAGCAGAGCGGAATTGGCAAGGTCGAAGATTTCAACACCGGCGACAACCAAGGTTGTGGATATTTTCAGGTCAACCAGCGCAGTGGTGTGCGTTGGAACGCTTCCAAAGCCTTCCTGCGGCCGATCAAGGATCGCGCCAACCTCACTGTGCTGACTGGCGTGCAGGTTGACCAGGTACTGCTCGACAACACCCGCGCAAGGGCGGTGAAGGCGCTCTGGCAAGGGGCCTGGTATGAGTTTGCGGCGCGTCGCGAGATCATCCTCTGTGCTGGGGCGGTTGGTTCACCGGGCATCCTCCAGCGCTCCGGCATCGGTCCGCGTCAGTTGCTGGAAAGCTTGGGCATTGGCGTTCGCCACGATATGCCCGGCGTTGGTGGCAACTTGCAGGACCACCTGCAACTTCGCCTGATCTACCAGATCCGCAACACCCGCACCTTGAACCAGATGGCCAACAGCCTGTGGGGCAAGATGGGCATGGGCCTGCGTTACCTCTACGACCGCAGCGGGCCGCTGGCCATGGCGCCGAGCCAGTTAGGCGCGTTCGTGCGTTCAAGCCCCGAACAGGCCACCGCCAACCTTCAGTATCACGTGCAGCCGCTGTCACTGGAACGCTTCGGTGAGCCGTTGCATCAGTTCCCGGCCTTTACTGCCTCGGTGTGCAACCTGCGCCCAGCCAGCCGCGGGCGTATCGATATCTGCAGCACCGACATGAACAGCACACCGCTGATCGACCCCAATTACCTCAGTGCTCCCCAGGACTTGCGCGTTGCCGCAGAAGCCATTCGCCTTACCCGGCGCATCGTCCAGGCCCCTGCCCTCGCCGCTTTCGAGCCCAAGGAATATTTGCCGGGCCCAGCGCTGCAAAGCGAGCAAGAACTGTTCGAGGCCGCTGGCAAGATCGGCACCACCATCTTCCACCCGGTCGGTACCTGTCGCATGGGCAACGGTGCCATGGACGTTGTGGATAACCAACTGCGTGTACATGGCATCCCCGGTCTTCGCGTGGCAGATGCTTCGATCATGCCGCAGATTACTTCCGGCAATACATGTTCCCCCACCCTGATGATCGCTGAAAAGGCGGCGCAACTGATCCTCAAAGGAGCTGCTACCCAGACCAACCTGAACGAAGACGCGTTACCGACGCCCTGACCCGGGTGCGTGCAGTACCGGCGGCTTGCGGTCAGAAGTCGCCGACAGTGGAACAACAAGAATAATCACTGTGGCCTACGGGCCGAGGACAGCAACGATGTCGGATTACATCCAAGAGCAGGATGCGGTGGCCAGCAGCCCCAGCCGCCGTGAAGAACGCAAGATCATTTTCGCGTCATCCCTCGGGACGGTTTTCGAGTGGTATGACTTTTTTCTCTATGGTGCGTTGGCAGCGGTCATCAGCAAGCAGTTCTTCGCTGGCGTAAACGATACCACCGCTTTCATCTTCGCCCTTATGGCCTTTGCTGCAGGCTTTCTGGTGCGGCCGTTTGGCGCGCTGGTGTTCGGCCGCCTGGGTGACATGATCGGGCGCAAGTACACCTTTCTGGTCACCATCGTGCTGATGGGCCTGTCCACTTTCGCTGTTGGGTTGTTGCCCACCTACGCCAGCATCGGCATCGCCGCACCGATCATCCTGGTGGTCCTGCGCATGCTTCAGGGGCTGGCGCTGGGCGGTGAGTATGGCGGTGCCGCCACTTACGTGGCCGAGCATGCGCCCCCCGGCAAGCGTGGCTTGCACACCGGTTTCATCCAGTCCACCGCAACGCTGGGCCTGTTGTTGTCGCTCTTGGTGGTGCTGGGTAGTCGCTACGTCAGTGGCGACCAGTTCGAAACCTGGGGCTGGCGCTTGCCGTTCCTGCTGTCGATCGTGCTGCTGGCGATCTCGACCTGGATTCGCATGAGCATGCACGAGTCGCCGGCCTTTGTGAAAATGAAGGCTCAGGGCAAGGTCAGCAAGTCGCCCATCCGCGAGTCCTTCACCTCCTGGCCAAACCTGAAAGTGGTGCTTACCGCCCTGTTCAGTATCAACGCGGGGCAGGCGGTGACCTTTTACACGGCGCAGTTCTACGTTCTGTTCTTCATGACCCAGATGCTGAAAATGGACTCGGCTCAGGCCAATACCCTGCTCATCATCAGCGTTGTGATTGGCGCGCCGTTCTTCGTGTTCTTCGGCTGGTTGTCCGACCGTATCGGCCGCAAGCCGATCCTGATGCTCGGCCTGTTGCTGGCTACGGTACTGTACTTCCCGCTGTTCAAGGCGCTGAGCCACTACGCCAACCCACAGATCGACGCCGCCAGCCGTCAGGCGCCGATCGTGGTCACCGCCGACCCGCAAGGCTGCACATTCCAGTTCGACCCAGTGGGCAAGGCTCGTTTTGACAGCCCGTGCGACAAGGTCAAGACCTTCCTGGTCAAGCAGGGCCTGCCGTACAGCTCGGTAAGCGTGGCCGGCAGTGAAGTGGTGGTGAACATCGGTGACAAGACCATCAACGGATTTGACGAAACTGCCATGCGTGCTGCAATCGAGCAGGCTGGTTACCCGGCCAAAGCCGACCCTGCGCAGGTCAATCAGGTAATGGTGGTGGTACTGATCGTGGCGATGATCCTGATCGCGACCATGACCTATGGCCCGTTGGCGGCGGTGATGGTCGAGCTCTTCCCGACCCGCATCCGCTACACCTCGATGTCACTGCCCTACCACATTGGTAATGGCTGGTTCGGTGGTTTCCTGCCTACCGTATCGTTCGCGCTGGTGGTCTATACCGGGGATATCTTCTACGGGCTGTGGTACCCGGTGCTGGTGACCGGGATCAGCCTGGTGGTAGGGATCTTCTGTCTGAAGGAAACCAAGGATGTAGATATCGACAAAGTCTGATGCTGTCCACATGCCATAAAAAAACCGGCTGTAAAAGCCGGTTTTTTTATGCCTCAAAAAAACTTATGCACGATTTTCAGAAAAAATTCATACAGAAAAATAAATAGCAAATTCAAATACTTAGCTATCAATTCAAGCATTTAATCCAAAAACTGCACACAAGTTATCCACAGAAGGTCATGCCATCTGCTCCTGAGGTTTTTCCTCTGCTGGCGGCAGCGATCCCATGGCCCGCTGGGTCGCTTCGTTCCAGGCTGCAGCGCGGTCGTTGAGTTCGGCGATGGCCCGTGGCCCAGTGCCGTTGGCGTACATCGGTTCGCCAATTATCACTTCGATTGTACCGGCACGCTTGCCCCAACCGGTCTTGGGCCAGAACTTGCCGGCGTTGTGGGCAATCGGCAGCACCGGCAGCCCGGCATTCACGGCCAGTGCGGTACCGCCGCGGGAGAACTTGCCGATGGTGCCGAACGGCACACGGGTGCCTTCTGGAAAAATCAGCACCCACGTCTTCTGCTTGAGCAGTTCGTCACCCTTGCTCGCCACCTGGCGCAGCGCTTCCTTGGGGTTGTCGCGGTTGATCGCGATGGGCCGCAGCATGGCCATGGCCCAACCGAAGAACGGTACATACAGCAGTTCGCGCTTGAGCACTTGGCTAAGCGGCGAGAAGTACTGCGACAGGAAGAAGGTTTCCCAGGTGCTCTGGTGATTGGACAGAATCACGCAAGGCTCAGCTGGCACGTTCTCGGCGCCAGTGATCTTGTAGTCGATGCCCAGGATGGTGCGCACCAGAAACAGCGCGCAGCGGCACCAGTACACGTTGATGAACCTGTAGCGCTTGGGGAACGACAGGAACGGCGCGACGAAGAAGCTCAGCGAGCACCACAGCAGCGAACTGGTGCCCAGCAGCAGGTAAAAAAGAAAGATTCTGATCGCCTGCAGGATCGACATAGTGGCTTGTACCATTGCGGGCATGCCCGCCTGAGAAAAATGCGCCCGAAGGCGCACTGTTTAAATTAGTTCTCTGGCGATAGCTGCCAGATCGTCGAAAATCAGTGTAGTTTCCGGGACGCCTTTTTCCAGGGTCCGCTCACCTTTGCCGGTCTTCACCAGCACGGGTTGTGCACCGACGGCCAGGGCGGCCTCCAGGTCACCTTTGCTGTCGCCGACGAACCAGACGCCTTCAAGGCCAATCTGGTAATGCTCGGCGATCGCCCGCAGCATGCCGGGCTTGGGCTTGCGGCAATCGCACCCTTCGTCCGGCCCATGCGGGCAATACACGATGTGGCCCACTTCGCCGCCCTGCTCGGCCACTAGCGCGCGCAGGCGCGCATGCATGGCCTCAAGGGTTGCCAGCGGGTAGTAGCCACGGGCAATGCCGGACTGGTTGGTGGCCACGGCCACCGTCCAGCCCGCCTTGCTCAACTGCGCGATCGCATCGACCGAACCGGGGATCGGCACCCATTCTTCCAGCGTCTTGATGTACGCATCGGAGTCGTAGTTGATCACCCCGTCACGGTCGAGAATCAGCAGTTTCAAGGCTTACCCCAGCAGCGAAATGTCAGCCACGCCCAGGAACAGGCCGCGCAGGCGGCTGAGCAGGGCATAACGGTTGGCACGTACCTTGGCGTCTTCGGCGTTGACCATGACCGCCTCGAAGAAGGCATCGACCGGGTCACGCAGGGCCGCCAGGCGGGCCAGCGATTCGCTGTACTGACGTGCTGCAGCCATCGGTTGCACGGCCTGGTCGGCCTGCTGGATGGCCGAGTACAGGGAGAACTCGTTGGCATTGTCGAAGTACTTCGGTTCGACCTGCTCGGCGATGGCACCCTCGGCCTTGCTCAGCAGGTTCGACACGCGCTTGTTCACCGCGGCCAAGGCCTCGGCTTCCGGCAGTTTGCGGAACGCCTGTACGGCTTGCACGCGCTGGTCGAAGTCCAGCGCGGAGCCTGGCTGCAGTGCGCGTACCGACAGGTACGTAGCCACGTCGATGCCTTCGTCTTCGTAACGCGCGCGCAGGCGGTCGAAAATGAACTCCAGTACTTGCTCGGCCAGGCCGGCGGCCTTGACCTTGGGGCCGAACTGCTTGACCGCGAACTCGACCGCACCGGTCAGGTCCAGGTCCAGTTGCTTCTCGATCAGGATCCGCAGCACGCCCAGAGCAGCACGGCGCAAGGCGTACGGGTCCTTGCTGCCGGTAGGCAGCATGCCGATGCCGAAGATGCCCACCAGGGTGTCGAGCTTGTCGGCGATGGCCACGGCAGCACCGGTCAGGGTCTGCGGCAGCTCTGCACCAGCACCGCGCGGCATGTACTGCTCGTTCAGGGCCAGGGCCACGTCTTCCGGCTCACCGTCGTTGAGCGCGTAGTAGTAACCGGCAACACCCTGCATTTCAGGGAATTCGCCGACCATCTCGGTGGCCAGGTCGCACTTCGACAGCAGGCCGGCACGGCCAGCGCGCTGGGCATCGCCGCCGATCAGCGGGGCAACGAAGGCGGCCAGCCTGGAAACACGTTCGGCCTTGTCGTACACGGTGCCGAGCTGAGCCTGGAACACCACATTCTTGAGGCGCTCGTTGAAGGTTTCCAGTGGCTGCTTCTTGTCCTGCTTGAAGAAGAACTCGGCGTCGGTCAGGCGCGGGCGCACGACCTTTTCGTTGCCTTGCACGATCTGCTTCGGGTCGCGGCTTTCGATGTTGGCCACGGTAATGAAGCGCGGCAGCAGCTTGCCTTCGCTGTCCAGCAGGCAGAAGTACTTCTGGTTGTCCTGCATGGTGGTAATCAGGGCTTCCTGCGGCACTTCAAGGAAACGCTCTTCGAACGAGCACACCAGCGGCACTGGCCATTCGACCAGAGCAGTCACTTCGTCCAGCAGCGCCGGTGGCACGATGGCAGTGCCTTCCTGCTGCATGGCAAGCTCGGCGGTGCGCTTGCTGATCAGCTCGCGGCGCTCGGCGAAGTCGGCCAGCACGTACGCTTTACGCAGGTCTTCGACATAGTTTGCCGGTGTGGTGATGACCACGGCTTCCGGATGGTGGAAGCGGTGGCCACGGGATTCACGGCCGGCCTTCTGCGACAGAATGGTGCAGTCGACCACTTGGTCGCCCAGCAGCATTACCAGCCATTGGGTCGGGCGTACGAACTCTTCACGGCTGGTCGCCCAACGCATGCGCTTGGGGATCGGCAGGTCGTTCAGCGAATCTTCGACGATGGTCGGCAGCAGGTCAGTGGTGGCCTTGCCCGGGATGTGCTGGGAGAAGCGCAGCTTGGGGCCGCTCTGGTCGATTTCGGCCAGTTCAACACCGCACTTCTTGGCAAAGCCCAGCGCAGCCTGGGTCGGCTGGCCTTCGGCGTTGAAGGCTGCCTGCAGGGGCGGGCCGTCGATGTTGATGCTGCGGTCAGGCTGCTGCACGTCTAGCTGGCGAATCAGTACGGCCAGACGACGCGGCGCGGCGTACACCTGCTTGGCGGTGTAGTTCAGGCCAGCCGCCTGCAGGCCTTTTTCGATACCGGCCAGGAAAGCGTCGCCGAGGTTGGCGAGGGCCTTGGGTGGCAGCTCTTCGGTGCCCAGTTCTACCAGAAAATCTTGAGCACTCATTGTGCAGCCTCCAGCTTAGCCAACACTTCGTCACGCAGTTCAGGGGTGGCCATCGGGAAGCCCAGGCGTGCGCGGGCTTGCAGATAGCTTTGCGCCACGTCCCGGG
>Ga0182745_1003664_pt1 | contig 13142 bp, 9 predicted proteins | sample eDN3rd30CKraftBY_FD_128523 | JGI IMG/M metagenome (GOLD analysis project Ga0182745, IMG submission 128523) | Enriched backyard soil microbial communities from Emeryville, California, USA - eDNA 3rd pass 30_C Kraft BY (version 2) (version 2) | ecosystem: Environmental > Terrestrial > Soil >...
GCGCATTTGCACGAGCGGGTTGGTATTCATGGGCCGGCCCCGGCGGCGCGGTCGATCAGCGCGCGCACGAGCGCTCTGCGGTAACCGGGCGAATGAAGGGGATCGTCCAGCAGCGAATGGGCTTCGGTCATCCGATCGAGCCAGGCATCGACGTCGGTGGGCGCGATCCAGTCGCTCCGCACGGGACGATCGACAACACCGCCGACCGTGGCCCGAAGCCGGTCGTCGGCAGCCTCCACCGCGACCAATGCGATCGCGCGGCCCGCCGAGTTGCGGCCCATCACCTCCTCGAAGCGCAGGCGAGGGTTCGGGGCGGCAAACTCGACCTCCAGCACGGCCTCGCCGCGCGACAGCGCGGTGGCATGGGCACCGCGCAGGAAGGTGTCGGCGGCGATGGCCCGGTAATTGGTCCGTATCGTCGCGCCCACCGCCAGCAGGATCAGCGGCAATTCCGCCCGGGGGGCCGCCCAGGCGAGGCTGCCGCCGACGGTCACGCGATTGCGGATCGGTCGGGTTCCTACGAAAGCGATTGCATCGGTCAGCGCCGGGCAAAAGGACGCTACTTCGCTTTCGAGAAGTTCGGTGAAGGTCACGGTCGCGCCAATCCTCGCCGTGCCGTTTGTGAGGTCGATATGGCGCAGCGCCGCGATCCGCGTCACATCGACCAGATGGCCGCCGGCCGCACCGCCAGCGCGGAGGATCGGCAGGATGCCTTGGCCCCCCGCGAGAATGATCGCGTCCGCGTCGTGAGCCAACAGCGTGTCGAGTTCTGCGCGGCTTGTCGGAGCGCTAAAGCGCCAGGATGGAGCCGGAGAGGTCATGGCAGGCGGCTCACGGCGACCGGCGTCGATCCCCATGCGCCGCCTCCCGTCAATACCGCCAGCTTAGCTGCAGACCATAGGTCCGCGGCATCCCGGCATAGCGGACGATCGATGCAAGGTTGTCCAGCACGTTGGTCCAGTAATATTTGTTGCCGACGTTACGAACATAGACCCCCACCCGGACATTGCTATCGGGAAATTCCACCCCGGCGCGAAGGTCGACCAGCGCATAGGAGGGGATGTCGAACCGGGCATCGCGCGTCACGAAGGTGGTCGTCCGGTTCGCCAGCGCCGACGAGGTCTTGCTGTTATAGGCCAGAGAGGCGCCCAGATAGGCTTTCATGGTGTCGCTGACGGGAAATTCATATTCGGCGCCGGCCGTAAAGGTCAGCTTCGGCGAATAGGGGAAGCGTTGCCCAGCGAAATTCGTCACCGCGCCCGATGCGTCGAAGCCGATATAGTCGGTGATCCTGGTTTCGATATAGGTTGCCCCGGCGTTGATCCGCAGTCCGTCGACCGGACGCAGCGACAACGATGCCTCGACGCCCTTCACCCAGCCTTTGGGTATCTGCACGAGGCCGTCGAGCGTCCCGAACAGCGGGTCGGGCTTGCGGCCGCGAAGCTGCTTGTCCTGATAGTCGTAATAGAAGCCCGCGACGGCGATTTCGGCGCGGCGATCGAACAGCGGCGCCTTGAACCCGAGTTCATAGGCCAGCACCGATTCCTGCGTCACCGGCTCATAACCCGTGAAGCTGACGACCGACGCGGTGGGGAAGCTGCCCGCCTTGTACCCCTTGCTGATGCGGCCGTAGATCAGGGCGTCGCCCGGGGTCTTAAAGTTCAGCCCGACGTTCCACGAGATATTGTCTTCGTTCAGCTGGTCGACCAATTCGGGATCATAGGTCTGCGGGAAATTGGGCGTGAGCGTCAGGCAGCTTCCCGATGCGTTGCTGGTCCCGAACAGCGTGTTGAACCAGAAGGCCGTCTGGCCACCGAAATCATTGGTGCAACCGCGGAACTTGCGCCGGCTGTCGGTGTAGCGCGCGCCGCCGACCAGCGTCAGCGAGGGCGTAATTTCGATTTCGGCATTGGCGAAGATCGCGGCGGTTTTGATGTCCTGATCCGAATAGTTGAACGTCAGCGCCGCCTTGGGCGCGCCCGGGATCATCCACAGCGGATCTGCCGACGGCGAATCGCTGATGTTGTAGAACAGCCGGTCGAAGGTCTTCGAGACATTGTAGTTCGCGCCGACGATGGTGGTTACGCCGCCCCATTTGCCGCTGAGGCGAAGTTCCTGCGAATAATCGTGGATATAGCCCGTCGTATTGTTGTCGCTCGAGTTCAGCGTGCTACCGTCGAAATCCTGCACCGCGTCGGTCTTGTAATCCGAATAGGCGCTGATCGAGGTGAGCGTCAGCTGATCGTTGAGGTCGATGTCGGCGCGCAAGCTGAGCTGGTAGAAACGGTCGTCGCGCTTGTTCGCGCGGCCGAAGATGCCGTTGCCCCAATCCGCCGCGCGCGCATTGTCGGGGGCTCGCGGATAGGCGCGGAACGCGACCGCCGCCGGGCTGCCGCAGGTTCCGAACATCGACGTGCGGCAGGTGTCGTCGACGAGCTGCGACGCCTGGGTGTCGCTCCGGTCGATCCAGCCATTCGCGTTGAACATCAGGCGCACCCGGTCGGACGGTTCCCAGTTCAGCAGGACGCGCCCCTGAAACTTGTTCACCTTGCCCAGTTCGTCGTCGCGCGTGAAACTGCGCTGCCATGGGCCGCCTTGGATGGTGCGGACCGCGACGCGGGCCTTCAGCGTGTCGGACAGCGGCCCGCTGACGAAACCCTGAACGTCATAGGTCGAAAAGCGTCCGAAACTTGCGTCGGCGCCGGCCTCGAATTCGTTGGTCGGCTTGGCCGAGACATAGTTGATTGCGCCGCCGGTCGTATTCTGCCCGAACAATGTGCCCTGCGGCCCTTTCAGCACCTCGACGCGTTCCACGTCGAGCCCGGCGCCCTTCGACGTCGCGCTGAAGGGCAGGGCGATCTCGTCCGAATAGACGGCGACGGTCGGGGCGGCCGACAGCGTCGTTTCGTAAAAGCCGACGCCGCGCAGCGTATAGACCGGCGTGTTGAAGGGCGACGGCTGGACCGTCAGGCCGGGCACGATCTTGGCAAGTTCGAGCGGGGAGGAAATGCCCTGCGCGATCAGTCCCTCACCGCTGACGGCGGTGATCGACAGGCCGACATCGTTAATATTCTGCTCGCGCTTGTTCGCGGTGACGATGATTTCGGGCTCCTGGTTGGCGGGTGCCTTCCTAGCCCCTGGAGGAGTGGACGCAGCGCCGGCGGGCTCCGCTGTTTGCGCCGCCGCGGCGGGAGCCGACATGGCAGCCAGGAGGGTCAGCGTTATCGCCGATCCTCCGAAGAGCGTGTTTTTCCCGGTCGCCATGTCAATCTCCTCCGATGCCCCGAATTGAGCCGCCACTATGCGGCGCGGGGGCGGCGCTCGGTAGCCCGTAAAGAAGGGGTATCAGCCGGGGCGCCATCCCCCTTTTCGTGGGGTCGCGGGGCGGCGTGTCATAGGTCGGAAGTCAGGTCGGGCGGGCTGTCGATGTCGGCGAGGATGCGTGCGCCAGCCGACACGCGCGCGGCCGCAGTCAGGAGGTCGCGAGCGCCCCGGTCGCCCGTCTGGCGGCGCAACTCTTTGAAACAGGATCGATCGAACAGCGCCGGTGGCATCGCTCGACCGGCGCGATCCGAGGCAATGATCGGGGTCGTCGGCGGATCGAAGGCGGCGAGCAGCGTGCGCAGATGCGCTGCGGTCACCCACGGCATGTCGGCAAGGCAGACCAGCGCGGCCTCGCTCGTGGAAGGCACGGCGTCGATGCCGAGCGCCAGCGAATGCGATAAACCATCGGAAGGCGCGTCGTTCCGCACCACCGTAAAGCCCGATCGCGCCGCGAGCGACGCTACGCGATCGTCGCTGCAGACCGCCACCATCGCGCCGAAGCCGCAGCTCGCGATCAACTCGCTCGCATGACTGACGACCGGACGCCCGTCCAGCGTGGCCAGCAATTTGTTTGCCTGCCCGAACCGATGCGATTCCCCCGCAGCGAGAAAGATAACGGCAATCTTTTCGGGATCGATCATGTCGCAGGTCTATTCGGAAACGGGAACATTCGGCAAGCTCGCCGAACATCCGTCGTGGCGACACAGATCGTCAGATGTTTTTGGGTGGCGCGATCGTGCGAGCCGCTGGTACTCGCCTGATCCATCTCGCCGGGATGCCCAACCATGAGCGGCGCGAATGCGCCTGATGTCGGCCGTAGACATTCGCCGAAACGGAATCCTGAAAGCAGCCGTCGCCTAAGTTAAACTGTGACCCCGCACCTTGTTTGCGCGCCCCGCTTTCAAGCGTTCCTCGTGCTCCTTCCAAGCCAGATAGTCTTCCTCATTGTCAAAATCGGGCTGCGAGAAATCTGTGAGTTCATCGCAGCTTAAACAGTGAAACATCTGAGATGTGTCCTGGAAATGCATGCCGCAGAAGCAGCCACAAAACGGGCAGCACTCTTCAAGTTCGAGACTGCTCCAGTCCCAGACGCCGAGATACTCGACCACTCCGTCACGATCGTGACCGACTACTTCGAAGGCGTCCGCATTCTTTTCGACGAATCCATCGATGCCCGCACCTTTCAGATCCTCGAGAATATCGGCGGGTTGGAGATAAAACCACTCTCTGGCGCTGCTTCCGCCATGCCGCCCGATGTTCTGCGCTGCGTATTTCGCATGGAGCCGTCTTTCCGTTTTGCCCTCATTCTCCGCTTCGATCCACCCTACGACTTTAAGCGGGCGCGAATTTCCGGTCTGCAAGTCGCCTCGACGGCCTCTAAGATTCGTCGCGCGCCCGATCTTCATCCGCCAATCAGCGTTGTTTTCCTCGAGGATGAAATAGACAGGCATCTCTATCCACTCCCATGTTGAACAAGCGGTGCGGCGCGAACCGTGCTCGATCAGTCATCCGTTTATTGCTCGGGTCATCTCCAGCGGCATGTGCTCTACTCGTGCTTCCAAATTCGTGCGCAGAGTCGGGATTTTCTGTTCACTGCAAGGTGCTTGTGAAGCGATTGCGACGTAAATTCAAATGGATACCCGCAACCGCCGAGCACGAGCCTTAAAGGCGCCCTCGCCACCCTCCAAAATCGCGCACACGCGCTCGCGAATATGAGCCTCTTCGAGGCCGCCGGCAGTGTAGCTAATATTCGGCAACTGACCAGGCGAGTGTGTCCCAGCCTCCGCGATGATGACCTGATCCGCATCCGTATTTATTACGAGGTTGGCATTGTGGGTGACCATAATGACCTGCCGACGACGTCTCGCCTCAGCAAATAGAGGCACCAATTCATCATAGATAGACTTCGGGTCTAAGTTTTCCTCGGGCTGATCGATGATCAGCGGCCGGTCGTCTGAGCGATCTAGTGCAAGATACAATAGTAGTAGTACGATGCCACGCGTTCCGGGCGAGAGATTTCGGATGTCGGTTCCGTCATAGTCGACAGAGTAGCGGACGGTTATATGATCGGTGCTGTAGAGCCATTTGGCGAAGGCCTTGAGCCAGGAGCGGTGTGCAACCGGATCGGACTCCGCGACCCGAGAGCTAGCAAGAAGGATCTTGTCGTGCGCCGCGCGAAACTGCTGCATTACCTCCGAGACTTCTTGAGCAGTTCCATTCTCCCACACCTTGCGGAGGTGCTCGTCAGCAAGCTCATAAAGAGTGCCTTTACCCTTAAAAGGTCCGTTCCTGCGAAGATCTACAAATGCTTCTCCCGCCCGGGCCCACTGGTCGATATCGGCGGTCCGACGAACTGAGAATGCGAGTTTGTTCAATGTACCGGGTGTGGCGTCCAGTCGCTCCTTGATCGGCGCGTACAGATCATTGAGCACGGTCTCCTCCGCGATGATAGAATCGAAGACGCTCTTGTACGTTATGGTCCGATCGCCAATTAGCTTTTCGCGGCGATCGGTGGCGCCATTAGCATCTTCTAACCGAGATTTCACATTGGCGAGCGCGTCTGTTTCAGCGTTAATCTTGACGGTGAGCTGGGTGAACTTGTCTTGCGTTGCTTTGTCGATGTTAATGATCTGATTAAGACGCGCGATTTCCGCGTCCAATACTGCCAAAGTTTGATTTTCAAGGTCGGCTGTCGGCGCTAGCGGCACGGGTGGAGTACCGGGCTCAGGTGGCACACCCCTCCATGACGCGCCGTGCTGACGAGCCTTTTGGAGGCGCTCAGCCAGCAGGTCGCCCACTTTGCCAACAAAATCGGTGCCAAACGGGTCCCAATCCGCGCCGGTCAACCCGCTAGTGCCAAACTTCGATTGCAGGCGCCGCAATGCCTCGGGGGATTGATTGCTGCGAAAGTCGGCGACCTCGTCTTGTAACATCAGGATCTGCTGCTCTTGGATGCTATAGTAACGAATGTAGCCGCGAATCTTCTCGGCAGCCGCTGATACCTCGGCAAAGCGAGCGGCCGTAGTGGCATCGCCCTTTTTGACTAGCAGGCTTCGCTCGTTTGAAAACCGTGTTAGATTTTGGTCCTTCTCGGCGATTTGCTTCTGCAAGCCGCCGATGCTCTTCGTCTTCTCGATCTCTTCGCCGATGCGTTCCGATAAATTAACCAGCGCAAACTCATCACGCGATCGGGCTTCGCGATGCCGTGCAGCGCGCAGGTCAAGCAACTCGTCAAAATCGGTAGCGCCATCGCGCGTGGCGACCGAGTGTGAGTCGAACACGACCCGCTCAACTTCTCGAATGAGTTCGTCCGAAATGCCATCCGACGAGCACAGGCGATCGACGAATTGTTGCGACAGATATTGCGCGCGCCTGATCTGGAAATTTTCGCCGTCGGTCGCATCGTCGATTGATCGTTTGTCGAACTCACCGGAAGCCCAACGGGATTCAACAATAACGCCGGTCAGAAGATCGCGCGCCCGATAAAGAAACGACTGCTTGTGCTCATCGAGCGGAAGTGGAACGGCGTCGCAGCTGGCGACTATCAGCTCTGCCAGCGCAGTTTTGCCGGAGCCTCTGGCGCCAATGATGGTAATTAGACCGGGATTAAGTGGGAGCGATGACGGCGTTGCCCACGTTGCGCCTGTCATTTCGAAGTGCGAGATGATCTGAGATTGCGATGCGCCGCTCGGCGGCGTTTCACCCACGAACGCGCGTTCGGGCGAAATGCAAGCTTGTCGAAGCGAGTCGAACGTGGGAGCACCCTTGATCCAACTAAACCGCTTACCTTGCGGTTCGCCGACGCGTTCGAGCGTATGCGCGTCGCTGCCGTGGAGGCATGGCTTTTCGCAAGCGTATTTTCGCAGAAACTCTTCCTGCGGAAGTTTGCGCCCTAACCAGAAGTCACGATCTTTGGGATTGCCAGAGAAGATCGCACTGGCGAATTTTTCGACTTCACGTCTCAACGTCGCATCGGCGCCATCCTGCAGGCCTGAAGTCCCATCGGCACCCGCGGCCACCGCGACCAGGATATTGTCACGAGCCCAGCCGAAATCGCTGAATATCGCCTTGAGTTGATCGAAGCTTACCTTGAACTGTGTCGAGCCGTGGCGTCGAGCTGCGCCTTCATCCTTGATCGTAGGATCCGCTTTGAAGCCAAGGCGCGTCAACTCCGCAGGAGTGCAATTGAACCGATCGTCCAACGCGCTAAAGGTCAGGCTCGAAAGAATGCGGTTGAGTTCATCCAAGTGCTTGGGATCTTCCGGTGACACGAGCAAATGGACATTGACCCATGATCCCGCGGCTGTTCCAAGGCCGAGGCGCATCTCAATATTGGGAAATAGAGTTGCGCAGTTTGGAAGCCGACCGTGGTTGTCCTTCTCCTCCCGCAGTCGCGAATATGTATCGGTGTTGTAGTAGTCAGTTAGGCCGATGACTTCGAGCGCTGGCGTCAACGCTTCAAGCTTTCTAACATAGTCTTCCCAAGGATCGGATCCGGAAAAGAGATCATTGAGCTGCGTCCCAGGCGCATGAACATGAGGGTCCCAGCGCCGCCAAATCGCGCCCATTTTCGTGCTCGCCGTCAACGCTGCCCCCTCGAATTCATTTACTGTTGTTTCTGTTCCGCGAAGAAATGCGAACGAAACTGATATCGCTGCGCCCTATTTTTGCCGTGCGCATCTCGTCCGTATCGCTCGATGTACTGTCACGTTGAATAACGACCAACCTGTGGTAAGTGAATAGCCTCAAGGGGGTAGCTCGCGTTTTGGTCGCGGGCTCGCACGGTTGTGGGGTGAGCATCTGTCGACGATAACCGCTACCGATCTGGAGGCAGCGCTTACGGGTGATCCGGAGGCATTGGACGTCCATTTGACGCTCATTGAACGTGACATCAAAGTCGCGGGTCAGTCCGTGAAGATCCACTGCCACTGCCTCGCTGTCGATGGGAATGGAAAGATACAACTGCATCGGCTGGCGCAGTTCATGCGAAACGCCGCCACGGACTATGCCATACCGCGCTCGAAGGTAGCCGCTGCGAAGGCTAGGGACACCAAGTTCAACAGCACCGAAGCGGTGGCTGAGCTAGTAGAGCGCGCGAAGCGATCATTCACCGATCTCGCAAATACTGGCGAGGGCGGCGAAATGCTACTCTATCTGCTTGCTGAGCGGTTCCTCAAGCTGCCCCAAATCCTGTGCAAGATGGATCTAAAGACCGACGATAAGATGCACTACCACGGTGCAGATGGTGTCTACGCCGGGATCTCTTCCGAAGGCGTGCTGAAACTCTTTTGGGGAGAGTCTAAGGTTTATGCCACCGCTGGCGCTGCGATATCAGCCTGCCTTGAATCGCTAGCGCCATTTCTGTTGGAGCCGGAGCATGAAGGCGCAGAACGCGAGCGAGATTTGCTGTTGCTCAGCGACAAGGCGGACCTGAGCGATGAGAAATTAACCGCGGCGCTGAGGAGGTATTTCGATCGGTCGTCGCCGATGTCAAACCGTGTCCGGTACTGCGGCGTCGCGCTAGTCGGCTTCGGAGTGCCGTTCTATCCTGGCGATGGCGCAGCTGCGGTGGCTGCCGACATCGCGGAGGCCGCGAAGGCTGCACTCTCCGACTGGACCGAAACGGTCGGCAAGGGGATAACCAAGAACAAGCTGGAAGGCCTCGAGATCGAATTCTTCTGCGTTCCGCTGCCCTCGGCTCAGGGCTTCCGTGACATATTTCTCGAAGTGATGGGGCTCAAGGCGTGAGCCTCGCTGACCTGCAATCATGGCTGATGTCGGAAGGCGTAAGCGAAGATATTGCTGCGCTGACCAAACTGACTGCTCGGTCGGATCTTTGCAATCTCGCTGCAGAAACTGAGACCATCGACCCTGATAACATCGACTGGCAGAGACTGATACTCGCCGGGAGCATTCTGGCAAGGTCGGAGCGTCGTTTTGATCAGGAGGCGGCGCTCAGGATAGCGGTCGCCGCCATTTCCCTCGTTGATGATACAAAGATTCGGGACGCTGGCGCTGTTCTTCTCGACAAGCTCTCGAATTTCCGGGCCGTCACGCTCGGGGTGAGCCGCGGTCTCATTCTAGGTGATCTTGATGGGCGCCTCGGTGTTTCTCTTCGCCTCGAATCTCAGCGGCGCGAGATGGATCGCTCGGTCCTCGTAGAGACGACGGGACATTGGTTGGAGGTTAATGAGTTCCAACAGCAGTTCTGGACCGGGGCGTCTGCCGCGACATGGCTTTCCGCGTCGGCCCCGACAGCGTCGGGAAAGACATTCCTGGTTCTCCAGTGGCTGGTTGACCAGATGGGTTCGGGCGGCGCTAACGTCGCGATATATCTCGCCCCGACGCGCGCGCTCGTATCGGAAATCGAGACCAACCTCGAAGTGCTGTTAAAGGGCACCAAGGGCATCGCCGTATCGTCACTTCCTTTGAGGACGAAGTTCGACGCCACCAAAGCGGACGGGTCGCGCCTTATACTCGTTCTTACGCAGGAGCGCATGCACCTCCTGGCCAATGTTCTCGGGGCCGATTTCTTGATTGACCTGCTGATTGTGGACGAAGCTCACAAGATTGGCGACGATGGCCGCGGTGTTATTCTGCAGGATGCTATCGAGCGCGCAACCCGCCTAAATTCACAGATAAAGGTGATCTTCATCAGCCCGGCGACGCAAAATCCCGGCGAACTACTGACCGACGCGCCCGCGCACGCGAAGACTGTCGCAGTCGACAGCGACGCTCCGACGGTCCTTCAGAACCTGATTCTAGCGGCCCCGGTAAAGGGCAAGCCGCGGCGCTGGATGCTCAACGTCAGGCAGGGCGGCGCAGATATTGAGATCGGAACGCTAGAGCTCTCCAGCACACCAAGTAGCTTCGCGAAGCGCCTCGCGTTCGTCGCGGCCGCTGCGACCGGCGAGCGCGGTGGTACGCTTGTCTACGCGAACGGCGCGGCGGAGTCTGAGGATATCGCCGACCTAATCAGCCAACTGCAACCCGACAACGATTTGAAACCCATCGACCCCGAACTGGCTGCGTTGGCCGAGCTCGCACGGAAAGGCATACACCCCAGCTTCCGGCTCGCGCCGTTAGTCGAACGCGGGGTGGCTTTCCATTTTGGTAACATGCCGTCGCTGCTACGCTTGGAAATTGAACGGCTGTTTCGATTGGGCAAGATTCGTTTCCTCGTCTGCACTTCGACGTTGGTCGAAGGCGTCAATCTCTCCTGCCGGACAATCGTGGTGCGGGGCCCGCGCAAGGGCCAGGGTAACCCCATGGAACCGCATGATTTCTGGAACTTGGCAGGACGCGCCGGCCGGTGGGGCGATGAGTTCCAAGGCAACATAATCTGTCTTGATCCCCAAGATCAGGATGCTTGGCCGAAGGGCGTCCCATTGAGGGCTCGCTATCCAATTCGGCGCGAGAGCGACGCGGTGCTGGACGCTGGCGACACTCTCGTGACATTCTTGAAGGCGCGGGCCGACAGCAAGCCGAGCGAGATCGAGAATAGCGGCGAATTCGAGCAGGTCGGCGCCTATCTTTTGACGACATACCTGCGCCTAGGGTCGATCGCCAAGGCGGAATTTGCCAAGCGCCACGATCCCGATTTGATCCAGAGTCTCGACGCTGTCCTAGCGACCATTGCCAAAGGCATCGAGATCGCGCCCGAATTGGCCGGCCGGCATTCGGGTGTCAGCCCGATTGGTATGCAGCGGCTGCTGGAGACTTTCAGATTATATCAGGGTGAGCCGGACAACCTGCTGCCAGTCGAGGTCGCGAGTGATGACAGTTACGATCGCTTTGTTACCATCATGCGTCGGATCAACTCGAGCCTGTTTCCCGCTTTCGAACCGGACAGTCGCGCGACTGTCTACGCGCTCATCGTGTATCAGTGGCTGAAAGGCAGATCCCTGGCCGACATCATACGTCGGAACATCGCCTGGCATGACAAGGTGGGTAGGAAATACACACTTCCGAGTATTATCCGCGACACAATGGCGCTGGTCGAGCAGATCGCGAGGTTCCGGGCACCGAAATACTTGTCGGCCTATATGGACGTTTTGCACCTTTATTATGTTGAGATCGAACGTGAGGATTTAATTGACGACGGGTTGGACATCGGCACTCAGCTCGAATTTGGCGTGTCGTCTCGCACGTTGATATCGCTAATGGAACTGGGCCTATCGCGAATGACGGCCGTGGCGCTGTATGAAAAGATTGCGCGGGATGACCTTGATCAGGGGCAGGCGAAGAAATGGGTCGAGGACCGCACGGACCAGCTCGAAGGCATGGACCTGCCCGTTATCATCGTGCGCGAGCTTCGCGAACGGCTGCTTGCCGACGGTGATCCCGTATCGCCTGATGAGGGGCGGGTCTGAAGGAGTTGTCATATGGGCGTCAAGAAACCGGTGAGCTATGGCGATCTACATTTTGGTACGCAGACCGAAGCGCGGGCATTCCTGAATGCGATGCTCAATAAATACGATATCGGTGACAAGGTCAGTGCGAGCGATGCCGTGATCTTGACGGCGGCGCTTGCGCTGCATCCCGAGGCGGAGGACAAGATTGGCGTTGGCATCAAGGACTTCAGCGTGCGGAGCGCAGACTTTGGTAGCAAGTGCTTCTGGGTCAACCGTAACGACGGAACCACCGACAAGTTTTCGCACAAGGCGTGCGTTTAGCGTGAATCGACAGAATTTTCGGAAAGCCGAAGAGACGATGCACAACAAAAACGAAATCATCCGGCTTCTGGAGAGTAGCGCAGGCACGGTGCTCGACTTTTGTGCGGGTAAGGCATCTGATGAGATCGCGGCGGACCGTGCGCTCAGTGAATTGGGTGGGCTCCTGCGAAAATTGGATGACGCAGAAGCTGTCGCTGAGATATTGAGGCAGCAGGGGATAGGCGAAGTCGGCTCGGTTATCCAAGGCGATGGAAGTCGCGAACCGTTGTATCTCCGCGACATGACGAACAAAATCGCGCACGGCTCAAAATTCAACTGGTTGGCCGAGACACAAAGCGTGGAATGCGTTTCTCGTGAACCAATGCGGTGGCAATCGGCCACAATTGATCTAGTCCGTCTAAAAGGTGTTGTGGCGGCGATCGTCGGGCTTTGAACCTGCCGCAGCGTCAGTTGATCGCGATGCGAAAACGGTGCCCAACGCTATGCCATCCGCCATGCTCATTTCCGGCTGCAATTAATCCCGCTGCACCTATTGCCGCTGTGAGACTGGCAGATGACCCGCGGCGCCTTGCCAATGACGGTCGTCGTACCACATAGCTCTTGTGAAACCGATCGATCCCGACTGGACCTCCCCGAAGACGGGCCATGACTGGCGCGACGATACGACGCTGCTTGCCTGCGCATGGTTAGAAGCGCTCGCCGATCAGCGAAAATGGGCAGCGCGGCTTGAGGCGACAGGGGATTGGTTCGCAAATGCGCGCGCGGCCCGTCTTCGCGACGAGCACGCACCGCTATACGATCCGCGCGACGCAGCCGCCTGGTATATCTTCCAAGCGCGGGCTTATGCGCAGGACAGGTCGCGGTGGGTGCCCGAAGAAGCGGTACGCATCGTGCCAACGCTAGTCAGGCTCGGAACCGAACTCGAATTGCTTCTTTCTATCCCCGGAGCCGAAGACATCGGGCGCCGCATCATGAATGGCGACCGCAGTCAGCCCGACGACGGCCTCTTTGAGTTGCTGGTGGCGCTCGCCTACAAGCGCGGCGGCTGGGATGTCGCCTTCGTTCCCCCAGTGCGTGGTGGACCGCGCTCGCACGATATCAACATATCTCGGGGGCGCTCGCGATGGGCCGTCGAATGCAAGC
>Ga0182745_1003665_pt1 | contig 13139 bp, 17 predicted proteins | sample eDN3rd30CKraftBY_FD_128523 | JGI IMG/M metagenome (GOLD analysis project Ga0182745, IMG submission 128523) | Enriched backyard soil microbial communities from Emeryville, California, USA - eDNA 3rd pass 30_C Kraft BY (version 2) (version 2) | ecosystem: Environmental > Terrestrial > Soil >...
GATGATGGTCGCGGGCTATATGGCGAAGCAGGGCGGCCAGCAGAGCGGCGGCGGAGGCCTCGGCGACCTGATCGGCGGCGCGCTCGGCGGCGGCGGATCGGGCGGCGGTCTCGGCGGGATGCTGGGCAGCGTTCTCGGCGGCAGCGGCGGAGGCTTGGGCGGCCTTGGCAAGATGCTCGACATGGACGGCGACGGCAATCCGCTCGACGACATCATTGGCATGGCTGGGAAATTGAGGGGGTAGAGCCTCCTTTCCATTCTTCGTCATCCCGGACTTGATCCGGGATCCATTCTTTCGGGCGTCGCGTGAATGGACCCCGGATCAAGTCCGGGGCGACGAATGAGGGGACTGTCCACTGTGTTGAGCGGACCCGTCGCTTTTTACGCCGCCATCAGGCGGATATCCTCGCGGAAATCCTCGTCGCCGCAGATGCGGCCGCGCATGGGGGTGACGGCATTGCTGCCGTCACCATCGCCTTCCTCGAACAGCGCGCACGCTGCTTCGCCGCCGCGCGCGACGCTGTAGCGCTGCGCGACCTTGCCGGTCGGCCGGAACCCCAGCTTGCGCAGCACCGCGCCCGACGCGGGATTGTCGACGAAATGGGCGGCGCCGAGCTTCGGGAGGTTCATCGCGCGCGCGATGCGGACGAGCTGGCGCCCCGCCTCGGTCGCGAAGCCGAGCCCCCAATAGGGCCGCGCGATCCAGTAACCCAGTTCGAGCACTCCTTCCGGGCTCGGCGAAATGCCGCAGCCGCCGACGAGGCGCGGAGCGCCGCCGGTGCGCGCGAAGATCAGGAAGCGCGGCTGGTCGGGATCGAGGGGAAGGCTCAGGAACGCCTGCGCTTCCTCCTCGCCATAGGGCCAGGGCGCGCGCGACAGGCCCCGCACGACCGCTTCCTCGCCGATCGCACGCGCGAGGGCGGGGGCGTCTTCCTGCCAGCCGGGCCGCAGCAACAGTCTTTCGGTACGCGCGAACATATTCTCACTCCCATTTGCCTGTCGCCGTGGCGCCAGATGGTGACGCTTTGACGACATTCGATAGTGAGGGAGATGGATGGCCCTGTTTTCGCGCCAGAAATTCCGAGGACAATTCGGGTGTGGATTTCGGGCAAGAAAAAAGGGAGTCCGGGGCGACCCGTCTCCCTCTTTTCGAACCTTGTTTCCGCCGGGGGCGGAAAGGACAGTTCCGGGTCGTCCCTTGGTGGACGACCCTGGAAGATCGTCCTTATTCGGCGGCTTCCGCCATGGCGTCGACCGACACATATTTGCGGCCGAGCTTGCCATCGTGGAATCGGACGCGGCCGTCGGTGGTGGCGAACAGGGTGTGATCCTTGCCCATGCCGACATTGACGCCCGGGTACACCTTGGTGCCGCGCTGGCGCACGATGATGTTGCCGCCGATCACTTCCTGACCGCCGAACTTCTTGACGCCAAGGCGCTTGGCTTGCGAGTCGCGACCGTTGCGCGACGAACCGCCTGCTTTCTTATGTGCCATGACCTAAACTCCTATTCTCTTCCGGGGGCCGAGCCGCGTTGCCGCGCTCAGGCTTCCTTCTTGGGGGCCGCCTTCTTGGCAGCGGGCTTCTTTTCAGCGGCTTCGGCCTTGGGCGCAGCTTCCTTCTTGGGAGCAGCAGCCTTCTTCGGCGCGGCTTCCTTCTTGGGAGCTTCCTGGGCGGGAGCAGCCTTGGCTTCGGCGGCCGGAGCAGCCTCGGCCTTCGGAGCGGCTTCCTTCTTCGGCGCGGCCTTCTTGGCGTCGCCGACGGCAAGGATGCGCAGCAGCGTCAGCGACTGGCGGTGGCCGTTGCGGCGGCGATAATTGTGCCGGCGGCGCTTCTTGAAGACGATGACCTTTTCGCCGCGAGTCTGGGCGATGATCTCGGCCGAGACGGCCAGACCCTTCGCATCCTTCACCTCGCCGCCGTCGCCGGCCAGCAGGACGTCGCCCAGCGACACGGTGTCGCCGGCTTCACCCTCGATCTTCTCGACGGCGATCTTGTCTCCGGCGGCAACGCGATACTGCTTTCCGCCCGTGCGCACGATTGCGAACATGGTCTTCCATCCAATCAGAAACTAAAACACCCGCGCCACCGGTCACCCGCCAAGGCAGGCGAATTTTCCAGCAAGCGGGAAAGACCGCGCCACTAGCGTTATGGGCGCAAGCTGTCAACCGCATATTTCCGTGGTTTTCAAGGAAAAGCGCGGGCCGGGCCGCGGCGTCGCACTCCCACCCGATTCGGCACTTGCTGCAACGCCTGCGGCCCCATATCAGGAGGCACGATGAAGCGCGCCTCTCTTTTTCCGTCCGCGATCGCCGCCCTTTCGCTGTCCGCCTGCGCGGGCGGGGTGAGTGGTGAGGCGGCGCCGTCGCTCGCGCACCGGGCGGTCGAGGGACGATTCAACGTCGCGCCGCCTTCGGTGGTCGTGACGCCGCCGGGGCCGCTTCCCGCCGACCTCGCGGGCCGTCTCGCGCGCTGGGATTCGGATGCCGCCGCGGCGCAACAGGCTTTCGCCGCCGAACGCGGCAATGCCGCGTCGCTCGTCTCCGCCGCCGCCGGCGCGCCGGTCGCGAGCGAGCGCTGGGTCGTCGCGCAGCAGGCGATCTCGCGCCTGATCGCGGCGCGCGCGCCGTTGACCGGCGCGCTCGCCGACATCGACCGCCTCTATCTCGACCGCAGCATCGACGCGGCGGTCGACGGGCTTCCCGACATCTATGCGCTGCGCGACCGGCTTGCCGACACGGCATCGGCGCAGGATGCGGTCATCGAGGCGCTGAGCCGGCAGTTGCCGGAATAGGTCAGCGAAAATAACGTCGCCCCCGCGAAGGCGGGGGCCGTCGTCGGTTTACGCAGCGACGCAGAATAGAGCCTCCAGCGGCCCCCGCCTTCGCGGGGGCGACGCCTGTTACTGATTCAACCCATGCTTCTTGAGCGCATGGCGAATCTGGTCGTAGCTCAGTCCCAGCGCCTCGGCCGCGACCTTCTGATTGTAGCGGCAGCGCGCCATCGTGTCGGCGAGGATCTGCTTCTCATAGCCGTCGACCGCCGCGCGCAGGTCGCTCACCGGCCCCGACGGCGCGGTGGGCGCTGCGGCGGCATCGGTCATCGCCGACGGGGCGGGGGAGTCCGCCTTGGATTCCGGCTTCCGCACCACCGGTTGCCAGGGGCTCGCAAAGGGATCGAAGGTCAGGGCATCGACCGGCCGTTCGGGGTCGGCCCAGCGATAGATGGCACGCTCGATGACGTTGCGGAGTTCGCGGACATTGCCCGGCCAGTCGTGCCCCTCCATCGCCGCGAGCGCGCGCGGGCCGAAGCCCGGCCATTCGTCCCAGCCGAGCACCGCCGCCATGCGCTGCCCAAAGTAAGTGGCGAGCACCTCGATGTCGCCTTCGCGGGCGCGCAGCGGGGGCAGGGTGATGACCTCGAACGACAGCCGGTCGAGCAGGTCGGCGCGGAAGCGGTTCTGCTCGACCAGTGCGGGCAGATGCTCGTTGGTCGCGGCGACGATGCGGACGTCGACGCGGGTCGGGCGTGAGGCGCCGACGCGGGTGATCTCGCCATATTCGACCGCGCGCAGCAGCCGTTCCTGCGCGCCGCTCGACATCGTCGCGAGTTCGTCGAGGAACAGGGTGCCGCCGTCGGCCTCCTCGAAGCGGCCGGCGCGGCTGCGCGTCGCGCCGGTGAAGGCACCCGCCTCGTGCCCGAACAATTCGGCCTCGATCAGCGTCTCGGGCATCGCGGCGCAGTTCAGGATGACATAGGGCTTGTCCCAGCGCGCCGACAGGCGGTGCAGGCGCTCGGCGATCAGTTCCTTGCCGGTGCCGCGCTCGCCGATGACGAGGACGGGGCGGTCGAGCGTCGCCGCCTGGCTCGCGCGTTCGACCGCGTCCTGAAAGGCCGCCGACTGGCCGATGAACTGCGTTTCGCGTTCCATTCCCAATCATTGGCAAAATTTCCCGCTGATTGGCAAGCTAAATCGATGTTCGGATCGATTTGCGAATGAAGTTAGGCGCTTTTCCGCCCCTTTCGGCAATTGGCATGGCTTCTGCAAAGTATTCGACGAACCGGCGCAAAACGCTCCGGTGCAGCGAAAAACAGGAAGGTTGACCCATGAAGACGAATTTTGCCCAGGCCGCCACCTTCGCGCTCAGCGCGCTCGGAGCGCTGGCCATCTTCGTCGGCGTGATCGACCAGCCGAAGCTCGGTTACGATGCCGCTGCAGCCACCCCGGCGGTCAGCCAACTGGCCTGACCGACACGCTGGTGCCGGGGCACTCTCCCCCCTTGCCCCGCCCCGGCACCAGTATTTTAGGACCAAGTTCGACAGGAGTTTCACACATGGGTATTTTCTCACGCACCCGCGACATCATCGCCGCCAACGTCACCGATCTGCTCGACCGCGCGGAGGACCCCGAAAAGATGATCCGCCAGATCATCTTCGAGATGAACGAGACGCTCGTCGAAGTCCGCGCCTCCGCCGCGCGCACGATCGCGGATCAGAAGGAAATGCGCCGCCACATCGCCAAGCTCGAAAGCCTGCAGGACAGCTGGAAGGAAAAGGCCGAACTCGCGCTGTCGAAGGACCGCGAGGACCTCGCCACCGCCGCGCTCGTCGAAAAGCAGAAGGCCGGCGACATGGCCGACAAGCTGAAGGCCGAGATCGCCGTCCTCGACGACGCGCTCCAGGGCTATGAGAACGACATCGCCAAGCTGCAGAAGAAGCTGAGCGAAGCCCGCGCCCGCCAGTCGAGCGTCGTCAATCGCCTCGAAAGCGCCGAAAATCGCTATCGTCTGCGCGAGATGACCAACGGCGACCGCGTCGAGGATGCCTTCTCGCGCTTCGAGATCCTTGAACGCCGCGTCGATGAGGCCGAAGGCCGCGCCGATGCGCTGGGCCTCGGCTACAAGAAGTCGCTCGACGAGGAAATCGCCGAACTGCAGGCCGCCGACAAGGTCGCCGACGAACTCGCCGCGCTGAAGGCCGCGCAGGGCAAGAAATAAGGAGCCGGACCGATGGAAGAGATCATCATCGTCCCGATCGTCATCGGCACCCTCTTCCTCGGTCTGCCCTGGCTGATCCTCCACTACATCACCAAGTGGAAGCAGGCCAAGACGCTGACCGGAGAGGACGAGCAGCTGCTCGACGAACTATACGACACGGCGCGCCGGCTCGAGAATCGCCTGCACACCGTCGAACGCATCATCAGCGCCGACCATCCCGACTTCCGCCCCTCGGTGCGGAGCGACGAGGAACTGGCGCAGCTTGAAAACAACAGCACGAGCCGGAGGAACTGAGATGTCTGCCAGCCGCACCAAATTCTATCTCGACAAGCAGAACGCCAAATGGAGCGGCGTGTGCGCGGGGATCGCGGACTATAGCGGGATCGACGTCCTGTGGGTGCGCGTCGGCGCGGTCCTGCTGACCCTGATGGGGGGCTTTCCCTGGACGCTGATCGCCTATTGGATGGTCGCCTGGATGGGAACGCCGAAGCCCTTCGCGCTCTATGGCTCGAACGAGGAAGCGAAGTTCTGGCAGGGCGTGCGCTCGAACCCCAGCGCCTCGACCCGCGACATCCGCTCGCGCTTTCGCGACATCGACCGCCGGCTCGCCGACATCGAACTTTACTACACCAGCCATAACCGCCGCCTCGCCGACGAGATCGACGCGCTCCGCTGATCGGGGCGCCGACCGGGCAGGCGGAAACGCAACAGGGAGACAAGATATATGAACTTCGGTGGCCCCCTCTTCGTCCTGACCATCGTCGCTTTGTCGATCGGCGGCTGGATGTTCACCACCTGGGTCCGCGCCAAGCACGGCTATCCCGTCGAGAATGAATGGGGTGGCACGGTTCATCGAACCGACGCCGACGCTGATCGAAAAATCGCGCTGCTGACCGATGACAACGCCAAGCTCGCGGGCCAGATCGGCCGGCTGGAGGAGCGCATCTCGGTGCTCGAACGCATCGCGACCGAGAACCACGGACAGGCCGCGCAGCTCGCCGACCAGATCGACCGCCTGCGCTGAGACGAGACAAGAGAGGATTTGGACATGGACGCTCTGACCATCATCAGCGCCGCGGCCCCGATCGTGACGATCGTCGCGGTGGCCTCGATCGGCGGCTGGGTCTTCACCACCTGGCTGCGCATCAAGAACGGCTATCCGCTCGACGGGGCCTGGGGTCAGGCCGTCTATCCCAAGACCAGCGACGAGGCGATGGAGCGCGTCAAGCTGATCAGCCAGGAAAACGCCCAGCTTCGCGCCGAGCTCGGTTCGGTCAAGGATCGCCTTGCGGTGATCGAGCGCATCGTCACCGACGAGGGGCACCGGCTGAGCCACGAGATCGAGGCGCTGCGGCGCCCGTCGAACTGAACCGCGAAAGGAAAAGGTCATGGATTTCGTCTGGGCTCTCATCCCGCTCGCCCCCTTCATCCTCGGCGGCCTCGTCATCTGGTCGAAGCATCAGCAGAAGATGATCGAGAAGCAGTCCGAACTGACCGCCGAAAAGGCCGCGCAATATGCGGCGCAGACCGAACGCCTCGAAGCCCGCGTCCGCGTCCTCGAACGCATCGTCACCGACAAGGGCGTCGATGTCGCCGAAGAGATCGAAAAGCTGCGCGACGCGCCGCTGAACTGAACAACGATAAGAAGAACGGAAGGATTTCCCCATGAACCCCTTTGAAATGGTCATCGGCATCGTCCTGATCGTGACGATCGGCAGCGTGGTCCGGGCCAGATATGGCGTGCACCGCGACCGCCGCGGCAATGAATATTTCGTCGGAAACGCCGGAAACGAGGCCGAGACCAAGGCCCTGCAGGCCGAGATTCGCGCGCTCAAGGAGCGCATCCAGGTGCTCGAACGCATCGCCACCGACACCAACCGGGCGGCCAGCCTCGATGAGGAAATCGAGAAACTGCGCGACCGCTCGCACCCGTGAAGACGTGACGGAGAAGGAACCGAGATATGGTCCCCATTGCTTCCGACCTCGCCAATAATCTGGTCACCGCCGCGGTCGCGCTGAGCGCGCTGAGCATCATCAGCCTGGCGGCGCTGCGCGGCTGGCGCGACTGGATCCAGTTCAAGCGCGAGGAACTCGCCGCCGGCCATGTCGCCGCGCAGGACCCCGCCGTGCCCCACGCCGGATCGCGAATCGAGATCGCCGACCTCAAGGAGCGCCTGCGCAAGCTCGAAGCCATCGCGGCGGGGGTCGATCTCTGATTGAAAAAATAGCGCAAGCTTGAATCGCGCCCAAGGGATCGCGCCCATTTTCCGGGCGCGATCCCTTGGAGCCGGCAGGCCGACCCGCGCAGGCGGGCGAGCGATACCGCGATGGGTAAGCGGTCAGCCCTTGCAGGCCTGCTTGGTCTTGTTACCCGCCAGCGAGCAATCATAGGTGACGGTTTTGCCGTTGCTGAGCTTGGCCCTGACCATGCGGCCGCCCGACCGGGCGGGAGTCGCCCGTGCGGAAGTTGCCCGCGCGGGGGTTGCGCGGGCCGGGGTTGCGGCGAGTTTGGCCGCAGGCTTCGCTTGAGCGCGCGTCGCGGGCTTGGCGGCCGGCTTGGCCGCCAGCTTGGTCGCGGGCTTGCTGGTGGTCGTCGATGCCGACGGCGTCGATGCGAAAACCGGGGTGCCGATCATCATGACCGATGCAAGGCCGAGTCCCACGAGTGTATGAAAGCGTGCCATATTCTTCACTCCAAAGATCCGAAGTCGGAAAATTCCGAAGTTCCTGGCAAAACCGGAGAATATATCGCCGTGAACCGCCCCTCTTTGCGCCCGGCCACCCAGCCATGGCGTGGCGGCGCCGTGACAATGTCGTAATCTTCGCGTGGGCTTCCGGGAGCCCAGGCATGACAGGGCGGTTGGCGGCCCGCGTCGCGCCGGGCTCTTTCCACTGGACGCCAAACATGCGAGGGGCGCCGTCATGCGCAGCCTTTCCGACATCTTCGACGAATATGATTTCCTCGACGGCGACGATCGCTATCGCCTGCTGATCGAGCTCGGGCGCGAACTCGAACCGATGCCCGATGCGCTCAAGACCGACGCGACGCTCGTGCGCGGCTGTTCGGCCAGCGTCTGGGTCTATCCGGTGCCGCAGGACGACGGCCGGCTGCATTTCCTCGCCGACAGCAATGCCGCGATCACCAAGGGGATCGTCGCCCTCGTCCTCGCCGCGGTGCAGGACAGGCCGGCGGCCGAGGTCGCTGCGATGGACGTCACCGCCGCGCTCGCCCCGTTCGACCTGACGCGCCAGCTTTCGTCAAACCGTACCCAGGGCGTGCCGAACATGATTGCGCTTGTGCAGGACACCGCGCGGCGGATTGCGGCGGGTTAGAAGAAGACGTCAAGGCATCGGCGGCGATCACCCGCCATTTCATGCTCGAACAAAGAAAAAGGGCGCGGGAGTTTCCTCCCACGCCCCGATTTTCCGGCCCTGATCGAGGATCAGAACTCGTAGGAGACGCCGATCTTCAGGCGCCACACCGACGAACTGGTGTTGATGCCATTGTCGTCCGCGATGCTGTCCACACCGTTGAAGCCGGTGAAGATGTAGCGACCCTGCGAATCGACGCCGGTTGACGAAAGCGAGGCGATGTCCTGAAGCCCCGCGAAGTTGCGGCGGTGCTGAACGTTCCAGCCGCTGTCGAGGAAGTTCAGGAAGTTGTCCATCGTCGCATAGAGCTTGATCTTGTCGTTACGACCGAACAGGCGGCCCGGACCCGGGATTTCCTGCGAGAAGGACAGGTCCATGTCGAAATACCAGTCGTTCGAGCAGGTGTTCCGCGGGATCGACGAACCGATATACTTCTTCGCGCAGCCGGTGCCCTTGATGTAATCGACGAGCGCATTCATGTCGGCCGCCGAGATCGTCGACTGCGGCGAGACGTTCGGATCGTCGAGGCCGGTCGGCAGATAGGCGAGCGCATTGTCGTTGCCCGAGGCATCGTCGTTGAACACCCGGCCGCCGCCGAAGGTCAGGCTGTACGGACGGCCCGACCGTGCGACGAAGCTGATCGCGAAGCGCGTCGACAGATCGTTGAAGAATTCTTCGCGGAAGGCGAGGCGCGTCGTGATGTTGTGCTTGCTGCTGTAGAAGCCACGCGATGCCGCCGGATTCTGCCGATCGAACGCGGCGGTCAGGTCATAGTTCGACCCGGCCGTCGAGTTGTACATGCTCCGGCGGTCCTGCGCGTCGGTATAGCTGTAACCGAAGGTGAAATCGACATTGCCATTTTCGGTAAACAGACCGCCATTGAAGGTCTTCGACAGGATGAACGACGCGATATGGCTGCGATAGCCGCCGGCATTGGTCAGCTGCAGTTCGTCGTCACGGCCGGTCTGCGGGGTAAAGCAGCCCGGATTGACGTTGTCATAGACGGGTCCCGGATTGAGGCCCACCAGCACCGCGTCGCAGCCTGCCGCGTTCGGGTCGATCGACCGATAGATCGGACGACCGTCGATCGTGTAGCCGTTGACGCCAAGCGCCGGATTGACCGTCTGCGACAGGTCGACCAGCGTCAGCGGGTTGCGATATTTGCTGTAGATATAGTCGAGGTTGAGGTTCCAGCCGCTGAAGAAGCCCGACGAGGCAAAGTTCAGCTCCGACTGGAAGCCGATGTTGGCGCGCAGCACGGTCGGCATCTTGATATTCGGGCTGATCGACTGGGTGTCGCCGAGCCCGCGGGCTGCCGACGCCGATGCTGCCTCCTGGAAGCAGCCGGGAACGCCTGAGAAGGTGCCGCCGCTGATGACCGAAATCTGGCCGTTCGCATCCTTGATCGAGTCGCACTGGGCGTCCGCCGTGGTCCCCTGGGCAAAGCCGCGGCCATCGTTCTGGAAGGCGTTACCGAACCAGACGACCGGGTCGCCGCCCGAGAAGATGCCGACGCCACCCGACAGCTTGGGACGGCCGAAGACTGCGAAATCGTCCATGTCATACGTCAGGGCGAGACGCGGCATGATGACCGGCGGCAGGTTGCTGAACGAACTGGTGTTCGGGAAGCCATAGCGCTGGAGGAACACGGAGTTCAGCTTCGGACGACCGCCGTCATACCAATCGGCGCGCACGCCGATCACGGCGTTCAGGCGATCGTTGATCTCCCACTCGTCCTGCGCGAAGATCGAGTAGATGCTGCGTTTGAACGCGGCGGCGGCATCGTTGACATCGCCGGTCGACGAGAAGTTGCCGAACGCACCATAGGTACAACCATTGACGACGTTGATTGGCGTCGTCGTGGTCGTTGCCGAGCAAAGGTTGCCCGTGGCCGGTGCGGTATTCGGAACCGTAACGCCCGGCGATAGCAGGCCGGCGCGCAGATCGTCGATGTTGCGGAAGACCAGCGTGCCGGTCGCGTTCTGGACGAACAGATTGAACAGGTCGGCCCGGTTCAGCTCGGCGCCGACCTTGAGCGTGTGCGCGCCGGCAACCAGCTTCGCAACGGCGCGATACTGATCGATGTTGGTGCGCAGGTCGTTCGCCGAACGCGACGTGCCGGGTCCCGCAAGGACCGAACCGTCGATGCCGGTCGGGTTGTCGATGCCGACGATGATGCGCGGAATCGGGTTCGCCGACTGGGCTTCGCCGCCGCCGATCGGATCCTGGCGGTCGCGGACCTCCGAACGCGAATAGCGCAATTCGGTCGAGAAATTATCGGTCCACTGCGAATAGAGGCGACCCGAATAATAGTTCGATTTGGTGCCGCTGGTGTAGAAGGTATTGAGACCAATGGCCTGCGGTGACGTGCCCGTGAAAAGGTCGTCGGGGCGGGTCGACCCTTCCTCGAGCCGCTGATAGGTCAGCTCGAGGCGGTGATTGTCGGTGATCTGCCAGTCGAGACGGCCGAAATAGCGGTCGTTCGTGTAGGGGCGATTGGTCACCAGCGGTCCGGTATCGATGCCGTAGGTGTTCTTCAGAACGTCCGAAATGGCCTGGAACTGGTCGACGGTGATGCCGGTCTGTTCGTTGGCATAGCCGCCGCCGACCGGACCATCGTCCTGCGCCTGACCGGCTTCCTGATGCTCATAGGCGCCGAAGATGAACAGGCGATCCTTGATGATCGGCGCGCCGGCCCACAGGCCCCAGCGCTTTTCGGGCTTGACCGGCGGCAGCTTGGCGATGCCGGGCAGCTTGTCGCCGCGCATACCATTGTCCGAATATTCGAAGAAGCCGCCGAAGTGATAATCGTTCGTACCCGACTTGGTCACGACGTTGATCGCACAGCCGGTGAACGAGCCATAGTCGACGTCGAACGGCGCGAACTGCACCTGCGTTTCGCGGACCGCGTCATAGGGGATCGGGGTCGAGCTGCGCGACGAGAAGCCGGTGTCGTTGAGGCCGTAGACGTCGCCCTGGCTGATGCCGTCGACGGTGAAGGCGTTGCCGCGGTCGTTGCCGCCGAGGCACGAAATGCGATCCTGGCCCGAGCCGCCGTCATCGCGGTCGAGGCTGACGCGCGGGTCGAGGCGGATGATGTCGCGGACGTCGCGGTTGAACGAGGGGGCGCTTTCGAGCACTTCGGTGGTGAAGCTGTTGCCCGGGCCGACCGCGAGCTGGGTCACGCGGACGCGGGTGCCGGTGACGACGATCTCACCGCCGCCCGACGACAGCGAGAAAGCGAGGTCGGTGTTGCCCTGCAGCGAGGTATAGATGTCCTGCAGCGTCTGGCCTTCGAAGCTGTCGGCGCTGACCGAGACGCTGTAAGGCCCGCCGGTGACGAGGCCGGTCGCGGCGAAGCGGCCGTCGGCGCCGGTGGTGAAGGTGCGCGCCGCGCCGGTGCGCGTGTCGGTGACGATGACCTTCGCGCCCGCAATGGCGCCGCCATTGTCGTCGTTGACCTGGCCCTGGATGCCGGTGGTGATCTGTTGCGCCTGCGCCGGTGCGGCGACGACGGTAGCGACGCTGATAGCCATCAGGCTAGCTGCGATCGAATAACGAAGTTTCATGTCAGGATGTCCCCTTTGGTAGCATTCGGCAGTCGCACGACTTGGGCGCGCTTCACCTGCGAGCGCCCCTGAAGCCCGCATGTGGCACGATTGTGACAGCAATTGTGACAGTGCAAGCCGCGCTTGGATGCCGGGCAGGGTGGGGGGTGAAAAAACGCGAATTTGCGTCGGTCCGCCAAAGTTATCCACAAGCGACATTGCGTTTTTTCGGGCAACTGTTGCTGCAATGCAACAAAAAGGGCGCCGCGCTTTGTGCGCGGCGCCCTGATTTCTATCGAGCGGTCGTCGGCGACTCAGCCGCCGGCGCGGTCAGGCTGCGTCGCCCGCGGCTTCCTTCGCCTTGTCGGCATAGACGCGGACCGGGTCCTTGCGGCCCTCGACGACATCCTTGTCGACGACGATCTCGACCACGTCGGTGAGATCGGGCAGGTCGAACATCGTGTCGAGCAGGATCGCCTCGACGATCGAGCGCAGCCCGCGCGCGCCGGTCTTGCGTTCGATCGCCTTCTTGGCGACCGCGACCAGCGCGTCGTCGGTGAAGGTCAGCGCGACCTCCTCGAGGTCGAACAGCTTCTTATACTGCTTGACCAGTGCATTCTTGGGCTCGCCCAAAATCTTGACCAGCGCATCGACGTCCAGGTCCTCGAGCGTCGCGATCACCGGCAGACGGCCGACGAATTCGGGGATCAGGCCGAACTTGAGAAGATCCTCGGGTTCGATCTGCTTGAGCGTCTCACCCGCGCGGCGTTCGTCGGGGCCGGCGACATGCGCGCCGAAACCGATCGACTTGCCCTGCAGACGGTCGCCGATGATCTTTTCGAGGCCGGCGAAGGCGCCGCCCGCGATGAACAGGATGTTCGTCGTATCGACCTGCAGGAATTCCTGCTGCGGATGCTTGCGCCCCCCCTGCGGCGGAACGCTCGCTGTCGTGCCTTCCATCAGCTTGAGCAGCGCCTGCTGCACGCCTTCGCCCGACACGTCGCGGGTGATCGAGGGATTTTCGGCCTTGCGGCTGATCTTGTCGATCTCGTCGATATAGACGATGCCGCGCTGCGCCTTTTCGACGTTATAGTCCGACGCCTGGAGCAGCTTGAGGATGATATTCTCGACATCCTCGCCGACATAGCCCGCCTCGGTCAGCGTCGTCGCGTCGGCCATGGTGAAGGGCACGTCGAGGAAGCGCGCGAGCGTCTGCGCGAGCA
>Ga0182745_1003666_pt1 | contig 13138 bp, 9 predicted proteins | sample eDN3rd30CKraftBY_FD_128523 | JGI IMG/M metagenome (GOLD analysis project Ga0182745, IMG submission 128523) | Enriched backyard soil microbial communities from Emeryville, California, USA - eDNA 3rd pass 30_C Kraft BY (version 2) (version 2) | ecosystem: Environmental > Terrestrial > Soil >...
CGGATCGGTGACACGACGCGGATCGCCGTCCGCCGCCAGCCAATCGCGCACCGCGAAGCTGTCGCTGCCGGTACGCGCCACTGCAAGCCGCCCGTCGTCACCGCGCACCGCCAGCGCTTTTGCGTCCGCGGCGATCAGGATGTCGGGTTGCGGCGTCGCGACGGCAAGCGCGGCCGCGACGGCGGCAAGCAGTGCCCCGCTCCAGCGCAGCGGCGTCCGCAACAGACAGATCAGCAGCAAGCCGAGCGTGCCGAGCAGCAGCGGGCCGATACCGAAGGCATGGATATGCCCGACGGCGCCCGGCAGGCTGCTGACCCACAGTGCAACACCGGTCATCCAGTCAAGACCGATGCCCATCGCCCGCCAGAATATGTCGTCGTAGCCGAACGGCATGGTCACCGCGCCGAGGATTCCCATCGGCATGACAAAGCCGGAGACCACCGGCATCGCCGCGAGGTTCGACAGGACGCCGTACGGCGCCAGCCGATGGAAGTGATAGGCGGCATAGAGCGTGGTGGCGAGGCCGGCGACCACCGATGCCAGCACCAGGCCGGTGAGTTCGCGCGCACCCCACATCGCCGCTTTTGTTCCCAGCGAACTGTCGTGGTGGGCCCGCCACGGCAGGCCGGATTGATAGCCGGCGACCAACGCGAGGGTGGCGGCAAACGACATCTGGAAGCTCGGATGCACCACCGCTTCCGGGGTCACCAGCAGCACCGCAAATGCGGCAACGGTCAGCGTACGCAGCGTCAGCGCCGGTCTGTCGGCCATGACGCCGATCAGCACGATCGCCACCATGATGTAGGATCGCTGCGTCGCAACCTCGGCGCCGGACAGCACCAGATAGAACGTCGCCGCCGCGAGCGCGGCCAGCGCCGACCACTTCTTGATCGGATAGCAGCCGGAGGCGCCCGGCAGCAGCGCCAGCAGCGCGCGGATCACGAAGAACACGATCCCCGCGACCACCGCCATGTGATAGCCGGAAATCGACAGGACATGCGCGAGGCTGGAGACATACATCGCCTCGTTCACCGCCTCGGAGATCGTGTCGCGTTTGCCGGTGATCAGCGCCGAGGCAATGGCGCCGCGATCGCCCGGCAGCACGGCGCGGATACGATTGTCCATGCCGTCGCGCAGCCCGTCGATCGCCGTCGTGAGACGCAACCGCCAGTCCGGCGCTGCCGGCGGCTCAGCCAGTGTCACCTTGCCAAGGACGAAGCCCGAGGCACCCAGACGCTGGAAAAACATGTCGCGCGCGAAATCGTAGCCACCCGGCCGTAGCGGCGGCAGCGGCGGCGTGAGCCGCGCCTTGAACGCGACAAAGGCGCCGACCGGCGGCGCCGTCCCCTTGCGGACCGACACCCGCACCCGTTCGAGCGCCTGGCGCGCGCCCTCGATGCGGTGGACGCGCACGACGATCCGGTCGCTGCGCGCCCGCTCCTCACGCACTTCGACGAACCCCTGCACCGAGGCACCGAACACCGGCGCGGTCAGCACCGGGTGGTCGATCAGTGCGGTCTTCAGCGTCGGGACTGCGAAGCCTGCGGCGATCGCAGCACAACCGAGCGTCAGCGGGAAAGCCACCGACCGCCGTCGCGCGAGCACCGTCGCGATGATGCCGGCGGCACACAGGCCGAGCGTGGCCATGAGCATCGGCTCACGCCACGCCGCGAAGTAGAGAACGATGCCGAAACCGAACGCGATCGCCAGCCACGGCATCAACCGGCCGGGCGCGACCTCCGCCGACAGCCATGCGGCAAGCATGTCGCGCAGGGCGCGAACCGGCGCGGCAACGGCGTCGGGCCACAGCGTCGCGGGGCGCGGCTCGTCCCAGAGCGCGTCTGCTGCGCGTGCGCGTGATCGCTTCGGCGACGCCATTCCGCATCACCCCATGCCCGTCGCGATCGTGGCATGGCGGGTGCGAGGCGGCTACGGGATCGAATAGCGAACAAAGGCCCGTTGCTGAGCCCGTTGCTTGGCCCGTTGTTACGCCGGAAACTGCATTCGCGACGCCTCATCGCGGCGCGTTCGTGCAGTTCCTGGTCCGTCATCAATCCTTGGCTTTGACGTAGCTGTCGCGCAGCCCGACCGTGCGGTTGAACACCGGGCGGCCGGGGGCGGAATCGCGATCCAGACAGAAATAGCCCTGCCGCTCGAACTGCATCGGCGCACCTGCATTGGTGGCGACCGCGGCCGGCTCGACCTTCGCGTCCGCGATCACCTCCAGCGAATCCGGATTGAGGTCGGCGGCGAAATTCTCGCCCCCTGCCGGCTCCAGGCTGTTGAACAGCGGGTTGTAGAGACGCACCTCCGCGGTCACCGCGTCGGCTGCCGAAACCCAGTGCAGCGTCGCCTTGACCTTGCGGCCGTCGGGCGCGTTGCCGCCCTTTGTTGCCGGATCGTAGGTGCAGCGAAGCTCCACGATCTCCCCGGCGGTGTTTTTGATGACCTCGCGGCAGGTGATCAGATAGGCGTAGCGCAAGCGCACTTCCCGTCCCGGCGCCAGCCGGAAGAATTTCTTCGGCGGCTCCTCCATGAAGTCGTCACGCTCGATATAAAGCTCGCGCTGGAACCGGACCTTGCGCGCGCCGGCATCCGGGTTGTCCGGGTGATTGACGGCGTCGAGCTCTTCGCCCTCGCCCTCCGGATAGTTCTCGATCACCACCTTGAGCGGGCGCAGCACCGCCATGCGCCGCTCGGCCGTCCGGTTCAGGCATTCGCGGATCGAGAAATCCAGCATTGCCGTCTCGACGACGCCGTTCGACTTGGCGACGCCGACGCGGCGCACGAAATCGCGGATCGCCTCCGGCGGCACGCCACGGCGACGCAGGCCTGCCAGCGTCGGCATGCGCGGGTCGTCCCAGCCGCCGACATGGCCGCCGCGGACCAGCGCGGTCAGGACGCGCTTCGACAGTACCGTATGCGTCAGGTTGAGCCGCGCGAACTCGTATTGATGCGGCTTCGCCGGCACCGGCAGGTGCTCGATGAACCAGTCGTAGAGCGGCCGATGATCGGCGAACTCCAGGGTGCAGATCGAATGCGAGATGCCTTCGATCGCATCCGACTGGCCGTGGGCGAAATCGTAGCTCGGATAGATTTTCCACTGCGTGCCGGTGCGCGGATGCGGCTCGTGCAGGATGCGGTACATCACCGGATCGCGCAGATTGATGTTGCCGGAAGCCATATCGATCTTGGCGCGCAGCACGCGCGCGCCGTTCGGGAATTCGCCGGCGCGCATGCGGCGGAACAGATCGAGGTTCTCGTCGACGCTGCGGTTGCGGAACGGACTGTTGGTGCCGGCCTCGGTCAGCGTGCCGCGGGTCAGACGGATCTCCTCGGGCGACTGATCGTCGACATAGGCCTTGCCGTCACGGATCAGTTTTTCCGCCCACTCGTAGAGCTGCTCGAAATAATCGGACGCGTGGTAGAGATGCGCGCCCCAGTCGAAGCCGAGCCAGCGCACGTCCGCCTCGATGGCGTCGATATATTCCTGTTCTTCCTTGGTCGGATTGGTGTCGTCGAAGCGCAGGTGACAGCGCCCCGAGAACTCCTCGGCGATCCCGAAATTCAGGCAGATGGATTTGGCGTGGCCGATATGCAGATAGCCGTTCGGTTCCGGCGGAAAGCGGGTAACGACGGAGGTCACCCGCTTCGCGTCGATGTCTTCCCGCACGATGTCGCGGATGAAATCGCGCCCTGTCTCTGCCGCAACGTCCGTCATTCCCCGTGCCTCGCCCATACCTCGTTCATGCCTCGTCTCTGCCCTGCCTCATCGGCCGCTCTTCGCCCGGCAGCGCAGCCTCGTCACAGGCTTGTATATGGGGCTATCTGCCAAAATCCAGCGGCAAGGCCAAGCTGGCGCAACAAGCCGGTTTAAGGCGTCTTTGCGCTTCGTTCACTATGGCGTTTTGCCCTGCCAAATCGCTGCGCTTCTGTGGTACACGGCCGGCCATGAACCAGTCCGTGAGCGAACCAGCCGCGAGCCCAGCAGCCATGAATGGCACAGTTGTCACGCGCTTTGCGCCGTCGCCGACCGGATTTCTGCATATCGGCGGAGCCCGCACCGCCCTGTTCAACTGGCTCTACAGCCGCGGGCGCGGCGGACGCATGCTGCTGCGGATTGAGGACACCGACCGCGAGCGCTCCACCCAGGCGGCGATCGACGCGATCATCGAGGGGCTGAAATGGCTGGGGATCGACTGGGACGGCGAGACCGTCTTCCAGTTCGCCCGCGCCGCGCGGCATCGTCAGGTGGCGGAAGAACTGCTGGCGAAGGGCCACGCCTATTACTGCTATGCGACCCCGGAAGAGCTCACCGCGATGCGCGAGGAGGCGCGCGCTGCCGGCCGCTCCAAGCTCTATGACGGGCGCTGGCGCGACCGCTCGCCTTCCGAGGCGCCGCCCGGCGTCAAGCCGGTGATCCGGCTGAAAGCGCCGCTGACCGGCGAGACGGTGGTCGAAGACCAGGTGCAGGGTCGCGTCGCCTGGCGCAACGAAAACCTCGACGACTTCGTGCTGCTGCGCTCCGACGGCACGCCGACCTACATGCTCGCGGTCGTCGTGGACGACCACGACATGAACGTCACCCACATCATTCGCGGCGACGATCACCTCAACAACGCAGCGCGCCAGACGCAGATCTACGAGGCAATGGGCTGGCCGGTGCCGACGATGGCGCACATCCCGCTGATCCATGGGCCGGACGGATCGAAACTGTCGAAGCGCCATGGCGCGCTCGGCGTCGACGCCTATCGCGACATGGGCTACCTGCCCGCGGCGATGCGGAACTATCTGGTCCGGCTCGGCTGGTCGCATGGCGATCAGGAAGTCTTCACCACCGAGGAGATGATCGCGGCATTCGACCTGCCGCAGGTCGGCCGTTCGCCGGCGCGTTTCGACTTCGCCAAGCTGGAAAATCTCAACGGCCTCTATATGCGCGCCAGTTCGGACGAAACGCTGGCCGCGGAGCTGGAGCGACTGCTGCCGCATATTCCCGGCGGCCCGGCGGTGGCGCAGAAGCTGACGCCGCAGTTGCGCGCTCAACTCGTCAAAGCCATGCCCGGGCTGAAGGAGCGCGCCAAAACGCTGCTCGATCTGTTCGATGGGGCCAGCTTTCTCTGGTCGACGACCCCGCTCACCCTTGATGCAAAGGCTGCGACTATCCTTACGCCCGACGCACGCTCCGTGCTTGCCGGGATCATCCCCGTCTTCGAGGCCAATGACGCCTGGAGCGCCGAATCCACGGAGGCCGACGTCCGGGCATTTGCCGAGCGCGCCGGCCTCAAACTCGGAGCTGTCGCACAGCCGCTGCGCGCCGCGCTTACCGGCCGCACGACGTCGCCACCGATTTTTGATGTCCTTGCCGTGCTGGGCAAGGACGAATGCCTCGCCCGTCTCCGTCATCAGGCAGGCGAGGCGTTGAATTCATTACCGAATCAAGCCTGACGGCCGACGCTCAAAATTCAACCCGCAAGAGTGACTGCCTATTTGCTATGCAGCTTCGCGTTCGCGCGGCTTGCAGGGACAGCAGGGATGCGTTACGCAGCAGCCAAAAGTGAGGGCCGTAACCATGGATGCCACAACACCCGGCAACGAAGGCAAGAACACGTCGCAAAAATCCGCCACGCTTACGGTCGGTAACACCAACTGGGACTTCCCGGTCTACGAGGGGACGATCGGCCCCGACGTAATCGACATCTCGAAGCTGTACGGCAAATCCGGGATGTTTACTTACGACCCCGGCTTCACCTCGACGGGAAGCTGCGAGTCCAAGATCACCTATATCGACGGCGACGCCGGCGTCCTGCTCTATCGCGGCTATCCGATCGAACAGCTCGCCGAGCACGGCGACTTCCTCGAGACCTGCTACCTTCTCCTCTACGGGGAGCTGCCGACGCCGACCCAAAAGGCCGACTTCGACTATCGTGTGACCCGCCACACGATGGTGCACGAGCAGATGAGCCGCTTCCTGCAGGGCTTCCGGCGCGATGCCCACCCGATGGCGGTGATGTGCGGCTGCGTCGGCGCGCTCGCGGCCTTCTATCACGACTCGACCGATATCTCGGATCCGCATCAGCGCATGATCGCGTCGATCCGCATGATCGCGAAGATGCCGACGCTGGCCGCGATGGCCTACAAATACAGCGTTGGGCAGCCGTTCATCTATCCGAAGAACGATCTCGACTATGCGTCGAACTTCCTGCGCATGTGCTACGCGGTGCCGTGCGAGGAATACAAGCCGAACCCGGTGCTGGCCCGGGCGATGGATCGCATCTTCATCCTGCATGCCGACCACGAGCAGAACGCCTCGACGTCGACGGTGCGGCTCTCCGGCTCATCCGGTGCCAACCCGTTCGCCTGCATCGCCGCCGGCATCGCCTGCCTGTGGGGCCCGGCGCATGGCGGCGCCAATGAAGCGGCGCTCAAGATGCTGGGCGAGATCGGCTCGGTCGACCGCATCCCGGAATTCATCAAGCGCGCGAAGGACAAGAACGATCCGTTCCGCCTGATGGGCTTCGGTCATCGCGTCTACAAGAACTACGATCCGCGTGCCAAGATCATGCAGAAGACCTGCCACGAGGTCCTCGGCGAACTCGGCATCAAGGACGATCCGCTGCTCGACGTCGCCATGGAGCTCGAAAAGATCGCGCTGCACGACGACTATTTCATCGAGAAGAAGCTCTATCCGAACATCGACTTCTATTCCGGCATCACGCTCAAGGCGATGGGCTTCCCAGTCAGCATGTTCACCGTGCTGTTCGCCGTGGCGCGCACCGTCGGCTGGATCGCGCAGTGGAAGGAGATGATCGAGGATCCGAGCCAGAAGATCGGCCGGCCGCGTCAGCTCTACACCGGCGCGAAGGAGCGCGACTACGTGCCGATCTCCCGGCGCAAATAGGCCGGAAAATAAACGCAGGCATTGAAGCGCGGCCGGGAAATCCGGCCGCGCTTTTTCTATGTGGCTGCGCACGACGGCGTGCACCGTGCCGAAGGCAAGCTCCCGTTCACATGGAATCGGATCGTAGGCGATAGATGACTGTTGATGGCGTTTGCCGCGGCGCGCGGCTTCCCGCTCCGCCGGAAAGTCTCTACGCCGCCATCCTGGCGCCGTCATAGGCCCAGGTCACATAGGCCCCGCCCCAGGTGAAGCCGCCGCCGAAGGCCGCAAACATCAACCGGTCGCCGGTCCGCAGTTGCTGCTCGTAGTCCCACAGGCATAGCGGGATCGTCGCGGCTGTGGTGTTGCCGTATTTCTGGATCGTCAGCATCACCTTGTCCATCGGCAGCCCGATGCGCTGGGCGGTCGTTTCGATGATGCGGATATTGGCCTGATGCGGCACGACCCAGTCGATCATTTCGGTGCGCAGATTGTTGCGCGCCATGATCTCCTGCGTGACCTCGGCCATGCGCGAGACGGCGAACTTATAAACGTGGTTGCCTTCCTGATAGACCGAGTGGAGGCGTCTGGCGACGGTCTCCGCCGTCGGCGGCATGCGGCTGCCGCCGGCTTTCTGGTGCAGATGCTTCATTCCCGATCCATCCGACCGGACGATCGTATCGAGGATACCGTAGCCGTTGGGGCTCGGTTCGAGCAGCACCGCGGCAGCGCCGTCGCCAAACAGCACGCAGGTGGCACGATCAGTATAGTCGACGATGGCGGACATCTTGTCCGCTCCGACGACGATGACCTTCTTGTAGGTCCCGGCCATGATGAACTGGCGGCCCACGGTCAGCGCGTAGATAAAGCCCGAACAGGCTGCCTGCACGTCGAACGAGCCGATCTCGCGAATGCCGACCATGTCGCAGATCAGGTTCGCGGTGCAGGGGTGAACAAAATCCGGCGTCGTCGTCGCACAGATCAGCAGTTCGACCTCGGAGGGATCCGTACCGGTCTTTTCCAGAAGGCCGCGGACCGCCTCCGCCCCCATATGCGAGGTCCCCTTGCCTTCTCCCTTGAGGATATGCCGCTGCCTGATGCCGGTGCGTTCGGTGATCCAGGCGTCGGAGGTATCGACCATCTGCGCCAACTGGTCGTTGGTCAGCACGTCGGGAGGAACATAGCCGTGCACACCGGTGATGGCGGCAATGGGCGGAACAGTTGCGGTCAAACGGGTTATCCGGCTGCGGGCTTTCTGATGGAATGTCCGGACCTTACGACGGGGACGGCGTCAGCGCCACCGACGATTTGCGCGGCGCATCACGTCTTTCGACCATATCGAGGACGGCCTCGGCAGCGCGTTCGGCCGGCGACACCGTTCCGATTTCCATGATCGCATCGAGCCGGGCGAAAGCGGCTAGCTGCGCCTGCCGCTCGGGACTGTCTTGCAGCAAAGGCAGCAAGGCGGAAGCCAGTTGCTCCGGCGTGCAGTCGCGCTGGACGAATTCCGGCACCACGCGCTCGCCAAGGACGAGGTTGGCAAGGATGAACGACGGCACCTGCACGAGAAACCGAGCGACGAGTTCCTCGATCCAGGGAACCTTGTAGGCGGCAACGGTCGGCACCCCGGCCACCGCCAGTTCCAGCGTTCCCGTACCGGACGGCGGCGAGCGCTGCGCGCGCGGTCCGGAAAGCAGCGTCTTTCTCGGCGGCCTCAGTTACCACACGGGCCGGAACCGGCCACGCACTCACCGCCGTCCGCACACGCTCCGCCAGATGCGGAACCGCCGGCACGACGACGTCCAGCGGACCGAAGCGGTCACGCACCGCTCTGACCGTGTCACGGAACACCGGCAGCATCCGGGCGAGTTCGCTGCCGCGACTGCCGGGCATCACCAGCAGCACCGGAGGAGACATTTCCCGGCGGCGCGCTTCGGCGGGATCAGGCCGCAATGCGCCGACGCGATCGGTCACCGGATGGCCGACAAACACACAGGGCGGACCGCCGAGGCGGGCATGGATATCCGGTTCGAACGGCAATAGCGCGAGCACCCGATCGATATAACGGCGCATGGCGCGCGCCCGCCATGGCCGCCACGCCCAGACCGATGGCGAGACGTAATCGACGATCGGGATAGTCGGCGCACGGGCCCGCACCCGCTTCGCGACGCGATGGGTAAATTCCGGGCTGTCGATCACCACCAGGATGTCCGGCCGCGCCGCGATCGCCGCGTCGGCCGTCTGGCGGATCCGTTGCAGGATCGTCTTCAGCCGCGCCGGGATCGACATGAAACCAATGACCGCGAGATCGCCGAGCGGAAACGGGCTTACGAGTCCTTCCGCCGCCATTTCGCGGCCGCCGACACCTGAAAAGACGATTGCGCCGCCGGTCCGGGCGCTCAGCGCCCGCATCAGCGCCGCGCCCAGCCGATCACCGGATACTTCGCCGGCGACCAGACAGACGCGCAGCGGCGGCGGCGTCATGACAACGCACCCTCCGGCCGGCAAGCCCGTGCATTATGGTCGTCGATGCCGATGACGAAGATGCCGGCCCGGTCGGCTGCCACTGCGGTCGCTGCCGGCTCGGCGATCACGGTTTCCCCGGCACGCACCGCAATCCCGGCAAGGCCGGCGCGCACGATCTTCTCGACTGTCATCGGCCCGATCGTCGGCAGATCGAAGCGGCGGTCCTGCTGCCGCTTCGGGGCCTTGGCCAGCACGCCGACCCCGGCGGGCAGACGGATGCGGCCGTTCGCGCGCAGATCCGCTACCCGGTCGAGCATGGCGTCGGTGCCCTCGGCGGCTTCGAGCGCCAACACCTGATTGTCAGCGACCACGACCGCCTGACCGGTGTCGAACCGGCTGTTGACGTCAAGAACATCGAACGCCTTGTCGATATCAGCGGTGTCGCCGGCGCGCGGCGCGATGCGCCCAAGCACCCCTTCCGGGACGAGGATTTCCGGCGCGACCTCGTGCGCCCCTACCGGCCGCAGCCCGGCCTTCTCCATCACCCGGCCAAGCGAGGACAACAGATGGTCGTCGCCGCCACGGAAGCCATGCAGGATCGTCGGCAGCATCAGCAGCATGCCGAGATCGAAACGCATCTGCGACCAGGCCGGCCGCACCAGCGAACCAATCATCACCACGTCGCGGCAGCCTTCCTGCGCCGCCAGCCGTTTGAACCGGCCAAACTGGCCGACGGCAATCCAATGATGCGGATAGGACGAGACCCGCGCCGGCTCGACGAATCCGCGGATCGGATAGAGGATGACACGGCGGCCGCGCGCGGCCACCGCATCGGCGACCGCGAACGGCAGCGCCCCTCCGCCGCAGATCAGCGCCAGCGGGCCGTCCCCTGGCGGCGGCCCGTTCATGCGACGTCATCCGCGTCGTCGGTACCGTGCGCGGTCCGTGCCGGGCGCATCAGCGGGCGCGAGCCGCTCTCGCGCAGGAACGCGACGATCTTGCCGACCAACGGATCATCTGCGTAGCGGGTGCTGAAATCCTGCCGGCGCTGCCGCAGCGTTTCCTCGCCGAGGAACAGTTCGCGATAGGCGGTCCGCAAACGATGCATGTCGGCGCGGTTATATCCACGGCGCTTGAGGCCTACGACATTGAGGCCGCCGAGCATTCCACGGTGGCCGATCACCAGGCCGAAGGGAATGACATTGGCGGCAACGCCACCGACACCGGAGACCATCACCCCTTCGCCGATCCGCGTGAACTGATGCACGGCGGAGCCGCCGCCAAGAAACGTGTAGTCTCCGACCACGACATGGCCGCCGAGCAACGCATTGTTGGCGAGCGTCACACGGGAGCCGACGATGCAATCGTGGCCGACATGCGAGCCGACCATGAACAGGCAATGCGCGCCAACGCGGGTGATGCCGCCGCCGCTTTCGGTGCCGGTGTTCATCGTCACATGTTCGCGGATATCGCAGTCGGCGCCGACCTCAAGCTGCGTCGGGCCACCGCGATACGAGGCCGATTGCGGCGCGGTGCCAAGCGACGCGAACGGCTGAATGACAGTACGCGGCCCGATCGTCGTGTGGCCGGCAATGTGCACATGAGCAACGAGCCGGCAGCCCTCGCCGAGCGTGACATGCGGGCCGATCACGCAATACGGGCCAATGGAGACGTCGCGCCCGATCTGCGCACCCGTCTCGATCCGCGCGGTAGGATCGATCGCAGCCATCAGCGTCTCATTCATGTCGTGGCTTTATTCGGTTCGCATCATGGCGCCGAGCTTGCCTTCGGCAACGAGCTCGCCGGCAACCTTCGCTTCGCCGCGATACCACCACATATCGCGGCGGCGCTTGAGAAGCTGGACATGAAACTCCACGGTGTCGCCGGGCACGACCGGCCTGCGGAATTTCGCCTCGTCGATGGTCATGAAATACACATAGGGCGCGGCCGTCTTTCCGGAAGCGAGGATGCAGAGCACCCCGCAGGTCTGCGCCATTCCCTCAAGCAGCAACACCCCCGGCATCACCGGATTATTGGGAAAGTGCCCCATGAAATGCGGCTCGTTGATCGTGCAGTTCTTGATGCCGACCGCGCTCTCCTCGCCATTGATGTTGATGATGCGGTCTACCATCAGAAACGGATAGCGATGCGGCAGACTGCGCAGGATGTCATGAATGCTGGCCGCTCCGAGAGAATCGCTCATTCGCCCGTTTCCTTCTCCGAACTCGAATTCTGTCGCGACAGACGACGCAGGACCAGCACGCTCCGCATCCAGTCGCGCGCCGGCTGCGCCGGAAAACCGCCCCATTTCGTCCCGGCCGGAATATCCTCCATCACCCCGCTCTGCGCAGCGATCTGGGCGCCATCGCCGATCGTCAGGTGGTCCTTGAGACCGGCCTGGCCGCCCAGCAGGACATAATCGCCGATAACCACACTGCCGGAAATGCCGGTTTGCGCGACGACGATGCAGCGCCGGCCGATGGTGACGTTGTGAGCGATCTGCACCAGATTGTCGATCTTGGTCCCCTCGCCGATCACCGTGTCGCGCATGGCGCCGCGGTCGATCGTCGTATTGGCACCCACCTCGACCTCGTCCTGGACGATGACGCGGCCGACCTGCGGCACCTTCTCGTGGCCTTTCGGTCCGGGCAGATAGCCGAAGCCGTCAAGTCCCAGACGAGCGCCGGCATGGATGATAACCCGGTCGCCCACCAGCGCATTGCTGATCGTGGTCCCCGGCCCGATGGCGCAATCGCGACCGATCCGGACCTCCGGTCCGATCACGGCATTGGCGCCGATCAGGGTGCCCGAGCCAATCTCGACATCAGGGCCGATGACGGCACCGGCGTCGACAATCACCGCGTCTTCCAGACGGGCGGTGGGATCGACATGCGCTGCCGGCGACACCCCGGCATTGCCGCAAAACGACGACGGGCGCAGCGCCCCCGGAAACAAGGTGCGCGCGACAGCGACCAGCGCCCGGTACGGTGCCTCGATCTGCAGCGCCACGACATGGGCTGGCACATGTGACATGAGCCGCGGGCTGACGAAGCAGGCCGCCGCATGGGTCCGGGCAAGCTGCGGGACATATTTCGGCTGGTCGACAAAGGTCAGATCAGCCGGTCCGGCCGTATCGACCGGCGCGACATCGAGGATCCGTCTGTCGAGAGCAGCACCGTCCGGCGCTTTCGCGCCGGTCAACGCCACGATGTCGCCAAGGGCCAGACCCTCGGTCTGCTTAAGGAACTGCGGCTCGGTCATGACGCCAACAACGGTGGCGTCGGCCTGTGCCGCGCCAGAAACAGCGATGCCAATCCGGGCGGCGCCTCGATCGCGGGAAGAGCCCCGCGATCAGAACTTGGTGCCGCCGCCGAACCGGAAGACCTGCAGGCGGTCGTTCTTGCCCTTGGTCAAAGCGTAGGCCACGTCGAAGCGCAGCGGTCCGAACGGCGAATCCCAGATCAGGCTGCCGCCGACCGACGAGCGGATCGTCTTGTCGTCGTCGAACAGGAACTGCTCGCCGGGCGAATTCACGTAGGTGGTTGGTCCCTTGTAACCCCAGAGCGAGCCTGCGTCGGCGAAGATTGCAGCCTTGATCCCGACTTCCTTCGGCAGGAAGTAAAGCGGCGTCTGCAATTCGACTGAGGCGCCCCAGTACATCGTGCCGCCCAGCGCGTCGTTGGTGGTGCCGGGCGTGATGTCCCGCGGGCCGATGCCGGCCGGCGCGAAGCCGCGAACCAGGTTCGGACCCATCTGGAAGTGATCCAGCATGCGCAGGTCCTTGTCGCCCCAGCC
>Ga0182745_1003667_pt1 | contig 13129 bp, 10 predicted proteins | sample eDN3rd30CKraftBY_FD_128523 | JGI IMG/M metagenome (GOLD analysis project Ga0182745, IMG submission 128523) | Enriched backyard soil microbial communities from Emeryville, California, USA - eDNA 3rd pass 30_C Kraft BY (version 2) (version 2) | ecosystem: Environmental > Terrestrial > Soil >...
CCGGCGGCCTGCGCCAGCGGCCCGCTCTGGCCCCAGCCGGTCATGCGGCCGTACACCAGGCGCGGATTGCGCGCGCGCAGTACGTCCGGCCCCAGGCCCAGTCTTTCCATGACGCCCGGACGCATGCCTTCTATCAGGGCGTCGGCCTCTTGCACGAGTTTGAGTACGGTGTCACGGCCGGCGGCCGATTTGAGGTCTACCGCGACTGCTCGCTTGCCGCGATTGATGGGATGCGGCCGCTCCGATTGCCGGCCCGGATCGGCACGCTCGACCGCGATCACGTCGGCGCCGAGGTCAGCCAGATGCATGGCGCAGAACGGGCCTGGGCCCAGTCCGCAGATTTCGACGATTCTGATACCTGACAGCATGCTTGTCTTGTCCCCTTGTATAGGCCTACTGGCGTCAGATGTTACCCATACCGCCGCCACACACCAGTACCTGCCCGCTCACGTAGTTGGACTCCGGCTGGCAGAAGAGGTAGACGGCGCCTGCGGCCTCGGCGGCGGTTCCGGGGCGGCCCAGCGGGATGAATTTCTTTGACTGTTCCGCCAAGGCTTCGCCGATGCCGACCTTGATCTCGCGGCCTTCGATGTTCACGGTCTTGCTTTCGCTGCCGGCCAGCAGTTCGGTCAGGCGGGTTTCAATGTGGCCGAAGGCCACCGCATTGACGTTGACTTTGAGCCGCCCCCATTCGCGCGCCAGGGTCTTGGTCATGCCCAGAATGCCGGATTTCGCGGTGGAGTAATTGGTCTGTCCCACGTTGCCGCCAGCGGCGATCGACGAAATATTGACCACTTTACGGAACACCTCGCGGCCTTCGGCGGCCTCGGCCTTGGCGGCAGCAGAGATCACCGGATAGGCCGCCCGCAAAATGCGGAACGGTGCGGTGAGGTGGCAGTCCAGGATGGCGTACCACTGCTCATCGGTCATTTTCTGGATGACGTTGTCCCAGGTGTAGCCGGCGTTGTTGACGACAATGTCGATGCCGCCGAATTGCGTGACGGCGGTACCGATCAGGCGTTCGGCGAAGTCGCTCGCCGTCACGCTGCCTACGCAGGGCACGGCTTCGCCGCCTTGTGCATGGATGAGTTCGATCACCTCGTGGGCCGGGTCGGCATCCAGGTCGTTGACCACGACCCTGGCGCCTTCCAATGCCAGTTTTAGCGCGACTTCACGGCCAATGCCGCGGCCCGCGCCGGTGATGATGGCGGACTTGCCCGTCAGCTTGCTCATGCGATCTCCAGATAGATTGATGTGTATCGATGATTCAGGACAAGGCCACGATGGCAGTGCCCAATAGTTTGTCTTGCCCGTACTGATTGGCGCAGCGGATCGCCAATTTGATGCGGCGTTCGCCGCCGGCTTCGAATTTCTCGACGACCTCGCCGGTGCACTGCGGTGCGTTGCCCAGGTGAGTGATTCCGGTAAATCGCAGCGCGACCGAGCGCAGCGCCGACTGTGGCACCCATCCGGTCAACAGGCGGCCCAGGTAGGCGGCCGACAACATGCCGTGAGCAAACACGTCAGGCATACCGGCGCGGCGGGCAAAGTCGAGGTCGATGTGAATCGGGTTGTGATCGCCCGAGGCGCCGGCATACAGCGCCAGCGTGCGGCGGTTGATTGGCGCGAGGTGCAACGGTGGCAGGATATCGCCGACTTGTACGCGGTCATAGCGGGGGATTTGATGCATTGCTCGGCCCTCTTCAGCCACGGCGTTCGACGATAGTGCAGCGCAGGTCTGCCACGTGTTCGCCGTTCTCGTTGTTCACGCGCGTTTCTTGCACCACGAAGTGCAGTGCACCGCCCTTTTTGTCGTAGACGTCGGCCACCTGAGTCTCGAAATGCAGCGTGTCGCCGGCATAGGCCATGCGGTGATACTCGAAGGCCTGTTCGGCGTGCAGGATCCGCCCCAGGTCCATGCCCAGGACTTCAAGGATCTGATCCAGTTCGGCGACCTCGCTGTTCAAGCAGAACAGGAAAGTCGGCGGCACCGGCACCGCCGCGAAACCGGCTGCGTCGGCGGCGGCCGCATCGGTGTAGATCGGATCGGTTTCGCCGATGGCCTGCGCAAAGAACCGCAGGCGCCCCGGTTCAACCGCGACCGTGCCTTGCGAAAGACGCCGGCCGATGAGGCTACTGTCTGCCATCTGATCGCTCCTTGTTATGGCAGCCGCGTCAAGCGACGGCACGACCGTAAAGCGTGACCACGCAGGCGCCGCCCAGACCCAGGTTGTGTTGCAGCGCCAGTTGTGCGCCCTCGACTTGCGTCGGACCGGCAGTGCCGCGCATCTGGCGCGTCAGTTCGTAGCATTGAGCCAGGCCCGTGGCGCCCAGCGGGTGCCCCTTGGACAGCAGGCCACCCGACGGATTGGTGACTACTTGTCCGCCATAGGTGTTGGCGCCGTCCATCACGAAACGTTCGCCCTCGCCTTGCGCGCAAAAGCCCAGCGCTTCGTAGCTCAGCAGTTCGTTGTGGGCAAAGCAGTCATGCAGCTCGGCCACCGCAATGTCGCCAGGTCCGACGCCGGCTTCTTCGTAGACGCGGCGCGCGGCCTCGCGCGCCATGCTGAAGCCAACCACTTCGATCATGGAGCGGCTATCGAAGGTTTCCGGGCCATCGCTGGTCATGGACTGCGCCAGAATACGGACCGAGGCGGCAATCCCGTGACGCTTGGCGAACGCCTCCGAACACAAGATGGCTGCGGCCGCGCCGCAGGTCGGCGGGCAGGCCATCGATCGGGTCATGACACCTGGCCACAGCACGGGATCGTTCATCACGTCCTCGACCTCTAGCACCTTACGAAAGATCGCAAGCGGATTGTTGGCGGCATGGCGGCTGGCCTTGGCGCGTATGGCCGCAAAGGTCTCCAGACGGGTACCGTACTTTTCCATATGCTCTTTGCCGGCGCCGCCGAACTGCAGCAGCGCCATCGGCATGCCCGCCTCGGCCTGTTCCGGGTTGCTGGCGCCGGCGATGTCCAGAAATGCGTCAAGCGGTGCGGGCCGGTCGTCCCAGTGCGATTTCAGGGCGCCGGGCTGCATCTGTTCGAAGCCCAACGCGATGACACACTCAGCCGCGCCGCTGGCCACCGCCTGGCGCGCCATGAACAACGCGGTCGAACCGGTCGCGCAATTGTTGTTGATATTGATCACGGGAATGCGCGAGAGGCCGACCGGATAGAGTGCAGCCTGGCCCGCGCAGGAATCACCGTAAACGTAGCCGACGTAGGCCTGCTGCACGAGGTCGTACGGGAGGCCGGCATCGGCCAGCGCCAGACGCGCGGCCTGCGCGCCCATTTCGACATAGCTGTCGCTGGCGCCCGGTTTCTTGAACGGGATCATGCCGACCCCGGCAACGACGATGGACATGTTGTGCTCCTCTTTGATGTTGAGTGCAGCCGTCTCAAGCGACCGTTTCCGCAGCGCCGAGCAGGCGTGCCTTGGCTGCGTCGTAGTCGCGCCGCATCGACGCGATGATCGCGCCGGCCGGTTCAATGGCGTCAATGCTGCCTACGCCCTGGCCGGCCGACCAGATGTCGCGCCACAGCTTCTTCGATGGTCCGTCCTGCGCCGCAAGCGCCTCACGATAGGCCTCGCGCGATGGCAGGCGATCTGGATCCAAGCCCAGATCCACCACGCTTTGGCGCAGATAGTTGGCGTGCACCCAGGAAAACAGATCGGTATAAATCACACCATCAGTGCCGGCCTCCAGCACCGCTTGCTTGTAGCCGGGATCAATATTGGCTTCGGGCGTGGCCAGAAAGCGCGTGCCCACATAGGCGAGATCGGCGCCCATGGCGCGCACTGCCAGCACATCGGCACCCGTGCTGATCGCGCCTGCGACGAGTAACAACCCATCGAACCAGCGTCGCACCTCGCCCACCAACGCGAACGGCGACAAGGCGCCGCCGTGTCCGCCCGCACCCGCGCACACCAGGATCAATCCGTCGACGCCGGCCGCCGCGGCTTTGCGCGCATGGCGCTGGTTGATGACGTCGTGCAAGACCACGCCGCCGTAGCCGTGGACGGCGCGTACCACGTCTGCCGGATCACCCACCGAAGTGATAACGATAGGTACCCGGCGTCGCGCGCAAGTCTCGAGATCGGATTCGCGTCGATCGTTGGAGTGGTGCAGTATGATGTTCACGGCATAGGGGGCCGCAGGCGTCGCAGGATGTTCCGCGTCATACGCCGCGATACCCGCCTCAATGCGCGAGATCCATTCATCGAGTTCGCCGGGCGCCCGGGCATTTAACGCCGGAAACGAGCCCACGATGCCGGCCCGACACTGGGCCAATACCAGCTCGACGCCGCTGGCGATGAACATGGGAGATGCGACGACAGGCAGTCGTAGGTTGCGTAGCACTGGGAGTTTGGTCATGGATTAAACAGGTCGGGTGGTTCGTACAACAAGTTAAGCACCGGAAGCCCCGCAGGCATCCCACCCCGAAAGAGTAGGTTCCCAGACCGACGAAGCCGATGCACTCCAAAACCGACTCCCCCCCGACAAAGGGTCCGCTGGTTGCGCGGACCCGCCTGATGGATCGCCTGGCCCAGGCGCGCGGCCAGCGCTGTGTCGTTCTACTCGGCCCCGCCGGCAGCGGCAAAACCAGTCTGATGATCGCCTGGCGCCGCGAACTCGTGGCCGCCGGCGTCGACGTAGCCTGGCTGGCGCTGAGTCGGGCCGACGATGATCCGGCGCGCCTGTTCGACGCGTTGCAAGTCGGCTTGCGCAAAGTAGATCCGGCACTGGTCTCGGAGGCCGCCGTGCTGGCTGGCCGAGGCAACGACGCCAGCGCCATCGAGGCCGCTGTGATCGCCTTGGTGCGCGCCATCGCGGCACACCCTCGCGAACTGGTGTTGATGTTCGACGACGCACACCATCTGCGCGACCCGCGCGTAGCCAGCGCCGCGCAGCTGCTGTTGGATTATGGTCCGCCCAATCTGCTGTGCGCCCTGTCGACCCGCCGCACGCTGGCCCTGGCGCTGGGCCGCCTGCGCGACCAAGGCCAGTTGATTGAGCTGGGCATGGACGACCTGCGTTTCACACCCGAGGAGTCGACGCAGCTGGCGCATACGCTGCTCGGCACGGTCGACGAACCGACCGCCTCGCAGCTCTACGAACAGACCGGCGGCTGGGTCGCCGGTCTCAAGCTGCTGTGCATGGATTTGCGTCATGTGCGCCGCGGCGCCTCGGTGCGCGACGCGCGCGGCTTCGCCCGCTACTTCGAACAGGAAGTGATCGAGCAACTGCCGTCGGGGCTGACCACCATCCTGATCCGCTGCGCGCTGCCGGAACATTTCAATGCCGAACTCTGCGCGCAATTGCTGGGCGACACGCCCGACGTCGGCGCCAGCCTGGAACAGTTCGCCACGCTGGAACAGCAAGGACTGTTCCTGGTGCCGGCCGGTCCGCGTTATCCGGACGGCTGGTGGCGCCTGCATCCGTTGATGCGCAACGTGTTGACGCCGCGACTGGACGCACTCGAACCCGCACAATTGCGCGCATTGCACATCGCGGCCTGGCATTTTTTCGCGGCGCGCGGCATGCACTATGACGCTGTGCATCATGCGCTGCGCGCCGAGGCGGTCGACGACGCCGCCGAACTGGTGGAAAGCTGTGCCGACGATCTTTTTGCGCGCGGCGAACTGCGTCAACTGGTCGGCTTGATGCGTCTCTTGCCTGCGGCCACGGTGCGCCGCCACGCCGGATTGCGCCTGTGGGGCGCGTGGACTCAGTTATACGAACAGCGTCTGTCCGAATGCGCGCACACCATCGCGCAATTACAGGATGAACTGGTGGACGCCTCTGCGCGCGACCGTTATCGCCTGACGGTATTACGCGGCCTGCATGCGGTGCAGCGTGACGACACCGCGGCCGCGATGGCCGTGCTCCCGCAGTTGCTGACGCCTCCGGCCGATGCAGACGGGATCACACTGACCGGCCGCCGCTGCCTGTTGACCTGGATCTATTTGTACCGGGGCGAATATGAAAAGGCGCGCCTCGCCCAACTCGAAGGCGCCACGCCCACAGTGCGGGGGCAGCCGCTTTACGGAACGCCCGTGGGCCTGCTGGCCGGCCGCAGTCTGATCGGCCTGACGCATGCCGTGCAGGGACAGGTGATTCAAGCAGAACGGGTCTATCGCGACGTGCTCTTCGAAGCCGAACGGCGCGGACCGAGTTGCGCGGACGCGGGTACGCTGGCAGCGGCGCTGCTGGGCGAAGTGCTGTACGAACTGAACGACGCCCAGGGCGCGTTGAGCCTGCTGGAACCACGCCTGGATGTAATGGAGCGCGTATCCATCCCCGATACTCGTCTGCGCATGATGCTGGTGCTGGGGCGCTCTCGATGGCTCATGGGCCGCCCGTTGGACGCCATGGATTATCTGGATCAATCGCGCGATTATGCCAAGCGTATGGGGCTGGATCGCATCCTGTCATATACCTTGCTCGAAATGCTGCAATTCCGCCTCAAACAAGGCAGCCTGGCGCAGGCCGATGAGTTGCTGCTCGCCCTCGAAGCGCTGGACGCGCGCCACGCGGGCACGGAAATCAGCACGCTCAGCGAGATTTTCGTGGTTGCCGAACGCGCGCGCATCCGCTTGTGGCTTTACACCGGCGATCTGGATCTGGCACTCACTCGTCTCGATGCTTTGACCACGCTGTGCCGCCAGCGCGGCCGCGTGCGGCGCGTGCCTTTTCTGCAATTGCAGGCCGCCGCCGTCCTGCGGCAATTGGGCCGTCACGAACCAGCACGGATTCATGTACGCGACGCCCTGCGCCTGGGTCATGAATTGGGACTCGTGCGCACACTGCTCGATGCACACGAGGCTGTGCCGGCCATGGTCGTGGAAGCCGCTCGCGATCCGGAGCTCGATACCGTCCTGACGTTCTATGCGGAACGGTTGGCTGCCGCCGCGCACGATCCCGGCGCCGGCACGCCCGCGCCGGTTACGCCCAGCCGCCCCGGGTTGGAAGCACTCAGCCCGCGCGAAGCCGAAATCGCGCAGTTACTGGTACAGAACCTGCCCAATAAGAAAATCGCGCGAGCGCTCGATCTGTCGTTGAACACGGTCAAGTGGCACCTGAAGAACGTTTACGGCAAGCTGGGTGCGAGCGGACGCGACGAGGTGATGGACCGGCTCAGGCGCTAACCCCCCCTTCAGGGGTGGGGGCAGTCACGTTGGGCAGGCGACAAGATGCCTGTACTAAAACAAGGAGACTGCCCATGCCCCGGTTGCACCTGTGTTTGTCCGTCACCCGCCTGCTACGCGCCGGCGCCCTCCTGTTCGGAGTCGGCCTGCTCGCCGCCCCGGCGCACGCCGACTACCCCGACCGTCCCGTGCGCATGATGCTGGGACTGCAACCCGGCGCCAGCACCGACACGCTGGCGCGACAACTGGCCAAACACCTGAGCGACCAATTGGGCCAGCCGCTCATCGTGGAGAACAAGCCCGGCGCGGCCACCCGCATTGCCATGGAAAGCGTCGTTCGCGCCGCGCCCGATGGCTATACCCTGGGCGTGGCCAACGCAGTCAGCGCCAACTTTCCCATGATGTTCGACGATCTGTCGTTCGCGCCCGGCAAAGACTTCGTACCGGTCAGCCTGCTTGGGCGCGCACCGTCCTATCTGGCCATCCGGGCCAGTCTGCCGGTCAAGAACGTGAGCGAATTCATCGCCTATGCAAAAGCCAACGCCGGCAAACTTAATTACGGCCAAGGCAGCAACGGGAGTAATCCGCATCTGGCGGCGCGTCTGCTGGTCCAATCGCTGGGGATTCAGGCGACTGAAGTCGCCTACAAGGGCAACGCCCCCACCGGCATGGCGCTGGCCTCCGGTGAAATCGACTTCGCCATTCTCGAATACCCCTCGGTACGGCCGCTGATAGAACGCGGCAGCGTGCGTTTACTGGCAGTCACCGAGCCGCGCCGCGCGGCGCTCACACCCGACATCCCCACCAGCACCGAACAAGGGCTGACGCCGCGACTCGAAGGCGTGACGCCGTGGTTCATGCTGGTGGCCCCCGCAGGCACTCCGACGGCCATCGTCGAACGGTTGAACCGCGAGGTCAAGCACGCACTGCACTCGCCCGAAGTCCTCCAGGCCGCACAGGCCGGCGGCATCGAGACTGAAGGTCTGAGCGTGGACGAAACCCGGGACTATTTCCTGAAACAACGCGACAACGCCGCCAAGCTGTCGCGCGAACTCAACGTGTCGCTGAAAAACTGAAGGCCCAGCCATGGCAGAAACCATCACCTGGACCGAGTCGACGCTCAGCATCGACGGTCCGATCGCCGAATTCACCCACCAACACCCTCAAACGCGCAACGCCATGTCCATGGTATTGCGCGAAGAGTACGAACGCATGCTGCACCGAGTGACCGAAGACCTGTCGATCCGTGTCCTGATCTTGACCGGCGCCGGCGGCAGCTTCTGTTCAGGTGGCGATATCAAGGGTATGCGCGCCCGTCTGGAAGAGAACAACCCGGACGTCAACTCGCCCGATGCCACGCGCCGTCGACTGCGAGACTCGCATCGCTGGCTGACGCAGTTGCACGATCTGGACGTACCGGTGATCGCCGCGGTCGACGGCGGCGCGTATGGCGCCGGCTTCGGGCTGGCGCTACAGGCCGATTTCGTACTGGCCTCCCGTCGTGCCGCGTTTGCCATGTCGTTCGCGCGCATGGGCGCAGTGCCGGATTACGGCGCCCTGCACATTTTGCCGCGCATCGTCGGGCTGGCCCGCGCCAAAGAACTGATGCTGACCGGCAGAAGAGTCAGCGCCGAGGAGGGCCAAGCCCTGGGTTTCGTGCATACGGTTCACGAAGCCCCCGACCTGTTGCCCGCCGCTCGCTCGCTGGCGGCCCGGCTGGCCCAAGGCCCGCGCGAAGCCGCCGCCCTGACCAAAAACCTGTTGAACCGCAGCTTCGAGACCGACTACGGCGCCATGTGCGCGTTCGAGTCCTACGCTCAGGGTCTGGCTATGCATACGCCTTATCACGCCGCCGCCGCGGCACGCTTCGTCTCCGGCGAGCGCCCCAGCTACGACTGGGATGCGATGCCCAGCAACTGAGGATTCACCGCCACTATGCCCAACACGCCGCTTTCCACCGATATCGAAACCTTCCGCACGCAAGTGCGTCAGGTCTTGCAGGAGATTCTGCCCCCGGATATCCGCGCCGCCGTACGAGCTCAATGTCTGGTTACGCGCGAGCAGGCCCAACGCTGGCACTCCCTGCTACATGCACGCGGCTGGGGTGCACCCGGCTGGCCGCAGGAACATGGCGGACCTGGCTGGTCGCTGGTCCAGCAAGCCGTGTTCAGAGAGGAGCTGGCCGCCTGCGACGCGCCACGTTATGAAAACCTGGGCATCGACACCATCGGCCCGACCATCATGCGCCATGGCACACCACAGCAATGCGCTGCCTTCCTGCCGCGCATTCTGTCGTTCGAAGATTTCTGGGCGCAAGGCTACTCCGAGCCAGACGCCGGTTCGGACCTGGCCTCGCTGCGCACCGTGGCGCGGCGCGAAGACGATCACTACGTCGTCAACGGGACCAAAATCTGGCAGAGCTATGGCCACTGGGCCAACTGGGTGCTGATGCTGGCGCGCACCAATCCCGCCGCGGCGCGCAAACAAGAAGGCATTTCCGTATTGCTGGTGGATATGAATTCGCCCGGCGTCACCGTGCGTCCGATTCGTTTCATGCATGGCGGCGTGCTGCACGTCCAGATTTTCTTTGACGACGTGCGAGTACCGGTGGCCAATCTGATTGGCGCCGAACATGCGGGCTGGAACGTGGCCAAAGGTCTGTTGGTGACCGAACGGCTATTCGTCGCTCGCGTGGCCGAATGCAAGGCCGAGTTGGAAACCACACGCGGACTTGCCGCCGGCCGCGGGCCGGGCAACGCTTCGTTGTTGGAACAAGACGTCTACGCGCGCCGTTTGGCCGAGCTCGACATCCGCGCGCGCGCGCTCGACGCAGCCTGGTGGCCCGCCGTCGCCGCCGTTGACCGCGGTGAGGAGCCCGCACTGGCGGCCTCCCTCCTCAAATTGCAGGGCAACGAAGTGCTGCAGGACATCCACCAGCTGCAGTTGGATCTGCTGGGCAGCGATGCACTGGTATTCGACCCGGCGGCCATCGACGGCCAGCCTTCTACCCCGCCGCTCTCGCCTGACCATGCCGGCAATCTGTCCATGCATGTGTGGCGCTATCGCGGCATCACGCTGGGCGGCGGCACCTCGGAGATCCAGCGCACCATCATCGCCAAGGCAATCTTCGGTGGCCAGACCGAAATAGAGCAACCCGCGCCCCTGCCCGAACAACAGGCCATGCTCGACGACGGGCTGCGCCGCCTGCTGGCTGACACGTACGACTTCGAACGGCGCCGTGCGATTCTGGAGACATCGACGACCCACGACACGACGCTCTGGAGCGGACTCGGCGAACTCGGTCTGCACAGTCTGATGGTGCCAGAACGCGACGGCGGCTTCGGTGGCCGCCTGGCCGACCTGGTGCCAGTCATGAGCGCGTTGGGTGAATTCCTGGTGCTCGATCCAGCATTGTGGAGCCACTGGCTGCCGCTGCAGTTGCTGTTGGACGCGTCCGGCTACGAAGGCCGCAGCGCCGCCATCGCTGCCTTGATCGACGGCGTCCCAATGGCATTCGCTCACGAAGAGCGTGACACGCCATTGACCGCCCGCCGCGACGGCGATGGCTGGCGTCTATCGGGCCAGAAAACACTGGTATTAGGCGGCGACTGCGCTCGCCGAATCTTAATCACCGCCAGGCTGGAAGGTGGCGGCAACGCGCTATTCGAGTGCGCCGCCAACGCACCAGGCCTGCATATAAGCCCCTATCGATTGCACGACGGTCGCGGCGCGGCCGATCTGTCGTTCGACGACTTGCATCTACCCGCTGCCGCGCGCGTGGCCGGTCCGGAACGCACCACAGGCATCGTCGAAGAAGCGCGCGCTTTCGCCACGGTGGCGCTATGTGCAGAAACGGTAGGCGCCATGCGCCAGGCGCTGGCGCTCACCATCGAATACATGCGTACTCGCAAACAGTTCGGTCACAGCCTGGCCGACAATCAGGCCTTGCAGCATCGAATGGTCGAACACTACCGCAATTGGTCTCACGCCCGTGCCCTGCTGGGCGAAGCCGTGGCCGGCTGGGATACGGCCTCGCCGCCCGAACGCGCGAAACGTATCAGCGCAGCCAAATGGATGGCCGGCCGCGCTGGCCGCAGCATCGCGCTCGATACGCTGCAACTACATGGCGCAGTCGGCTTCCAGGACGAGACGGCCATCAGTCACTACGCCCGACGCCTGGCCGCCAACGACACCCTATTGGGCGACTCGGTTTTCCATCTGGGGCGTTTTGCCGTCCTCAACGCGGCGCAAGCATAAAGGAGGCTCTGTCCATGAATGTTTCCCACCCTGGTCGCGGCCCCTTGCAGGGCTTGCGCGTTCTGGACATCGCCACCATCGTCGCCGCGCCCTCGGCCGCGGCGATGCTGGCCGACTACGGCGCCGAAGTGCTGAAAGTCGAGCTTCCCGGCGGCGACGGCTGCCGCAGTTTCCCGCCGCACAAAGACGGCAAGCCGCTGTGGTGGAAAGCCACCAATCGCAACAAACAGCTGATTTCGCTGGATCTGCGCAAACCGCAAGGCGTGGCGCTGCTCAAGCGCCTGCTGCCTCGCTTCGACGTGCTGATCGAGAACTTCCGGCCTGGCACACTGGACCGCTGGGGCCTCGACCGCGACACGCTCTGGGCCATACAACCGCGCCTGGTCATCCTGCGCACGACCGCGTTCGGCCAGGACGGCCCTTACCGCGACCGAGCCGGATTCACCCGCATCTTCGAAGCCATGGGCGGGCTGACCTACATCACCGGCGAGCCGGATGGCCAACCCATGCACGCGGGCTATCCGATCGGCGACTCCATCGGCGGACTGTTCGGCGCACTGGGCATCATGACCGCACTGTGGAAACGAGCCCGCAACCCCGACGCGCCCGGCGAAGAAATCGATCTGGCGCTGACCGAAGCCATGTTCAAACTCATGGAATTTTTGCCGCTGAAACACGATCTACTCGACGAAAGCCATGGACGATCGGGCAACACCAGCCAGTACTCGGCGCCGACCGGCGTATTCCGCAGCCGCGACGGCGACTGGGTCTCACTGTCCGGTAGCACCGACGCACTATTTGCGGCCAACTGCCGCGCGATCGACCGCGCCGACCTGATCGGCGATCCGCGCTACGCCAGCAACGCCGCGCGTTGCAGCCACACCGAAGCGCTCAATCAATTGTTTTCCGATTGGTTCGCACAGCACGATCTGACCGACATTCTGCAACGCTTCGAACAGCATCAGGGCACACTGGCGCCCATCTATTCAACGCGCCAGATCGTCGAAGACCCTCAGATGCGCGCCCGCGGCTTTCTGCGCACAGTACCGGATCGGGATTTCGGCACCGTGCGGCTGCAGGACGTCGTCCCGCGCTTTCGCAACGACCCGGGCCACATCTACAGCACGGGCGGCGACATCGGCCAGGATAACGATGCGGTGTACGGCGACTGGTTGGGCCTGGATGCCGCCGCACGCCAAGCTCTGCGCGACGAAGGAGTGATCTGATGAAACAACTGGCATTTCGCGAGTCCCGCCTGGATCTCGACGCCGATGGCGTCGCCGTATTCCACCATCTACGCAGCGAGTCCCGCTGCCCGCTGTCGATGCCATTGCGCGCGGACTACGCCGACATGCTGGCGGCGATCCGTGAACACCAACCGCGCGCCCTGGTCCTGGCCGGCGGCCAAGGCAGCTTCTGCGCCGGCGGCGACGTCAAGACCATGCAAGGCCGCCTGGCCAACGGCTCACAATCGGCCGGCGTGCGCCAGCGCCTGCAAGATATGCACATCTGGCTGCAGCAACTGCGCGACTTGGAGATCCCGGTGATCGCCGCGGTCGACGGCCCGGCCTGGGGCGGCGGCTTTGCCCTTGCCCTGTGCGCCGATTTCATTCTGGCCACACCGCGCGCCTCATTCTGCATGGTGTTTCTGCGCATCGGCGCCCTGCCCGACATGGGCGCGCTGCATTTGCTGCCGCGCGCGATCGGCCTGCCCAAG
>Ga0182745_1003672_pt1 | contig 13116 bp, 14 predicted proteins | sample eDN3rd30CKraftBY_FD_128523 | JGI IMG/M metagenome (GOLD analysis project Ga0182745, IMG submission 128523) | Enriched backyard soil microbial communities from Emeryville, California, USA - eDNA 3rd pass 30_C Kraft BY (version 2) (version 2) | ecosystem: Environmental > Terrestrial > Soil >...
GGGCGCCGGCCAGCGGGGCGAGGAGCCCCCGGTTCCAGACCACCACCGCGGGGAGCAGCTCCGCCACCGTGACACGGGCGTCGGGGCCCAGCCGGTCCAGCACGGCCCGGGTGGTGTACCCGAAGCCCAGGCCGCCCACGAGCACCCGGACGCTGCCGCGGCTCGCAAGCCCCGCGCAGCCCGCCTCCGCCAGCGCTTCCTCGGAGCCGTGCTGCCGGCTGGACATCAGCGTCTGCCCCCGCACGCGCAGGACGTACTCGTCTCCGCGCCGGGCCAGGGTGATTTCGCCCACGTCCGGGGCCTCTGCGTGCTCGAGTGTCTCCCAGGGCTTCATGGCCGGGGCTCTTCTCGCGGCGCTGGCCCGGCGTCAAGCCATGACGCCGGGCCGGGGCGCGCCCGCGGTGCTACGCCGAGCGCTTCACGCTCTTCGACGTGTCCACCAGCACCTTGGCGAAGGTGAGCCCCTCGGGGCCCGCGTCCGCCTGGATGTGGTCGCCTGGCACGAACTCGCCGCCCAGCACCTTGAGGGCCAGCGGGTCCAGCAGGTACTTCTGCACCGCGCGCTTCAGTGGCCGCGCGCCGTACGTCGGGTCGTAGCCGCGTTCCGCGAGCAGGTCGCGTGCCTTGTCCGTCAGCTCCAGCGTCAGCCGCTTGTCGGCCAGGAGCTTCGACAGCCGCGCCAGCTGCAGGTCCACGATGCGGTAGATGTCCTTCTTCCGCAGCGGCTCGAAGATGACGATTTCGTCCACGCGGTTGAGGAACTCCGGCCGGAAGTGGCTCCGAAGCGCGTCCATCACCTCGTTGCGCGTGCGCTCGTCCAGCTCCTCCTTGCCCGCCATGCCGGCCTGGATGTCCTGCGAGCCGAGGTTCGACGTCAGGATGAGCACCGTGTTCTTGAAGTCCACCGTGCGGCCCTGGCTGTCCGTGAGCCGGCCCTCGTCGAGAATCTGGAGCAGCACGTTGAACACGTCGTGGTGCGCCTTCTCGATTTCGTCGAACAGGACCACCGTGTACGGCCGCCGGCGCACCGCCTCGGTGAGCTGGCCGCCCTCCTCGTAGCCGACGTACCCCGGAGGCGCGCCCACCAGCCGGGCCACGGAGTGCTTCTCCATGTACTCGGACATGTCGATGCGGACCATGGCCGAGTCGTCATCGAAGAGGAACTCCGCCAGCGCCTTGGCCGTCTCCGTCTTCCCCACGCCCGTGGGGCCCAGGAAGATGAACGAGCCGATGGGCCGGTTGGGGTCCTGGAGCCCGCTGCGCGCGCGGCGCACGGCGTTGGACACCGCCTCGATGGCGCTGCGCTGGCCAATCACCCGCTGGGCCAGCCGGTCCTCCATGTGGACCAGCTTCTGGACTTCGCCCTCCAGCAGCTTGGAGACGGGGATGCCGGTCCACTTGGCCACCACCTCCGCGATGTCCTCCGCGTCCACCTCCTCCTTGAGGAACTTCTGGTTCTTCTGGAGCTCGGCCAGCTTCTCGTTCTGCGCCTTCAGCTCCTTCTCCAGGGAAGGAATCACGCCGAACTTCAGCTCCGCCGCGCGGTTGAGGTCGCCCTGGCGCTCGGCCGAGGCCTGGTCGTTCTTCGCCTTCTCCAGCTTCTCCTTCAGGCCACGGATGGCGCCGATGGCCGTCTTCTCCGCGTCCCAGTGGACCTTGAGCGTGTTGAACTTCTCGCTCAGGTTCGCCAGCTCCTTCTCGATGTGCCCCAGGCGCTCCTGCGAGTGCGGGTCCGTCTCCTTGCGCAGGCCCTCCTTCTCAATCTGGAGCTGCGTCATCTTCCGGCGCACGTCGTCCAGCTCCATGGGCATGGAGTCGATCTCGATGCGCAGGCGGCTGGAGGCCTCGTCGACCAGGTCGATGGCCTTGTCTGGCAGGAACCGGTCCGAGATGTAGCGGTGGCTCAGCGTGGCGGCCGCCACCAGGGCGTTGTCCTGGATGCGCACGCCGTGGTGGACCTCGTAGCGCTCCTTCAGGCCGCGGAGGATGCTGATGGTGTCGTGCACGCTGGGCTCGCCCACCAGGACGGGCTGGAAGCGCCGCTCCAGCGCGGCGTCCTTCTCGATGTGCTTGCGGTACTCGTCCAGCGTGGTGGCGCCGATGCAGTGCAGCTCGCCGCGCGCCAGCGCCGGCTTGAGCATGTTGCCCGCGTCCATGGCCCCTTCGGCCTTGCCCGCGCCCACCAGGGTGTGGAGCTCGTCGATGAAGAGGATGACCTCTCCGGCGGCGTCGGCGATCTCCTTGAGGACGGCCTTGAGGCGCTCCTCGAACTCACCGCGGTACTTCGCGCCGGCCACCATGGCGCCCAGGTCCAGTGACACCAGGCGCTTGTTCTTCAGGCCCTCGGGCACGTCGCCGTCGACGATGCGCCGCGCGAGCCCCTCCGCGATGGCCGTCTTGCCCACGCCCGGCTCGCCGATGAGCACCGGGTTGTTCTTCGTGCGCCGGCTCAGCACCTGGACGCACCGGCGGATCTCCTCGTCGCGGCCGATGACGGGGTCCAGCTTGCCGGAGCGCGCCGCCTCCGTCAGGTCGCGCCCGTACTTCTCCAGCGCCTGGTAGGTGGACTCGGCGTCCTGGCTCGTCACGCGCCCGGAGCCGCGCACCTCCTTCAGCCCGGACAGCACGCGCTCGCGCGTGACGCCCGAGGACTTCATCACCTCGCCCGCGGCGCCCTTGTCATGGGTGAGCGCCAGCAGCAGGTGCTCGGAGGAGATGAACTCGTCCTTGAGGGACTTGGCCTCGTCCTCGGCCTTGTCGAACGTCTTCAGGAGCCGCTGGCCGAGCAGCGCGCTCTCGCCGCCCTGCATGCGGGGCAGCTTCTGGAGCGCCTCGCCCAGCCGCGCGGCGAACAGCTTCACGTCCGCACCAATCTTGCGGAGCAGGGGCTCGACGATGCCGTCCTTCTGGCCGAGCAACGCCGCGGCCAGATGCTCGGGCTCGTACTGCGGGTTATCCGCCCGACGGGCCAGGGTCTGACCCTCCTGGATCGCCTCCTGCGCCTTCACTGTGTACTTGTCGAGTCGCATGCCTCCAACGTAAGAGTCGGCCACCCCTTGGCAAGCAGCGCCCGTGGCGCGCCGGTTTTGCTTGTCCTGAAAACGTTTGAATTCCTGGAAACTACCGGCTTTCCTCGGTACTGGAGTTGCCAGGGCGTATGATGACGGGTATAGGCGGCGCCCAATCCCCTGGGGGGCTGACACTGAAAGCGCACGGCGGCTATCTCGTACGACTCGAAAGCTTCGGCGGCCTGGAGCTGCTCCGGCTGGCGCGTGAAGCGCTGGCGCTCGACGGGGCCATGGGCGCGACGGGGCTGAAGGTGTCCGTCAACCGGCGCCGGAAGGTGGTCCGCCTCGCATACGTGGGGCCATTCACGGCGGGGCGGCCGGGCGCGCACTGGTACGCGGCCCACCATGCGCTTCCCCGGCTGCTCTCCCGGGCGGCGAACGTCACCGTCCAGGCCTACGTCTATGATCCGGACGAGGGCGAGGAGGTCATCGCCTACGGCAACGGCCGCCGCGTGGGCGGTGAGCGCGTCGTCTATGAGGACGTGGAGCTGCCGGTGCCGCTGGACGAGATGGATGACGCGGCCTTCAAGTACATGCAGGAGCGCTGGCCCATGGGCCACCTGGCCTACGTGTTTGGCCTGACGCGCAAGGAGCTGCTGCGTCTCCACCGCGTGGCGCCGAGCCACGAGCTGGCGCTGGAGGGCAGGGACGAGGAGGGCGCCGCCTTCCTGGAGGCCCTGCTGCCCCCCTGCCAGGTGCCGTTCCCGGAGTCCGACACCCTCTGAGGCGGGCTACTCCGGCTGGGGCCCGTCCCGCACGGCGACCGCTTCTCGGACGCGCTCGCTGCGGAAGTACTGCCCCAGGATGGCGAAGGTGCCCGCGACCAGGGCCGTGGCGAGGACCGCGCCGCCGGTGCCGACGCTCGGGAAGAAGCTCCGGGCGAACTCGAGCGTGAGCTCGGGCGGCACGTTGGGGAGCAGGTTCAGCGACTCGGCCATGGTGTCGCCCATGCGCCGCGCCACCACGGCGAACTGCGCGCCGTCCACGGTGCGCAGCACCGCCGCCAGGATGGCGGCCCGGCCGAGGATGCGCCGCATGCCATCCCGGGGCAGGCCATAGGGCCGCAGCATCCGCGCCGAGGCGACGAAGACGAACGCGCACGCCACGGCCAGCAGCGCCATCAGCACGCCGCGAGGCTCGCGCATGGGCTCCAGGGCCGCGTAGTACGTCTCGATGAGCCGCTGGTAGAGCTCCGCGCTCTCCGCCGCGACGGCCGCGCCCTGCTCCAGGTCGCGTGAGCGCGACTCGAAGAGGTGGACCATCCGGGAGGCCTCGACGAGGGCATTCCAGCCTGTGAAGGCGGCGAACACCATGCCCAGCATCGCCGCGAAGCGGATGCCTCCGGGCAGGCTCTTCTTGCGCGGGTCCGTCAACGCTTGCTCGCCTCCACGTAGCGCAGGCGGAGGTCCGCGAGGAGCCCATCGAAGAGCTTCTCCTCCTCCGCCGTGAGGTTGCCGCGCGTCTTCTGGCGCAGCATGGACAGCAGGTCCAGGTTCTGCCGGGCCAGGGGCAGGTCCTTCTCCATCTGGCCCGTCTCTGGATTGGGGGCACCTCCCAGGTGGATGAGCACCGCGGTGCCCAGCCCCACGATGAAGGTGCTGAAGGAAATGGACTCCTCGGACGCGGAGCGCGCTTCCCCCCGCATCACGAAGGTCTCGCCGCGCTTCTCGTCCCCGGAGCTCATGCGGAGACCGGCCCCTCGTCGTTGGAGGCGCTGTCGTCGGCAGTGGCGGCGGTGTCGTCGGCGTCGACCGGGGCCTCGTCAGCCGTGTCCGAGGCGTCGCTGTCGTCGGACGTGTCCTCGTCGTCGATGTCGTCGTCCTCGTCGTCGAAGTCATCGGCGTCGTCGAGCATCAGCGTCTCGACCGGAACGGCCTTCTCCGCTACGTCGGGCAGCCCCTGGATGTGGCGCTCGTACGCCGCTTCTTCGAGCTGGCCAGCGCGCATGTACCGGTCAACGGTGCGCTTATCGAGGTACTTCGGGTCCGCCGAATCCGCCATGGTTCAAATCCTCAGAATTGCTTGGAAAACAGCGCGGCACCTTATAGCAGGGTGGGCAACTGTCAACGCCGCCGTCCTGCCTTCCAGAGCCGATGAACGCACCGTCCCGCCCGCACCTTCCCCGCGGTCCCTACCTGCTATGCGATGACACCGTCCTGCCGGAGGTTTCACTGGTGGACAAGGCGGCCCGCCTGGTGGCCGGAGGAGCCCGGGTGGTGCAACTGCGCATGAAGCGCACCGTGGCCCGCGAGGCGCTGGCCGCCGCGCGGCAGGTGGTGGCCCTGTGCCGCCGGGAGGGCGCGCTGTGCCTGGTGAATGACCGGGTGGACCTGGCGTTGCTCGCGGGCGCGGACGGCGTGCACGTGGGCGACGAGGACGTGCCCGCCGAGGACGCGCGCGCGCTGCTCGGACCTGGCCGGCTGGTGGGCGTCACGGTGCGTGACGCGGCGGGCGCGCGGGCGGCCCTGGTGGCGGGCGCGGACTACGTGGGCCTGGGGCCGCTCTTTCCCACGTCGACGAAGCAGGTGCCCGCGCCGGTGCTGGGGCTGGAGGCCTTCGCGGCCGTGGTGCGTGAGAGCCCGCTGCCGGTGGTGGGCATTGGCGGGGTGGGGCTGGAGAACATCGGCCGGGTGGCGGCGGCGGGGGCGCACTGCGCGGCCGTCGTGTCCGACGCACTGCTCGCGGTGGATATCACCGAGCGTGTGAGGCGGCTGGGTGCCGCGTTTGAACAGGGGCGTTCCGGGGCATAGCCTCGATGCCAGGAGCCGCCATGAACAACCATTCGCGTCACCACGGGACGGCGCCGCGGCGCCCCAACATCGGCATCACCCCGGACTGGAGTCCGCCCGGAGAGCAGCCCTTCGCGCGCTACGAGCTCAAGGTGCCGTACGCGGACGCCGTGCTGCGCGCGGGGGGGCTCCCCTTCGTGCTGCCGTACTCGGACGAGCCGGCTTGCGTGGAGTCCTACCTGGACCGCGTCTCCGGGGTGCTCGTGACGGGCGGCGCGTTCGACATCCCCCCGTCGGCCTACGGCGAGGAGGCGCGCGAGGGGCTGGGGGCGCTGAAGGAGGGGCGCACCGCGTTCGAGGCGGCGCTCATGCGCGGCGCGCTCAAGCGCAACATGCCGGTGCTGGGCATCTGCGGTGGCATGCAGCTGCTCAACGTCATCCTGGGCGGCACGCTGTACCAGGACATCGGCCGCGAGGTGGAGGGCGCCCGCGAGCACGAGCAGAAGCATGACCGCACGCAGCCGCAGCACCCGGTGGACGTGAAGACCGGCACGCTGCTGGCGGAGGCGGTGGGGCATGGCCAGTTGATGGTCAACTCCACCCACCACCAGGCCGTGCGCCGCGCGGGCAACGACGTGGTCATCTCCGCGGTGGCGCCGGATGGCGTCGTGGAGGCCATCGAGTCCACCGTGCATGCCTTCGCCGTGGGCGTGCAGTGGCACCCGGAGTACATGTCATCCTCCGTCCCGGTGAACGTGGGCCTGTACAAGTCGTTCGTGCAGAAGGCGCGCGAGCACCGCCGGTGAGCGCTCGCGTCCTCCTGCTGGCGGGGCTGGAGCCCACGGGAAGGGCGGGGCTGCTGGCGGACGTGGCCGCGGTGCGCGCGCTGCGCGGCCAGCCGGTGGCCGTGCCCACCGCGCAGACGGCGCAGGGCCTCCGCACCTTCGGCTGGACGGCCTCGCCGCCGCGCGTGTTGACCGCGCAGGTGGTGGCCGCGCTGGAGCTGGGGCCGGTGCACGCGGTGAAGTGCGGCATGGTGCCCGCGCGCGCGCAGCTCGTGGCCGCGCAGCGGGCGATGGAAGGGACGGACGCGTGGTGGGTGGTGGACCCGGTGGTGCGCACCTCCCGGGGTGAACCGCTGACGCGCCTGTCCGCGCGGGCCTACCTGGCCCTGGCGGGGCCGCGCGTGGTGCTCACGCCGAACCTGGATGAAGCAGGGTGGCTGCTGGGGCGGCCCGTCGCGCGCACGGTGGCCGAGGCCGCCGAGGCCGCCGAGGCGCTGGCGAGCCACGGCTTTGGCGCGGTGCTGGTGAAGGGCGGCCATCTGCCGGACACGCAGGGGCTGGCGGACGTGCTGGTCACGCCGGGCCGCGTCCGGGTGCTGGAGGGCCGCCGGTTGACCCGCGCGCCCGGACGCCGCGGCACGGGGTGCCGGCTGGCGTCCGCGCTGGCCACGGAGCTGGGGCGGGGCCGCAGGCTGGAGACGGCGGTGCGCTCGGCGCGGGCGCTGGTGGTCCGCTACCTGCGCACGGGCTCGGAGTAGGGCGGCGCACCGAGCCTCGGAGGCACACGGTGGCCATCGGCTCCGAGCCGCGGCGGGGCTGCTACTCCGACCGCGAGCGGCTCTCGAAGCGGGTGTACTCGCCGAGGAACACCAGGTCGATGGAGCCGATGGGGCCGTTGCGCTGCTTGGCGACGATGAGCTCCACGGGGATGACGGTGCTCGTCGGCTGCACCGGCTGCCCGTCCGCGCCTGTCTCGTCGGACTCCTCGCGGTGGATGAACATCACCACGTCGGCGTCCTGCTCGATGGAGCCGGACTCACGCAGGTCGGACAGCATGGGTTTGCCGCCCTTGCGGTCCTCCACCTTTCGGCTGAGCTGACTGAGCGCGATGATGGGCACCTCCAGCTCCTTGGCGAGCTGCTTCAGCGCGCGGGAGATTTCGGCGACCTCGAGCTGGCGGCTCTCCACCTTGCCCTTCTGATGCATGAGCTGGAGGTAGTCGATGATGATGAGCGACAGGCGCGGGTCGCGCTGCTTCACGCGGCGGGCCTTGGCGCGCAGGTCGAACGGGGACAGACCGCCGGAGTCGTCGATGTAGATGGGCGCGTTGTAGAGCGCGCCCGCCATCTCCTGGAACTTCTCCTCGTCGTGCGGCGACAGCCGGCCGCCACGCAGCTTCTTCATGTCCACGCGCGCGGTGGACGCCAGCAGACGCATCAGGAGCTGGTCGGCGGGCATTTCGAGGCTGAAGATGCCGACGGCCTTGTTCTCCTTCAGCGCCGCGTGCACCGCGATGTTCATCGCGAAGGACGTCTTGCCGATGCCGGGGCGCGCCGCGAGGATGATGAGCTCGCCGGCGTGCAGGCCGGTGAGCTGGTTGTCCAGGTCGATGTAGCCGGTGGACAGGCCCGTGATGCCCGTGGACGCCGCCTTCATCTTGTCGAGCAGATCGAGCGTGTGCTCCATCAGCTCGCTGACCGGGCGCAGGTCACCCTCGCGCTTCTTCTCCGCGAGGAGGAACACCTTGCGCTCGGCCTCGTCGAGCAGCACCTCCAGCTCGCCCGTCTCCTGGCTGGCGAGGTCCTGGATCTCCCTGCCCACGTTGGCCAGGCGGCGGCGGATGGCCTGGTCCTTGACGATCTGCGCGTACTGGGCGGCGTTGGCGGCGATGGGCACCACCTGGTCCAGACGCATCAGGTAGGCCGGGCCGCCCACCGACACCAGCTGGCCCAGCACCTTCAGCTCCTCGGCCAGCGTCAGGTGGTCCACCTGTCGCGACTGGCCGTCGAGCTTGAGCATCGCCGAGAAGATCTGGGCGTGCGCGGGACTGGAGAAGTCCTCCGAGTTGACGATCTCGCCTACCGCGGCAATGAGCGTGTTGTCCGCCAGCACGGCGCCCAGCACGGCGCGCTCGGCGGCGAGGTCCTCGTGGACCTTCCGACCCTCTCTGAACTCGTGGATGTTCTCCATGGCAGCCCGCCCACTCTACAGGCAGGGCTGACGCAGCCAAGTTTTGCCACAGGCCTGTAGCAGTGGCGCCTACCCCTCCAGTCCCCACCTCTGGAGGAACGCTTCACGCCAGGTGCGGCTGAGCACGACGGAGCTCCCGTCCTTGAGGACGAGGATGCCGTCCCCGTGGCTCCACGGCTCCAGCCGGGCCACCGCGTCCAGGTTGACGATGTCGCCCCGGTGCACCCGGACGAAGCGTGAGGGGTCCAGCCGCTCCTCCAGGGCCCGCAGCGTCTGTCGCACCAGGTGCTCCCCCTGGCCCGTGTAGAGCCGGACGTACTTGTCCTCGGACGACAGGCGCCAGACGTCCGCCAGCCGCAGCGGCACCCAGGCCTCGCCCGCCTTCACCACCAGCCGCTCCAGCGGACGGCCCGCGGGGGCCCGCCCCAGCTCCGCGAGCAGGGCCTGGAGCCGCGCGGTGTCCGGCATCCCGCTGCGCAGCACCATGTGCGCCTTGTCGAGCGCGCGGCCGAAGCGCTCCGCGTCGTAGGGCTTCAGCAGGTAGTCCACCGCCTGCGCCTCGAAGGCCGCCAGCGCGAAGGCATCATACGGGGTGGAGAAGATGACGGCGGGGCAGCGCTCCGGGCCCAGGGCCTCCAGCACCTCGAAGCCGGTGAGGCCCGGCATCTGCACGTCGAGCACCAGCAGGTCCGGCCGGAGCGCCGCCACCCGGTTCAGCGTCTCCGTCCCGTCCGCCGCCTCGCCCTCCAGCACGAAGCGCGCGTCGGCCGCCAGCAGGCGCTTCACCTTGGCCCGCGCGGGGGCCTCGTCGTCGGCCACCAGGACCCGGAAGCGCGTCATGGCGGCGCCTCCCGGGGAAGCCACAGGGACACGCGCGCGCCGCCCTCGGGGCCCTGGCCCCGTTCGAGGCGGGCGCGGCCGTCGTGGAGCAGCGCGAGGACGCGCTCCAGGTGGGCCAGCCCCACGCCCGGTCCGGACGCGGGCGAGCGGTCCCCGAAGCCACGGCCCGTGTCCTCCACTTCCAGCCGCCAGCCGGCGCCGGCGTCCCGGGCGCGGATGCGGACCTCCAGCGGCTCGGTCCGGTCCTGGTTGTGCTTCACCGCGTTCTCCACCAGCGCCTGCAGCGCGAAGCAGGGCACCGGGGCGCGCTCCAGGCCCGGGGCCACGTCCCAGTGCACGGCCACGCGCTCGCCGAAGCGGGCGGTCAGCAGGGCCACGAAGCGCGCGGCCTGGGCGCGCTCCTCGGCCAGCGTCCACGTGGCCTCCCGCCGCTCCAGACTGGCGCGTAGCAGGCCGCCCAGGTCGCGCAGGAGCCGGTCGGTGCGCGCGAGGTCCTCGTACATCACCGCGCTGACGGTGTTCAGGGCATTGAAGAGGAAGTGCGGGTGCAACTGCCCCGTGAGGGCCTGGAGCTGGGCGGCGCGCAGCTCGCCCTCCAACGAGGCCGCGCGGAGCGCTCGGGCCTGACGCTCCTTCCAGGACTGGAGGAGGCGCCAGACGAGCGCGGCAACGATGTAGGCGACGAGGTCCTTCTGCGCTTCCATGGGGATGCGGAAGGCGAGCGCGCCATGGTCGTAGGCACCCCAGCCCAGCAGCGAGTAGAGCAACTGCCGGGTGCCGGCCATCAGCGCGATGTGCAGGCAGGAGAAGAGCAGGAAGGCCACGGCGTGGATGCCCAGGAAGCGGCCCCAGCCGACCTGGGGACCCGGGGCATTGCGCACCGCCGTGAAGAGGATGGGCAGCACCGCCCAGATGCCGAGCGCCCCGGTGACCTCCCAGACAAAGGGCTTCGCGGCCGCCACCGTGCCGCCTTCCGCGAGGATGGTGAGGTACACCGAGAGCCCCAGCCACAGCCCCACGGCGAGCGAGCCGCCGAACAGCGCCAGCACCACACGTGCGCGAAAGCGGGGCCACTGCCAGGGGGCCGGGGCGGCCAGTGACGGAGCGCGAGTCATGGGGGCGTCACGCAGTATGCACCGCCGTGGCGGACGGGGCGGGGGCCGTCCGCGCGCGGCGAGCCGTCATCCCGAAGCACGCTCGCAGCCAGGGCACCCGGGCCACCACGAGGCACAGCCCCCAGGTCAGCGCGAAGGACAGCGCGAGCACCGCCAGGAAGAGGGTGTACGGCCCCACGGACCAGGACAGGAGGGAGAAGCCGATGACGACGATGACCGTCTGGTGGAGGATGTAGAACGGGTAGGCCAGCTCACGCGCGTGCTGGAGCCAGGGCCGGCGGACGCGGATGCACGCCCGCGCCCAGGCGAGCGCCGTCAGGATGAAGAGCCATTGCAGCGCGGTGCGCCCCAGCGTCTCGGGGAGGAGGGGGTACGCGTTCGGCGGCGCCATGAGGGCGAAGAGCAGCGCGGTCGCTCCCAGCAGCGCCTTTCGGCGTGCGACGAGGTGCTCCCAGACACGCGGACAGCGGCCCAGCAGGTGGCCTCCCAGGAAGAAGAGGCCGTAGTGGATGAAGGCCCTCGGGTCATCGAGCAGCGCGTGCGTCTGGGGGAAGCGGTGGAGCAGCACCTCGAAGAGCGCGAGCGGGAGGAACCCCCACGCCACGCTCCAGCCCCGGCTCAGCCAGGCCTCGGCCCTCGCGAGCCACGCCTGCCCCCGGTCCGTGCGCAGCGCCGCGAAGAGGGGGAGCGCGAGCAGGCAGTAGACGAAGAGGTAGGCGACGAACCAGAGGTGGTGCCAGCTGAAGTTGCCCGCGGGGTAGGGGACGAAGTCGAGCACGGACGGGTAGAAGTCCACGTAGCGCCCCTGGAACGTCCCGCGCTGGAGTCGCTCCACGTAGAGCTGCGGCGGCACCACCACGAACATGCCGAACACCAGCGGCCCCAGGAGCCGCTTCGCGCGGTCCTTCGCGAAGGTGCCCAGGGAGCGGCGCCGCAGCGCGAACGCGGTGCCCAGGCCAGAGATGCACATCAGCAGCGGCATCCGGAGGTGGTGCAGCAACTCCATGGGCGGCTCCAGCCAGGGCAGGGTCTGGGCGCTCTTCACGTGCCAGTCCCAGGTGTTGAACATCATCCCCGTGTGGAACAGGTGCAGCAGGAGGATGGCCACCACCCGGAGCCAGTCCAGGTCGGGGCGGTGTGTCTCGGGTGGGGCGTGCTGCGGGGCGTCGGTGGCGCGCATGCGGGTGTCTCCCTCCGCTCCCGGATACGCACGCCGCTCCCGGTGCTCCACGCGCATGTCGCCAGCCGGTCTGGCGCCGGCGTGAGCCGGACGGGCCGGGGCGAAAATGGAAAGGCCGCCCGGGTCTCCCCGGACGGCCTCACCGAACAGCGTCGAAGAACTGCGCGGAGGATTACTCCGGCAGGACCTCGAGCTTGATCTTCGCCGTCACCTCGCGGTGCAAGCGCAGCTCCACCTCGTAGTTGCCCAGCGCCTTGATGGGCTCGGGCAGGTGGATGTGGCGGCGGTCGATGGTCTGACCCTCGGCGGCGACCGCCTCCGCGATGTCTAGCGCCGTGACGGAGCCGAACAGCTTGTCCTGCTCGCCCACGCGGCGCTTGATGCTGACCTGGATGGCGCCAATCTTCTTCGCCAGCTCGTCGGCCGCGCCCTTCAGCTTGGCGTTACGAGCGGCGATGACCGCCTTCTCGTGCTCCAGCTGGCGCAGGTTCTGCTCGCTCGCCAGCACCGCCTTCTTGCGGGGCAGGAGGTAGTTGCGGCCGAAGCCGTCCTTCACGGTGACGAGCTCCCCGGACTTGCCCAGGTGCTCGATGTCCTCACGCAGAATGACCTTCATGTTCAGTCTCCTGTGCCGACCGGCGGACTAGCCGACCACCGCGTTGTAGGGGAGGAGGGCAATGCCACGGGCGCGCTTGATGGCCACCGCCACCTCGCGCTGGTGCTTGGCGCAGTTGCCAGAGATGCGGCGGGGGATGATCTTGCCGCGCTCGGTCACGAAGTACTTCAGCGTCGCCTGGTCCTTGAAGTCCACCGACGCGTTCTTCTCCGCGCAGAAGCGGCAGACCTTCTTGCGGCCGAAGCCGCGGCCACCACCGCGCTTGTCGTCGTCACCGCCGAAGCCGCCGCGGTCGCCGCGATCACCACCGCGGTCGCCACCACGCGCACCACCACCGGCGAAGCCACCACCGCTGCGGGCGGCGGGGGCGGGAGCCGTCTTGTTATCCGTTCCGTTGCTCATGAGCGTTCTCGTATCCTGGAATGGTCTCTAGGGAATCGACCCGGAAGGCCCTCAGGCCTCCTCGGTCGACTCCTCGTCGGAATCGCCGCCCTGCTCCTCGGAACTGTCGGAGCGGAAGCCGCCCTCGCGCTCCGTGGGAGCACCCGGACGGGCCTCCTCCACGTCGCCGGCCAGCTTCACGTCCTCGAGGA
>Ga0182745_1003673_pt1 | contig 13113 bp, 13 predicted proteins | sample eDN3rd30CKraftBY_FD_128523 | JGI IMG/M metagenome (GOLD analysis project Ga0182745, IMG submission 128523) | Enriched backyard soil microbial communities from Emeryville, California, USA - eDNA 3rd pass 30_C Kraft BY (version 2) (version 2) | ecosystem: Environmental > Terrestrial > Soil >...
ACGATCGAGAGAAAATAGATGAATTATTAAAGTGAAAATATCAATGAGTAAAATTTCTTAGACAACCTCATCCAAGCTCAATTTCATGCCCTAATTATCCCGAAATAGTATAATGAGGGCGAGAGTATAAAACAGTGTGGAAGGGAGCCGATTATATGGCACAATCATTGCAAGGAAAAGTAGCGTTTATCACAGGTGGCGCTAGAGGAATTGGGAAGGCAACAGCGATTGCTTTAGCGAAAGAAGGCGTTAATCTAGGGATTATCGCAAGAACAGAGGCTAGCTTACAAGAGGTGGCACCAGAGCTTGAAGCTTTCGGTGTGAAGGTTGCGGTGGCAGCGGCGGATGTAGCATCTCTAGCAGAAGTGGAAGCAGCAGTAGCATCAATCACAAACGAAGTCGGTCCAGCCGATATTTTAATCAACAACGCCGGTACTGCGACATTCGGTTCTGTTTTAGATATGGAACCAGAAGAATGGGAAAAAATGATTGATGTCAACTTGAAGGGGACATATTATGTGACGCGCGCGGTGTTGCCTCAATTATTAGAGAAAGAAAACGGCGACATCATCAATATCTCTTCAACTAGTGGGCTAAGCGGAGCAGCGACTTCAAGTGCTTATAGCGCATCGAAGTTCGGTGTCATTGGTTTTACTGAATCCTTAGCACAAGAGGTTCGCCGCAATAACATTCGCGTAACTGCCTTAGCACCAAGTACAGTTGCAACGGATTTAGCTGTTGAAACAAACTTGATCAAAGAAAACGATGAATCGAAGCTAATGCAGCCTGAAGACATTGCCGAAATCATCGTGAACCAACTGAAACTAAACCCACGTATTTACGTGAAAACAGCAAGCTTTATTGCAACAAATCCTTACTAAAATACAGTTAGAAAGCCAACCCTCCATCTAAATGGGGAGTTGGCTTTTTTAGCTTACATGATTATTCATTATTTTCTTCGCGCTCTTTTTTAATTTCTTCAATTCTTTTCACAAATTCCCCGTGCTCCTTCTCCATATCTGAAGTGGTTGGCAGGAAGGGGGTGGGATTGCAATCGACCCGTTTTCCGTAGCGAATCATTTCATAAAGAATCATGCCGTTATTTGGCTTCCCGTTAATCGTAAACATGGGAACGATATCAAATAACAGGAAGTAAAATACATAAAAAATAAAGCGGTCCCAAAATACCTTGTATTCCTCGGCCCACCCGTTCGCTATCAAAGAATTGATGAGGAGCGCAATGGTAAGGTTAAATAAAATAGGGCTCGCGTAAATACAAATGTAGGCCAGCTTGCTGTCCCGTTTTAAGTCGTCGTAAGAAAACCAGCTATAGAAATGATAGTATTTCCGAATGTCCAAAATGCCGAGTTTCACAAAGCGCGGGCCAGAACCGATTGTGATTCTTGGTTTGACGACCCCAAACATACCACTGACCACTAAATACCCCAACTCCCGAAGGAATAGGACAACGGGCAGAATGATAAATGCCGAAACAACAAGAGACACAAGATTCGATAGTCCAAACATTCAAGTATACACATCCTCTTGAATTGCTCGTGAGTCTTCCTCTACTCTAAATACCCTTTAAGGATGGTTTTAATCTAAGAAAATAACATTTTATATTTATACTTTGCTAAAAAAACAAAAGGCACCCGAGTATTCAAAATTTACTCGTGTGCCTTTGTTTATTTCTTTTTATAGACCAAGTGCCGCAGTAAACTTTCCACTGGCCCATTCAAATTATTTTTTTCTAATAAGCTTGCGAGAGCTACAGAAACAATCCAAATTCCTGCAGCAATTAGTGCAGCCTCTCCGTTACTTACACGTCCACCTAAATCAAGTGCTGCAGGAGAAAGAAATAGAACAAGCATGGCTTCATTCCATACATAAAATGTTAAAGAACGTTTCCCTAAAGCCATGAATGCATAGCTAAAGAGCTTAGGTTCTTTCAATTTTGCTCCTATTAATCCAAAAGCGGCAGCATAGGCTAATCCTCCAGCGAATCCTGTTAACAGATGAAGTCCATATATTACACCTGATGCGAAAAAACTAGGGCGCCATAGACTTCCCAAAAAGGATAGCGGCAATGCTCCTAAAAAAGAGACCGTCAATCCAATAAGGGTCATGAAAGAAAGTGTTTTTATATGTCGTTCAGGTTTTGTGAGTAAATGATATCGTGCAATCCACATTCCTGCTAAAACAGAGGGAAGAACGGGAAACATGATATGAATCATAATTGGAATGATAGGAAATGAAAATAGATTTGAGACCAGGGTTTTTAGATACGTATCTGTTGCCAAAAACTCTGGAGGAAAACCATAACTCTGCATTTCTTGTAGATTGAATCCCCATAGGATAGGCGTTGAAAGACAATAAATGAAAGTAATGATCGCCAATGTTCGGATAAGTGTTTTGATTTCACGTGTTAATAGTGAACTAACGAGAAGTCCTGCTAATCCGTATGCCATCAAAATGTCCTGGCCGCCGATAAAAACAGCTAACAGGAACCCAAATAGCATTAAATACCAGGAGCGTCGCCGAATCGTTTTTACTGCATCTTTTTCCATTATCCCTTTAGAAAGTTGACTATTAAAGGACAGTACTAAACCATAACCAAATAATACAGCGAACATCGCTCTTGCTCGGTTATCGATAAAGAACACACCGAATAGATTCACAACTTGATCAAAAAAGTTCGTACTTGCCACTCTTTGCATTAGCCCGGGTTCTGAGGCGTACAAATACAGCGGCGCATGGGCAAGTGCAATGAGCAACAACATCGCTCCCCTTGCTAAATCTAAAGAAAAGGCGCGTTTTTTTCCTTCAGCGGTTCTATTATTTAATGAAACGGTCATGCTAATTCTCTCCTTGATTTTGACAAGTTGCCTAGCGCATTTAACTAAAATCTAGTCATGTATGAAGTCATTGTCAAATGTTTTATGTACTAGTTGACGCTGCTAAAATATAATGCCTATATGGTGTAATAAATTTCACGACCTAAACTTAGCAAGCTCCATATTGTCGATTCAAAAAAATATCAAATAATCCATTTGAAATTGTGAAAACATGGTAATACTAGATTGAGAGAATGGAGAGGATATCCGATGAAAATAAAACAATTAATTGCCAACAATATTAACCGTTTAGATTCCGTTTTACCGGAAGATCAATCATTAGGAATCGCTGGTCTGTCTGGATCGGGTAAAACAACTTTTTGTCAAACAATTGGGGAAGAATCCAAAAAGCGCCTCGTTTCTTTATTGCCAAAGGCAGAGTATCAATATCTATTTGCGAATATTATGGAAACCAATTTTAGTGCCATCAAGATGGAAGAAATGCCTTTAGTGCTGTTTCTCGGAAAATCATCAATTTCTTCCAATCCACGTTCAACAATTGGCACCCATACAGGGGTATTTACAGAGATTCGTACTTGTCTTGCTGACAAATATTATCTCTCTCCAGAGGTCTTTTCATTTAATAATGAATTAGGCTGGTGTCCTGCATGTAAAGGGCGGGGAACTACTAAAAATGTGGAATGCAAAAAGTGCGAGGGCAGGCGCTATAACGCAGAAGTGGAGCAATATACTATCGACTTATGGAATCAGCCGCATAGCATTTCCGCTATTAACGAGTTGAGCATTGAATCGATTCTATCACTAGCAGAAGATTTACATATTAGTGAAGAAAAACAACATATTCTCCAAAATATCATCAATATGAATATCGGATACTTAACTTTAAATCGTATTATGGGTACTTTGTCCGGTGGTGAAATTACACGACTTTATTTGGCAGAATTTATGGCAGCCAGTGAAAATACCGTCATTATTATTGATGAAATCTCAGTTGGTCTCGATCACGAAACACTTCTGCAAATTTTAGAGCAGATAAAACAATTAGGCTATAAAAATCAGGTTTGGCTAATTGATCATTCAGACACGGTACTTGATACAACGGATGAGCAGCTATTTTTTGGACCAGGCAGCGGGAAATATGGCGGCAAAATCGTGGAAGAATCACCTCGTCCACAGCCAATCCTTTGGGAACGAAATGAGGCAGCGCCAACTGAATACTATCAATTTCACAATTTATATTGCCGAAATATACAAATGGCAGAATTCGAGATTCCCAAAAATAGACTTGTAACCGTAACGGGGGAGTCTGGATGCGGGAAGTCAACACTTGTCAATGAATGTATCGTCAAAGATTTTCTGAAGCGATATCCAAAAGATAAACTGGTGATGGTTGGGCAAGATCGAAATCAATCGATTACCAGCCGGTCAACTGTTGCGACTTTCCTTGATATTAAAAAGAAACTTACAAAATATAGTGAAGACATTGATGATATTTTTCAGCGATCGATTGAAGATATTATCGATGAAATCCCGAACGAAGACATCGTTCATAAACGCTTAAGCCTATTAATCAAGCTTGGACTTGGTTATTTAACATTAGAAAGAAAAACACAAACCTTATCAACTGGCGAATTTCAATGTGTTCATTTAGTTTCGGAGCTGTTTACGAACGCAAGAAACCCACATACACTGTTTATTTTTGACGAGCCATCAAAAGGGTTATCGCAAAATATTTTAAATCAATTCATTAATAGTGTGAGAGGGATTTTGCAAGATGAATCCGTCTCAATCGTGATGATTGAACACAATGCTTATATGATGGAGAGCTCTGATTTTATCGTGGATTTTGGTAAAAGAAAGAGTACCCCGGTGGAGCATCTGGATGTTGTAAGTCATGAAGATTACTATCGTCATAAAAGTAAGGAAGAAATCGCAGCGCCATCGCCAATTTCTTCTACACTTAAGCAGCACAATGGCATTTCCTATTTAGAAGAAAATCATATCGATTACTTTAAAAGTGCAGAGAATGTCTATAAGGGCGGTATTTTAAAGAGCTTATCCTCAATGGCACGACTCATATATGGCGAATACGATTCTGATCGGATTGCCCCTGTCATTGCCATTGATCTGGAAAGACATTTATATAGTCAATATAGTTTCCTTTATGAAATCGGCGGCGTGATTAACCATATTATTGCGTCGCATCCAACTAACAAAGATACGAGAAGCTTCGATTTCTTTTCTCAGGACAACCATTGCCCATCCTGCTCGGGACGTCTGGAAATTGAAGTGTTTGATAAAGAGTTGATCATTCAAGACAAAAATACGCCATTCTGGGAAGGGCTATTCCATCCAGATATCATGGAAGTATTGAAATTTTATCAAATACCCAAAATCGAATTTCTCTTTGAAGAGATTAAGAATGAACTCGGGCATGACCTGTCAAAAAGCTATAATGAGCTGTCTGATGAAGAAAAGCATACATTTTGGTACGGATATTTTGATAAGTCATTCTATGATAAGAAAGGTAAGGCACGCAGAACATGGGTAGGCTTTAATACCATCATTGGCGGCTATATTGTCATTTCGAAATCGATTATTAAAGAGCAAATGAAAGCTTCAAAAGAAAGGATTACATGTCCAATTTGTCGAGGAACCGTGCTGAACCATCAAAAGAGCCTCAAATTTGGCGATACGGATATTCGAAAGATACTTCATCAGCCACTAGATCAAGTTATGAAAACAGTAGGGGGCTTGCCGGAGCTGGTAAAGTTGAAATCAGTTGTTGGCGGCGAAATGACCTTGACGCAAGATGTATCCTTGTTGCCTAGAGAAACACAAGTCGCGCTCAAAATGCTTGAACTGGAGCTGGCAAGCTTTACGGGTTACGAAATGGTCTTGCAAAATGTTTTGCCATTCTGGGATACAATCAAAGGCAATCTCGAATCGATTAGCCAAACTAATCAAGTGACCATCTGTGATTTTCCTAATATCACGGAAACTAGAGAGACAATCATTGATAAGTATTTCACTAATGGAAAATACAAAAAACTAACCTATGTATATGAAGCATTTGGATACAAAAAGTTAGTGACGGAAATTAATAAAATGAAAAAAAGCCATCCATGCCCATTCTGTAAAGGAAAGAAAGTCATTTCAGAAGATAATCTGCATGATGGCGTATTTAAACTAACCATTCCATGTGTCAGTTGCCAGGCAACGGGCATCAATGAAGAAGGGCTTAAGGAAATCGTCGAGGGAGTAGATGTGCAAACATGGCTGACGGGCACAGTTCGTGATGTTGTTCATGGAACTCAGGGGACTGTTGCTGCTATTCCTATTTTCAATCGTATTCGTGAGTTGAATAAACGGGATATGATGGCGGTTTATCAATGCCTGGAAGAGAATAAGTAAATATTATTAATGTTCACTAGTTGAATATTAACACGAGGCTTGTGCATGTTTTAGATGCACAAGCTTTTTTTGTCGAACAAAAGGTGTGGAAAAAATTTCATTATACCTTGTATTATAGAGTACCTTGTTTTAAAATAAACTTACAAATGATACCTTGCATTATAGAGTAATCAGTCAGAAGTTCAGGAGCTGCGCGAAAATATGGAGATAAATAAAGAAATTCTAAAAGGCTATATTGATACGATTATCCTCAGCATGATCGATCGACGTGATATGTATGGCTATGAACTAAGCAAGTATGTGAAAGAAGAAAGCAACCACGCCTTCGAGTTAAAGGAAGGGACACTCTACCTCGCTTTAAAACGGCTAGAGACGAATGGGCTGACCGAGTCCTATTGGGATGAGAGCTTTGAAGGGGGACGGAGGAAATATTACCGGATTACCGACCTCGGCAAAGAATTTTTAAAGAGTAAAAAAGATGAGTGGACGTTTTTCAAAAAAATTATGGATCAATTTTTAAAAGGAGTGGCTGGCCATGACTAACCCAATGCTCAGTACAAAAACAGAAAAAGAAATACAGAAGTTTGTGCAAAATATCTCTTTAAATGCGGGGGTCATTTCAACGGACAATAGAACCTATGTAGAAGAAATCAAATTTAATCTGCACAACGCGAAGCAAGAAATGAAGCAAAATGTGGAGCAATTTAAGGTGGATACAAAGGATTTTTTAGCTAAGCTGCGTGCGTCTTCCATACAAAACGATGAGTTCCAGGAAGAAATTCAGACTCACATCAAAGACCATGTAAATGAATTGGTTGCAGGTGGCATGACGGAAGAGGAAGCCCTGAAAATCGTCCTGACTGAATTTGAAGACATTGATTTCTCAGAGTTAAATGACAAGAAAGGGGATAGTCAAATGATGACCAAAGCGGATGAACGTTTGTATGAAGCGATTGGGGTGTTCTATGCAGGATTTCTTTTCTTAGGAGGCGCTGTTGGATTCCTGATCGGCAGCTGGAAAGGCGCAATTCTTGGTGTCATTATGGGGGTTGGATTGGGCTTAATTTCGCATGGGATTACGGCTGTTTTGAATCGAGAGAAATAAAATAGAAATGCGAGGCACACAAAATGGTTTGTGTGCCTGATTCATTTAGGAGCCTTCTCGCACAATGGGCAATGTACAGCAACGGAAGGACCCGCCGGATTTAATGATTTCGGTAATGTCGACTTCAATGACCTCAAAGCCGCGTTCACGCAATTGCTTGTTTACATGCTGATTCACCGGTAAGCTAAGCACGCGTTTGTTGCCAATGCCAAGGACATTGGTTCCGAGCTGAAACTGCTCTTCCTCCGAAACCTCGATTAAATCATAGCGAGAGGAAAAGAGCTCGATGTCTTTTTGAGTCAGTGCCTTCGGATAAATCAGCGCCACCTCTGGGGAAACAACATTAAAAACGCAGTCGAGGTGCAGGTATTTCTCCTTGAAAGGAATTGCCACGACCTTGAAATTCGTTAATAGCCGCAGCAAATGATCGGCCGCTGCCTGGTCAGTTCGGCTGCTTAGCCCCACGTAAATGGTATCGCCATCGATAATCACATCGCCGCCTTCAATATGATCCTCCACGAGATTATAATAGGAAATCACCTCATCCTCGAGCCACTGCTTCAGCACATTTTCCTCCCCGGCACGGACATCCGTCGCCATGTTGGCAACAAAGATCGTCTCGCCCAATGTAAACCCAATATCGCGTGTGAAAACTTGCTCTGGAAACTTTTGATGATAGGGCAACAACACCACGTCCACATCATGCTTTTGAAGCATTTTAACAAACTCGGCATGCTGCTCGAGCGCCCGTTCAATATGAATCCCTTCATTCTTAAACTGCTCTTGTGTTTCGTTAATGACCTGACGAATCGTCATATATTGCGGCTGACATAAAATCACGCGCTTCAACGTGTCGTACTCACTGTGACAATAAACCTTGCTATTGGTATTTTCTTCCATTTCATCGCATCCTATCTTTTGCTTTGTATTAGTTTTTACTAAAATTAGCGGATTATATTCGTAAAAATAAATAACTCAAAAATCTGGAAGTTATAAGTAGGTAATTGGTTAAATATGTTATATTTAGTGGTAATATACTTCGATAATTTTGTGTGATTCTAATATGGGGATGGGGGATTTTTTAATGAATATTGTAGTATTCGGAGCAGGTGCACTCGGTGGTTATTTTGGAGGGAGACTGCTTGAGGTAGGTCAGAATGTTTCATTTTTTGTAAGGGAAAAACGCGCGGCTCAGCTGAAGAAGGAAGGTTTGAAGATTAGCAGTCCAGAAGGCGATTTTGAGAGCAAAGACATCACGATTTATACCTCACCAGAACAAATCGAAAACGCAGATTTAATCATCCTCACGGTGAAGGGCTATCATCTAGACCCGGTCATCCTGCAACTTCAAACGATTGTCGAGCAGACTGGGGCCTTTGTTTTGCCATTGTTGAACGGTTTGGAGCATATTGAAAAGCTGCAGCAGGCAGTGGGAAAAGAAAAGGTAATAGGTGGACTGGCCACAATTGTTGCCACGTTAAATAAAGATGGGCATGTGGAGCATACAAATCCGACGAGCATTTTAAAATACGGTGCCCTCCACGCGGAGCAAACACCAATTTGTGAAGAATTAGAAGCTTTGCATACGCACATCAACTCCACCTTCATAAGAGAAGAAGATATTTTAAAACAGCTCTGGATAAAGTACGCCTTTATCACAGCATTGTCAGGCATTACGTCGGCTATGCAATTGCCTTCAGGTTATATCACAAATACCCCTGCGACCTTGGCCGTTGCGAAAAATGTAGTTCGCGAAATGAGTGTGCTTGCTGAGAAGGAGGGGATAGTTATTGAAGTGGAAGCTGTCGTCAAGATGCTCCAAAGCTTCAAAAAAGAGGCAACCTCCTCCATGCACCAAGATCTCAGAAAAGGACTCCCCATCGAACTCGAGCATTTACACGGAGGCGCCCTGCGTTTGGCTGCCAAGCATGATATCGCCATTCCGGTGATTGAAACGCTATATGGCATATTGAAACCTTATGAAAATGGGCAACCCGAATACTAACTAAATAGTCTACATGAAGCCGACTCCTTTCACAGAAGGAGCGGCTTTTTCACCGTTAAAGCATTTAGCGTGTTTATGTTTTTGATATCGCGTGAATAAATACTATACAAGCCTGCGAAGAGAAAGGGGGGAGCTCTATGTACGTCTTGAAATTGATTGATAATAAAAGTGAGAGATTGTTAGGCGTTGTCGATCAACCATTCTTTGTGCCCATCCAACTGATCGAGCTAAAGCTAAACGTAGACAACCTTGAAAACGCACTAAAGTTGGCCAAAAGAAAACTGCAATCCATCATCAACAACCCAGCCAACATGCGAATCGAACAACCATCGCAAGACAAGGTAATTCTATCATTCAGGAACAGACAAGATGGCTTGAAGGTGACTTATCAGGTAGAGGAAATAAAGGACAGATGATAAATAAAAGAAGATGAAGACCTGAGTTGAGTATATTGAAACTCGGGTCTTTTTGATTGATGGGGTTGTTTTAAACTAACACCAAACAATAACTGCAAATGGTGTGGTTTGAGCAGGGATACTTCTTGTAGAAACGCCATAGATGACAATGAGGTTATGATTAGTAGGGTTATGTGTAAAGGGCTGCCAATTTCTTAGTATAACAGGAGTGCTAGGCGAGAGATTTAATCTTAGTTGGCCATCACCACTAACTAATTCGCTATTGAAAAAGTCAACTTTGACACTCATGTCGCTATGTTCTTTGACGATAATCAGTGCTGGAAATTGCGGCGGGTAAATTAAAGGAGCAGGTGCATTGCCATCATAATATCCTGTAACTAAATCCCCTACATTGACCACCTCAGAGTAAACAAAGAACGTAGTAGGAGAGATGATGAAATTTACGATATTCCCTTGTGTATCCTCGACTGTCATCACTTTATAGCACCCTGCGCCTTCATCATTTTGTCCCATCATAAAGTCATTAATGTGTGTCACCGTACCACGAAACGATTGAAAATTTACCATATCGATTCCTTTCCTTTATGAAATTGCGATTTTCATTTTCAAATTCGAACACTGGGCTTAAGCTTCAAATAATCTCCATAAGTTATGTGAAATTACTAGATTAGGTGATGGATTTTTAGCAAATGAGGAAAGTAATTAAAACAGCAATGTTAAGCAAAACAATTTTATATTGATGTATGGAAGGGTGTGGTTGTGCAAAAACGATCACGCCTTTTCCTTTGATAAATTAACGCACCTTTCAACGAAAAGAAACACATCCAATCGAGTAAATTTGCCCTCCAAATTCTCTTTCAAAAAATTTTTTCCACCAGGTTGTCTCTTTTTTGACGAAAACAATGTATGTAATAAGTGAAGACAAAACAACAACATTTACTAAAGGAGATGGGGCAAACATGAACATTATCCAATTTAATGAAGAGGCAGTGATGGAAACAAGGGAGTTGGCGAAGCTGTATTGTAAAACGCCTAGCGAAATTACCAACGCATATTTCCTAAATCCAGATCGATTCCAAGAAGGCGAGCACTATTACTTACTAGATGAAGAGTACGAAGGCTTTACTGAGTTTAAAAAGAAACATCTGGATGAGGAATGCATCAACATGGAGGAAGTATATCTGTGGACGGATGAAGGGTTGTACGAGCATGCCTTATTGCTGAAGGGAAAACATTTATGGCATGCGTATTGCCAGTTTATCTACTTCGTCTTTAACAAGTCAGAAGAAGTAAAGCAGGCAGTTCAAGTACTGCAAAGAGCAGAGGACATTCTGTTAAAAGAGAAATTTCTATATTTACTAGCAAAGGAGTTGTACGCATATGAATCTTTTGGTAAATGAATCACCGTTACTGTTACTGCCAACTTTAGCAAGAATCATGGGGTTAAATGAAGCTGTTATCCTGCAGCAGTTACACTATAAATTATTGAATTCGCCTCTCAAAGGTGGTGGATTTACTTGGTATTTCCATACGTATGCGAAATGGCAGGAACAGTTTCCTTTTTGGTCAGAGAGAACCATTAGCCGAATCTTTTTAAATCTTGAAAACCAAGGCCTCATTGTGTCAACGCAGGATTACAATGCCCTAAGAGTCAATAAGACCAAATGGTACCGTATTGACTATGGTGTTCTTTATGCTGCATTGAAGCGTCAAAATGTCCATAACTATCCACAAGATTTGCATCTTCAACCTACAGAACCATGTGGGGTTGTACCACAAGATTTGGCAGCATCAGATTTAAAAGAATTAAAAAAAGAAGAAATAAAAAAGAATAATGTCGATTTTGTTTTTGAGGTAATTCAATATTTAAACCAAAAAACAAACAAAGCGTTTCGAGCAAAGAACAATGCCACGAAACGACTAATCAATGGCAGACTCGCAGAAGGATACGAACTGGAGGACTTCAAGAAAGTCATTGATCGGAAGGTAGCGCAATGGCTGAAGAACCACGAGATGAGGCAATATTTAAGGCCAAGTACACTGTTTAGCGCAACGAACTTTGAAAACTATCTCAATGAATCAACGGTTACAAAACCATTTAAATCCAATACTATTATCCAGCCAATTGTGCTAGATTATGAAGCTGGGGAAGAGGATGATTAGGACAAGTACTACTTGGTTAATATTTGCCTTAGAGAAAGGGGAGCTCACGCAAAGAGTTTTACAGAACAAGTAAACCATAACAGTTCTTCAAGTTGGTGTGGGAGACGATATAGAGAGGGGATACTAGTATCCCCTTAAGTGGAAATTATTTAATATTCTTCTGATGTTCATAACAATAGACCTTCCCATCATATTTTGGGGACGCGAGACAGAACGATCTCACCTTATCCGAAACGGGTTTCTGGCAGACGACGCAGCTGCTCTTGGAAGCAGTATTGTCAGTCTCACTCTTTGTCTGTTTAATATTTTCCACGTGTTGTTTTCGAATGATTGGGTCTATGATGTTCGCTTTAGTCAATGCCTCATAAAGCGAAACGATTTCTGAATCCGATAGGAAAGGTTCCTTGTGTTGTAGCTTCAAGATAGCGATTTTGCGATTAATAAATTCAGTGAGTTCGATATCGTAAACGACCAGTTCATTGGAAGCAATTTTTCGCAGTTCCCCATCAAGCTTAAAGGTACAGCGTTTGGTGAATGAAACCATCGATATAAAATAATCGTGATAGGCTGAATCCACAATATTTTTGATGGCCTGGATATGCCCATAGTTTTGAACTAGGGGGCTCATCATTTTAAACTTCCCATTTACTAACCACGTTTTTCTGTCTTTTCCACCGTAAATCGTACCCTGATAATTTTTGGTTTCAATCACAAATAAGCCATAAGGGGTGATGATGACATGATCGATTTGCGAGTAACCCGTGGAGGACTTCGTATTTTCAATCATCAAATCGCTAATGTGCTTGTAGTTTTTCGGGAATTGACCGAGCTGAATCGTAATCTTGTATTCGCCAAGCTCACCTTTTCGAGCTGCCAACTGCTCGGTGTTTTTAGAAGAAGATGCAGTTTTGGCTGCTGAAGGTTTTGGTGCTGCTTTTGGTTCTGGTTTCGTTTTCTTTTCAAAAAAGGAGAACATTTTTTACCTCGATTCGAAATGATAAAATAAGGTTAACAGTATTAAAATTTTTATAAAAGTATTATTTGATGAATTCCAATTCTTCCTGAAAATCCATATGTTCCTCCGACTATCTACTAATTACCCAGGGCTCTTATTTTAGTATAATATTACAATAGACATAGTATATTAGTGCATAA